>Ga0070680_100000442_pt1 | contig 28246 bp, 27 predicted proteins | sample KBSC73BmetaG_FD_64672 | JGI IMG/M metagenome (GOLD analysis project Ga0070680, IMG submission 64672) | Corn rhizosphere microbial communities from Kellogg Biological Station, Michigan, USA - KBS C7-3B metaG | ecosystem: Host-associated > Plants > Roots > Rhizosphere | place: USA: Michigan...
TGATGCCCTTCTCGGTGCCCGCGACCTTGAAGTCCATGTCGCCGAGGTGATCCTCGTCGCCCAGGATGTCCGACAGGACGGCGAAGCGGTCGCCTTCCTTGATCAGGCCCATGGCGATGCCGGCCACCGGACGCTCCATCGGAACGCCGGCATCCATCAGCGACAGCGAGCCGCCGCAGACGGTCGCCATCGACGACGAGCCGTTCGACTCGGTGATCTCCGACACGATGCGGATGGTGTAAGGGAACTTCTCTTTCGACGGCAGCATCGGGCGCAGCGCGCGGAAGGCGAGCTTGCCATGGCCGATCTCGCGGCGGCCGGGCGACCCCATGCGGCGCACTTCACCCACCGAGTACGGAGGGAAGTTGTAGTGCAGCATGAAGTTTTCGCGGTACTCGCCCTCGAGCGCGTCGATGATCTGCTCGTCCTGGCCGGTGCCGAGCGTGGCGACGACCAGCGCCTGGGTCTCGCCACGGGTGAACAGCGAGGAGCCGTGGGCGCGCGGCAGCACGCCGACCTCGGCCACGATCGGCCGCACGGTCTTGGTGTCGCGGCCGTCGATGCGCTTGCCGGTGTCGAGGATGGCGGTGCGCACGACGTCGGCCTCGAGGTTGCCGAAGCCTTCGCCGAACGCGGCAAGGGCGGCATCGTCACCTTCGAACAGCTTCTTGGCTTCCGTCTTCACGGCGCCGATCTTGGCCTGGCGGGCCTGCTTCTGCGTCTCGGCAAAGGCATCGACCAGCTTGGCGCGCATGTCGGTCTTGAGCCTGGCGGCCACGGTCTTCGACGCTTCCGACGGGTCGGTGAGCGGCAGCGGATCCTTGGCGGCATGTTCGGCCAGCGAGATGATCGCGTCGATCACCGGCTGGAACGAACGATGGGCCTCCATGACGGCGCCCAGCATGATCTCCTCGGAAAGCTCCTGGGCCTCCGACTCGACCATCAGCACGCCTTCCTTGGTGCCGGCGACGACGAGATCCAGCGTGCTGGTCTCGAGCTGGGCCAGGGTCGGGTTCACGACGTACTTGCCGTCGAGGTAGCCGACGCGCGCGCCGCCGATCGGGCCCATGAAGGGCACGCCCGAGATCGTGAGCGCGGCCGACGTGGCGATCATCGCCAGGATGTCGGGATCGTTCTCGAGATCGTGGGCGAGCGTGGTCACGACGACCAGCGTCTCGTTGCGGTAGCTCTCGTGGAACAGCGGACGGATCGGACGGTCGATCAGGCGCGAGGTCAGGATCTCCTTCTCGCTCGGCCGGCCTTCACGCTTGAAGAAGCCGCCCGGGATCTTGCCGGCGGCGAAAGCCTTCTCCTGGTAGTTGACGGTCAGCGGGAAGAAATCGAGGCCGGGCTTCGGCTTCTTCTCGAACACGACCGCGGCCAGCACCGTGGTGCCGCCGTAGCTCGCAAACACCGCGCCGTCGGCCTGGCGCGCGATCCTGCCGGTCTCGAGCACGAGCTTGCGGCCGGCCCATTCCACTTCCTTGCGGAATACCTTGAACATATCAGACATTTTCCATCTTCCTTTCCTGCACGGTCGCCGCGCCCCCGTTCGGGTGCGACCGCCCGTCTGCGCCCTTGCGCCGACAGGACCGGGCCAGGCCTTTGCAACAAGCCCCTGCCTTCCCGGTTACTGCGAAGTCGAATCGTCCGGCCAAGTACAAACGGGAACCGGACAACGCGACACGAAAAGGCCTCGCCGAACGGCGAGGCCGGGTACTCAACGACGCAGGCCCAGGCGCTCGATCAGCTTGTCGTAGCGCTTGGAGTCGCGGTCCTTGAGATAGTCGAGCAGACGGCGGCGCTGGCCGACCATCTTCAGCAGGCCACGGCGCGAATGGTGATCCTTCGCATGGCCCTTGAAATGCTCCGTGAGATTCGAAATGCGCTCGCTCAGGATCGCCACCTGAACTTCCGGCGAACCCGTGTCGCCCTCGGCCTGCGCGTACGTCTTGATCAGCTCCGCCTTGCGGTCTGCCGTGATCGACATCGTATTCTCCTGAAAACTAAAGGTTGAAGACGCGCACCGGCTGGAGGGAGACGCCGTGCCCTGGAGAAAATTCCAGGCGGACCAGCGCCACCAGCTTCTGACCGCATTCGGCGCGAAGAAGTGCGCCGGACGGGGGTGCGTCCCGGGTCAAGAGGACAGGCTGGCCTTGGCGCAACCTGTCGGCTTGGGCCTCCGTCATGGCCAGCGCCGGGATGTCGTCCAGCGCGGTCGCGACGGGAGCCAGGGCCCCGAGAAGCCGGGAGTTATGCCCGAGGGCCTCCAGTTTGGAAAGCGAAATGGCCCCCTCCTCGCGGAACGGCCCGGCGACCGTCCGACGCAAGGCCGACAGGTGCCCGACGGTGCCCAGAACCAGCGCCAGATCGCGCCCGAGGGACCGGATATAGGTGCCTTTTCCGCAGCCAACCACGAAATCTGCGTGGTCCGCGTCGGGACGGTCCAGCAGCTCCAGCCGCCCGATCGTGACCTTGCGGGATTTCATCTCCACCACTTCGCCCGCCCGGGCCAGGTCATAGGCGCGCTGGCCGTCGATCTTGAGGGCCGAGAAGGCCGGCGGCGTCTGGTCGATCTCGCCCAGGAAGCCCGCCAGGGCGGCCCGGATTGCGGCGTCCGTCGGCCGGTTGTCGCTGGTGGCCGTCACCTCGCCCTCGCCATCCTCGGTCGAGCGGGCTTCGCCGAAGCGCAAGGTGAATCGGTATTCCTTGCGCCCGTCCATCACGAAGGGAACGGTCTTGGTCGCCTCGCCCAAGGCGATCGGCAGGACTCCCGTTGCCAGCGGATCGAGCGTGCCGCCATGGCCGGCCTTGGCCGCGCCGAACAGCCAGCGCACGCGGCCGACCGCGCTTGTCGAACCGAGGCCGATCGGCTTGTCGAGCACGACCCAGCCGTCGACCTTGTTCTTCACCCGCTTCACTGGAGGCGCTTCACTCGTCCTTGATGTCGCGCGCGACGTCGGGGCGGCGCAGCAATGTGCCGATCTTGTCGGCCTCGTCGAAGGTGCGGTCGAGCTCGAAGCGGATTTCCGGCGCGCTGCGCAGGCCCGCCTTCTCGCTCACCCGGCCGCGGAACCACGGCGCGGCGCGGCGCAGCGCCGCCAGCAGCCGGTCCTTGTCCTGGCCGCCCAGCGGCATGACGAAGGCGATGGCATTGCGCAGGTCGGGGCTGACGTCGACCGCAGTCACCGTGATCGTGGCGTCGCGCAGGTCGGGGTCGCGCATGTTGCCGCGCTCGAGGAGATCGGCCAGCAGGTGGCGGATCTCCTCGCCGACGCGCAGCTGGCGCTGCCCGGGGGTTCGGTTCTTTTCTCGATCGGCCGAGCTACGCCGTGACATGGCGCTACTCCGTTTCGGTCATTTGCTGTCGCGAGGTCCGCCGGCCCTAGAGGGTCGGCTGGACCGCCTCGACGTCGAAGCATTCGATCACGTCGCCGACCTTCATGTCGTCGTAGTTCTCGAACGCCATGCCGCACTCGAAGCCATGCTGCACTTCGCGCACTTCGTCCTTGAAGCGGCGGAGCGTCTTCAGCGTGCCCTCGTGGATCACAACGTTGTCGCGCAACAGGCGAACCTTGTTGCCGCGCGTGACCTTGCCGTCGGTGACCATGCAACCGGCGACGTTGCCGGCCTTGGTGACCTTGAAGATCTCGCGGATCTGCGCGTTGCCGACCAGCGTCTCCTTGAAGGTCGGATCGAGGAGACCGACCATCAGGGCCTGCATGTCCTCGGTGACCTTGTAGATGATGCTGTAGTAGCGGATGTCGACCTTGTCGCGCTTGGCGATCTCGCGGGCCTGCGGATTGGCGCGCACGTTGAAGCCGATGATCAGCGCACCCGACGCCTTGGCCAGCGTCATGTCGGCCTCGCTGATGCCGCCGACGCCGGAGTAGACGACGCGCGTGATCACCTTTTCGGTGCCGAGCTTGGACAGGGCGCCGGCCAGCGCCTCCGCCGAGCCCTGCACGTCGGCCTTGATCAGCACCGGCAGCTCCTTGGCCGTGCCCTCGCGGATGCCCTTGATCATCTCCTCGAGCGTGCCGCGGCCGCCCGCGGCGCGCGCCAGCTCGACCTGACGGTCGCGACGCGACCGGAAGTCGGAGATCTCGCGCGCACGCGCTTCGCTCTCCACGACATGGAACTCGTCGCCCGCCTGCGGCGTGCCGGCGAGACCCAGCACCTCGACCGGGAAAGCAGGTCCCGCGCTCTCGACAGCCTGGGCGCGATCGTCGACGAGACGACGCACGCGGCCCCATACGGCGCCGGCCACCAGCACGTCGCCCACCTTGAGCGTGCCGCGCTGGACCAGCACCGTCGCCACCGAACCGCGGCCCTGGTCGAGCCGGGCCTCGATCACCACGCCGTCGGCGGGGCGGTCGGGATTGGCCTTGAGCTCGAGCACTTCGGCCTGCAGCAGGATGGCTTCCTCGAGCTTGTCGAGGTTGGTCCGCTTGGTCGCCGAGACCTCGATCGACTGGACTTCGCCGCCCAGCTGCTCGACCTGGATCTCGTCGCGCAGCAGCTCGTTCTGCACCCGGCCCGCGTCGGCGCCCGGCTTGTCCATCTTGTTGATGGCCACGATGATCGGCACGCCCGCCGCCTTGGCGTGGGCGATCGCCTCCTTGGTCTGCGGCATGACGCCGTCGTCGCCGGCAACGACCAGCACGACGATGTCCGTCACCTTGGCGCCGCGGGCGCGCATGGCGGTGAACGCCTCGTGGCCCGGCGTGTCGAGGAAGGTGATCTTCTGCTTCGACGGCAGGGTCACCTGATAGGCGCCGATGTGCTGGGTGATGCCGCCGGCCTCGTGCGCCGCCACGTCGGTGGCGCGCAGCGCGTCGAGCAGCGAGGTCTTGCCGTGATCGACATGGCCCATGATCGTCACCACCGGCGGACGCGCGACCTGCGCGCCCTCGGCGTCGGTCGTGTCGGTGAGGCCGGTCTCGACGTCGCCTTCGGTGACGCGCTTGAAGCGATGGCCCATTTCCGTGACGACCAGCTCGGCCGTGTCGGGATCGATCGCCTGGTTGATGGTTGCCATCACGCCCATGCGCATCATCGTCTTGATCACATCGGCGCCGCGCTCGGCCATGCGCGAGGCGAGCTCCTGCACCGTGATGGTCTCCGGGATGGTGACCTCGCGGAACACCTTCTGCTGGGGCTCGTCGCCGCCCTCGCGGCGGCGCTCGCGGTCGAGGCGGCGGCGCTGCTGGGCAACCGAGCGGCTGCGGAAGTCGTTCTCGCCGGAAACCGCGCGACCGACGTCGATCTTGTCGGACCGCCGCTTGGGCGCCTCGCGGCGCGCGCCCGGGGGCTGCGGCAGGCGCTTGTTGATGACCGGCCTGAGCGGCGGACGGCGCAGCGCACTGCCCGGCGCACCGGCACCGGCGCCGGGCGCGCCGGCGGGACGGCGCACGACGACGGGTCCACCCGGCGAGGCGCCGGTCTCGATCTCCTGGGCCTGGCGCGCGGCCGGCGTCTGCGGCGCGGCGGTCGCGGCCTGGTCGAGGCGCTTCTGCACCAGGACGTCGGCCTTGCGCTTGATCTCGTCCTCGGCCTTCTTGCGCAGTTCTTCCTCGGCGAGCCGCTTCTTGTGCTCGTCGTCGGCGATCTTGCGCGCCTTCTCCTCGGCGGCGCGGCGGGCGCCTTCGACGGCGGCCTTCTCGCGCGCGATCACGGCGTCGCGGTCGGCGCCGACCAGCGCGCGGGCGCGGGCTTCCTTCTCTTCCTCGGTCAGCGTGCGCAGCACGATGCCACGGTTGTTGGTGCTCGGCGCCGGACGGACGGGAGCAGCCGGTGCGCGCTGCGGCGCCCCCGGGGGAGTGGCGGCAGCCGGAGCGGCGGTGCCTCCCAGCTTGAGGGTGCGCGGGGTCGGAGCCGCAGGGGCGGCCTCAGGCGCGGGCGCGGGAGCCGCGGCAGCGGCGCCGGGGGCGCGCTTGACCGGCTTCTTGACCTCGACCGTCACCTGGCGCGTGCGCCCGTGCGAGAATTTCTGCTTCACCTGCGTGGCGTCGGCCTTGGCCGCGGCACCGCGACCTGCCGTCGACAGGGTGAGGGGCTTCTTGCCTTCTTTTTGATCAGTCATATCGCGTGTTGTCCTTGGTCCCGTCCGGCCCGTCAACCGGCGCTATTGAGGCGATAACCGCGCCACCGCGCCGCGCCGCCCGCAATCCGTTGAATGAACTGGCCCGACGCGTCGTCGCGCGCCACCGCCACATAAACCGCCTGATCGCGTCCGAAGACGCCGCCCAGCATTTCCTTGTCGCCCAACCGCTCCAGCGGCAGGCCCGTCTTCGAGAGTTTCGCCAGTCCGTCTCCATCGGCTTCGTCCGCCACGATCAGCAGGCCCGCACGGCCATGGCCCAGCATCTGCTCGACCCGCACGAAGCCCGCGACCGCCCGCCCGGCCCGGCGGGCCCGGCTGAGATCGCTGAGCGGCCGCTCGAGCAGCAGGCGCTCGACCCGCCCGGGCAGGTCGTCGGCCGCATTCACTGCCGCGCGCGCGGCCCTGGAAAAGAGCTTCCGCGCGACCGCCTGTTCGACGAGCGCGCGTGACGCCGTGACCCACATGCCGCGTCCGGGGAGCTGCCGCGCCAGGTCGGGCACGACATCGCCGTCCGGTCCCACGACGAAACGGACCATCCGTTCCGGCGCGCTCTCGACGCCGGTCACGATGCAGGTGCGCAACGGATGCGACTGCTCGGGATCGGCGGCGGGACCCGGAAGATGGGGTTCGGTCATGAGGGGGGCAAGAGCCAAGCGGTTACTCTCCTGTCAGGCCTTGGCCGCGTCGCTGTCGGCGGCGTCGGTGGCGGCAGGAACCGCAGGAGCGTCGCCTTCGAACCAGTGCTCGCGCGCCTTCATGATGATGGCGTTGGCGGTGTCGTTGTCCATGACGCCCTCGCCCACGATCTCGCGCAGCTCGTCGGAGGCGAGGTCGGCCAGGTCGTCGCGCGTCTTCACGCCCTTCTCGCCCAGCGCCACCAGCATCGGCAGGGTCAGGCCCTCGGCCGAGCGCACGGCCTCGTCGACGCCCAGCTCCGCGAGGCGGGCCGCCAGGTCGGCGTCACGCTTCTCGAGATACTCGCGGGCGCGGCGCTGCAGCTCGGTGGCGATGTCCTCGTCGAAGCCCTCGACGCCCTGCAGGTCCTCGATCGCGGCCTCGGAGACTTCCTCGACCGAGGCATAGCCCTCGGCGACCAGCAGGTGGGCGATCACGTCGTCGACGTCGAGCGCGGCGGTGAACAGCTCGGTGCGCTCGCGCGTGTCCTTCTGGCGGCGCTCGCTCTCCTCGGCCTCGGTCATGATGTCGATTTCCCAGCCGGTGAGCTGGGAGGCGAGCTTGACGTTCTGGCCGCGGCGGCCAATCGCCAGGCTGAGCTGATCGTCGGGCACCACGACCTCGGCCTTGGTGGTCTCCTCGTCCATCAGCACCTTGCTGACTTCCGCCGGCGCCAGCGCATTGACGATGAAGTTGGCGACCTCGGACGACCACGGGATGATGTCGACCTTCTCGCCCTGCAGCTCCTGCACGACGGCCTGGACGCGACTGCCGCGCATGCCGACGCAGGCGCCGATCGGGTCGATCGAGCTGTCGTGGCTCAGCACCGCGATCTTGGCGCGGCTGCCCGGATCGCGGGCGACCGACTTGATCTCGATGATGCCGTCGTAGATTTCCGGCACTTCCTGCGTGAACAGCTTGGCCATGAACTGCGGATGGCTGCGCGACAGGAAGATCTGCGGGCCGCGCGGCTCCTCGCGCACGTCGAAGATGTAGGCGCGCACGCGGTCGTTCACGCGCAGCGATTCGCGCGGGATCGTCTCGTCGCGGCGGATCACGCCCTCGGCGCGCTGCAGGTCGACGGTGATGTTGCCGTAGTCGACCCTCTTGACCACGCCCGACACGATCTCGCCGATCTTGTCCTTGAATTCCTCGTACTGCCGCTTGCGCTCGCTCTCGCGCATGCGCTGCGTGATGACCTGCTTGGCGGTCTGCGCGGCGACGCGGCCGAAGTCGATCGGCGGCAGCTCGTCGGTCAGGAAGTCGCCGACCTGTGCTTCCGGATTGCGGCGCTGGGCCTCGACGACGGTGACCTGGGTGTTCTCGTTCTCGATCGGGTCGGCGACCTGCATGTAGCGCAGCAGCTTGATCTCGCCGGTCTTGCGGTCGATCTCGGCGCGGATGTCATGCTCGAGGCCGTACTTGGCGCGGCCCGACTTCTGGATGGCCTGCTCCATCGCCTCGAGCACTTCCTCGCGCTCGATGCCCTTCTCGCGGGCGACCATGTCGGCCACCTGAAGCATCTCCAGACGCGGGATATCGGCGGTCGTTGCCATGATGTCTCTTCCTCTCCGTTAGACCTGGTCTCAGTGTGTCGGTTCGGTGCCGGGCTCGCCCGGGATCTGGGTGGCGCGTTGGTGCTCCGCCAGCAGCGCGTCGGTGATCTCGAGCTTGGCCCGGGTGACCGCCGACAGCGGCAGCGTGGTTTCCGTGCCGTCGTCCAGCTTCAACCGGATGACGTCGTCGTCGAGGCCGAGCAGCGTTCCCTTGAAACGCCGGCGGCCCCCGATCGGCTGCGCCGTCTCGAAGCGCGCGAGATGGCCCGCCCAACGGATGTAGTCCTTGGGCCGGGTGAGCGGGCGGTCGATGCCGGGCGAGCTCACTTCCAGCGTGTAGTTGTTCGGGATCGGATCCTCGACATCGAGCACCGCCGACAGCGCGCGCGAGAGCGTGGCGCAATCCTCGACGTCCATCGGGCGGCCATCGGCCGGCTCGATCATGATCTGCAGGGTGCCGCCGCCCCGGCTCATGGCAACACGAACCAGCTCGTAGCCCATGCCGACGATGGTCGGGGCAACGATGTCTTCGATTCGGCGCAGCTGGTCGGTCACGTCGGGCGAAATCCGCTGGTTTTGGGCGCGCAGGGTCCGAGAAATGAAAAAGAGCGGGCTCTGGCCCACTCTTTTTTCTTTGGCTCGTCCTGCGAACCCGATGAGGATGGCGCGGATATAAGCGCGTTATTGCTTGCTGGCAAGGATTTCCTCGTCCTTCCTAATGATGCCCGAAAACCGCCAGCACTCTCCCGCGAGACCTGAAAAAATCGCCGCCATGGACAAAAATCGGACGCGCTACCACGGCTGGTGGGTTGTTTTGTGCAGTTTCGCCATCGCCCTCTATGGGTGGGGGTTCGGCTTCTACGGGCTGAGCCTGTATCTGGTGGCCCTGCACCGGGCGTGGCACTGGTCTCCGGCCGAGATCTCCTCGGCCATCACCTTCTACTACATCGCCGGCGCCTTCCTGGTGATGCAGGTGGGCGACGTCATCCAGAAGCACGGCGCCCGCTCTGTCGTGCTGGCCGGCTCCGCCCTGATGGCGCTGGGCGTGGCCGGCCTGGCCCTCGTCCACGAGCTCTGGCAGCTCTACATCGCGGTGGCGATCATGATCCCGGGCTGGGCCGCGATGGGCGGCGGCGCCATCAACACCATCGTCGCGCAATGGTTCAACCGGCGGCGCGGCTGGGCGGCCAGCCTGGCGCTGAACGGCGCCACCACCGCAGGCCTGGTGTTCGCGCCGGCCTTCGCCTGGGCAATCGACAGCCTGGGCTTTGCACGCGCATGCCTCGCGGCCATCGCCGTCATGATGCTGACCCTGTGGCCGCTGGTCGTCGTCGTGCTGCGCCCGCGCCGCGCCGACGAGCACGATGCGGGCGACGAGAACCTGCCGCACGCCAAGACCGGCGAGCCCTCGAGCCGCCGCGCGCTGCTGGCGCAGCCACGCTATCTCACCATGGTCGGCGCCTTCTCGCTGGGGCTGCTGGCCCAGATCAGCTTCATCGCCCACCAGGTCGCCTTCCTCGAGCCGTCGCTCGGGCTGAAGGGCGCGGGCTGGGCCGTCAGCGTCGCCTCGCTGTCGGCGCTGATCGGGCGGATCGCGGTGGGCCTCGTCATCGACCGCATCGACCGGCGCGGCGCCAGCGCCGCGGTGCTGGCGGTGCAGGTCCTGTCGATGGTCGTGCTGCTGTCGAGTTCCTCGTCCGTCGGCCTCTATCTCGGCTGCGTCCTGTTCGGCTTCGGCGTCGGCAACCTGATCACCCTGCCCGGCCTGATCGTGCAGCAGGAATTCCCGCGCCGCGACTTCGCGCGCGCCGTCAGCCTGAACGTCGCCATCACGCAGCTCGTGGCGGCGACCGGCCCGTCGATCATCGGCATCCTGCACGACCTGTCGGGCGACTACCGCACGTCGCTGATCGCCTGCCTCGTGCTGGAGCTGGCGGCCGCGGCGCTGGTGTTGGTCCGCCCCGGTCGCGCGCCTAGCGACGTCTCAGCCTGAGAAAGTGCGGTACGCCCGCGATGCGCTTGGTCTCGTAGCGCGTCGAGGGCCAGTCGGCGGGCCGGCCGCGCCAGTCGGCGGGGCGCTCGGCCAGCCACTCGAAGGCGGGATGCGTGCAGGCGTGCTCGACCATCCACGGCAAGTAGCTCGGATCGTCGGTCGCCAGACGCAGCTCGGCGCCGGGCTTCATCAGCGGCGCCAGCACGTCGAGCGTTTCGCGCTGCACGAAGCGCCGCTTGTGGTGGCGCGACTTGGGCCACGGATCGGGGAACAGCACGAAGACGCGCGACAGCGATTGCCCGGGCAGCGCGTTCATGACGAGCCGCGCGTCATCGACCAGCAGCCGCACGTTCTCGACGCCCTCGCGCTCGATGTGCGCCAGGCACTTGGCGACGCCGTTGATATAGGGCTCGCAGCCGATCAGCCCGACCTTCGGATGCTCCCGGGCCTGCCAGACCAGGTGTTCGCCGGCGCCAAAGCCGACCTCGAGCCACACGCCGTCGGCCGGCAGGACACCGCCGAAGGCCTGCGCCAGATCGATTTTGGCGGGTTCGGGGGGCACGGCGAGCGCCAGCCGCGGCAACAGCGTCTCGAGCAGCGACTGCTGCCCGTCGCGCAGTTTCTTTCCCCGCCGGCGCCCGTAGAGAGTGCGCTGACGAACCTCCGTCACATGATCACGTCGATCAGGTATGGGCCCTTCTGCGACATCGCGTAGGTCAGCTGCTTGGTCAGCTCCTCGAGATTGCGCGCCTGGCCGCTGGGCACGCCCATGCTCTTGGACATCATCGCGAAGTCGAGCGTCGGGCGATCGAGCGTCAGCATGTCGATGGCGCGCGGGCCGGGATTGGCCGCGCCGACGTCGGCGAGCTGGCTGTAGAGGATGTTGTACGAGCGGTTCGAGAAGATCATCACGCAGACGTCGAGGTTCTCGCGCGCCATCGTCCACAGCGACTGGATGGTGTACATCGCCGAGCCGTCGCCGATCATGCAGATGACCTTGCGGTCGGGGCACGCCACGGCCGCGCCGACGGCGACGGGACCGCCGAAGCCGATCGAGCCGCCCATGTTGTTCAGCCAGTCGTGCGGCGGCGCGCCGGCGCTGTAGGGGAAGAAGCCGCGGCCGGTGGTGACCGATTCGTCGACCACGATCGCGCCTTCCGGCATCGTGGCACCGAGCGCCTGGCCCAACCCCTCGAGCGTGAACTTGCCGGTCGGACGATCGGGCCGGCTGGGCTGGGCGACGCCCGCGGCCTTCTCGTTCATCGCGTCGAGTTCCATCGCCAGCGCCTCGAGCGAGGCCAGCGGATCGCCGTCGACCGGGCACAGGGTCATCGTCTCGCAGCCGTCCGGCGTCAGCACCGACGGCTTGCCGGGATAGGCGAAGAAGGCGAACGGCGCCTTGGCGCCGCACAGCACCATCTGCTGCGTGCCCTTGAGCTGGGCCTGCGCCTGCTCGATCACGAAGTGAAGACGGAGCACGGGCACGCGGCCCGCGCCGCGCTCGATGCGCGCCGTGCCGCCGGCGCCCTGGACCTTGCAGCCGGTCTTGGCCGCGATCTTGCCGGCGAGCTCGAGGCCGCGCGCGCGCAAGCTGCGGCCGCCGATGAACAGCATCGCGTTGGGCTTCTTCAGCGCCTTGGCCGCGGCCACGACGGTTTCCTTGCTGGGCTTCTCGGGCGCCGGAGTGGCCGGCGTCTCGGCCGGACCATCGGCCTCGGTCCACGCCGTGTCGGCCGGAAGGATCAACGTCGCGATCTGGCCTGGCGCCACGCGTGCGGCCTGGATGGCGAGCGCACCGTCGCTGGCCACGGTCTTCGACGTGGGCGACGTCTTCACCCAATGCGAGAATGGACGGGCGATGCCCTCGATGTCGGCGGTGAGCGGCGTGTCGTACTTGATGTGATAGAGCGCATGCTCTCCCACGATGTTGACCACGCCCGAGCCCGCCTTCTTGGCGTTGTGCAGGTTGGCCGCGGCGTTGGCGAGGCCCGGTCCAAGATGCAGGAGCGTCGACGCCGGCTTGTCCTTCATGCGGTAGTAGCCGTCGGCCGCGCCTGAGCAGACACCTTCGAACAGGCCGAGCACGCAGCGCATGCCCTCGACCCGGTCGAGCGCGCCGACGAAGTGCATTTCCGAGGTGCCGGGATTGGCGAAGCAGACTTCGACGCCGCCCTTCACCAAGGTCCTGACCAGACTTTCTGCTCCGTTCATCGACGCCCCCGAACACTCTGAAATGATTGTGCGCGGGCACCCTAGGCTACCGGCCCCGACCCCACCAAGCCTTTGCGATTGCTGGCCAATTCCGGCTGGCGGGCGTTCCCCTTTTATTCTTTATCTCCAAGGCTCTAGCTGATACATTTGAGGCAATTAAAGAAAGTCACTGAAAGTCACCGCATGAGCCATTCGGTCCCCTCCGAGAGCTCGACGGCCCCTCTGCCGGCCCTCGTCCATTTCGCCCACGCGCGCCCGGAGTCCCTCTGGGCCGACGCCGGTCACGACTCCGTGGCCTTCGGCACGTCACTCGACCGGCTGTTCGGCGAGCCCGGCGACATTTTCGTGGCCGGCCTGTCCGAAGCGACGACCGCCAGCACGCCCGCGATCGTCGACGATCCGCTGGTGCTGATGACCGGCCTCAGCGACGGGCTGATCCTGCCGCTGGCCGAGCACGACCGCATCGGCACGCTCGACGACCATGGCGCCGTCACCCTGCACGATGTGCCGATATTGCCCGAGCCCGCCGCGCTCTGCGACTTCGGCGCGCTGGTGCACACGATCCTGCCGCTAGCCGACGGCTGGTACTGGGATCTCGACAAGGCCGGCTGGGTCGTCGATCACGCTCACGCCTGAGTGATCGGCCAGAAGTGATCGGCCGGCCCGACGCATTACCCTGCGCGTCCTGACACGTTGCCAACACCTGTGAACGACGCCTAAGACTCCGCTCCCCTCGAGGAGCATTGGATGTCGTTGTTCCGCACGGCCTGTTCGTTCGCGGTGGCCGCCCTGCTGGCGTGCAGCCTGCCGGCGGCGGCGCAAGAACTGAAGATCGGGCTGAAGACAGAGCCGAGCTCGCTCGACCCGCAGTATCACAACCTCGCGCCCAACAATCAGATCGCCAGCCACATCTTCGAGCCGCTGATCGCCAAGGACGCGCGCCAGCTTCCGATCCCCGCACTCGCCGTCTCGTGGAAGGCCGTCAGCGACACGGTGTGGGAGTTCAAGCTGCGCCCCGGCGTGAAATTCCACGATGGCTCGCCGTTCACCGCGCAGGACGTGGTCTTCACCTACGAGCGCGCCGCCAAGGTGCCCAACAGCCCCTCGCCCTTCACCCTGATGACGCGGCAGATGACGAAGATCGAGATCGTCGATCCGTTCACGTTGCGCATCACCACGGCGGCGCCCGCGCCGCTGCTGCCGCTCGACCTGTCGGCACTGCCCATCCTGTCGCACATCGCGGCGGGAGGCAGCGCGCCCGAAGGCAAGACGACGGCCGAGCTCAACCGCGGCGAGGGCCTGGTCGGCACCGGCCCGTTCAAGTTCGCCGACTGGAAGCGCGGCGCCGAACTGGTGCTGACGCGCAACGACGACTACTGGGGGCCGAAGCCCGCGTGGGAGAAGGTGACGTTCAAGCCGCTGACCAACGCCGCATCGCGCGTCGCGGCACTGCTGGCCGGCGACGTCGACCTGATCGAGGATCCGCCGACCGCCGATCTGCCCAAGCTCAAGAAGGACCCGAAGATCACGCTCGCCGAGGCGGTGTCGAGCCGCGTCATCTATATCGGGCTCGACCAGTCGGCCGAGCCCTCGCCCGGGATTCCCGACACCAGGGGCAAGAACCCGCTGAAGGACAAGCGCGTACGCGCGGCGTTGAGCCATGCGATCGATCGCAAAGGCATCGTCGACAAGGTGATGGAAGGGATCGGCCAGCCGGCCGGCGACTTCCTGCCCTGGCCCGCCTTCGGCACGTCCAAGACGACGCAACCCGACCGCTACGATCCCGCCGAGGCCAGGAAGCTGCTGGCCGAGGCGGGCTATCCGAACGGCTTCTCGATCACCCTGGGCACGCCCAGCGGCCGCTACATCAACGACCTGCGCGTGGCCCAGGCGGTGGCGTCGATGTGGAGCCGCATCGGCGTGAAGACGGAGGTCGAGGCCACGGCACCACCGGTGTTCTTCAAGAACCGCGATGAATACAAGTACAGCGCCTATCTCGCCGGCTGGGGCGCCGACTCGGGCGAGATGTCCAATCCGCTGCGCTCGCTGGTGGCCACGCCCAACCGCGAGAAGGGCATGGGCGGCACCAACCGCGGGCGCTACTCGAACCCGGCGATGGACGCCAAGCTCGAGGAGGCGATGCGCACCGTCGACGACAAGAAGCGCGAGGCGCTGCTGCAGGAGGCGAGCAAACTGGTGATCGCCGACTACGGAATCCTGCCGCTCCACTTCGAGCTCTCGGTGTGGGCGATGCGCAAGGGCCTGACCTACGCCGGCCGCGCCGACCAGGCGACGCTGGCCCAGTTCGTGACCCCGGTGAAGACGCCGACGCGGTAGAGGGCCTCCTCCGCGCCCGGCAAAATCGAGCTTATATCGCTGATGTTGACCAAGTTGGGAGACTCGCGGCGACGCGCCTGGAGTCGGGGCGCATGTCGCCGCTCCGCCCAGCCGCTCACCCCGCGCCTCCATTTAATTTCCATTTATTCAACGGACGCGTCGCCGAGTTCGAGCTGGACGAGGTTCATCCAGTAGGCCGCACCGGTGGTGATGATCTCGTCGCTGAAGTCGTAGAGCGGCGAGTGGACGTTCTGGCAGCCGCCTTCGCCCGTCCCGCCGTTGCCGATCATGATGTAGGCGCCGGGCTTCTTCTCCAGCATGAAGGCGAAATCCTCCGCGCCCGCGAGCGGCGCGGTATTGGCCTCGACCTTGTCGCGGCCGACGGTCATGGCCGCCGCCTCGACGGCGATCGAGGTCTGGTCGGCGGCGTTGATCAGCGCCGGATAGCGCCGGTGATACTTGCTGACGGCCGTGCAGCCGCCGGCCTGGGCGATGCCGGCCGCCACTTCGGCCAGCCGTCGCTCGAGCAGCGCGCGCACGTCGGGCTGGAAGCTGCGCGCGGTGCCCTTGATCAGCACCTCCGACGGAATGACGTTGGGCGAGCCCGGCGTGCCGGCATGGATGTGGCCGACGCTCAGCACCGCGGCCTGCGACGGCGCCACGTTGCGGCCGACGATGCCCTGGATCGCCACCATGAACTGCGCCGCCGGAAACGTCGGGTCGGTGCCGCGGTCGGGCATGGCGCCGTGGCCGCCGGTGCCCTTGAAGGTGACTTCCCAACTGTCGGACGCCGCCAGCATCGCGCCGGTGCGGATGGCGAAGTGGCCCTTGGGGAAGCCCGGCATGTTGTGCATGCCGTAGACGGCATCGCAGTCGAACTTGTCGAACAGGCCTTCCTCGATCATCACGCGCGCGCCGCCCTGGCCTTCTTCCGCGGGCTGGAAGATGAAGTGCACGGTCCCGGCGAAATCCGGCTTGGCGGCGAGTTGCTTGGCCGCCCCCAGCAGCATGGTGGTATGGCCGTCATGACCACAGGCATGCATCTTGTTCGGGATCGTCGAGACGTACTCGAACTCGTTCTTCTCCTGGAGATGCAGCGCGTCCATGTCGGCGCGCAGGCCGATGGTCTTCTGGCCCTTGCGGTTGCCCTGGAGCGTGCCGACCACGCCGGTGGTGGCCAGCCCGCGATGGATCTTGATGCCCCACGAAGTGAGCTTGTCGGCCACGATCTGCGCCGTGCGCTGCTCCTCGAACGCGGTCTCGGGGTGGCGGTGGATGTCGCGGCGGATGGCGGTGAATTCGGCGGCGTCGGCCGCCAGGTGCTCGGGCGTGTGGCGCGTCATGTAATTTCCTCGTGTGAGACGCAGAGACTAGCCCCAGCCGCCGCGCCTTGCCATAAGACTTCAGCATTAGTGAGGTCGGAGGTTTCATGACGAAGTTCGGCAGGAAGATTGCGGCCATGGCGGCCGCGGTGGCGCTTTCAGGGGCTTCGCTCGCGGCGCCCGCGCTCGCGCAGGAACTCAAGATCGGCATCAAGACCGAGCCGAGCGCGCTCGATCCGCAGTTCCACACGCTCAACCCGAACATCCAGGTCGCCGCCTATTTCTTCGACGCCCTGATCGCACAGGACGCCAACCTCAAGACCAAGCCGGCGCTGGCGCTGTCGTGGAAGGCGATCGACGACACGACCTGGGAATTCAAGCTGCGCCCCGACGTGAAGTTCCATGACGGCTCGCCGTTCACCGCCGAGGACGTCGTCTTCACCTACGAGCGCATTCCCAAGGTGCCGAACAGCCCCGGCCCCTACACGATCTACACGCGCTCGATGAAGAGCTTCGAGATCGTCGATCCGCTCACGCTCCGCATCCACACCAACGGCCCCGCGCCGCTGCTGCCGCTCGACGTCGCGGCCCTTCCGATCCTGTCGAAGAAGGCGATGGCGGGCAGCGCGCCGGAAGGCAAGACCACGGCCGAGCTCAACGCCGGCAACGGCCTGGTCGGCACCGGCCCGTTCAAGTTCGTCGAATGGCAGCGCGGCAGCCGCATCGTGGCCGAGCGCAACGACGCCTACTGGGGACCCAAGCCCTACTGGAAGAAGGTGATCCTGCGCGCACTCAGCAACAACACCACGCGCGTGGCCGCGCTGCTGTCGGGCGACGTCGACCTGATCGAGGATCCGCCGACGACCGACCTCGCCAAGCTGAAGAACGACCCCAAGATCACGCTGTCGAAGGCGATCTCGAACCGCGTGATCTACATCGCGCTCGACCAGCACGGCGAGCCGCCGATCGCCATTCCCGACACCAACGGCAAGAACCCGTTGATGGACAAGCGCGTGCGCGAGGCGCTGTCGATCGCGATCGACCGCAAGGGCATCGACGACAAGATCATGGAAGGCGTCGCCACGCCGGCGGGCGACCTGCTGCCCTACCCGATGGGCGGCACGCGCAAGGACACGCCGGTCGACGCCTACGATCCGGCGAAAGCCAAGAAGCTGCTCGCGGAAGCCGGCTACCCGAAGGGCTTCTCGATCACCCTGGGGGCGCCCAACGGCCGCTACATCAACGACCTCAAGATCGCACAGGCGGTGGCCTCGATGTGGACGAGGATCGGCGTCAAGACCGAGGTCGACGCCAATGCCCCGCCGGTGTTCTTCAAGAACCGCGACTCGTTCAAGTACAGCGCCTACATGGCGGGCTGGGGCGCCAGCACCGGCGAGCTCAGCAACGCGCTGAAATCGCTGGTCGCCACGCCCGACCGCGCCAAGGGCATGGGCACCACGAACTCCGGCCGCCACTCCAACAAGGAGATGGACGCCAAGCTCGAGCAGGCCCTGGTCACCATCGACGACGCCAAGCGCGAGGCGCTGCTGGGCGAGGCCAGCAAGATCCTGATGGCGGAGCACGGCATCATCCCGATCCACTTCGAGGTCTCGGTGTGGGCGATGCGCAAGGGCCTGACCTATCCCGGCCGCGCCGACCAGAACACCTTCGCCGTCGACGTGACGCCGGTGAAGTGATGAGCCTCGTGCCTTCATCGGAGCGCACCACCGAGCGCTTGGTCACAAGCGCGTGGGTGGCGCTCATCCTCATGATGCGCCGCCCCGGTGGCGCGCTCCGATGAGGCGCTGATGCTCGTCTACATCATCCGCCGCCTGATGCAGGCGGCGCTGGTCATGGTGGTGATGTCGGCGCTGGTCTTCGCCGGCATCTACCTGATCGGCGATCCGGTGGCGATGATGATCAGTCCCGACGCCAGCGAGATCGAGCGCGACGCCGTGCGTGCGGCGCTCGGCCTCGACCTGCCGCTGTGGCAGCAATATCTCGTGTTCATGAACGCCGCCTTGCACGGCGACTTCGGCAAGAGCTTCCTGGCCGGCCAGCCGGCCATGCAGCTGATCTTCGAGCGCATGCCGGCGACGCTCGAGCTGGTCTTCGCCTCGCTGGTGATCGCGCTCGGCCTCGGCCTGCCGATGGGCGTCTACGCCGGGCTGCGGCCCAAGTCGATCGGTGCCAAGACCATCATGACCGGCTCGATCCTGGGCTTCTCGCTGCCCAACTTCTGGGTCGGGCTGATGCTGATCATGGTCTTCGCCGTGCTGCTGCCCGACCTGGTGCCGGGCTTCCCGCGCCTGCCGGCGTCGGGCCGCGGCGCCACCGTCTCGGTGCTGGGCGTGCAGCTCTCGCTGTTCACCGGCGACGGGCTGCTGCACCTGCTGCTGCCGGCGGTGACGCTGGCTCTCTACAAAGGCGCGCTGATCGTGCGCCTGGCCCGCGCCACCGCGCGCGAGGTGCTGCCGATGGACTACGTGAAGTTCGCGCGCGCCAAGGGCCTGAGCGAACGCCGCGTCGTGGGCGTGCATGTGCTGAAGAACATCATGATCCCGATCGCCACGGTGAGCGGCCTCGAGTTCGGCCAGTCGGTCGCCTTCGCGGTGATCACCGAGACGGTGTTCTCGTGGCCTGGCATGGGCAAGCTGCTGCTCGATTCGATCCTGCTGCTCGACCGGCCGGTGGTCGTGGCCTATCTCATGATCATCGTCGTCTTCTTCGTCGTGCTGAATCTGCTGGTCGATCTTCTCTATTCCGTGCTCGACCCGCGGGTCCGCCTGGAAAGCCGCGCGGCATGAGCCAGACCGTTCTCGAGCCCGCCCCGGAACCCGTCCTCGCGGCCAAGCCGCAGACGCCGTTCCAGCGCATCGTCTCGGACTTCTGCGAGGACAGGCTCGCGGTCTTCGGCCTGGTATTGGTGGTGGCCGCGCTGTTCGTGGCGATCTTCGCGCCGCTGATCTCGCCGCAGAATCCTTTCGACATCGGCGCGCTCGACCTGCTCGACGCCAAGTCGCCGCCGGGCACCGTCTCGGGCGACGGCAAGATCACCTACTGGCTGGGCACCGACGGCCAGGCGCGCGACATGATGTCGGCCATCTTCTACGGCATGCGGCTCAGCCTGTTCGTGGGCTTCACCTCGGTGATCACGGCGTTGGGCATCGGCATCGTCATCGGCCTGGTCGCGGCCTACACCGGCGGGCGCATCGACGCGCTGCTGATGCGTATCGTCGACATCATGCTGTCCTTCCCCGCCATCCTGGTGGCGCTGATCCTGCTGTCGGTGCTGGGCAAGGGCATCGACAAGGTGCTGATCGCCCTTATTCTCGTCCAGTGGGCCTACTTCGCCCGCGCCGCGCGCGCCGCGGCCCTGGTCGAGCGCAACAAGGAATATGTCGAGGCCGCCAACTGCCTGGCCCTGCCGGCGGGCCGCATCGTCTTCCGCCACATGCTGCCCAACTGCCTGCCGTCGCTGATCGTGATCGCCACCATCACCCTGGCGCGCGCCATTGCGCTCGAGGCGACGCTGTCGTTCCTCGGTGTCGGCGTGCCGGTGACCCAGCCGTCGCTCGGCATGTTGATCTCCAACGGCTTCGAATTCCTGCTCTCGGGCAGCTACTGGATCAGCTTCTTCCCCGGCGTGGCCCTGGCCATCGCGATCATCGGCATCAACCTCGCGGGCGACCACCTGCGCGACGTGCTGAACCCGCGGAATCTGCGATGACCCAGGCCGCGACGCCAACTCTCAGCGTCACCAACCTGCGCACCCACTTCTTCACCAAGGAAGGCGTGGCCCGCGCCGTCGACGGCGTCGATTTCGACGTGGCGCCGGGCGAGATCCTGGGGCTGGTGGGCGAGTCGGGCTCGGGCAAGACGGTGACCGGCTTCTCGATCCTGGGCCTGATCGATCCGCCGGGCCGCATCGTCGAGGGCAGCTCGATCAAATTGGGCGGCGAGGAACTGACCACCGCCAGGCCCGACCGGCTGCGCGCCATCCGCGGCGCGGAGATCGCCATGATCTTCCAGGACCCGATGATGACCCTCAATCCGGTCCTGCGGGTCGACACGCAGATGATCGAGACGGTGCAGGCGCATCTCGACGTCGGCCGCGCCGAGGCGCTGGCCCGCTCGCGGGCGGCGCTGGTCCAGGTCGGCATCGCCTCGCCCGACGAGCGGCTGCGCGCCTATCCGCACCAGTTCTCCGGCGGCATGCGCCAGCGGGTCGCCATCGCCATTGCGCTGCTGCACAAGCCCAAGCTGATCGTGGCCGACGAGCCGACAACAGCGCTCGACGTCACCATCCAGGGCCAGATCCTGTTCGAGGCGCAGCGCCTGTGCCGCGACTCGGGGACATCGATGATCTGGGTGACGCACGACCTCGCCGTCGTCGCCGGCCTCGCCGACCGCATCGCCGTGATGTACGCCGGCCGCATCGTCGAGATGGGCCGCACCGCCGACGTGATCGAGCGGCCGATGCACCCCTACACCAAGGGCCTGATCGGCTCGGTGCCGTCGCAGAACACGCGCGGCCACGCGCTGGCGCAGATCCCGGGCATGACGCCGTCGCTGCTCAAGCTGCCGGCGGGCTGCTCGTTCAAGGCGCGCTGCCCGATCGCCATCGACCAATGCAACGCCATGCCCGAGCTGGTCGAGCACCGGCCGGGCCACTGGGCGCGCTGCTGGCGCGCGGCGGCATGACCAAGAGGGGAGGACAAGATGCTCGATAGACGTTCGATGATCGTTGCCGGAGTGGCGGCGCTGACGGCGCTGTCCGCCACGGCCCATGCGCAAAACACGGCGCAGAACACGGCGCCGGACACGGCCAAGCTGCGCGAGGAGCTGATGGCGCTCGAGAAAGGCAGCTGGGATTTCCTGCGCAACAACAATGCCGTCGGAATGCGCGGCTTTCTCGCCGACGACGCGCTGCTGATCTTCAACGACGGCAAGCGCTACAACAAGCGCGAGTTCCTGGCACTCATGCCGGACTTCAGGCTCACCAGCCTCACGATCGAGCCGACTTATGCGGTGCGCATGATCGGTCCCGACGTCGCCACGCTGCTCTACCGCGCCACCTATACGAGCACCTTCAAGAACGGTCCGGCGGAGACGTCGCGGGTGATCTCGTCGAGCGTCTACGCACGCCGCAACGGCGCGTGGCTGAGCGTCCTCTACCAGGAGACGCCGATCAAATGACCGCGGCCGGCAGCCCCATCCTGTCCCTGCGCGGCATCACCAAGCGCTTCACGCAGAAGGTCGATCTCGCCGGCAAGATCGCCAACGCGCTGGGCGCCAAGGTGCGCGAGACCGTCGTGCAGGCGGTGTCGGAGGTCGATCTCGACATCGCCGAGGGCGAGGTCGTGGGGCTGGTGGGCGAGTCGGGCTGCGGCAAGAGCACCCTGGGCCGCATCGTCGCCGGCATCCAGCCGCAGACCGCGGGCAGGATGGAGTGGCGCGGCCGCGACGTGGCGGCGATGGGTGGCGCCGATCGCAAGGCCTGGCAGCTCGCCGTGCAGATGATCTTCCAGGACCCGTACGCCTCGCTCAATCCGCGCCTGCGCGTGTCGGAGATCGTCGGCGAGGCGCCCCGGGTGCACGGGCTGATCGCGCGCGGCACGCAGGGCCGGTACGTCGCCGAGATGCTCGACCAGGTCGGCCTCGACGGCGCCTATGCCTCACGCTATCCGCACCAGTTCTCGGGCGGCCAGCGCCAGCGGGTCGGCATCGCGCGCGCTTTGGCGGTGAAGCCCAGTTTCATCGTCTGCGACGAGGCGGTCGCGGCACTCGACGTGTCGATCCAGGCGCAGGTGCTGAACCTGTTCATGGAACTGCGCCAGCGGCTCGGCCTCACGTATCTGTTCATCAGCCACAATCTCGCGGTGGTCGAGCATCTGTCCGACCGCGTCGCCATCATGTACCTCGGCCGGCTGGTCGAGGTGGCGCCGGCCGAGGAACTGTTCGCCCATCCGAACCATCCCTACACCCAGGCGCTGCTGGCCGAGGTGCCGACGCTCGATGCCCGGCGACGGACCTACAAGCCGATCGCGGGCGAGCTGCCCTCGCCTCTCGATCCGCCCTCCGGCTGTGCCTTCCATCCGCGCTGCCCGCATGCCTTCGACCGCTGCAAGATCGAGCGGCCGGTCCTTAAGGATGTCGCACCTGGCCACATCAGCGCCTGCCACCTGAACGACGGCTGAGCCGCATGGCGTCGCGGCCTCAAAGACGGTACGGTGAGGTCCGGTCCAGGGTGGGTCGAGGAGAAATTCCGCATGACCTACAGGCTTTGGTGGACAGTCGGCTACGTCTGCACCACCGAACGAGAATTCCGCGCGGCCAAGCACCGGCTGATTCCGGCCGAATACGAAGTGCTGGACGATGCGCTGCGCCGGGCCAACCAGGTCGGCCGCGCCGGTGGCGTGGCCTGGCTGCTCGAGGGCGACGACAAGACCAAGCTCGACCGGCCCGGCATCGAGCGCACTCTCCAGAAGCGCGGCGCGGAACTCGAGGTCACTCCTCCCGGCCGCTGATGACAGGCCGGCCGCTGATGACAGGATCGGCCCAAAGCGGTAAATCCGCGCCGCCATGATCCTGTTCCCCGCCATCGACCTGAAAGACGGAAAGTGCGTGCGCCTGCTGCGCGGCGACATGGCGCGCGCCACCGTGTTCAACGACAGCCCGGCTGCGCAGGCCAAGGCCTTCGCGCAGGCCGGCTGCGAGTGGTTGCATCTCGTCGACCTCAACGGTGCCGTCGAAGGCCATCCGGTGAATCGCGCGGCGGTCGAGAGCATCCTGAAGGAAGTCGGCGTGCCGACGCAGCTCGGCGGCGGCATCCGCACCATCGAGAGCATCGCGCAGTGGTTCGAGGCCGGCGTCAAGCGCGTGATCCTGGGCACCATCGCGGTCAAGGAACCGGGACTGGTCAAGGCGGCGTGCAAGCAGTGGCCCGGCCAGGTCGCCGTCGGCATCGATGCGCGCGACGGCATGGTGGCGGTCGACGGCTGGACCAGGCAGAGCACCGTGCGGGCGCTCGACCTGGCGCTGCGCTTCGAGGACGCCGGCGTCGCCGCGATCATCTACACCGACATCGACCGCGACGGCGCGATGGGCGGCGTCAATGTCGACGCCACGGTGACGCTGGCCCAGCATCTCACCACGCCGGTCATCGCCTCGGGCGGCGTGAGCTCGCTCGACGACCTGCGCGAGCTGCGGCCGACCGAGGAATACGGCATCACCGGCGCCATCGTCGGCCGTGCGCTCTACGACGGCAGGGTCACCGTGCCCGACGCCATCCGCGTGCTGAAGGGCGACTGACGTGAACAGCCTCAAGGTCCGCATCATCCCCTGCCTCGACGTCAAGGACGGCCGCGTGGTGAAGGGCGTGCAGTTCGTCGACCTGCGCGACGCCGGCGACCCGGTCGAGCAGGCGCGCGTCTACGACGCCGCCGGCGCCGACGAGCTCACCTTCCTCGACATCACCGCCAGCCACGAGAACCGCGACACCATCCTCGACGTGGTCGCGCGCACTGCCGAGCAGTGCTTCATGCCGCTGACGGTGGGCGGCGGCGTCCGCCAGGTCGAGGACATCCGCCGCCTGCTGCTGGCCGGCGCCGACAAGGTCTCGATCAACTCCGCCGCCGTCACGCGGCCCGAATTCGTCAAGGAAGCGGCCGAGAAATACGGCGACCAGTGCATCGTGGTGGCGATCGACGCCCGCCAGACCGCGCCGGGCAAATGGGAAGTCTTCACGCACGGCGGCCGCAAGGGCACCGGCCTCGACGCGATCGACTGGGCTCGCCGCATGGCCGGGCACGGCGCGGGCGAGATCCTGCTGACTTCGATGGACCGCGACGGCACCAAGTCGGGCTTCGACCTCGCGCTCACGCGGGCGGTGTCGGACGCCGTGCCGGTGCCGGTCGTGGCCTCGGGTGGCGTCGGCACGCTCGACGACCTGGTGGCCGGCGTCATCGAGGGCGGCGCATCGGCGGTGCTGGCCGCCTCGATCTTCCATTTCGGCACCTTCACCATCGCCCAGGCGAAGGACCATCTCGCGCGTGCCGGCGTACCCGTTCGATCGATCTCGCGCGCAGCGTTATTTTGCGGTAAGATGGCAAATACGTCCGTTCAAGAGGCGTGAGTAGAGTTCCCCCGATGGCCAAGAAGAAAAAAGCAAAGAAGAAGGCGCTGAAGCAGCGCCACGAAACCGGCGGCGCCGACGAGCATGTGCTCGACCGGCTCTATGTCGTGATCAACAGCCGCAAGGGCGCCGATCCCGAGACCTCCTACACCGCCCGCCTGTTCAGCCGCGGCCGCCAGCAGATCGCCAAGAAACTGGGCGAGGAAGCGGTCGAGGCGCTGATCGAAGGCATCCGCGGCGACAAGCCCAAGCTGGTCGGCGAGAGCGCCGACATGCTCTACCACCTGCTGACGCTGTGGGCCGCGGTCAACGTCAAGCCCAAGGCGGTATGGACCGAGCTGGCGCGCCGCGAAGGCCTGTCGGGCATTGCCGAGAAGGCGTCGCGCAAGCAAAAGTAGCCGCCATGCCGGCTCCCACTGTTGAATACGACCGTACCAACATCTTCGCGCGCATCCTGCGCGGCGAACTGCCGTGCCGGAAGGTCTACGAGGATGTCTTCGCGCTGGCCTTCCACGACATCCATCCGAAGGCCGCGGTTCATGTGCTGGTGATTCCGAAGGGCGAGTACGTGTCCTTCGTCGACTTCACCGCTGCCGCCCCGCCCGAGACGCAGGCCGGCTTCTGGCGCGCCGTGGCCGCGGTCGCCAGGGATCTGGGCGTCGAGGACGGCTTTCGCCTGACCTCCAACATCGGACCGGCAGGCGGCCAGGTCGTCTTCCACTTCCATGTCCATATCGTGAGCGGTCCGCGCCCGTGAACCGCCGGCGCGTGCTGCTGGGCGGCGCGGCCTCGTTGATCGCGACAGCCGGCAACGCGCAGGTCAGGACACCGGTGCCGTGGTACCGCGACGGCACGGTGCGGCGCGAGCTGCGCTTCGCGGGCGCCGCCGGAGCGACCTTGGCCGGCACCCTGCTGCTGCCGCTGGTGAGCGAGATCCAGCCCGTGCCGGGCGTGGTGCTGATCGCCGGCAGCGGGCCGACCGATCGCGACGGCAACAATCCGCTGATCCCCGTGCGCATCGACACGCTGAAACTGATCGCCGAGCGGCTGGCGGCGGCGGGCATCGCCACCCTGCGCTACGACAAGCGCGGCATCGGCCGGTCGACATCGCGGCCGCGGGACGGGCTGGCGGCGGAAGAGCGGTTCTTCCTGTGGGATCACTTCGTGGCCGACGCCGTCGCAGCCCACGCCGAGCTGCTGCGGCACGACGAGATCAAGCCCTACGCCACCGCCTTCCTCGGCCACAGCGAGGGCGGCCTGCTGGCGCTGGCCGCCACGGTCGCGATGGAGACGCGTCGTCCGCATGGGCTGGTGCTGGCCTCGACGCCGGGCCGGCCGCTGGCGGAGATCGTGCGTGCCCAGGTCGCGCGCACCGCCCCGCCACTCGCGGCAGAGGCCGACCGTATCGTGGCGGCAATCCTGGGCAGCGGCCATGTGCCGGCCGACGCGCCGCCGGCGTTGCAGCTCGTCTTCCCGCCCTACGCCGGCCCGTTCCTGCAGGCGGCGCTGGCCTTCGATCCGGCGGCGGCGCTGGCGCGGACCGACAACGCCTGCCTGCTGATCCACGGCGGCGCCGACAGCCAGATCGTGCCGTTCGGCGACATCCAGCCGCTGCTCGATGGGTTGGGCACGCGCGGCGCGCCCGGCGAGGCGCTGGTCGTGCCGGCGGTGAGCCACAATCTCAAGACGGTCTCCGGACCGACCGATCCCGGCTACACCGGCCCGCTCGCGCCCGCCGTCGGCGACAAGCTCGCGGCGTGGCTGGGCTTCGTGCTGGGCGCTTGATCGGCAGGCGCCGCCGGTCGATCATTCGCAGCGAGAATGACGACCGGGAGGAACGACATGGGAGTGACGGTACGTCCGCTGACACCCGCCGTCGGCGCCGAGATCATCGGTGTCGATTTGCGGCATCCGAGCGCCGCCGACTTCGCCGCCGTCGAGCAGGCGTGGCACCGCCATTCGGTGATCCTGCTGCGCGGCCAGACGCTCGGCGACGACGACCTGCTGGCGTTCAGCCGTCGCTTCGGCGAACTCGACCCGCCGCCCAACCAGGAGCGTGGCAAGATCAGCCCGCCGGGCTATCCCGACATCTACGTCGTCTCCAACGTGGTCGACGCCAAGGGCGATCCCATCGGCGCGCTCGGCGCCGGCGAGGCGGTGTGGCACACCGACATGAGCTATCTCGACACGCCGCCCGATGCCTCGATGCTGTTCGCGCTCGAGATCCCGCCGGCCGGCGGCAACACCTGGTTCTGCGGCATGCAGGCGGCCTGTGACGCCCTGCCGGCCGACCTCAGGCAGAAGATCGAAGGCCGCCGCATCAAGCACGACGGCACCTACAACTCCGGCGGCTATCTGCGCCAGGGCGTCAGCGCGACCGACGATCCGCTGGCCGCGCCCGGTGCCTGGCACCCGGCGATCCTCAGGCATCCGGCCAACGGCCGCGCCACGCTCTACCTCGGCCGGCGGCGCAACTCGTACGTCGAAGGCTATTCGCGGCCCGAGTCCGATGCGCTGCTCGAGGCGCTGTGGACCCACGTCACGCAGCCGCCGTTTCTCTACGAGCACAAATGGCGGCTGGGCGACCTCGTGATGTGGGACAACCGCTCGACCATGCATCGCCGCGATCCGTTCGACGGCGCGGCGCGGCGGGTGATGCATCGCACGCAGATCAAGGGCGGCAGCCGGCCTCTCGCCTTCGCCGCTTAGCGCAGATTGCCGGTGTGGCCGAGCGAGTAGCGGCCGGGCTGCGGCCACACGGTGAGGCCGTGCGGCTCGCGGCCGACCTTGATCTTGTCGACCGCCCCTGACGTCGTGTCGATGCGGTAGACGACGTCGTCGAAGCGCCCCGACAGCCAGAGATATCTGCCGTCGGCGCTGACGTTGCCCATGTCGGGGCTGCCGCCGTCGGGGATCGGCCAGGTCTGCACGACCTGGCGCGTGGCGAAGTCGATCACCGAGACCGAGCCCGGGCCGCCGGGACGGCCGATCATCTTGTTGCTGCCGCGGTTGGCCACGTAGAGCAGCTTGCCGTCGCGGCTGGGATACAGGCCGTGCGCGCCCACGCCGGTCGGGATGAAGCCGACCTGGCGGAACGACGTGCCGTCGACCACGTGCACGCCGTCGGCCAGCATGTCGGCCACGAAGAACAGCTTGCCGTCGGGCGAGATGCGGATGTCCTGCGGCATGCCGCGCGCGGCGTAGACGGACTCGCCCAGCTCCGGCCGGTTGAGCACCAGCGCCGGCTTCTTCTCGAAGGTGGCGAGATGCGCCACGACGTCGGGCCGGGCGTAGTACGGCGTCAGCACCAGGGTGCCAATGACCGCGCGGTTGACGAGATCGATCTTGGTCACCGCACCATCGAACTCGCAGGTGAACAGCGCGTAGCTGCCGTCGATGGAGAAGTCGGCATGGTTGACGCCACCGCACTTCGGCACCGCGATCGAATAGTCGAGCTTCATGGTCTGCGGATAGCGGAAATCGAGCCGCCGCAGCTCCTCGGCAACGATGATGGCGCGCCGGCCCGACGGCGTGAAATAGACGTTGTAGGGATCGTCGACCGGGATCGCCGCGCCGGGCTTGCCGGTCAGCGGATCGATCGGCGTCAGGCTGCCGTCGGTGCGGCCCTCGGCATTGTTGGCGACCCACAGGGTGCGCAGGTCCCACGACGGCACGACGTGTTGCGGATTGCGACCGACCCGGAACGTGTCGACGACGGCCAGCGTGGCCTGGTCGATCACCGTCACCGTGTTGGAGCGCCGATTGGGCACATAGACACGCGGCAGGTCGTAGCGGACCGCGGGGCTGAGGCGATCCGCGCCGATCTCGCTGTAGAGGTTGGTCGGATCGATCACTGGCGGCATGCCGGGCACGGTGACGATCGGCGCCGCGGTCTGGCTCGTGGTCTGG
>Ga0070680_100000447_pt1 | contig 28112 bp, 25 predicted proteins | sample KBSC73BmetaG_FD_64672 | JGI IMG/M metagenome (GOLD analysis project Ga0070680, IMG submission 64672) | Corn rhizosphere microbial communities from Kellogg Biological Station, Michigan, USA - KBS C7-3B metaG | ecosystem: Host-associated > Plants > Roots > Rhizosphere | place: USA: Michigan...
CTCTACGCCAACTCCTCCGGCGCCGTCGCGCCGCTGTACACGGCGCTGGATGCGCCGGACGTCGATGTCGCGGAAGAAGTGCCCGGCGCGTTTCCGTTCACGCGCGGCATCCACGCAACCGGCTATCGCGGCAAGCTCTGGACGATGCGCCAGTTCGCGGGCTTCGGCACCGCGCGCGAGACGAACGCGCGATACAAGTTCCTCCTGTCGCAGGGCCAGACCGGACTCTCCGTCGCGTTCGACTTCCCCACGTTGATGGGCTACGACGCCGATCATCCGCGCTCCGAGGGCGAGGTCGGCAAGTGCGGCGTCGCGATCTCGAGTCTCGCGGACATGGAGACGCTGTTCGAGGGAATCCCGCTCGACCAGGTCTCGACGTCGATGACGATCAACGGCCCCGCGGTGATCCTGTACGCGTTCTACATCGCGGCCGCCGAGAAGCAGGGCGTCGACGTGAAGCAGCTGCGCGGGACGATCCAGAACGACATCCTCAAGGAGTACATGGCGCAGCACGCGTGGGTCTATCCCATCGAGCCCGCGCTTCGACTCATCGTCGACTGCTTCGAGTGGTCCGCCGAGCACGTGCCGCAGTGGAATACCATCTCGATTTCAGGCTATCATATTCGCGAAGCGGGCGCGACGGCTGCCCAGGAGCTTGCGTTCACGCTCGCTGACGGATTCACCTACGTCGAGCGTGGCATTGCTCGGGGGCTGGACGTCGATACCTTCGCGCCCCGCCTCTCCTTCTTCTGGGACATCCACAACGATTTCTTCGAGGAGATCGCCAAGCTGCGCGCGGCGCGGCGCATTTGGGCGCGGCACATGAAGGAGCGGTATGGCGCCAAGGATCCGCGTTCGCTCGTGATGCGTTTTCATTCGCAGACCGCGGGCGTAACCCTCACGGCGCAGCAGCCGATGAACAACGTCATTCGCGTCGCCTATCAGGCGATGGCGGCAGTCCTCGGCGGAACGCAGTCGCTGCATACGAACTCCATGGACGAAACCCTCGCGCTCCCGACGGAGGAGTCGGTGCAGGTCGCGCTCCGCACGCAGCAGGTCCTCGCTTACGAGACTGGCGTCCCCAACGTCATCGATCCGCTCGGCGGATCGTACTACGTCGAGACACTTACGACGGAGCTCGAGCGCGAGGCGGAGATGTTGTTCGAGCAGATCGCTGAAGTCGGCGGCGTGGTGCGCGGACTGGAAACCGGCTGGCTCCAGCGGAAAATCAACGAGTCGGCGGCGAGGCAGCAGTGGGAGATCGAGCAGCACCGGCGGGTGATCGTGGGTGTCAACGACTTCGTGACCGACGAGCCAGAGCTCAAGATCGAGCTCCTGAAGATCGCGGAAGAAACGGAGCGCGAGCAGAGTAGCCGAATGGCCAGAATGCGCGCCGAGCGCGACAACGGGATCGTGGAAACGCGCCTCGCGGCACTTCGTCGGGCGGCAAAGACGAGCGAGAATCTGATGCCGTACATCCTCGACTGCGCGCGCGCATACTGCACGCTCTACGAGATTCGCGCGGCGATGGAGACCGTGTTCGGCGCGTACCGCGAGCCAGTGTTCTTCTGAAGAAATCGAAAGAGTGGTGGGAGTCCGCGTTCGACGCTCACTATCTGCTGGAGTACGGCCCTCTTTTTACCCTCGAGCGCGATCGCCAGGAGGGATCGCGGCTCATCGAGCTTCTGGGATTGCCGGCGGGATCGCGCATTCTCGACGTCCCGTGTGGCCAGGGCCGGCACGCGCATCTGCTGGCGGAGGCCGGATTCGATGTCGATGGTCTCGACTACTCGAATGATCTGCTGGCTGTCGCCCGCAAGCGCGGCGTCGGTCCAAATCTGCGATACACCCGCGGCGACATGCGCAAGATGCCGGCGCGCTGGAAGGGACGCTTCGACGCCGTGCTCAATCTCTTCACGTCGTTCGGATTCTTTTCGCATCCGAGCGACGACGCACAGGTGATTCGGGAATTCGCGCGCGTGCTGAAGCCCGGCGGTGTTCTCATCTGGCATGGTGGAAGTAGAGACGGAGTTATGGCGCGATTCCTGGCGAAAGACTGGTGGACGGGAAGCGACCAGACGCTGTTTGCGCAGGAGCGTGAGTTCGACGCTTTATCGGGCGTTCTCACCGTACGCTCAACCTGGAGGCGCGGCACGAAGAAAGGATTTCGCGAGCATCGTCTTCGCCTCTATACCGCGACGCGACTGTCCGAGCTCTGCCAGGATGCCGGACTCGTGGTCGAGCAGGCATTCGACGGATTCAACGATAGATCGCTCCGCCGCACCTCCAGCGAGATGCTCCTCGTGGCGCGCAAAGAATGACATCTCGCGTAAGCCCGATTGCCGCCCCTCGGTTGCTGCCGCTAACTTTGACATCTCTATGAGACCAATTCGAGTTCTCGTCGCCAAGCCCGGACTTGATGGACACGATCGCGGGGCGAAGGTAGTTGCCGCCGCGCTTCGGGACGCGGGGATGGAAGTGATTTATACCGGTCTCCATCAGACTCCGGAGATGATCGCTGCTGCTGCGATTCAGGAGGACGTCGACGTGATTGGCCTCTCAATTCTGAGCGGCGCTCACATGACTCTCATTCCGCGCGTAAATGACCTTGTTCGCGCGCAGGGTCGCGACGACATCCTCATCACGGGCGGGGGAATCATCCCCAGGGAAGATGTAGACGCTCTACAAGCCCAGGGAATCGGGCAGCTCTTTGGTCCCGGAACTCCGACGAGTGAGCTGATCGCGTACATCAAGGACTGGTTCCGAGCGCGCGAAAAGCAGGAAGCCTAGTGAGCAATCGCCTGCGTGAGCTGAGCGACCAGGTGCGCTCACTCGAGAGCAAGCTCCGCGAGGCTGGCGGCGCAAAGAAAATCGAGAAGCTGCACAAACAGGGGAAACTCTCCGCGCGTGAGCGTGTCGAGCTGCTCCGCGACCCGGGCTCGAGCATGCTCGAGATCGGGCTTCTCGTTGCATACGACCAGTACGACGGCCAGGCTCCCTCCGCCGGCATCGTGACTTCAGTCATTCGCGTCCACGGGCGCGAGACGGTCGTCGTTGCCAACGACGCGACGGTGAAGGCAGGCTCCTGGTGGCCCGAGACGATCAAGAAGATTCTGCGCGCGCAGGAGATCGCGATGCGCTGTCGAATCCCCATCGTGTATCTCGTCGACTCGGCGGGTGTGAATCTGCCCTATCAAGGCGGCGTGTTTCCGGGCCAGTACGGGGCCGCGCGCATCTTCTACTACAACTCGATCATGCGTCGCTATCTGCGCATCCCGCAGATCGCGGCTGTCATGGGCCAGTGCGTCGCGGGCGGCGCATATCTGCCCGCGCTGTCAGATGTGATCCTCATGGTCAAGGGCAGCTCCTTCATGGGATTGGGTGGACCTAATCTCGTAAAGGGAGCGACGGGCCAGGTCGTCGACGCCGAGACGTTGGGCGGTGCCGCGACTCACACGCAGATAAGCGGCGTCGCGCACTACGCGCTCGACAACGATGAAGCCTGCATCGCGAAGATCCGCGATCTCATCGAGAGTCTCCCCACGTCGAGCCGCGATGTCGCCCTGATGGCGGGCGAAGGAGCAAACACAGCGAAGACGGACGCTCTCTACGATCTGCTCCCCTCCGATCACCGCATGTCCTACGACATGCACGAGGTGCTTCGCGCGCTCTTCGACAACGGCGCCATCGACGAGTTCCAGGAGGGGCTCGCAAAGGAGATGATCTGCGGCGATGCGCGAATCGACGGAATTACAGTGGGCGTCATCGCGAACCAGCGCGGACTCATCAAGGCGCGCGAGGGTGAGAAGCCGCGATTCGGCGGGATCATCTACGCCGAGAGCGCGGAGAAGGTCGCGTACTTCATCGATCGCTGCGATCGCCTCGGGATCCCCCTTGTTTTCGTGCAGGACGTGTCGGGCTTCATGGTCGGGACGGAAGCGGAGCAGGAAGGAATAATCCGAGCGGGAGCGCGATTCGTCGAAGCGATGGCGACGGCTTTCGTTCCGAAGATCGTTCTCACGATCAATCACGCGTCCGGCGCCGGATACTACGCGATGGCGGGTCAGGGCTTCGACCCTGACTTTATTCTCAGCTGGCCTACTGGCCGGATGGCGGTGATGGAAGGAGAGTCGGCGATCCAGGCAGTGCATGGTCCCGCGCTCGAAGCGGCGAAGAAGAGTGGGGGCCCACCGATGAAGGACGTTCAGGGCGCCGTCGAAGAGATGCGCGCCGACTACGAGCAGCAGCTCGACGCTCGCTACGCTGCGGCGCGCGGATTCGTCGATGCGATAGTGTATCCCGAGAACACCCGTGAGATGCTGAGCCTCGCGCTCCGCGCGTCTCTGCACAATCCTGGTCCGCATCTCGGTCCGTTCGTCCTCCCGGCCCAACTTGGAGCGAGCAATTGAAGGAAGTGGTTCGCGTCGCGGCCGGCCAGGGGTTCTGGGGCGACGACCTCGACGCCCCGCGGCGACAGGTGGAAGGCGGTCAGATCGATTATCTGATGCTCGACTATCTGGCCGAAGTCACGATGTCGATACTCCAGAAGCAGAAAGAGCGAGACCCGTCGTTGGGATACGCCCGCGATTTCGTGGGCGCCATGGAGAGCATCCTGCCGGCCGTGCTCGAGCGCGGCGTGAAGGTCGTCGCCAACGCTGGTGGCGTCAATCCGCGCGGCTGCGCCGAAGCAGTCAGGTCCGTCAGCGCTAAGCGTAGCGGCAAGGACAAGCTCAAGATCGGCGTCGTCACCGGCGACGATTTGCTCGGCAGACTCGACGAGCTGATCGGTCAGGGACATGCGCTCGCGAATATGGAAACCGGAGAGCCGCTGTCCACCGTCCGCGATCGGGTTCTTTCGGCGAACGCTTACCTGGGATCTGAGCCGATCGTGGAGGCGCTTCGCGGCGGAGCGAATGTCGTAATCACGGGACGGTCGACCGACACGGCCCTCACCATGGCTCCTCTTCGATACGAGTTCGGGTGGGGCGCTGAAAGCTGGGATCAGCTCGCCGCCGGAATCGTCGCCGGCCACATCATCGAGTGCGGCGCGCAGTGCTCGGGCGGCAATTGTCTTTACGACTGGAGATCGATTCCTGATCTCGCCAACGTCGGCTACCCACTGGTCGAAGCGAAGGCCGATGGCACCTTTGTCGTGACGAAGCACCCGGGCACCGGCGGAAGAGTCTCCGTGCCGACGGTGAGTGAGCAGCTCGTATACGAGATGGGCGATCCCCATTCGTACATCACTCCCGACGTAATCGCCGATTTCACGACGATTCACCTCGACGATGACGGTACCGATCGCGTTAGTGTCTCGGGCATCAAGGGCAAGCCGCCCACCGACAAGCTGAAAGTGTCGATCGCCTATCGCGCGGGCTTCAAAGCGGTTGGGACGCTCGTGTACGCGTGGCCCGACGCGCTCGACAAGGCGACGCTCGCCGAGACGATTCTTCGCGAGCGGCTCGACCGGCTTGGACTCAAGTTCGATCGTATTCTCGCCGAGTTCGTTGGTGCAAACGCGACTCACGGGCGTCTCGCCGGCGACGGCCGCGATGCGCCTGAGGTTCAGCTCCGATTCGGGGTTCGCGGGTCAGATCGCGCGGCGGTGGAACGATTCACGCGAGAAATCGCACCACTCGTGCTCAATGGTCCCCCGACCGTCACTGGATTCGCGGGCGGAAGACCCAAGGTCGAAGAGATTGTCGCGTATTGGCCGGCACTCGTGGACAAATCGGTTGTGAAAACCAAAGTGGACATCCTCGCATGAAAGTTCGCCTTCTCGACATCGCGCACGCGCGATCGGGGGATAAAGGCGACACCGCCAACGTGGGCGTGATCGCGCTCGAGCCGCGCTGGTACGCGGTTCTCGATCAGTTCGTGACGCAAAAAGCCGTCGCCGAACACTTTCGCGGAATGATCGAAGGTGCCGTTGACCGCTTCGAGCTGCCGAACCTCGGCGCGCTCAACTTTCTCCTGCATGGCGCGCTCGACGGCGGCGGTACGCTCTCGCTCAAGACCGACGCCCAAGGCAAAGTGTACTCGACGGCACTCCTTCGCATGGTCATTGACGTACCGGACATAATTGCGAAGCGGCTCGGACTCCCGAAAGCGCCATGAACAACGTTAGAATGGGCGCCGAGGGAGCGATCGGCTGGATTACGCTCGCGCGACCCGGAAAGAAGAATGCGCTCAATCGCACGACGGCCAATGAGCTCGCCGAGGCTCTCTTTGCGCTCAGCGAATCCCCGGTGAACGTCGTAGCCATCGACGCCGAAGGCTCTGATTTCTGCGCGGGGGCTGACCTCGGCGCCCTCGAGCAGATGCTCGACGCGCCCCGGCAAGAGCATCTGGACGATGCCAAGGCGTTAGGTCACGTCTTCCATACGATACGCCGCATGGACAAGCCCGTCGTGGCGCTGGTGAGGGGACGTGCTTTCGGAGGAGGAGCGGGACTGGCCACAGCTTGTGACATCGTGCTCGCCCACGAGGATGCACGCTTCGCGTATCCCGAGGTCACTGTCGGATTCGTGCCGGCGATGGTGATGACAATGCTGCGTCGTTCCGTTGGCGAGAAACACGCTTTCGATCTCGTGAGCACGGGACGAATTCTGTCGGCGGACGAAGCGAAGCAGATCGGCCTCGTATCCCGCGTGTTCGCTTCGAAAGAGTTCGATCCACTTTGCAAGGCCGTGCTGGAGCAGCTGTCGAAACAACCGACGACATCGATGGCTGCGACAAAGGCGCTCTTCTATAAGCTCGACAACATCGGGTTTCTCGACGGAATCTCTGCCGGGATTGTCGCGAATGCTGACGCACGCGCGACGAGCGATTTCCGAGAGGGCATCAAGCGATTCACAAATCGGAAGAAGGAGCAATGAGTCCATTCCTGACCGCCAAGCTCGCGTTGATGCTCGTCGCGGCGATTCTGCTCGGCTGGGGCATCCGCACCGACGACAGCGCTCTCAGATGGGCGGGGATCGGCTTTCTCTTCATCGCACTGATCCTCCGGTTCTTCAAGCCCACTCAACGCCGCGATTCGTGACGTCGGTCAAGGCTTCCGCATCGGCTCGGACCGTGACGCCTCCGCGGCCCACTACCATAGTCGAGGCCCCGCGCCTCTCGCGAAAACTTGGTGTCGACCTGGTGCTCGCGAGCGAGACCCTTCAGTACACTGGCAGCTTCAAATTTCGAGCGGCATACAACGTCGCCTCGCAGGTAAAGCACCCGCACATCATAACCGGTTCGTCGGGCAATTTCGGCCAGGCAATGGCCTATGCCTGCTCGCTCTTCGGGAAGCGCTGCACGGTCGTGATGCCGTCGACGGCAACGAAGATCAAGGTCGACGCCGTCCGCGAATTCGGCGCTACGGTGGATCTAATCGACATCAAAAAGATCAGTCGCCTGGACAGAGTCGCCGAGCTCGCAAGACAGTTCCCCGACGCTTACATCGCGAGCCCCTACGACGATGCCCTTGTAATCGAAGGAAATGCCGGCCTTGCGACGGAGCTGTTCGCGCTCGATCTCGATCTCGACGTCATCATCGCGCCGATCGGTGGCGGTGGGCTCACATCCGGACTGGTAAAGGCTGTCCAGAAGAGTGGAAAGAGGACGCAGGTCTTTGCTGCTGAGCCAGCTCTGGCAAACGATGCCGCCGAATCCTTCAGGGCCGGACACATCGTGGCCGCAGCTGCAGAGTCGACGACTATCGCCGATGGCGCGCGGGTAGCAAGAGTAGGCGACAAAAACTGGGAGATCCTCAGTCACGGCCTCACCGGCGTGATCGAGGTGTCGGAGGAGCAAATCAAGGAAGGAGTTAGGCTCTTGTTCGCGCTCGCCAACCTCAAGGCAGAGCCCACAGGTGCGCTCGCCCTCGGTGCAGTTCTCGCCGAGCCGACGCGGTTCAAGGGGAAGCGCGTTTGCTGCGTGATCAGTGGCGGGAACGCCGATCCCGCGCAGTTCGCGCAGCTCGTCGAAGGAATCTGACGACACTCCAGTTTCCGGCGGCGCAACAGTTACGTGCGCGAAGCATCGCCACATCGATCCAGCCTGCGTCGCTAGCTTTCATGTGATGGCGACCCCGACACTTCAGGACGCGCGAGATCTCCTCAAGAGCGCCTTCGGCTACGAGAAGTTTCGTCCGGGGCAGGAGGCCGCGGTGTCGGCGATTCTCGGCGGCCGCGATACCGTCGTCGTGCTCCCCACCGGCGGCGGAAAATCGCTCTGCTTCCAGGTTCCGGCGCTGCTGCTGCCGGGTCTGACCGTTGTGGTTTCGCCGCTCATCTCATTGATGAAAGATCAGGTTGACGCGCTCGTTGCCAAGGGACTGCCGGCGACCTTCATCAATAGCACGCTTTCGTCGTCGCAGGTTTCCGATCGTCTTGCTCGTGTCGAGCGCGGCGAGATCAAGCTGCTATACGTAGCGCCCGAGCGCTTTGACTACGGCAAGACCGCCGAGCGCCTCCGTAAAATCGGCGTATCACTTCTCGCGATCGACGAAGCCCACTGCATAAGCCAGTGGGGGCACGATTTTCGGCCGAGCTACCTCCGCGTGAAGAATGTGCACGAGGCGCTTGGTTCCCCCACGACGATCGCGCTCACGGCGACGGCGACTCCCGACGTGCGCCGCGACATCGCCCGCGAGCTGGCGCTCAGAAATCCCGAGACGATCATCACCGGCTTTGACCGCCCGAATCTCACGTACTTTGTGATTCCGGTGAGAAACGACGCCGAGAAGGAGCAGCAGATCGTTTCGATCCTGAGGAAGCACGAAGGTCTGGCAGTGATCTATGCATCGACGCGCAAGGCGGTCGACCATCTGACGACCGTGCTCGAGCGCGCGCGAATCTCCGCGGCCGGTTACCACGCGGGACTCGACGACGTGCGGCGCCACGAGGTGCAAAACGCTTTCATGTCGGAGAAGATTCGCGCGATTGTTGCTACCAACGCGTTCGGGATGGGGATCGACAAGCCGAACGTCCGCCTCGTCATCCACTACGCGATGCCGGGGACTCTCGAGGCCTATTATCAGGAAGCGGGGCGAGCGGGCCGCGACGGAAATCATTCGGACGTCTTTCTCCTGCACGCCTTTCCCGATCGCTTCACCCACGAATTTTTCATAAAGGGATCCTACCCGGAGAGGGTAGTAGTGGAGCAGGTCTACGAAGCCCTGCGAAAACTCTCCGACCGCCAGGGATTCGTCAGTGCGCAGCCAGAGGATCTCGTGCGCGCCGTCAAAGAGAAGGTCAGCAGCCGAGAGATCGAGGGCGCGATCAAGATTCTCGAGCGGAGCAAGGCGGTCGCATCTAGCAACGGCGAGCAGGCGCGCGTACATGTGCGTCTCCTCGCGACGCCCGAGCGAATCAAGCGGGAGCTCACAGGGGTCGCAAACGCCGAGCTCGGTTTGTTGCGCGCGCTGTGGCGTGGAGTGGGTGCGTCGTTCAAGACCGGCGCCGTGGTGGATCTCGATGGATTGCCGCCGGGCATCGGCGGAGCCGGGCGATCGATTCCGCTTCTCGAATCCCTTCAGGACCGTCAGTTCCTCACATGGGAGCGACTCGGCGCCGGCCTCTATCTGGCCGACCGGAGCGCGCCGATCACGAAGTACTCGATAGACTGGGCGCTCACCGACCGCCGCCGCAATGCCGAAATCTCCAAGCTCCAGGCGGTCCAGAAATACGCCTACACCAAAGACTGTCGACGAGGCTTCGTGCTTCGCTACTTCGGCGATCCCGCGGCGCGTGCGAAGTGCGCGGGCTGCGACAACTGTCTTGGAATTTCCGCTGTCGCCAGCGGTGTCGAGGACAAGCCCAGCCGGCGAAGGGATAAGGGTCGGCCTCGGGCGAGGTCTCCGGTTGCTGACGTGGACGATGTCTCCCTTGGTCCGGCAGAGGAAAAGGTCCTCGCCGGCCTCAAGAGCGTGCGCAGCCGCATCGCCCGCGAGGAACAAGTGCCGGCGTATATTGTATTCTCCGATCGAACTCTCGCGGAGCTCGCGGTTCGGCGCCCCCGATCCCTGAGCGCGTTTCAGGATGTTCGCGGAGTCGGTCCGATGAAGCTGGAGCGTTACGGTGCGCGCTTTCTCGCCGCGATTGCCGAGCTGGACGAAACCGAGGCCGCGTAAAACGCAGCGCGCCCGCAACCTGTGTCATGATTCGATGAAGCAAATGAATCGGCTTTACGTCGTCCGGCTTTGCCGCGCTGCAGTCTTTGCTGTGGCGTGCCTTTCCGCGGCCCCGCTCGCGCTCGCGCAGCAGCAAAGTGTCGGCGGCCCCGGAAGCCCGCTTCCTTACGATCCGGCAGTCACGGTCGGTACTCTACCGAATGGCATGCGGTACTACATCCGCGAAAACCACAAGCCGGAAAAGCGCGCCGAGCTGCGGCTGGTGGTCAACGCCGGTTCCGTGCTCGAGGACGCGGATCAGCGCGGACTCGCGCACATGGTCGAGCACATGGCTTTCAGGGGAACGAAGAAGTTTCCGGGGAACCAGGTCTCGAGCTATCTCGAATCGGTGGGAATGCGCTACGGTCCGGACATCAACGCGTTCACGAGCTTCGACGAAACGGTGTACATGATCACGATCCCGACCGACACGGCCGCGATCGTCGACAAGGGATTTCAGATTCTATCCGAGTGGGCGCACAACCTCGCTTTCGACACATCGCAGATCGCGAAAGAGCGCCCCGTAGTAATTGAGGAATGGCGCCTCGGGCAGGGAGCAGAGAATCGGATGCAGAACAAGTGGTTTCCCGTTCTGTTCACCGGCTCGCAGTACGGTGACCGGCTCCCGATCGGCGACATAAAGACTCTCGAGACCTACAAGCCCGAAACCCTTCGAAGATTCTACGACACCTGGTATCGCCCGGATCTGATGGCGGTCGTTGCCGTCGGCGACTTCGACAAGAAAACCGTCGAAGGACTTATCACGCGCTACCTCGGAGCCATCCCGCGCGCGAGCAATCCGCGTCCGCGCAAATCGTTTCCCGTGCCTTCGCACGACAGCACGCTCGTCTCCATCAACACCGACAAAGAGGCGACGCGCTCGACCATCCGGCTGATGTACAAGGAGCCGAAGAGATCCAACACCACCGTCGCCACCTACCGGCAGCGCCTGGTGGAGGAATTGTTCGGCAGCCTGTTCAACGACCGATTCTCCGAGATCACCCAGAAGCCAAACCCGCCGTTCATCAATGCGTACGCTTCGCAGGGTGGACTCGTCAGGTCGGCCGAGTCTTTCTCACTCACCGCGATCGTCGCCGACAATGGGATTCCGCGCGGACTCAACGCGCTGCTCAGCGAAGGAGAGCGAGTCCGGCGTTTTGGTTTTCTTCAGTCCGAGCTCGACCGCGCGAAGAAAGATTTTGAGCGCGGAATCGAGCAAGCGTACGCCGAGCGCGAAAAAACCAACTCGAGCGTCTACGCGCAGTCCTACGTTTCGTCTTTCCTCGAGTCGGAACCTTCGACCAGCCTCGACTGGGACCTGGTCGCAATCAAGAAATTCCTACCCACGATTACGCTCGCCGAAGTGAACAGGCTCGCGGGCGAATGGATGACGACTAAGAACCGTGTGCTTGCTACGACCTCGCCCGACAAGCCCGGGATTGTGAACCCTTCGCCCGGCGAGCTGATGCTCGCGTTCGAGGCCGTGAAGGGCGCAGATATCGCGGCCTACACCGAGACAGCGCCTTCCTCGAAGCTTGTCAATGTCGACCCTGTTGGGGGACGTGTCGTATCGGAGACCCAAGTCAAGAGCGTCGGCATTACCGAATGGAAGCTGTCAAACGGCGTACGGGTGTTGCTCAAGCCAACCGACTTCAACGCGGATCAGATCAACTTTACCGCGTACAGCCCGGGCGGCGCCTCATTGCTGTCCGACGCGAGCTTCGTGGCAGCCAGCGCGGCGGACCTCATTCCCATGACGAGCGGCGTCGGCACATTCTCGGTCATCGACTTGCAAAAGTTTCTCGCTGGCAAGCAAGTCAGCGTGTCGCCCAGCATCGAGAATCTGAGCGAAGGAATCTCGGGGACTGGTTCGCAGCGTGACGTCGAGACAATGCTGCAGCTGGTGTATCTCTACTTCACTCAACCCCGGCTCGACACCTCCCAGGTAAATACTTTTTTCGGGCGCTACAAAGGCGTCCTCGCGAACCGCAGCGCCAGCCCGGAAGCCGCGTTCAGCGACACCCTACAGGTAACGCTCGCGCAGCACTCCGTTCGCGAGCAGCCGGTGTCGGCCGAAATGCTCGATCGCATCGACGCGGCGAAATCGTTCGCCTTCTACAAGGACAGGTTTGCCGATGCCAGCGGGTTCACGTTCGTTTTTGTCGGCAACTTCAACCTTGATTCGGTAAAGCCTCTCGTTGCCAAGTGGCTCGGCTCGCTTCCTTCGACGGGAAAGAAGGAGACCTGGAGGGACACCGGTGTTCGTCCTCCCGCAGGGGTCGTGCAGCGTGTGGTCAAGAAAGGCGCAGAGCCGAAGGCACGTACTGCCCTCGTCTTCACCGGCCCGTTCGAGTTCACACGGCAGAATCGCTACTATTTGAGCGCGCTTGCGGAGCTTCTCAACATCAAGCTGCGCGAAGCTCTGAGGGAGAACATGGGGGGTACCTATGGCGTCAGCGTTTCTCCTGGTGCCACGCGCGATCCGGTGCCGTCGTACCGCTTTTCGATCGGGTTCGGCTCCGCGCCCGAGCGTCTCGAGGATCTTACTGCGGCTGCGCTCGTGCAGATCGACAGCGTCAAGAGATTCCCGACGACGCCGGAATACCTCAACAAAGTGAAGGAGGCGGCGTTGAGGGCGCGAGAGACTGCGATCAAGCAGAACGGCTATTGGATGGCGCAGATCTCGACGTTCGACCAGAACGGGTGGCCGCTCGACGAGATCCCTAACGGCGACAAGCTGATCACGTCACTGACGGCGGAGAATCTGCAACACGCCGCGCAGCTGTATCTTCGCACCGACAACTACGTGCGCGTGTCCCTCTATCCAGAGAACTTTCCAGCCGTGGGGAACAGGTAGCAACGCGCTAGCCTATGGACGACTCGCTCTACTTTACCGAACAGCATCTCGCCGTCCGCAACATGGTGCGCGAATTCGCCCGCAGCGAAGTGGCGCCCGTCGCGGCCGAGCTCGATGCGAAAGCCGAATTCCCCTGGGCGAACGTCAAGAAGATGGGAGAGCTCGGCCTGCTTGGCATTCCGTGGCCGGAAGATCTCGGAGGGGCGGGTCTCGATCTCCTCAGCTACATGATCGTGATCAACGAGATGGCCAAGGTTGATGCATCGCACGCCATTACCATCTCCGCCCACACCACGCTCGGCACCTCACCTATCGTAAACTTCGGGACAACCGCGCAGAAAAAGCGATTCGTGCCCTTGCTTGCGGCGGGCAAGGTTCTGGGCGGGTTCGGCCTGACCGAGCCAAGCGCCGGAAGCGACGCCGCCAGCACGCGCTCGACCGCCGTGCGCAAAGGCGCTCACTATATACTGAACGGCTCAAAGATCTTCATCACTCACGGCGGTGTAGGGGAGATCTTCATCGTCACCGCCGTCACAGATCCGGGCAAGGGAACGAAAGGAATCAGCTCTTTCATCGTAACGAAGGAAGCGAGCGATCTCGACAAGGTTCCAGGCCTCGGTATCGGTCACGATGATTCACTAACCGCGATGCGCGGATTTCGGGCAGGGAAGAAGGAAGACAAGCTCGGCTGGCGAGCATCGGACACCCGGTCGCTCGTGTTCGAGGACGTCGAGGTGCCCGCCGAGAATCTCCTCGGAGAGGAGGGGGAGGGCTTCAACAATTTTATGCGGACCCTCGACTCCGGACGAGTCGGCATTGCTGCTCTCTCACTGGGCATCGCCGAGGGCGCGTTCGAGCAGTCGCTTCGATATTCGACGCTGCGAAAGCAGTTCGGCCAGCCGATCTCGAACTTTCAGGGAATTCAGTTCCAGCTTTCCGACATGGCAACGGAAATCGAGGCTGGCAAGCATCTCATGTTTCACGCTGCCTGGCTCGCGCAGAACAAGCAGCCATTCAGCAAGCAGGCGGCGATCGCCAAGCTCTTCTGCTCCGAGCTCGCCATGCGAACGACGATCAAGGCTATCCAGATCCATGGCGGTTATGGGTACACCAAGGAATATCCCGTTGAGCGTATGTTTCGAGATGCGAAGATCTGCGAGATCGGCGAAGGGACCTCGGAGATTCAACGCCTGGTTATCGCGCGGCATCTACTGAAGGAGTTGGCGGATTGACCTATTCCGAGATAGCGAAGAGTCTCAGACTCCCCCTCGGCTTTGTCTTCGGGATCTCCTATCTGATTTTTGCGGCTCCGACCCCTCTCACTCTCGCGGTGGGTGGGGCAATCGCGTTGATCGGGGTGATAATCCGCGGCTGGGCTTCGGGCCACATCTCGAAGAATGAGCGCCTGGCGACTACCGGTCCTTATGCCCACACGAGGAACCCACTCTACTTTGGGAGCTTCCTCATCGCGGCAGGGTTCGCGATTGCCGCCCATTGGGCGCTGCTGCTGGTCGTAGTCGCTTTCTTCGTCCTGATTTACGCGCCCACGATGCAACGGGAGCGCGCCAACATCGCGGGCAGATTTCCCGAGGCGTACGAGACCTATAGCGCCAACGTTCCGGCGTTCGTTCCCCGACCCACGCCGTGGAAGGCGACCCATCCCGAGGACGAGGGCGGGTTCAGCCTCGCTCTCTACATGAAGCACGGCGAGTGGAAGGCTGGGCTGACCTACGTCCTCGTCATCGCCTGGCTATCCTGGATCGCGATGAACGGTGAGCCCGCCAGTCAGCTCATCCGTCGGGCTGTGACCGGAGGCTGAGTCCAGCCGTCACATATTTGTCCGAACGCCGGCGCGGCCATCGAGCGCGCCCAGTCTCGTAAGTTGTTGTCGGCGTTGCGGAAACACTCGGTCTGGCGGTAGATTGTACGCACTGACTGTGGCTCCCCATGCATGGGGTACCCGCGCGACTCGCGGGTCCCGGAGACATGGAGCGGGGGGCGCCGAAGGTGATGTAATCTGGCATTCATATACGCGGCCCTGTAGCACGACCGCGCGGACTTTTTTGGACCGTCAATCTCTTCGCTCGTCGAGTCGCCGAGCATTGAGGTGAGACGGCGACAATGAAAAGAGAAATCCTCATTAACGCGGCTCCGCGCGAAACGCGGATCGCGATTCTGGAGGACGGGAAGCTCGTAGAGCTCCTCGTCGATCGTCCAGACAACCGACGTATGGTCGGTGACATTTACCTCGGTCGTGTCGATGCTGTTCTTCCCGGCATCCAGGCCGCATTCGTCGACATAGGCACCGAAAAGAGCGCCTTCCTGCACGCGTCCGACCTTGTCCGTCAGTCGGCCGATGAAGCCGAGGACGACGACGATGACGATGAAGAGGACGAGCCAGAAGAGCCGGTCGAGAAGAAGAACGGCAATGCCCATCACGGCAACGGACGGCGCGCCAAGGCTCCGCCGATTCAGGAAGGTCTCAAGCGCGGCCAGGAGATTCTGGTTCAGATCTCGAAAGAGCCCATCTCTACGAAGGGTCCCCGCGTCACGGCTCAGATTTCCCTCGCCGGCCGTTTCCTCGTCTACATCCCCGATTCCTCTAAGGTCGGCGTCAGCCGCAAGATCGGCTCGTCCGCCGAGCGAGCGCGCCTGAAGGAGCAGGTCCAGGCGATCCTTCCGGAAAAATCGGGTGGAGTGATCGTGAGGACCGTAAGCGAGGATGTGACGCCCGAGATGCTACAGCGCGAGCTGAACAGCCTCATGGCGCAGTGGAAAAAAATCAAGCGGAAGATGCACTTTCAAAAGGCGCCCTCGCTCGTGAACCGCGAAAGCGGACTCACCCGCGGACTGGTGCGAGACATCTTCAGCGACAAGGTCGACAGCCTGAGCGTCGACTCGAAGCAGGTCTACAACGAGATCTGCGGCTACCTGAAGGACATCGCCCCGGATCTCATCGCTCGGGTGCGGCTGCACGAATCCCAGGTGCCGCTCTTTGACAACTCGGGGATCGAGTCCGAGATCAGGGACATCTTCAAGCGTCGCTGCGACCTGCCGTCGGGCGGGTATCTGATCGTCGAGCCGACCGAGGCGCTCGTCTCGATCGACGTCAACTCCGGTCGATATACGGGCAAGAAGGATCCCGAAAAGACGGTCCTGCGCACGAACATGGAAGCGGCGCAGGAGGTCGCGCGCCAGCTCAGACTGCGTGACGTCGGCGGAATCATCGTCTGCGACTTCATCGACATGGAGACGAAGGCGAATCGGGACCGCGTTCTCCAGGAATTGAGGCAGCACCTATCGCGCGACAGAGCTCGCACGAAAGCTTTCGCGGTCAGCGACCTCGGCTTGATCGAGATGACGCGTCAGCGCGTCAGGCAGAGCCACTACCAGTCGTCCACGGAAGCGTGTCCGACGTGCAACGGAACGGGACGGGTGCTAACTCCCGAGACGATTGTCCGCCGGATGGAGCGCTCAGTGAAGCGCATGGCGGTCGAAGGCCGCCGCGACAATCTCCTGGTGAAGCTGCATCCCGACGTGGCGATGTACGTGCTCGAGCAGGAGCGCGATCTCGCGCAGAAGCTTCAGAAGGCAGCGAACTTCTCGCTTGAGTTCCGCGACGACCCGCTTCTTAAGCCCGACGAGTTCAAGCTCGTGGTCAAGGCGCAGGGTCGAGATGTCACACAACAATACGCGATAGCTTAAGGTTGACCTGACTTAAGACTGCGACTAGCTTTCAAGGCTGCACACCAACACCTAACAGCAACACTCTTCATGACTTACGCAATCATCCGGACGGGCGGCAAGCAGTTCCGCGCCGAAGCCGGCAAGACAATCAGAATTCCAACCCTGGCCGGCGATGCCGGATCCAAGGTCACGTTTGACGACGTCATCCTCGGCTCAGAAGGCGACAAGACGCACGTCGGCGCTCCTGGTGTGAAGGGCGCGCACGTCACCGGCGAGATCGTCAAGCACGGCAAGGGTGACAAGATCGTCGTCTTCAAGATGAAGCGCCGGAAGAACTACGCGAAAAAGCAGGGCCACCGTCAGGGCTTCACCGAAGTCCGCATCAACGATGTCGCCTTCGGCAAGAAGAGCGGGGGAGAGAAGTAATGGCACATAAGAAAGGCGTAGGCTCATCGCGCAACGGGCGCGACAGCAATCCGCAGTACCGGGGCGTGAAGAAGTTTGGCGGCGAGAAAGTCGTCGCCGGCAACATCATCGTCCGTCAGTGCGGAACGAAGTGGCACCCGGGCCGCAACGTCGGCCTCGGCACCGACTTCACGATCTATTCGCTGATCGACGGCGTCGTGAAGTTCGAGCACAAGAGCAAGACGCGTTACAAGGTGAGCGTCTATCCTGACGCCGAGACCACCGCGGCTTAGCCGACCGGCAGAACGAAAGCCCCGCGAGGGGCTTTTTTGTTGCCCGAGAATGCCGGTGATTGCTCCCCGGCGTTCTCGAAACAATCGGCTGTGAATTTGCGTAAGTTTGAGAGCAGTTACCTCATTCGCGAGAAGACGATGACGCCATTACTCGACAGACTGAAACAGGAGCTCGATCGCGCCGGCAAAGCGGCGCAGGACGCCTTTGACGACGGCAAGACGCGACTCGAAGCATTTCGCACTCGCCAGCTCGCCGACAAAGCGGCGCAGGCACTCGGCTACGCGGTCTTTCGTGCGAAGAAGAGCGGCAGAGATCTCGATGCCGCGACTTACGATCGTCTGAGCGCGACACTCGAGACCCACGACGCCGAAGCCGGAAGACTCGAAGCAGAGATCGAGCTGAAGCGCCAGCAGTCCGGCGCGGCACGCGCGTCGTCGACCGAGACAACCGGCACGAGTGGATCCAGCGCGAGCAGTGAATACCCGGGCTCTCCGAGCTGATCTTGGCGTAGATCGCAACCCGAACAGAGATCGCTCCGAAGACAGGGTGCGCTCAATAGCACAAAAAAAGGCTCCCGGAAACCGGGAGCCTTTTTTGTTCCTGAGATTTCAAGCCCTACTGCGGTGGATTGTTGTGCGTGCCCGGCAGAGTCTTGTAGCGCTCCATCAACATGTCCTGCCGCGTCTTGTCGTGGTATTCGCGACCGCGAACGAACACATGCTCGACTCGCGTCGTGAACTCGAACGGGTCTCCACTCCAAACGACGACATTGCCTTCGCGGCCCGGCTGCAGTGAGCCAACCCGGTCCGATACGCCGAAGATCTCAGCCGGCGTGAGCGTCACCGCTCGCAGCGCATCGTCCCATGTCATTCCGTAAGAGACGGCGTTGCCAGCTTCCTGCTTCAGGTTTCTTACATTGAACGCTTCTTCATCGCCACCGCCCGCGTTGCCGATCAAGGCGACGGAGACACCAGCTTTCCTGAGAAGGCCGGCGCTTTCCTGGCGCTGGCCGAGCGACGCGAAACCGCCCGGAATGTTGTTCATCGCGCCCGTCAGAACGGGGATGTGGGCGGCCGCGAGCTTGTCGGCCACCATCCATGCCTCTGCTCCACTCCCGATCATGAGCTTGAGGTTGAACTCACGCGCCAGTCTCATGGCGGCGTCGATGTCGGCGGCTCGATCCACATAGACCAGGAGGGGAAGCCTGCCCTCGATCACGGGGATCATGGCCTGAAGGTCAAGCCGGCTTGCCGAGAAGGTTCTCGTCTGGGCCCGGTCGAATGCATCCCGATGGGTTTGAAAGAACCGCGTGTCTTCGAGAAGCTCGCGCAATTTGACGATGAGCTCGCCCCGTGAGTTTACACCCGCCGACTGCGGATCGCCGACTTCGGCGACCATTGCCACGGGCGATTTGATCATCATGTCCGACGTAGTTCCAGGAACGACGTCGAGCAGGGCGGCCTGCCCTGAAACGAGCCCGCCGTTGGGCAACACGACGAAGCTCGTGATTCCGTCTTTCCGTGCGGGGGCGAACATAACGGAGTTGGGGTTCAATCCATCCCAAACCGTGAAAGCAGCCGCGATGTTGTCCTTTCCTTTTGCGGTCTCGTCGTTCGGTCCCGCGCCGTACCCGACTTCCTGTACGCCCAATTCAGTGGCCGAGTTGACGAGGCCCGGCGTCACAATCTTGCCCGTCGCATCGATGCGTTGCGCGTCTGCGGGAATGGCGATGCCGCTTCCGACCGCGGTGATCCGGCCATTTACGATTATGACAGTTCCACCTTCGATTGGTGGACCGCTGACTGGATAAACCTTGCCGCCTGTGATTGCGACCGTCTGTGCTCCGACCGGCATCGCGGCCGCGATGGCAACTGCGAGCGCCATCAAGAACAAGGATTTGTAGTTGTATGATTTCATCGGTTAGTTCCGGTTGAACGGCACGAAGCCGAGCTCGAAGTCGGTGCGCCACTGCTCCGAAGGATCGGTACGATCGTAGAGCATCGCTCCGTCGACCCAGACTTTCTCGGGCCGGCTGTAGACGCTGAAGGGGTCGCCGGACCAGAGCACCACGTCGGCGTTCTTACCCGCCTCCAGCGAGCCGATCCTGTCGTCGAGCCCCAATGCCCAGGCAGGATTGATCGTAAGCCACTTGATCGCCTGGTCCTCACTCACCGGAAGTCCGATCTCCGCGCCGGCGGCCATCGCTTTCGCCGCTTCCTGATTCAGTCGCTGCGATCCCGACGGATCGTCGGAGTGGACGATCACCCGCGCGCCGGCGTGATCAACGAGCGCCATGTTTCCCTTCACGGCGTCCAAGGCTTCCATTTTGAACATCCCCCAATCCGCCCATATCGACGCGCCAATGTTTTCCTTCGCGAGAAGGTCGGCGATCTTGTACGCTTCGACGCCGTGGTGGAACGAGCGGATCTTGTAGCCGAACTCGTGCGAGATGTCGATCATCTGCGCCATTTCATCGGCGCGGTAGCAGTGGTTGTGCACGAGAATGTTTCCGCGCAGAACTTCGGCGAGCGTCTCGTTGCCGAGGTCGCGGGTCGGTGGATCGCCCTTATGGTCGGCGTTCCATTTGTCCCACTTGCGACGGTAGTCCTGCGCTCTGATCCACGCCGCGCGGTAACCGGCCACGTTCCCCATGCGGGTCTGTGGACCGCCTTTATTTCCGTAGACTCGCTTTGGGTTTTCGCCGCACGCCATCTTGAGCCCATACTTCGCTCCCGGAAATTTCATCGATTGCACGGTCCGGCCAGGAACGACTTTCAGCACGACGCTGCGCCCGCCGATGAGATTCGCCGAGCCAGGAAGCACCTGAAGCGTCGTCACTCCGCCGGCGAGGTTTCGGGGAAACTGCGGATCCTGCGGCCAAACCGAGTGCTCTGCCCATACTTGGGGAGTCGTCGGACTGGTCGCCTCGTTGCCATCGCTCGACGCCTCCACTCCCGGAGCGGAGTACACTCCGAGGTGCGAGTGATCGTCGACGATGCCGGGCGTGACGTACTTTCCCGTTCCGTCTATGACGAGGGCGTCGGCGGGCGCATTAACCGTTGCGCCCACGGCAACGATCTTTCCATTCTGAAGTAGTATCGCGCCATTTCGGATCGTTGGTCCCGCGGCCGTGAGAAGATTGACGTTTCGGATTACGGTCGTGCGAGACGGAAATGGCGTGTAAGTGCTGGGAAACGGATCGGCGTTCGGCGTCGATGTCCCGCCAAGGCCGACTCCGGCCTCAGTTGTGTCGCGGGCGGGTGTCGTTGTGGTCTGCGGGTGGGCGCTTGCGCAACCGGCAATTGCCCCCGCGAGCAGGAGACAGAGTAGAGCACGCATGTGAGAGATCTTTCCTCCGAGGGATAATTCTGGGTCGCAATAAAGTAGCGATTACCAGCTGAACGCGGCGAGCTCTCCGATGCGATCGGTGCAAATGGCGTCGACGCCGAGCGCGCGCAGCGTCTTCCATTCGGAAGGGTCGTTCGAGGTCCACGCAACCACTCTGCAGTTGCCGGAGTGAACGCGCCGCACCATCTCCGCGTCGATCAGAGTCCAGTCCTGCCACAGATCTTCGGCGCCGGTTTCGACGAGCGCGGAGAGCGGGTCGAGATGACGCGCCACTTCCAGAACTCCGGTTCGAATGGCAGGGAAGATCTTCTTGACGTTCTGAACGATCCGGTGGTCGAAGGAATGGACGGCGCAGTTGGCGGTCGATTCGCGAATGCAGCGAACCACGAGCGGCTCGATGTCCTTTCCCTTGATCTCGACGTAAACCCTCGGACCGTCACCAACCACAGCGAGCACATCCTGGAGCGTCGGGATTCCGATGCCGTCCGCGAGCACGACTTTTCGCAGCTCGGAATAGTTGAGATCGGCGATTGCCGAGTGCGGTCGCAGGAGTCCCCGCTCGCGGCGCACCGTCGGGTCGTGGTGTACTACTACCACCCCATCGCTAGTCGCATGCACGTCGAGCTCTATCGCATCAGCGCCCAGCTCGAGGGCCTTCTCGAACGCGGGGATCGAGTTTTCGGGAAGGCTGTCATGCGCGCCCCGGTGTGATACGCGCTCGGGGATCTTGAGCCTGGAGCTTGGGGTCAGGCGGGCCTCACGGTGGTAACTTTGGGTACGATGATCGCGAAGCTATGAGCCCCGTCCCGAGGGGTCAACCGTCCTTAACAGAAGGGGTTCCGGAGCGTCTACTGGATGAGGCTCCATGACCCAAAGCCCCGAAATAAGGCGTGAAGAGACCGACATGGAGCTGATCCAACGCTGGAAGGCGGGGGAAAGCCGGGCTGCGACCCGTCTGGTTGGGAGGCACTCGCAGGCGCTGGCCAGATTCGCGGCCAGCATTGGGGAACGGGATGGGGTGGAAGAGCTCGTGCAGGACACGTTTGTGAGGGCGTTCGCCGCGCTCGATTCGTTCAAGGGCGAAAGCTCGTTCCGGACCTGGCTGTTTTCGATCGAACGGAGATTGATGCTCGATCGGCGGAGGGCAGAACGACGCACCCGAGAGACGGTTCCGGTGGAGGAATCCGATAGCGTGAGTGAGTACGGGGCGCTGGATTCGCTGATAGCGGACGAGGCGCAGGAGAGAGTGCGACGATCGTTGGAGGCGCTGTCGCCGACGCAACGCGAAGTGTTCACGTTGAGGGTTCAACAGGGCATGTCATACAAGGAGATCGCGGAAGTAGTGGGAAGCACCGAAGGTGCGACCAGAGTTCACTATCACAACGCGATCCAGCGGGTAAAGGAGTTTCTTAGAGATGAATAGCTGCATGGAAATCGAAACCAGGGAGATGCTCCCCGATCTGCTCCACGGCAAACTCGACACGAGTACGCGGACGCGGGTGGAAAAACATGTTGCAGGCTGCGAGGAGTGCAGGGAAGAACTCGAGGTTCTCCGCACCGTCAAAGCTGCTGCGATCTTTGCTCCGACGATTGATGTCAATCGCGTGGTCGGGCACATCGCGCCCTATGCCAAGATCACCCCCGAGGTGGAGGCTCCCGCACGGTCGCGCGTAGTATCGTGGCTCGTCGCGGCAAGCTTCCTTCTCGTGATCGCCGGTGGCGGCTCCTTGCTCGTGGTTCAGCAGAAGGACGCTGTAACTCCGTATGCGACGGCTACCCCGTCGCAGCGCGCTAACATCATTCCGAGACCCGTCACCGTCCCATCGGCTGGGGCGAATGATGTCGCCGCCGTCGAGCGGCCGGTCGTTCACACCCTCGCCTTGGCGAGTGGCGTCGAGACGCTCAGTGACAACGATCTCCGTCAGCTCATGACCGATATGGATAGCTTCAATGTCCTTCCAGCCTCAGAGCCGGAGCCGGTCATGAACGTGGACAACGGTGACAATTCCGATCAGGGAACCCGATGATCAAACGCCTGCTTGGCATCTTCGTACTGAGCTCGTTCATCGCTCCGATGGTATCTGCCCAATCCGTCGCCCCGGCGGCGAACCCCAGGCGCGCCGCTCTCGAGCAGCAGTTCCGCGCCCAGTCGGCGACGCTCGCGCAGCAGAAGCTTGGACTTACCGATGCCCAACTCGCACAACTGGAGCAGACGAACGCGCGATTCGCGCCGCAGATGAATCAGCTGGTCGCGCAGGAGCGCGAAACGAGGCAACAGCTTCGCGTGGAGATGACGCGCGGGAACCAGGCGAACCAGCAGCACGTAAGCGATCTCCTCGACAACACGGTGAGCCTGCAGAAGCAACGCATCGCCCTCGTCGAAGCTGAGCAAAAGGATCTCGCGCGATTCCTGACGCCGACACAACGCGCCGGCTACATCGCGCTCCAGGCCCAGTTCAGAATGCGCGCGCAGGAGCTGACCCGGCAGAATCGGGTCCAGCGAAAAGGGTTGGGAGTCAAGGGCGGCGGCGACGCAATCAAGCATCGCCCGTAGCGGTTCAGCCGATCCCCACGCTAAAATAGAAAGAGTGGTAAGCTCTCGATCGTTGAGGTCGGGAGTTTTTTTTATCCCAAATACACGATGCCAGATTTTGCGCACCACATGACGCGGCTGCTCGCGCTCTACACGTATCCAGTCCTTCTGGGCCTCGTGCTTCTGGAGAGCCTGGGGATCCCGCTCCCTGGCGAGATCGCGCTGGTGACGGCCGCCGCCTACGCATCGCACGGGCACGTGTCGATCCTGGTGGTGATCGTGCTCGCTGCCGCAGGCGCTTCCGTCGGCGGAGTGCTTGGATACTTGATTGGACTAAAGGGCGGCCTTCCGCTCGTTGCGCACTATGGCGAGTACGTGGGCATCCGCAGATCCCATATTGCCAAGGCGCACGAATTCTTCGAGCGCTATGGATCGAAGACCATTCTTTTCGGGAGATTCATCGCGCTGCTGCGGACATGGGCGGCGGTGGTTGCGGGCGCTGCGGCGATGTCTTTCCCGAAGTTCGTCACGTACAATACGATCGGAAGCGTGGTATGGGCGATCGTTTTTGGCGCGGTGGGTTACTATTTCGGCCGCGATCTGCCGTTGCTTCACCGGTACATTTCGCGCGTGAGCTTTGGCGTGTTCATCGTCGCTGCGATCGGCCTGCTGGTATTCCTGATCTACAAGCGACAGAATGACGCGAAGAACCGTCGGTCGGGCGTCGGGGCGGATACGACCGATCAGAGTGCGGGCAGCGCGGAAGCCTAGCACGGTTGCCCGGCGGGTGTTCGTTGAGGCAAATTGCATTCAGGATTTCTGATGCGCCCGGGTGGCGGAATCGGTAGACGCAGGGGACTCAAAATCCCCCGGCCTATGGCCTTACGAGTTCGAGTCTCGTCCCGGGTATTTTGCTTTTTGGACCTCTGGAGGCCAGATGAGATGGGTCGAAATCACAGACACCACCGGTCGCGTTGTGTGGATTAACGCGCAGAATGTCGCCTACGTTCAGGACTTTCAGACCTACCGCGCGGTCCATTTCGTCGGAAGCAAGGACAACTATTTCCAGGCGAAGGACGAGGCCGAAGATATCGTAATGATGCTTCGGCCCCCTGTGTAACTCGCGATCTTTTACTGCTCGCTCGGCGCCAGAGCCGGATCCTTCCGCCCTCGCATCTTCGCCACTGCGCGTCGCGTGAGTCCGCGCACCCGATCCGGCAGCTCATCGAAGTACGTGTAGAACACCGGCGTGACGTACAGCGTCACGAGCTGCGAGAATGCCAAGCCGCCGACAACTGCCACGCCAAGCGGACGCCGCGACTCGGCGCCGGCGCCTCGACCGAGCGCGATCGGGAGGGTCGCCATCAGGGCGGCCATGGTGGTCATCATAATCGGACGGAATCTGACGCTTGCCGCCTCGACGATTGCCTTCTCGGGGGTGACGTGCTCCGTCCGTTCACGCTCGAGCGCAAAGTCGATCATCATGATTGCGTTTTTCTTGACGATACCGACGAGCAGGATCAATCCCACGAACCCGTAGACGTCGAGCGGCATTCTAAAAATCAGAAGCGCGAGAAGGGCCCCGAACGCAGCGAAGGGCAACCCGGTCAGGATCGTCGCCGGGTGAATGAAGCTCTCGTACAGAATCCCAAGCACCATGTAGATGACGAAGATCGCCAGAACGAGGAGCGCGAGCAGTCCCTGCTGGCTCGCCTGAAATGCCTGCGCCGTTCCCGAGAAACTCATGGTGATGGTGGACGGAACCGTGGTGTTGGCCGCGGCCTGAACCGCTGCGGTGGCCTCACCGAGCGCGACATCCGGCTTCGTGTTGAATGAAAGTGTGACGGCAGGAAGCTGACCCGAGTGTGTGATGGAGAGCGGCCCCACATCCTGCGTCAGCGTTGAAACGGCGCTGAGCGGCACCAGATCTCCCTTGCTCGAACGCACGTACAGCATCCGCAGGGCATTGATGTCCCTCTGAAATTGTGGCTGCAGCTCCATTACGACCATGTACTGGTTGTTTTGCGTATAGATGGTGGAGACCTGTCGGGAACCATACGCATCGTAGAGCGCGCTCTCGATCTGTTCCGCCGTTACCCCAAGCGATCCGGCGCGGTCGCGATCGATAACTACGTTCACCTGGGGATTGGTGATCTGGAGATCGCTCGTGACATCCTGAATCTGAGGAATGTCGCGCATTCTCGCTTCCATGCGCTTGGCGGCCGAATCCAGGAGGGCGATGTCGGTCCCCTGCAGAGTGAACTGGTAGAGACTCTTCGAGGGGCGACCGCCGATTTGAATCGCGGGGGGCACCTGCATGAAGACATTCATCCCGGGGATGCCGCTCATCTTCGGGCGAAGCTCGTTCACAATCTCGTCGGCGCTCAGACGCTGGCCGTGGGGCTTGAGTCCGAGGAAGATGCGTCCCTGATTTCCGCTGCCGCCGCCCCCGCCCACCGACGACATGAAGCCGGCGATGTTGGTGTCGCGCGCGACGATGGCCGCAACCTGCTGCTGGTGCTTCACCATTTCCGCGAACGACGTGCCCTGGGCGGCCTCCGTGGTAGCGACGATCTGTCCGGTGTCCTGCGTCGGAATGAACCCGGTCGGCACGAGCTTGTACAAAATGCCGGTACCGATCAGGACTACGATAGAGAACATCAACGCACCGAACCGGTGCACCATCACCCATTCAAGGCTCGATTCATAGCGCCCGAGAATGCGCTCGTACACGCGTTCCGATGCGTTGAACAGTCTCCCGTGCTGGTGGGATGGAGGTCGCAGGAAACGGCTAGAAAGCATCGGCGTCAACGTCAGGGACACGACGCCGGATACCAGGATCGCGGTTCCTATTGTCACCGCGAATTCGTGAAACAGCCGCCCGAGAATTCCTCCCATAAAAAGCAGCGGGATGAAGACGGCGGTAAGCGAGACCGTCATCGCAAGGATGGTGAACGCGACTTCGGCAGAGCCGTCGTAGGCTGCCTGCAACGGATTCTTTCCCATCTCCATGTGGCGGACGATGTTCTCCAGCATCACGATGGCGTCATCGACGACGAAGCCAACCGCGAGCGTGAGGGCCATCAGGGAGAGATTGTCCAGCGAGTAGCCAAACGCGTACATAACGCCGAAAGTCCCGATGAGCGACATCGGAAGCGCGAGGCTCGGGATGATCGTCGCCGAGACGTTGCGAAGAAAAACGAAGATCACCATCACGACCAGGAACAGCGTGAGCATCAGTGTGAACTTCACGTCGCCTACCGACTCCTCGATCGACACGGACCGGTCGTAAAGCGTGTGAATCTCGACGCTCGGCGGGATCTGCTCGCGAAGCGAACCGATCAGAGCTTTCACTCCATTGGCCACCTCGACGGTGTTCGTTCCCGGTTGTCTCTGGATTGCGAGCACGACCGCGCGATCGCCGTTGTACCAGCTCGCGACTTTGTTGTTCTCGACATCGTCGAGCACGTTCCCGAGCTCGTCGAGGTGAACGGGTGCCCCGTTCCGGTAGGCGACGACGAGCTGCCTGAACTGGATGGCGTTCTGAAGCTGACCATTCGCCTTGATGGTGGAGGCCTTGTTTGCGCCCCACAGCGTCCCCGTGGGCATGCTGACGTTCTGCGCCGAGATCGCATCGGTGACTTCGTCGATGCCGATTCCGCGATTGGCGAGTGAGGTCGGGTCGAGCTGCACTCTAACCGCGTATTTCTGGCCGCCGTAGACCTGCACTTGCGCTATTCCCGGCACCATCGAGATACGCTGCGCCATGAACGTCTCGCCATACTCGTCGAGCTGCGACAGCGGCATCGTCTTCGACGTCAACGCGAAATAGATGATCGGCTGATCGGCGGGATTGACCTTGCGATATGAGGGAGGGAGGATGCCCTGCGGAAGGCTGCGCAGCGTCTGTGAAATCGCCGCCTGCACGTCCTGGGCGGCGGCGTCGATGCTCCTGTCGAGCGAGAACTGAATGGTGATCGATGAGGATCCGAGTCCGCTCGACGACGTCATGTTGTCGATGCCCGCGATCGTCGAGAACTGCTTTTCCAGCGGAGTCGCGACAGCGGCGGCCATCGTTTCCGGGCTCGCTCCGGGAAGATTTGCGTTGACCTGAATCGTCGGAAAATCGACCGACGGGAGGTCGCTTACCGGCAGACGCTTGTACGCGCTTGCGCCGAAGAAAAGGATTCCGATCATGACTAGCGCCGTCATGACTGGCCGGCGAATGAAGAGAGCTGTCATCGGACCGCCGCTTTTATGGTGACCTTCGATCCCGGGACGAGCCTCGATTGACCGTCGATGATCACCTGTTCTCCCTCTTTCACGCCGCTGGCGATGACGGATAAAGAGTCGACAGTGCGTGAGACTTGTACCGGTCTTTGTTTAGCGCTGCCGGCGCTATCCACTGTGTAGACGTAGGTGCCCTGCTGACCCGTCATCACCGCCGGTGACGGCAGCGTGAGTGCGTTCGGATCTACAAAAAGCTGGAGCTGCACGTTGGTGTACTGGCCCGGCCAGAGCGACCCTTCGGGATTTGCGAATCGTGCTTTCAACAGCACAGTGCCGGTTGTCGAGTCGACGTTGTTGTCGACGAAGGCAAGTGTACCCGAGAGCGTGGCTCCTGATCCTTCGGACGGAGTCGCGCGGACGAGCAGCGCGTTGCCGCCACGATAATACCGCTGGATGTCGGGGAACTGGCTCTGCGGCACCGAGAACCGCACCAGAATTGGCTGGATCTGGTTGATGATCACGAGCGGAGGATCACTGTTCGCCTTTACCAGATTTCCCTGACGGACGAGGAGACTTCCCGTGCGGCCGGAGATCGGGGC
>Ga0070680_100000452_pt1 | contig 27922 bp, 28 predicted proteins | sample KBSC73BmetaG_FD_64672 | JGI IMG/M metagenome (GOLD analysis project Ga0070680, IMG submission 64672) | Corn rhizosphere microbial communities from Kellogg Biological Station, Michigan, USA - KBS C7-3B metaG | ecosystem: Host-associated > Plants > Roots > Rhizosphere | place: USA: Michigan...
CGAAGTCCGGACCCAGATTCAACCGCACGGAACGCTCGCGTTCGAGCCGCTCGAGGGTAATGCCTTCCATAAAAGGATGGGCAACATCGAGCACGGCGCGAATCATATCGTCATCGGTGTCCTGAAAGCAGGGCTCCTCGAAGCCCATTCGGGCCGCCAGACGCCGGAAGATCTCAGTATTCGGTAACGTTTCGCCGGGCGCTCGCAGTGCCGGCCGCGCAAGCTGCAGGTGATAGTGCCCATACGCGAGGTAAATGTCACTATGCTCGAGGAACGTGGTCACAGGCAGTAGAATGTCCGCAAAATCCGCGGTATCGGTCTGAAACTGCTCGAGCACGACCGTGAACAGGTCCGGCCGGCGCAGCCCGCGCCGTACCGCGTTCTGATCCGGCGCAATCGCGGCCGGATTTGAATTGTAAACGACCGTTGCCTTCACCGGCGGCGCGTCAAGTTGCGTCAGCGCCTGGCCGAGAGTCGCCATGTTGACCAGCCGGGCTTCGCGCCCAAGCGGCGAGCGCTGCTGCAGATCCGGCCGCTCGAGCGCCGCGCGGTTGAAGTAGAAAGCCCCGCTCGTGGAAAGTTGCAGACCGCCCCCAGGAGCTCGCCATGCGCCCACAAGTGCGGGAAGCAGCGCGATCGCCCGCACTGCCATGGCGCCGCGCTCGGACCGCTGTGGGCCGTAATTCAGCCGAATTACAGCGGGGCGCGTGGTCGCGTAATCGCGCGCCAGCTGCATAACCGCTTCGGCATCGATGCCGGTCAGCTCCGAAACCCGCGCGGGCGTCCACTCGCGCATCTTCACCTGCAATTCTTCAAACCCGGACGTATAGCGTTCGACGTAATCCGCGTCGAACAGCTTTTCGGCAATAATCACGTGCATCATGCCGAATGCGAGCGCCGTATCCGATCCGGGCCGGATGGCGAAATGATGGTCGGCGGTTTTCGCGGCGCGGTGTTCACGCGGATCGATCGTGTAGAACTTCGCCCCGTTCCGGCGCGCTTCCACAATGAAGGGCCAGAGATGTACGTTCGTGCCGAGTACGTTCGCGCCCCAGGCCACGATCAGCTTCGCGCGCGAGAAGGCCTCCGTATCGGCGCCGTACTTCACGCCGAGCGCGTCGATCAGGCCGGCGCCTCCGGCGCTTGAGCAAATCGTGCGATCGAGGCGCGATGCGCCGAGCCGGTGAAAAAAGCGCCGGTCCATTCCGGCGCCATTCAGGAGTCCCATCGTGCCGGCGTAGCTATAAGGCAGGATCGCCTCGGAGCCGTATTCCGCCTGGATTGCGCGGAGCTTTTCCGCAATCTCATCGAGCGCGTCGTCCCAGGAGATGCGGGCGAAGCGCCCGTCGCCCTTTGGGCCCGCGCGGCGCATCGGGTAAAGCAGCCGAGAGGGCGAATACTCGCGCTCCAGATAGCGGGCCACCTTCCCGCAAAGAAAACCTCGTGTGACGGGGTGGGCGGGGTTGCCTCGCAACTTCGTTCCCCGGCCGTTCTCATCCACGTCCAGAAGAAGCGAGCAGCAGTCGGGGCAATCCAGGGCGCAAACCGATCGGAGCGTTTCGGACACTATCCATTGATTTTAATGGCGCGGCGCCGATTATTGGACAGAGGTTTCGGGCGGCGGTCAGCGACGTTGACCCTCCGACCCCACCTGTGCGAGCCAGTCACATTGAGACGTGCGCACAACTCCGCTAGAATGAATGATTCATCCGATAGCGCGCATTCGTGCACAGGGGAAACGCGAGTTTCAACGGCAGCGTCCCTGAACCTTGCGTCAGGTGGAAAGGAATCGGGTTTTCATGAATTCGCTCAGGCCGAAGCGCCTGAATTGTGTCCTCGTTTGCCTGTGTGGCCTCGCAACGGCCGCTTCATCGCGCGCGCAAAATCCCGCCAACCAGGCGGCCCCGCAGCAAAACCAGTCACAGCAGAACCAGTCGCAGCAAAACCAGTCGCGGCAGCCGAATCAGCAGCCCGCGAATCAGGCACAGCGCCCGCCCGCGCAGAATCCACCGCAAACTCCGCCTTCCACGCAACCCGCCAATCCTTTCGAAAACGTCCCCCAGGCTGCACCCACTCCGCAGCAACCGAACGCCCCGAAGCAGCCGCAGTTTGAAACGCCCGGCCAGCCAGCCCAACATCCTTCGGCGATCCAGGGCAAAGTCGCGGCTAACGTAATCGAGGGGATTGAGTTTCGCGGGGCGCGTCGCGTCCCTCAGGACACGCTGCGCGGCATGATCTTCAGCAAGGTCGGCGACGTGTACAACGAAGAGACGCTGCGCCGGGACTTCATGGCGCTCTGGAACACCAACCGGTTCGACGACATCAAGCTCCAGACCGAGCGCGGCGAGCAGGGCGGCATTGTCGTGACGTTCGTGGTCACTGAGCGTCCAGTGATTCGCGATATCAAGTATGAAGGTCTGAAATCGGCATCCACATCGGACGTGCTTGACCGCTTCAAGGAACGCAAAGTCGGCCTCGTCGTCGAATCGATGTACGATCCGAACGTCATTAACCATGCGGCGGTCGTATTGAAAGATCTGATCGCCGAGAGGGGCCACCAGTTCGCCACCGTAACGCCCGATCTCCGGCGCATTCCGCCGTCTTCCCTGGAAGTGATTTTCAATGTGGTCGAGGGGCCGAAGGTGAAGGTCGGAACGATCACGATCCTGGGCAACCAGGCGTTTTCGCGCAAAGAGGTCATCGCGGCCATGAAGAATCTGCATCCGTACGGCCTCCCGCATTCGATCCTGTTCGAAAATCTGTTCGCCAAGACCTACGATCTGGCCAAACTCGAGGAAGACAAAGAACGCATCCGGGATGCTTATCAGAAGCAGGGCTACTTCACCGCCAAGGCGCTCGACCAGACGGTGAAACTGCACTCCACCGGTGGCCCGCTGGGGCAGATTCACATTCCGTTGTTCAAGGAGAATCGGCCGGGCGAAGCGGAAGACATCACGATCCCCGTCGAGGAAGGGCAGCGATACTATCTCGCAAAGCTGGATTTCACCGGAGTAAAGATGTTCCGCTCCACCCAGTTCCTGCAAAGCCAGATTTTCAGAATGAACAATGGCGACGTGTTCTCCACCGAGAAGCTTCGCAACGGCCTCAAGGGCATGACCAAGCTTTATAGCCAGTTCGGCTATATCGACTACGTAGCCGAGCCCGAGATCGACATTGTTCCCAATACAAACAAGATCAACCTCACTCTGAATGTCGATGAAGGCAAAATGTACTTCGTCCGCCGCATCGACTTCACCGGCAACACGACCACTCGCGACAAGGTCATTCGTCGCGAGATCCTGATCGACGAAGGCGACGTTTACAACTCGACGCTGTGGGACGCGAGCATCCTGCGCCTGAATCAGCTTGGGTACTTCGAGGCTCTCAAGGAAAACGAGTCCTATGAGCTTCGCAAGAATCCGGGCACCAACACGGTGGATATCATCCTCAAGGTCAAGGAGCGCGGGAAGAATTCAATCAGCATGAATGGTGGCGTGTCGGGTATCGCCGGAACGTTCGTTGGCCTGAACTATTCGACCAATAACTTCCTCGGCCTTGGCGAGACGCTCAGCCTCGGCGGCCAGGTCGGAACGCTCGTCGATAACGTGATGATCGGGTTTACCGAACCCTACGTGCTGGACAAACCTCTGCAGGCCGGAGTGCAGCTTTACCTGCGGCGCTTCAACTACGACCAGGGTCGGCAGGTGTCGCTGCTCGAAGGCATAGACGTGACGGGCTTCTACAACTCGCTCGGCAGCGCCAACGTTCTGAATTATGTTCAGAATTCGAAAGGCGTCACCTTCTCGATCAGCTATCCGATCAAGCGGAGCTTCGCGCGCCTCGGTTTGGCCTACGGATATGATGATTCGAGCATCAAGACCGAGTCGCTCGGCGCCCAAACCTACTTTACGGCCTTGAACTTCCTCGGCGTCAGTGGTCCAAATGCGCTCAACGGCATCAAGACCAGCAAGATCGTTCCTTCGTACAGCTACAACTCGAAGAACAGCTACATGAATCCGACCGCCGGCAAGAGTATTTTCTTTTCAGTGGATTTCGCCGGCAGTTTCCTCGGTGGGAACGTCAATACGATCAAGCCCGTCTTTGATGGCCAGTACTATCACGCGAGCCCCAGGTGGCACAAAAACGTTCTCGCATTCCATCTGATGGGGTCGGTACTATTTGGCTACGGAGGCAAGGTAGCGCCGCCGTTCGCCAGATCCTTTATGGGCGGTGAAAACGACGTGCGCGGCTTTGACTTCTTCACCATCACGCCCGTCGCTTACATTCCGAGCAGCACCAACCAGGCGCAGGTGTTCAATCCTGATGGATCGGCCCGTACACAGAAGAATCTGGTGAACGGCGTTCTCACTTCCGCCCCCGTGCTCCAGAACCTGCCCTTCTACCAGATCACCACCCCGGGCGGCGACACGACGGGCGTTTTCAACTTCGAATATCGAATTCCGATCTTCGGGCCGGTCACGCTGGCTCCATTCTTTGACGCGGGCATCAACCGAATCTCGTTTAGCAATCAGTTGAAGGTGGACCCCGCCCAGATCGCCAGTCTGAATGCGCAGTTTCCGCAGGCGGCATTTAGCGACAAGGTTCCGATCGCGCCCGGAACGCAGGTGATTCGAATGTCCACCGGCATTGAGGTCCAGGTCGTCCTGCCGATCGTACAGGCGCCGTTCCGCGTGTACTGGGCGTACAATCCGTCGATCGTGAGACAGGTTTTACAGCCGCCGGTCGTTTTCGACCGTACCATGTTCCCGAACGCCGCCACATTCAACAACGCGATCACAAGCTATTCGCCGATATTTCCGGATTTTGAGCGGCGCAGCGTCTTCCGGTTTACCATCGGCAGAACATTCTAGAATTGAGTTATTCACCAAGGAGTATCCGAATCTTGAGAAGTAAATTGTTCATCGCGTCCGTTTTCGCGGCGGCGTGCAGCATGGGATGGGCGCAGTCGCCGAAGATTGCCGTGATCGACATGCAGGGCGCCCTGCTGCAAACCAAAGACGGCCAGAAGGCCGCAGCCGAGCTGAAGACGAAGTTCTCTCCGAAGGAGCAGGAACTACAAAAGCGTAATACCGATCTGCAAACGAAACAGGAGCAGTACCGGAAAGGCGAAAACACCCTGAGCGCCGACCAGAAAGCGTCGCTCGCCCGCGACATAGATGCGATTCAGCGCAATCTGCAGCGGGATGCTCAGGACGCAAGACAGGATTTCGAGGAAGCGCAAAACAAGCTGATGGGTGGTCTGTTGCAGAAGATGCAGCAGGTTCTGACGGCCTACGCGAACCAGAACCAGATCACCATGATTTTCGACATCAGCGCGCAGCCGAACAATCTGCTTTACGCGGATAAGGCGACGAACATCACGGCCGCGATTATCGCGATGTACGACAAAAACGACTCCGTGACGCCGACCGCGCCTCCTGCGAGGCCCTCAGCGACCACGCCTGCGCCTGCTACGCCGCGACGGCCCGCCACCTCCGGCGCCAGGCCGTCTGGTTCGCCGAAATAGGAGTTTGAGCGCGTGAAGAATGTACGAATTGCCGGATTCATGGCGGCCGCGCTGGCTGCAGCCGCCTCCGCTCAGGTAACCACAAATCAGAAGATTGGCGTGATCGACATGCAATCGGCCATGGTCGCGACCAAAGAGGGGCAGAAGGCGGCCGCCGATCTGCGCGCCAAATTTGCGCCCAAACAGCAGGAATTCCAGCAGCGCCAGTCACAGCTCCAGCAGAAACAGGATCAGTTCCGGCGCACGGAAAATACCATCAGCGACGAGGCGAAGGCGAAGATGTCGGCCGATATCGACGCGCTCCAGAAGAACCTGCAGCGCGACACGCAGGATGCGGAGCAGGATATGAATCAGGACCAGCAGCAGATCGTGCAGGATCTCAGCGGAAAGATGATGAAGATCGTCAGCAAGTACGCTCAGGATCATCAGTTCCAGCTGGTGTTCGACGTCGCCGGCCAGCCGAGCAACATCTATTTCGCTTCGAACACGATCGATATTACGAGGGAGATCATCAGCCTTTACGATCAGGAGCATCCCGCGTCGGCGGTTACCTCCGGAACGTCCGGTCCGGCACCCTCGCATCCCGCTCCATCGGCTGGCCCCACGCGCTCAACAACGCCGGCAAACACGACACACTCGCCGATCGCCACGCCCGCGGCTCCGAAATAGCGCCGCTCCGGCGCTGGTTCGCGCACAGTGCTAATCTGAAGGCGGCGGTAAGCTTATGAAAAGGCCCTTCGCCTTCTTTTTCTGCTTTGCGCTGGCTGGTTTTCTCACATCGAACACAGCATCTTTTCTTCGCGCGCAGACAAAATCCTCCACCGCTCCGATCCGTGGCTTTGCTAACCCACTTGGATCAAATGCCGCTATTTCAGGGCAATCGAGGCCGCTCGGCGGTATCCCCGCGCCTTCCAACGAGTCGGCTCATCGCGGCGGGCGCCGCGGCCGCGGCATCGGCGCAGGCGTTTATGGCTTCGCCACTTACGTTCCCGGTTACTGGGATCTCGTGGGAGATCCGGTCGGAGGCGGCCCTTACTCTTACACCTGGCCGGCTTACGGACCCCTGGCTCCGCCGCCCGCCCCGTCACCTGTGGCGCCTCCCGGCCCTCCGGGCGCTGCTTCGCCGACTCCGGTCATCATCAACAACTACTACGGATACCCGCCTCCCGGAGCTGAACCGGGCCAGGCGCAGCCGGAAGGCGCGGCTCGCCCGGGCGATCCTCTAACCCAGCCCCAGAACTATTACCTGATCGTCTACAAGGACCGCTCCATCCACGCGGCGCTCGCTTATTGGGTCGAAGGCGGAACGCTGCACTATGTCACAACCGACAATGCCCACAATCAGGTATCGCTCGATCTGGTGGACGTCGCGGCCAGCACGAAACTAAACAGCGATCACAACGTTCCATTTTCGATTGCGGGCAGATAATTGGAAATAAATTGCTCATCGCCTTCAAGAAAATCGAATTCGCGCAGGCGATCCGGTTGGATCCATTCGATCTGGTCGAAAATACGATTCTGAAGTTTTCCGGTCCAGGTGGTCACTGAGTAGAAGATAAGCAACAGCGGCCGCTTGCCCGGATACCCGAATTCATATCGCATGAGTTCCGGTCCGCATTCGGCCTCAATCCCCAGTTCCTCACCCAGTTCGCGGACCAGAGCCGCGCGCGGGGTCTCGTTGGGCTCTACTTTGCCGCCCGGAAACTCCCATTTCAAAGCGTGATTCTGATCCGCGCGACGGCGGCCTATAAGAATCCGGCCATCACGCTCGAGGACGCCGGCGGCGACGGTTCTCATATTCTGACGCGTATCCCGGGACACAATTTCATGCTGGCCTACAATTGGATCACACGGAATGAGCCCGCGCCTGATCGATCACTTTCAGAACCCGCGCAATGTGGGCGAACTGCCGGCGCCGGCGCTCATCGCTGAAGCGTCGAACCCGATATGCGGCGACGTTCTCCGCCTTTCGGCGCGCGTCGTGGAAAAGCGAATCGTGGAAGTTCGATATAAAGTACGCGGCTGCGCGGCTTCGATAGCGGCTGGCTCCGCGCTTACGGAGCTGTTGGAAGGCAGAGATGCGGCTGCGCTCCGGAAGCTCACGCGCGATGACGTGGAGCATGCGGTCGGCGGCCTTTCGAACGAATCCAAACATGCCGCCACGCTTTGCATCGACGGTGTACGGGCTCTGTTGCGCCAGCTCTGATTCAGCGCGCCGCGGGATTTTAAAGCCGGCCAGCGCTCAGGCGCGACTCAGCTTGCGGTTCAGAAGATCCAGCGCCATCTGCGCCGCGAACGCCCGCACACGCGCACGGTCCGGCGCAGGCCACACTCGCTCGGTCACTTCCACGTCCAGAGGAGCCGCGATCGCGACGTAGAAGGTGCCCGCCGGCGCCTCGGGACCGTCCGTCGTGGGGCCGGCGTTTCCAGTGATCGCAATCGCGTAAGTCGCGCCCGTCCGGCGGCGCGCTCCATTTGCCATCGCCTCAGCCACGTTCGGGCTCACGGGGCCGCACTTCCGAATCATCTCCTCCGGTACGCCCAGCAACTCCATCTTCAATCGCGGGGAATAAGTGACAAAGCCGCCCAGAAAATAAGCCGAACTGCCGGGGACAAGGGAGATGCGATCGGCCAGTCCGCCGCCGGTCGCGCTCTCCGCCACCGCGATCGTTGCGTGCCGCTCAGCCAGCTTTTGCCCAACGACTACTTCCAGCGGATCGCCGTTTCGCGAATAGATGCGTTCTCCCAGAGCGACCTCGATCTGCGAACCAACCTCGCGCAGCAGCGCTTCAGCCTCGCGCTCGCTCGAGCATCTCGCCCGCAGATGTACCTGCATATCGCCGTTGTGAGCCAGAACCGTCGTAGCGGGATTCTCGTAGTGCTTGTAAATCGGCGCAATCGTCTGGTCCAGCTCCGATTCGGACATTCCGGAGATACGAAAAACGAGCGTTCGTATTGCAAGCGGCGGCGCCACGCGCGCCAGTCGCGCGATGCACTGCCGTTCGAAAATATGTTTGAGTTCGTGCGGCGGCCCGGGAAGAAGAATTGCGATCCGATCGCCTTCCTCGATCCACTGGCCGGGCGCCGTACCGCGTTCGTTCGCAAGCACATGCGCGCCTTCGATCACCATGGCCTGCCGACGATTGATTTCCGGCATATGCCGGTTCATTGACCGGAACCGCTGTTCGATGCCGGAGAGGATATCTGAGTTCAGCAGCTGCCGGCGGTCCAGGGCGAGCGCCACCGCATCGCGCGTGACGTCGTCTTCGGTGGGCCCCAGGCCGCCCGAAACGATAACCAGCCGCACCGCTGTCAGGGCTCGCTTCACCGTCGACGCCAGCCGCTCCCGATCGTCGCCGATCACGTGCTTGGCTGTTACTTCGATGCCGAGGTCATTCAGTTCTCCGGTCAGAAAAAGCGAGTTGGTATCCAGCCGCTCGGGAGTGAGCATCTCCGAGCCGACTGCGATAATCTCCGCGTCCATGCTCAGGGCTGATATCCCCGGATGCCGACGTCTACCCTGTGAATCGCATTCGTCGTGGCGACGATCAGCGCCCGTGATGGAGAGAACGCCAGCCCCACAATGCCCGGTCCCGAAACAAAATGCTCGATCGATTTGTCCGGCGCGATCCGCACTACGCCTTTCCTGCCCATGTAAGACGCCGCCGCATAAAGATTGCCGTTCTCGTCGAAGGCCATGCCCTGCGGCCGCCCCAACCCGCGGTAGAACGTCTCCACGCTGCCGGTCCTGTCGATCCGATAGATCGAATCGAAGCTGGAGGTTGTGGGTCCGGAGACATAGAGATAATGGTCCGGCCCATAGGCGAGATGATAAGCGGAAATTGAAGGCTCGAGCGTGGCGAAGACGTAGATCTGGCGCGAAGGACTGACCTTGAAAATCGTCCCGCTGCGGTCACCCACATACAGGTTGCCGTCTTCATCGAAAGCGATGCCGGTGGCCACGCCCATTCCTTCGACAAAAACCGACATATTGCCGCTGGGGGTCACCTGATACACCATGCCATCAAAGCGGCTGGAGATATAGATCAGGTCATCGCGCCCAATGGCGATGCCGGTGGCGTTCATCAGATCGTTGATGAACGGGCGCATGTTGAAGTTCAGGTCGATCCGATAAACCGCAACCGGAACCTTTTGCCCCCGCGAGCCGCTGAAAGTTGTATAGATATTGCCGAAAGAATCAATTCCGGGATTCGCAACGGGGTGGAGATTATCCGCGATCTGCAGCCCTATATCGCAACTCCAGACGTCGCTCTTCATGGGACCGTTGTCCACCACCAGTTCTCCGGCGGAGGCGCCTTCGGGAACCCGAACCACCACGAACGAATCCGAACCCACCACTACCGGAGCCGCCACCTGATCGATCGTTACGCGCGGCCGTTCCAATGACGCGAGAGCCCTGCCGCGAATGTACAACTCCCCACCGGTGATGGCGGCTTCGGGCCACACCTGCGATATCTGGGGCTTGCCGTTCGAATCTTTGCGGAGAGCCATCGTCAATAGAGAGTAAACCACCCCATGATGAATAAGACAAGTGCGCCGTAAGCGCCCGCCATCATGTCGTCGAGAACGATCCCGGAGCCTCCTGGCACCCGTTCAACCAGACGTATCGGAGGAGGCTTGAGGATGTCGAAAAACCGAAAAAGCGCGAACGCGATCACAAACGTACGCCAGTCGAACCGCAAGGCGCCGGCGAGCGTGAGCCACTGCCCGGCCACCTCGTCCACGACGATCAGCCCCGGGTCTTTTTTCCCCGATTGCGCCGCCACCACGCCCGCCACCGAAATGGCCGGGTACAGCAGCGCGAACGCGAGTACGAGGAAGTGCAGATTACCGAATCCGGCCTGGGCGAGAAGCCATGCGATCCCGATCGCCACGGCTGAAGCGATGGTTCCGGGCGCTATCGGAAAGTATCCGCAGCCGAACCAGGTCGCAAGCCACCAGGCCGCCCTGCCCCGCATTACTCCAGACCACCGGGCTCGCTACGACTCGTCATCGGATTCGTCTTCCGCTCTCGGTTGGATTGGCGTTGAAATCACATATTTACCGGAAGCCCAGTTTCCCAGATCGATCAACCGGCAGCGCTCACTGCAAAATGGCGCGTCAGGATCCTTTGCTTGTACCTGCTTCTGGCAAATCGGACACTTCATCTTACAGGGATCTGAGCAGGCGCGGGGCCGATCTGAATCAATCGGGCCATCCCGGCGGCTGGCGACTCGGAGCGCGACTCATGCGGCGGCGCAGCGTTTTGATGCTGTTCCAATCCCGCCATTAGCGTGCCGATGAGATCGTAATCGTGGGCTTCGGTAACTCGAAGCCGCCGAATCTGCCCCGGCTTCGGTTCGGCGCCTTCAAAATCATTCATCAGTGTGACACCGTCTATTTCGGGCGCCTGGGTCGACATCCGCCCCTGCCACAGCAGATCCGTTTCGGGCGAAGGCCCCTCCACCAGCACCGGAAATTCCGCGCCGACCAGCTTACGGTTCTTCGCGCGCGAAACTCGCCGCTGCAGCGCCATCAGGCTACGCTTCCGGTTCTGGATCGTGCGGCCATCCACCTTGCCGTCGAGCGCGAAACTGCCGCTCGTGTCTTCATCGGAATACGTGAATACGCCGAGCCGGTCAAACTGAGCCGCCGCCACGAACTGCCGGAGGGTTTCGAAATCCGAATCCGTTTCGCCGGGAAACCCGACGATGAAGCTGGTTCGGATCGCCACGCCCGGAATCGTGCGCCGTATCTTCTCGATGAGCTTCAGGAAGATGTCGCCGTTCGCGCCCCTCTTCATTCGCTTCAACACCGGCGCGCTCGCGTGCTGTAGCGGCATATCGATGTACTTCACGAGAGAAGCATGCGTGGCAATCGTGTCGAGCAGCTTCTGGCTCACACGGTTCGGATACGCGTAGAGGAACCGGATCCATTTTTGCTGCGGCGTCTCAATGCCCGCCAGCCGCGCCAGCAGTTCGGCGAGTCCGTCCCGGATCCCGAGATCCTCTCCATAACAGGTCGTATCCTGCCCGATCAGGTTGATCTCGCGCGCTCCCTGCGCGAAAAGGCGTGTCGCCTCAGAGACCACCGACTCAAACCGCCGGCTGCGAAATTTGCCGCGATACTGCGGAATTACACAAAAGGTGCAGGGGTGGTCACATCCTTCCGCGATTTTTATATAAGCGAAGTGGCGCGGAGTCGCGAGCATCCGCGGAGTCAGGTCGTGATAAAGGTAAGGAGCCGCGGCGGCGTTCTCCCCGGTTTCCACCCCTTCGCAGATATCGCCAATGCGCTCGATCTCATTCGTTCCGATCAACGCGTCCACTTCCGGAAGGTCTTTGCGTATGTCGCCGCGATAGCGTTCCACCAGGCACCCGGCAACGATCAGCTTCTTCGCCTGGCCAATTTTCTTGTATTCGGCCATCTCGAGAATGGTATCGACGGATTCCTGCTTGGCGGGATCGATAAAGCTGCACGTATTGACGACGATGACATCCGCTTCGGCGGGATGTGGGGTGAGCTCATGTCCGCGCGCGGCGAGCTGCCCCATCATGACTTCACTGTCCACAAGATTCTTCGGACAGCCGAGACTTACAAATCCAACTTTCAAGGGATTGCCTTATCATATCAGGCGATCCGGAAGCGCCCCTTCGCGCGTGGCCCGCGCAGTAGCCGCGCGACTGATTCTTCGCGATACGCGCAGTGAATCGGACTGGAGCTTCAACTGCGTTAAAATGCAATCGGCCCTGCCTGCGGTTCTTTCTTTTAACTTTTTCAGGGCGTTTGGAAGCACCATGGACAAACCGGCGCAAAACATACAAGACAGCTTTTTGAATAATGCGCGCAAGGAAAAGGGGTTGGTCACCATCTATCTCCTCAGCGGCGTGAAACTTTCGGGGCGAATCAAGAGCTTCGACAAATACTCGCTTGTACTCGAGACCAATAATCAGGAACAACTGATCTTCAAGCACGCGATTTCGACTGTTGTCACTACCCGGAGCGCGCACCATCAGGCTCCACACGCAGCAAACCATCAAACCGCTCCGGCAGCGCCGCTGACCCAGACAGCCGGGGCCGGTTCTCACGCCGAGGGCTGAACTCCACGATTTCGCTGGCACAACCGTCCGAAAGGGCCGTTCTCGCTGGCTTTGAACGGCGCAGAGGCGCGGCCTCCGAATCCGCTTCCGAGTCATTTTCGGAATTGGCGGAACTGTCGCGCAGTGCGGGCGCCGAGATCGTCGGCGAAATGTTTCAGGTGCGCCCGAATCGCGAACCCGCCACGCTCTTCGGTCAGGGTAAGGTGCGTGAAATCAGGGATCTCGCCGATGCGTCCCGCGCCGACGTCGTCATCGTCGATAACGATCTCACCCCAACCCAGCAGCGCAATCTGGAGGGGGCGCTCGATCGCAAGGTTATCGACCGGACACAGTTGATTCTGGACATCTTCGCCCGCCGTGCTCGCACCGCCGAGGGCCGGCTTCAGGTGGAGCTCGCGCAGTTGAAGTATCTTCTGCCTCGCCTCGCCGGGCAAGGCATATCGCTTTCGCGTCTCGGCGGCGGAATCGGAACCCGGGGACCCGGCGAAACCAAGCTCGAAACAGATCGCCGGCGAATCGCCAACCGCATTCGCAAGCTCGAGCGCGATATCGAGCGGGTGCGCCGTGGACGCGAATTGCACCGTCGCAAGCGGGACTCGGTCCCCGTTCCCACTGTATCGCTCGCGGGCTATACCAACGCCGGCAAGTCCACTCTTTTCAACCGTCTGACCGCGGCAGGCGTTCTCGCCGACGCGCGCATGTTCGCCACGCTCGATCCCACGGTCCGCTCGCTGACGCTGCCCTCCCGGCGGACCATCCTCCTGAGTGACACCGTCGGCTTTGTCCGTAATCTGCCGACCACTCTGATCGAAGCCTTTCGCGCCACTCTCGAGGAAGTAGCGGATGCCGAACTTATCCTTCACGTGGTAGACGTTTCGTCGGACCAGGCCAGCGCCCACATCGCCGAGGTGCTTCGGGTCCTGCGTGAAATCGGAGCCGCCGCGACCCCCCAGATCCTGGTCCTGAACAAGTCGGATCGCTTGCCGCCTGGCGACGCCCCCATTGAGACCAACGCCGCTCTTCTCTCCGCCCGTCTCCTCGGTGATTTCCCCAAAGAGGAAAGAACCATTCCGGCCGTTCTCGCCAGCGGTCTTACCGGCCAGGGCCTGGCCGATCTTTTGGGCGTGATCGATCATGCTCTCCCATTCGACCCCGTCGAGCGTGTACGCTTTCGGATACCCATTCGGGATGGAGCATCAATCGCGCATATTCATCAATACGGCAAGGTCCGTTCGGCGCAGTACGATGGAACCGCGTGCGAGATTGAGGTGGATGCTCCGGAATCCCTGTGCCGCCGGCTGCGAAATTACCTCCTTCCGGGCTCCATCGAGCCTGTGGAAATTTCTGTGAAGAAGTGATGCGCGCCGCCCGCAACATCTTGGTTGTAAGCGCTTTGCAGCATTTTGAACCAATCCGCAGCAGATCCGCCAACTCGTTATTATTGAAAGACTTCTCTTCGCTGCAAGAGTATTTCAGTAACAATAGGGGATTTCACGCAGGAAACGGCTACAATTGCGTGATTTCCACAGATGGACGGCTCGCATGAACCTCCCCAACAGCCTCACCATCGCCAGAATATTCTTCGTCCCACTGCTTGTGGCCGTTCTCGTCCAGCAAAGAATCATACTTCACTGGAACGGAACAGTAATCAACAACGATCTGATTGCGCTGCTGATTTTCTGGCTTGCGGCGGCTACCGATCTTCTCGACGGATATCTCGCGCGCCGTTGGAAACAGGTTACAACCATCGGCACGCTGCTCGATCCAATCGCTGATAAACTCCTCGTCTCTGCGGCGCTTATTTCGCTCGTTCAGGTACAAATCGTTCCAGGATGGCTGGTAGTCCTTTTGGTCGGGCGGGAATTCGCCGTTTCCGGCTTGCGGAGTATTGCGGCGGTGGAGGGATTTACCATCAGCGCGAGTGAACTGGGAAAAACAAAAACAGCATCTCAAGTGATCGCAATTTCACTTTTGATGATCGGTATTCATCATCCACGGGTGATGAGCTGGGCAGACGCCGCTCTCGGCATCGTGGTTATCTTTTCCCTCTGGTCGGCGATCGCTTACTTTACCCGGTTCTGGCGAAAAATCGACATCAGCGTCAAGCAACGCCGCCGGCGGGAACTTCTGGTCGCTGAGCGACAAAGGCGCAAGGCTTCCATGGCTGACCGGCGGGCCGCCATTCTCGCCCGGAAACGGGCGGCTACAGGCGATCGTTCATCGGACGCGGATTTACAACGCCAGCCTGCAGACCTTCCTCCGTCAACCTAAGCACCTTCACCTGACCCGCCGCGCCCAACGGATCAAGCGTTCTGCCGTTCAACGAAACCGTGATGCCTCCCGCATTACCGGCCACCAGCTTCACCATCTCATTGCCCGATATCTCTCGCGATTCATTCGGCTTGAGAGTGCCGGTGAAGACCGTCCGGCCGTCCGAGGTGACCTCAATCCAGGAGTCGGCGTGCGCGGTAATCGAGACGTTCACCTTGCGCCCGGCCGCGTTATCGTCAGCGGCTGGTTTGGCCGACTCCGGGGACGGTGATTGGACCGGCTGATTTCGCGCGCTGTCTGGAGCAGCCGGAACTGGCTGAGCAACGCGCGTCGGGGCCGTCTGAGATTTTTCGGCGGCCGCTGCGCCGGGCTGTCGGCTCGTCTGGACCACGGCTGCTGCCGCCCGGGAATTCCTTGCGGGGGTCGCTGTGTCGAGCGGCCGGTTGAAATGAACATATGCCGCTACGCCGGCTGCAATTGCCACTGCAAACCAGACAAATGACGAAATAGCGCCATTCCACTCCGGGTCCCAGATCTCGGCCGTACGCTTCGGACGAGCCGGAGGCTCGGGCATTTGCGCTTTCGAGATATCGATGTGGGGTAGTTCAGCGACAATTGGTTCCGGATCCAGCCCCAGAGCCAGCGCGTATTGTTTGACGAAATTTCGGGCGAACAGAAGCCCGGGAAGGCTATTGAAGTCTTCCTTTTCGATCGCCTGCAGCATCCTCGGCGCGATACGCGTTTCGCGTGAGATGTCCTCGATGGACCGTTTGCGCCGGATCCGCTCCGCGCGCAATTTCTCGCCGATCCCGAATTGAGAACTCACCCTTCACTCCTGCAAATGTTTAGTGATGCACTTCGGTCGCCAGTTTCACCCGGCCAAATGTAGTCTGGTCGCGTACACACAACCAGTTGTCGGGTGGCTCAATTTTCTCCGCCTTTTTCGATGCGATGTGCCCCGCCTGAGCGGCAGAAAAATTGAGCCGCCGGCGCGTCATATGGTAGAAGTATGTTCCCGCGCGCCATCGCTCTCCTGCTTCTCCCAGCCCTTGCGAGTGCCGCGGCCCCGGCAGGGAGCAGTGTGGGAACCACTCCGGCGGCCGCACGGGAGCATCGCTTCAGCGGATCCGCCGCTCTCGCGTTTACCCGCCACGCGGTTGCTTATGGCCCCCGCCCGGATGGCTCCCCCGCAATCGCTCGCCTCCGGGTTTTCATTCGGCAGCAGCTTGCCGCCCGCGGATGCGCGGTAACCCTCGATGACTTTTCCGGGGCAACGCCCGGCGGCGCGGTACCGATGCAGAACATCCTCTGCCGGTTTCCCGGCAAATCCGGCAAAGCGGTCGCCATAACGGGCCACTACGACACAAAAAAGCTGGCCAGTTTCGTGGGCGCGAACGACGGTGGATCCTCCACCGGCTTCCTGCTCGAAATGGCTGCCGTCCTGCAAACGATGCCGCACGCCGATGACATCTATCTTGTTTTCTTTGATGGAGAAGAAGCCTTCGGCGAGTGGACCGACACAGACAGCCTGTACGGTAGCCGGCATTTGGCGCAGCGCTGGGCCGCCGATGGAACGATCGGCCGATTAAAGGCGCTGATTAACGTGGATATGATCGGCGACAAGGATTTGCGGCTGGTCTTCGAGAGCAATTCCGCCGCCTCATTGCGCAATCTCGTCTGGGAAACGGCTGGCGCAATGGGTTATTCGGCGCAATTCCCCCGCGATGCAAACGCCATTGGGGACGACCACATGCCATTTATCAATGCTGGCGTTCGTGCGCTCGATTTGATCGATTTCGATTATGGCCCGAATAATTCCTGGTGGCATACGCCCGCCGACACCATGGATAAGCTGGACGCCCACAGCTTCGAAGTGGTCGGCGCCGTGCTGGTAAGAGTCATCGGCGAACTGGAGCGGCAATGAGCCTGAGCGGCGTCGTCGTGGTGAATAAACCCGAGGGCTGGACCTCGCACGACGTTGTGAATAAAATCCGGGGAATTTTCCGCACGCGGCGTGTGGGACATCTCGGCACGCTCGACCCGCTCGCGACAGGCGTGCTTCCGGTCATGGTCGGCCAGGCCACGCGGCTGGCGCAGTTCTGGGAAAGGTCCGACAAGGAATACGATGCGACGGTGCGCTTCGGCTTTGCCACCTCGACATTCGACAGGGCGGGACAGCCGGCGGGACCTATGGGGCCCCCGGATCTCTCGCACGCGGCGCTCGAAACCTGCCTTGCTGCTCAACGCGGCGAAATCCGGCAGACACCGCCACCCGTCTCCGCAAAAAAAATATCCGGAGTTCCCGCCTACAAACTGGCCCGGCGCAATGTGGCAGTGGAACTCGAACCGGTGCGTGTCACGATCTATGAACTCGAGCTGCTGAATATCGAGGGCGACTGCGCCCGTCTGCGGGTGCGCTGTTCGGCCGGAACTTATGTGCGCTCAATAGCGCATGAACTTGGACTTGCGCTCGGCTGCGGCGCTCATGTGCACTCTCTCGTCAGAACCGTCGCCGGACCGTTCCGCTTGAATTCCGCCCGCACCCTGGATGATTTGCAAAAACTCGCCGACGCCGGTCGACTCGACGAAGCGATTACCGCGGCCACCGAGCTGCTGCCTCAGTTCCCTCCCGTATACGTCGACGAAATTACCGCTGGCCAGATCCGTCAGGGACGGGAATTTAACGTCTCGCCATTCCGCATAAACGCAGGCGCCGAGCACGTCAAAGCGATCGGACCGGACGGCAGTCTCATCGCGATCGGACGCATTCTGCTTCCATACGTTTATCACCCTGTGGTTGTCCTGAACTGAGCGGCCGCCTTCTGTGCTGGCGCAGTCCCGGCTATGCCCCCTGGATCGACATGACTCGCGCAGCGGAATCGCGCTGCCTGCGATCGTTCGAAACACTGCGCCAGTTCACTCTCGGCAAAAACGTGGAGGGATCGATACGATCGCGATACCGAACCGCGATGTTCACCAGCGAATCGAGCAGCGCGTCAGAAAGAAAATGCGGGTCGAGCCCCAGATCGATCAGCTTCGAATGCTTCGCGTTGTAATAATGCTGCTCGGATTCAACGCGCGGATCGGGTAAATGTTCGACTTCGACGCTCAGCCCCAGCTCGGTGGCCGCCGTGCGAACGAGTTCGGCGAGCTCGAGAACCGAAAACTGTTCCGTGAACTGATTGAATACGCGGCACTCGCCGCGCGCCGCCGGATTCAGACAAGCGATTTCGATGCACTTCACCGTGTCCCGAATGTCGAGAAAACCGCGAGTCTGTCCTCCCTTTCCATAGACCGTTAGCGGGTGTCCACTCGCTGCCTGCGCACAAAAGCGATTCAACACGGTGCCGAATACCTCGTCGTAATCGAACCGGTTCACCAGCGCGTCGTTCAATTCCGTTTCGGGCGTTACCGTCCCGTACACCACGCCCTGGTTCAGATCCGTCGCGCGCAAGCCCCATATGCGGCACGCAAACATGATGTTGTGACTGTCGTGGACTTTCGAAAGATGGTAAAACGAGCCGGGCTGCTTTGGAAAGGGCAGAACATCTTTGCGCCCGTTGTGCTCGATTGCGATGTACCCTTCTTCAATATCGATGTTGGGCGTTCCATATTCGCCCATCGTTCCGAGCTTGATCAGATGACAGTCCGGCTCGAATTCCTTCAGGGCGAAAAGAAGATTGAGCGTGCCCACGACGTTGTTCACCTGAGTTCCAACCGCGTGCTTGCGATCGATCATCGAGAACGGCGCTGATCGTTGCTCCGCAAAGTGGACCACTGCCTCAGGCTCGAAATCCTGTACGAATTCGGACACGAACTCGTAATCATTGAGATCTCCTGGATAGAATTCAATGGAAAATCCAGTCGCATCCTTCCATGCGCGGAGACGCTCCGGCATCGTCGCAATCGGCGTCAGAGTCTGTGCGCCAAGCTCGTGATCCCATTGCCGGCGGACGAAATTATCCACAATCGCCACTCTGTGCCCCTGTCTTGAAAGGTACAGAGCCGTGGCCCAGCCGCAATATCCATCACCACCCAGAACGCCGATCTTCATTTTTCTCCCACTTGAGACTGTTTTGCCGATGCCGTGAAACCGCCCCGGGTTTCAGCAAATGCTCGCGAGCCAGGGCTATAGCGCCCCGGAAAATGTAGAGGGCGCGAGAGTCCGCCGCCACGTTACCTCAACGGAGATCTATTCTGGCGAAATCAACGCGCAATCAGCACGATACCGGCGAGAACGAAGATCGCGCCCGCCGCTCTCCGGCCGTCCACGCGCTCATGCAGCACGAACCTCGCCAGCAGGGTTTCGAGCACGAACGTGGCCGCGGATGCGGGCACCACAAAGCTCAACGGCTCACGTTGAACCAGCGCAAGAAACGCAAAAAATGATACGGCCATGCAACCGATCGACGCGAGCAGCGCGCGCCGGCGCCAGATAGTTCTCAGCACGGCCTGAATGCCTTCCAGAGATTCGCCGGCCTGTCCAGCCAGTTTCATTTCGCGGCTCTGCAGAAGATCGCCAATGACGGCCGTTACCACAACAACGGTGAGCAGGGTCCATCTCATGCTCCCTTTCCTCCCGTCGTGCTGCGGCGCGTACCGGCCACGAGCATGCTGCCGACGCAAACGAGCGCGATGCCGGACCATCGAAGGGGCGTAATGATCTCATGCAAAAAAATCTTTCCGAGCAGACTCGTTAAGACGTAACCCACCGCCGTAACCGGAATAACAAAGCTCAGATCCGCCGCGCTGAAGAGCCGCATCCGCGAGAGCAGCCACCAGATCTGCATCAGAACCCCCGCCGCCACAAACGGATCGAACAAAGAGGCCACATACAAAACCGGATTCAGCGTAGGAGCAGTTGAAAAATGGCGCTCTCCATACGCCAGCAGAAGATTGCTGAAAGGTTTGAGAACGATGACAAGCGCAATCAGGCGCGCAACTCGAAGCGCGCTTGTCTGCGCTTTCGCCGCCGTAGTAGCAGGTTCAGGCAAACTGGAATTTTCAGGCTAGCAGATATGGCCGGCCGACCCCGCCTATCCCGCAAACAGGCTACGTAGTCTTCTGATCCGTTGCGTACGCCCTGCTCCGAGCCTCCCATACGCTGCCGAAAAACGCCGCGAAAATAATCACCGCCCCGCCCGCAATCGCCTGATGTCCCGGCCGCTCACCGTGGATCAGCCACGTCCATATCGGATTGAAAACCGGTTCGATCAGCAGCAGCGTCGATGCTTCCACAGCCGGCACGAACCGCATCGAGCGCGACAGAAAAACGTATGCGAGTCCGACCTGAAATACGCCGAGATATGCCACGACCGCGATATCGATGGGTCTCGCCGCCGCGCCCTGCAGCGCAAAAGGCAGGCATGCCAGGAAAGCCAGCAGATTGCCAATGATCACGGGCCGCATCGCCGCGCCGGCATCGCGCGAATCCCGCCCCACCCACCGCAGGCCCGCAATCGTCAGTGCCCAGGCGCACCCGGATGCAACAGCGATCTTGTCTCCCAGCGCCGGGTTCGGCGCTGTCCGCGCCACAGGCGCCGCTCCGCGAAGCAGCAGCGCCGCCCCGCATACCACCGCCATGATCACGATCACATCCACCAGGCGAAGTCTTTCCCGCAGCAGCAGCGGCCCGATCAACAGCATGTAAAGCGGCGCGGTGTCCTGAAGGAAAATCGCATTCGCGGAAGTGGTGAGCTTCGTCGCCGTTACAAATGTGATCAGCACGGCGGCATATGCAATTCCCACTGCAGTGGCGCGTCCGCTCCAGCCTCGGCGCGCCTCCGGCATGGCAATCAACAGCACCAGAGCCGCAATGCCTGACCGGAAACCCGCCACCTGCCAGGCGCTGAAGCTGGTCGCTTTGATTGCCGCGCCGCCCGTTGAGAAGAGAAACGCCGCGAGTAACACGAATATCCGGTCTCGTGTGCGTGCTGTTTCGGGCTCCCTCGGGCGTAGCAATCTGGTAGCGAAAGTAACATGGAGGAGAGAAGGCGAATCGGGAAACGTCCACGCGCCTCGCCTCGTATTTATTCCAGAGCTTCGCTTTGCGGATCCTTGTCCCAACACCCGAATCGGCGCTGATCGAACCGGTTCATGCGCAGGTGCACCGCTGGCGGCCCACCATCCGCTATCTCTCGCAAACCGAAGTGCATGTATATGCGCTCGCCATCGCCGCCAGCGTACTGCTCAGCTTCTTTCCGTTCCTGATCGTCACCCTGACCATCATCCGCAACGTTTTCCACTCCCCGGCCGTGGAAAACGCGCTGTTCCTCTCGCTTCGGGATTACCTCCCGGGCGATCTCGGCGGCTTCGTGATCCGCAATCTGCGAAGCAATCTTGGCAAGGCGAATCACGGGCACTTCCAGGTCGTCTCGATGATCTTCCTGCTTTTCACCGCGAACGGAATCTTCGAACCACTCGAGGTCGCGCTCAACCGGGCATGGGGCGTGGAAAAGAACCGGTCGTATATCGCGAACCAGGTGCTCAGTTTTTTTCTAATCCTGCTTTGTGGCGGCCTCTTCCTTGGATCCGTATTGCTCACTACCGCAAACCAGCAATTCGCCGCCACGAAGTTCGGTATCGGAGCCATCCCGGTATGGGTCAGCATATTGAGCTTCAAGATTGCCGCGGTACCCGTTACCGTGCTCGGCCTTTTTCTTACCTACTGGATCCTGCCCAACCGCAGAGTTCCCGCCGTGCGCGTACTGCAGGTCGCCGCCATGGTGGGCATCGCCCTCGAAGCCATGAAGTATGTCTTCCTGTTCGTCTGGCCATGGCTCACTCTGAAGTTGCAGAACGAATACGGACCGTTCGAATATTCAGCCTCGCTGATTATCCTGAGCATGGTGACGTCGCTCCTCGTGCTGGCTGGCGCCGAGTGGTCCGCGCGCGCCCGGCCGGGCGCGCAGTCAGTAGACCGGCCAGACTCCGGGAGTCAGCAATTCGACAAGATGCCCGTCGGGGTCCCGGAAGTAGATGCTCCGGCCGCCGCGCGGCCAGGTCACGATACTCTCGATCGCGATTCCGGCGCTGCGCAAACGTTCTCGCCAGGGCTCGAACTCGTCCCCGCTGATCGCAAGTCCGATGTGAGTCTCGCCGGAGCCGTCGTGCGGCGGAATCAGACCGCCGCTGAGCATGACAGGCTCGGTGGAAGCGCCTCGCCGGAATAACAGCACCACCGCCCGGTTTCCCGCGTCGAGTGCGCACAGGCGGTCATCCTCGAACAGAACGCCAAGGCCCAGCAGATCCGTCCAGAAAGCCCGCGCCCGCGGCATGTTCTCCACATACAGGCAGGTCTCGACTACGCCGCGAATCTGCATCGCCGCCTCCGCTTTCATCTAATCCTTCCCCATCTTCCACAAAATCTGCCGCAGCACTCCAAGAAGCAGAGGCGCGTCCGTGCGGCTGATGCGAAGCCGCCGGATCCAGCGCCGAATCTTCAGGTCCGTCGAAACGGCCGTAATCCGATTCGTGTAGCCGGACCTTTGCAGCACATCGAGCAACATCGTCGTCAACTGTTCCGCCTCCGCCCCATCCATTGCGCGAAACGTCGACTTGCGCGGCTCGCCGCCGCCACGCACGACCTCATAAAGGCAGATCGCCACCGCCTGCCCCAGATTCATCGACGGCGTCGCTGGAAGCGTCGGAATGCGCGCCAGTACATGGCAGAAGCTCATGTCCTCGTTCGAAAGTCCGAACTTTTCCGACCCGAACAGCAGCGCAACCCGGCCGTCATGCCCACGCATTGCGCTCGCCGCTGGTTCGATCCGTTCAATCGGATGCTGTGGAACCCGATGGGCCGCAGCCGTCGTACCAACCACCAATGAGCAATCGGAGACCGCGTCGGCCAGCGTATCGAAAACTCGCGCGCGGCTCAGCACGCCCGCTCCGCCCACCGCCGAAACCGCTTCGCGAAAGGCGAGGTCATACGGCTTCACCACGCGCAGATCGTCGAAACCGAAATTCGCCATCGCGCGCGCGGCGGCGCCGATATTCAGGGGATTTCGTACCGAAACCAGAACCACAGCGAACGAGTGCGCGATGCTTTGATGTTGGCACAGCGGCCTGACAGTCTACCGTCCTGTTGTGAAGCGCCCTGTTGTAAAATCAGAACTTCACGCGGCCACCTGGCGCGGGCGCTGGGGCCCGTGTGCCTTCCGGAGACCGCTCAAGCTATATTGGAGGGAGCATGGCATCGCCCATAGAGCAGAAGGTCAAGCAGATTATCGTCGAGCAACTTGGCGTGGACGAGAGCCAGGTCGAAAACAAAGCCTCTTTCGTGGATGATCTGGGCGCGGACTCGCTCGATATCGTCGAACTCGTGATGGCCTTCGAAGAGGCGTTTGAGCTGGAGATTCCGGATGAAGACGCCGAGAAAATTCAGACTGTAGGCGACGCCGTCAATTACATCGAATCGAAGAAAAAATAGCCATCTCCCGGCCGCGCCACGTGCACGGGCGACTGCGCCATGGCGCCGGACGCGAAAAGACGGCATGCTGCGCGATACTGATGGCCCGGGCGCGCCAGTGAGGAGACGATTATTTCCCGCAGAGTAGTAGTCACCGGAGTCGGCCTGCTGACCGCAATCGGCGACACAACCGAGCAGACCTGGCAGGCGCTGATGGAGGGCCATAATGGCATCTCCCGCATCGAATCTTTCGATGCATCGGCATTCAACTGCCAGATTGCCGGTGAAATCAAGCACTTCGATCCCACGCGCTTCATCGAAAAAAAGGAAATCAAGAAGATGGGGAGATTCATCCAGCTCGCCATCGCCGCGAGCGAGGATGCGCTCGCGTCCTCCGGTTTGAAAGTGTCCGATGAGAACGCGGAAATGGTCGGCGTTTACATCGGCAGCGGCATCGGCGGATTCGAAGTGATCGAGCGCGAGCACAAGCTGCTCCTCGAGCAGGGCCCGCGCCGCATCTCGCCGTTTTTTATTCCGGCCACGATCATCAATCTCGCCTCCGGCTACATCTCGATTCGTACCGGCGCCAAAGGGCCGAACTCCGCCACTGCAACCGCCTGCACCACCAGCGCGCACTCGATCGGCGATTCATTCAAAATCATTCAGCGGGGAGATGCCGACGCCATGATCTGCGGCGGCACGGAAGCCTGCATCACGCCGATGGGCATCGGCGGATTCGCAGCCATGCGCGCCATGTCACAGCGAAACGACGACCCGGCCCACGCCTCCCGGCCTTTCGATCGCGAACGCGACGGGTTCGTGGTGGGTGAAGGCGCCGGCATTCTGGTTCTCGAAGAGCTCGAATTCGCGAAGCGCCGCGGCGCGCCGATCCTTGCCGAAATCGTTGGGTACGGAATGAGCGGTGATGCGTTTCACTTCACCGCCCCGCCCGAAGATGGCGAAGGCGCTTACCGTGTGATGCGGAATGCCCTGCGGGACGCAAAACTCGTCCCCGAGCAGATCGACTACATCAACGCCCACGGAACCTCGACGCCGCTTGGCGATCAGGCCGAAACCGTCGCCATCAAGCGCGCCTTCGGCGATCATGCCTATAAACTTGGGGTCAGCTCGACAAAATCCATGACGGGCCATCTGCTCGGCGGAGCTGGCGGACTTGAGGCGGGCATCGTTGTCTGCGCCCTGCAGCGCCAGATAGCGCCGCCGACCATGAACTATCAATGCCCCGATCCGGCCTGCGATCTCGACTACATCCCCAACGAGCCGCGGCCGATGAAGATCGATTACACGCTCACAAACTCTTTCGGGTTCGGCGGTACCAACGGCGCCCTCGTATTCAAGCGGTTTGAATGAACCGCACCACCCGCGCCACTAGTGCGCGCGTTGTGCGGTAGAAAGATCAGGCCCGTACCGTCGCGCCGCGCTTGCGCGCGTTGTGCGGCAATAATGATGAGTCGCACAGTGCGCCGCCCTTGCGCGCGTTGTGCGGCAATAATGATGAGTCGCACAGTGCGCCGCCCGTGCGCGCGTTGTGCGGCAATAATGATGAGTCGCACAGTGCGCCGCCCGTGCGCGCGTTGTGCGGCAATAATAATGAGTCGCACAGTGCGCCACTCGGGCGCACGTTGTGCGGCAATAATGAAGACACTGATGAAGATCGTCGCTGCAATCAAGCAGGTACCTTCGCGGGACAGCCTGCTGAAGGTAAACGCGTCCGGAACCTGGATCGAAGACGCGGACCTCTCGTGGGAGATCAACGAGCCTGACGCCTACGCGCTGGAAGAGGCCCTGCAGTTGAAAGAGAAAACCGGTAACGGCGAAGTCGTCGTTCTATGCGCCGGACCCGAACGCGCCTCCCAAACCATTCGCGAAGCGCTGGCGAAAGGCGCAGACCGAGCCATTCACATCGAAACCGGCGAGCAGACTCCTGCTGATCCCCTGGCGCTCGCGCGCCTGCTCGCCTCCGCGCTGGAATCCGAGAAGCCCGATCTCATCCTCACCGGCCTGCAGTCCGATGACCTCGGCTACGGGCAGACCGGCGTCGTCCTTGCGGAACTGCTGGGCCTTCCGCATGGAACGATCATCATGAACGTCGAGCCGGAATCGAACGGCATCAAAGTCAAGCGCGAGCTCGAGGACGGCTGGTTTCAAAATGTCTGGATGCCTCTCCCCGCGCTGCTCACCATCCAGTCCGGCGCGACAAAACTTCGCTACGCCACCCTGATGGGCATCAAGCGCGCGAAAACGAAGGAAGTGAAAAAAGTACAGGCAACAGCCTCTGCTCCTCCCTCGGCTATCCAGCTCGAACGCGTCTATCTGCCCGAAAAAAGCAAGCGCACGCAAATCTTCGACGGGGCGCCGCAGCAAGCCGCCGCCAAACTGGTTGAGAAGCTCCGCTTCGAAGCGAGGGTCATATGAGCGGCGTTCTCGCAATTCTCGAGCAGCGCGATGGCAAGCTGCACAAGATGGCGGTTGAAACCCTTGCCGCGGCCCAGCAGTTCGGCTCCGAACTGAACGCCCCTGTATTCGCCGCGGTTGCGGGCTCGAATATCAAATCGACCGCCGAAACTCTCGCCGGTTACAAGCTCGAGAAGATCCATGCGGTCGAGCACGAGCTTCTCGAGGACTACACTCCGGACGGATATTCAGCCGCATTCCGCCAGCTCATCGAGCAGCACGGCCCGAAGCACGTCATCTTTCCGCACACGTACCAGGTGCGCGATTACGCCCCGAAGCTCGCCACTGCGCTCGGCCGCACGCTTGTCAGCGACGTGGTCTCGCATCGAATAGACAGCGCCGGCCTCGTGCTCGTACGCCAGCTTTTCCAGGGCAAGATGAACGCTGATGTGCGCTTCGCGGGCGATCCCCCGTATTTCGCTTCGATTCAGGCGGGCGCGTTCCGGGCCGATAATCTGCAGGCGGGCTCTGCGCCGGTCGAGGTCTTCACGCCCGAACTCTCATCCGCGCAGATACGCACGAGGCCGCTCGAGCTCTTCCGCGAATCGCAGCGCGCAGTCGATCTCGGCGCCGCGGAAATAATCGTTTCGGTCGGCCGCGGCATTCGCGAAGCGGAGAACATTCCCATCGTCCGGAAACTGGCCGACGCGCTGCATGGAGAACTCGCGGCCTCACGGCCCATCTGCGATAACGGCTGGCTGCCAATGGAACGACAGGTCGGCAGTTCCGGCCAGACGGTCGCGCCGAAGCTCTACCTCGCGGTCGGCATCTCCGGAGCCATCCAGCATCTTGTCGGCATGAAGGGATCGAAAACCATCGTGGCGATTAACAAAGACCCCGAAGCCCCGATCTTCGAAATCGCCGATTACGGCATCGTCGGCGACCTGTTCCAGGTCGTCCCGGCATTGATCGAAGCCCTCACAAAATAAGCCTTCGAGGCATTGGCTCACGCTCGCGCTGTGCGGCGTAATTTCACGAACCCTTCTCCCTGACTTGCTCGCTGTCCTCTGCAGGTACAACGGCTCGGATACATCTGTTCCACAAGCCTCTCGCGCGGCATCTTCGCCAATCAACGCTGGCGCTCGGGAGACCCGGTCTTTTCTTTTTTCAGCCGAAGAATCTGCGGGGGTGATATGATGCGTCGCCTGGATGGCCGAAACAACGAGCACGCCAACGACGGAGGAACAGGTCGTAAGTGTTATGACCCGGTACCACCGGAATGCAAATCGCTATCGAATCATTTTTCTCTTCCTGAAATCCTCTCAGATTTGCTTCGCTGCCTCCATCCCGCTCGTCTCTCTTATGGCGCCAACGGCCGTTCAGCCAATCGTCAACGGCATTCTCGGCGCCCTGATCGTCATCGTTGAAGGGTTCCAGGGAGCGTTCGAATTCCAGAGGTATTGGATACGCTACCGATTGGGAGGGTTGTCTCTCGACGGAGAGAAACGCCTGTTTGACGCGAAAGCCGGACCATACAAGGAAGCGCCTGACCGGACGGTGCTCCTGGCCGAACGCGTCGACACGATTATCCGGGAAACGCAATCCGGATGGCTGAGTCTGACCGAACGGATTACCGGCATTCGCCGCGATGAAGCCGGTTCGACTTAACGCGCCCGAATACGAAGAGATTCGGTTGAGCAAACCGCGCAGTCGGTATCACTAGCTGTTCATCCTGTCCGGCTTCAGTTCGCCGCCGGATCACGGCGGCAAAACCTTAAACGACTACCGGCTGAAAGCCGGTAGAATCCGCGACGACTGAAAGTCGGGCGGGTACGGCTGGAGCCGTCTGAAGGTGCCCGGCTCAGAGCTCCGTCGGCGCGGTGATCTTAAAGCCCTGATCGTCTTCGTCCCATTTTTGACGGCCACAAGATCGGCGGAGCGGACAACAGCAGATGTATATGGTCCGGCGACACTGTACCGCGTACGATCACCAATCTCGGGCTTCGCAGATCTGGCGGGTCAGGTCCGCAATCCATCCGCGCAGTATCTTGTATCGGCATTTCGTGCACCATACCACGTGATTACTTCAGATCGAAGAGCGCGTGCGCGCTACGCCGGTATTCCGCTATCCCGTCATTGTCGAGGGCGTGGAACGGGCTGCTGGAAGCTGACCGCCTGAAAGCCGGTGGCATTAAACCC
>Ga0070680_100000454_pt1 | contig 27845 bp, 24 predicted proteins | sample KBSC73BmetaG_FD_64672 | JGI IMG/M metagenome (GOLD analysis project Ga0070680, IMG submission 64672) | Corn rhizosphere microbial communities from Kellogg Biological Station, Michigan, USA - KBS C7-3B metaG | ecosystem: Host-associated > Plants > Roots > Rhizosphere | place: USA: Michigan...
GGGCTGCGGCGGATGCGCCGCATTGACAGGCGAGGGGCCCACAAGCATCTGTCCAGCCGCTCTGGTGACCCCGCGCCGACGTCGGCCGGCTGACCTAATCCTCACCCCGCGTTCACCCTTTTCGATATAGTTACCTGCTGCACGGACGGACGGCGAAAACTCGGCGCGCATGAAGATATTCAGCTTTCTCACGAATCAGCCGGACAACGTGCTGACCCGGGCCCTGAACGACGGGCGGCATCCGTTCGCGGTCGCCGCCACGTTCAGCTTCTTCTCGAACGTGCTCTATCTGGCTCTGCCGCTGTACACCTATCAGGTCTACGGCCGGGTGATGGTCAGCCAGAACATCCCGACGCTGATCGTGCTGACCCTGATCACCCTCTTCGTGTTCGGGGTGTCCAGCGCCATCGACGATTACCGGGCGCGCATCCTGATCAACTACGGCGTCATGCTCGACCAGCGGGTGTCCGGCAAGGTGTTCTCGGCGCTGTTCGACGCCTCGGTGCGTGGGGAGCCCAGCGCGCGCGCCCAGGCCCTGCGGGACCTCGACCAGTTCCGCCAAACCCTGACCGGCATCGCCGCGGCGGCCTTCTTCGACGTGCCGTGGATCCCCGTCTTCCTCATCACCCTGTTCCTGATCGACCCTTCGGTAGGCGTGGTCACGACCGCCGGCGCGCTCGCGCTGCTGGGCCTGGCCCTGCTGCAGGAGCGGATCCTGCGCCCGATCCAGCGGGAAGCCGGGGACGCCCAGCTACGCAGCTACGCCTTCACCGACGCGGCGCTGCGCAACGGCGAGGTGGTCCGGGCCATGGGCATGCTGCCCACGCTCGGCGGGTCCTGGGCCGGCCACCGGGCCGTCACCATCGAGCGCGGCGCCACGGCGTCGGAGCTGTCCAACACCTTCACCGACATCATCAAGTTCGTCCGCATGGGCATCCAGGTGCTGATCATCGCGATCGGCGCCTACCTGATCGTCAAGGGCAAGCTTCACTCGGGCATGCTGTTCGCGAACATGATCCTGGCCAGCCGCGCGCTGCAGCCGATCGAGAAGATCGTGGGTTCGTGGGACCCCCTGAACAACATGGTCCGCGCCCATGGCCGGCTGATGGACCTGCTGTCGAAGGCTGAGCCGTCGCGCGCGGCCACCGCCCTGCCGCGGCCGGCCGGCCGGCTGACCGTCGAGGCGCTGAACTACGCGCCGCCGGGGGCCAACAAGCTGCTGCTCGGCAACATCAACTTCGCCATCGAGCCCGGCGAGACCCTGGGCGTCATCGGCCCGTCGGGCGCGGGCAAGTCGACGCTCGCGCGCCTGCTGGTCGGCATCTGGCGACCGATCAACGGGATCGTGCGCCTGGACGGCGCGGACGTGTTCAGCTGGGACCGCGCCGACTTCGGCCGCCACGTCGGCTACCTGCCGCAGGACACCGAGCTGTTCTCCGGCACGATCCGCGACAACATCGCGCGCTTCCGCTCCGACGTGCGCGACGAGGAGGTCGTGCGGGCGGCCCAGCTTGCCGGCGTTCACGAACTCATCCTGCGCCTGCCGCGGGGCTATGAGACCGACGTCGGCGATGGCGGCCACACGCTTTCGGCCGGCCAGCGCCAACGGGTCGGCCTGGCGCGCACCATGCTGGGCGACCCCGCATTCATCGTGCTCGACGAACCCAACGCCAGTCTCGACGCCGAGGGCGAGGAGGCTCTGCTGCGGGCGCTGGACGCCATGAAGTCCAACGGCGCCACCGTGGTGATCATTTCGCACAAGCCCAGCATCTTCCGCGCCGCGGACCGGATGCTGGTTCTGCGCGAGGGCCGCATCGAACTGTTCGGCCCGCGCGACCAGGTGATGAACCGACTGATGAAACCCACCGAAATCCGAGCCGTAGAGGCCGGCTGATGAAACTCGACCTGACCCCCGTCCGCTCGTCCTACGTCGTCCCGACCTTCGGCGGCGACGACCTCCTGCCGATCGACCCGGCGCTGCAGCGCCGCATCCGCCGCCCGATGATCGTCGGCGCGGCGATCATCGGCGTGCTGGTGCTGGGCCTCGGCCTCTGGGCCTCCCTCACGCCGCTCGCGACGGGCATCACCGCGCCGGGCGAAGTGCGGGTCGAGTCGAACCTGAAGACCATGCGCTACCGCCAGGGCGGCACGGTGCGCCAGATCCTGGTCCGCGAGGGCCAGCACGTCCGGGCCGGTCAGCCGATGATCGTGTTCGACGACGTGGAGCCGCGCGCCGCCAACGACGTGCTGCAGAACCAGGTCGACGCCGCCGAGGTCAACGCCGCCCGCTTCACCGCCGAGGCGACGAACCGCCCGACGCTGGAGTTTCCGGCCGACCTGACCGCCCGGATGAACGACCCGCGGGTGGCGGGAATGATTCGCGACCAGCAGTTCCTGTTCGCGACCCGCGAGCAGCTCTTCGAGAGCCAGAACTCGGTGCTGGCCCAGCGCCTGGATCAGATCCAGACGCAGATCGAAGGGCAAAAGGCCCAGGTCGCCTCGGTGGACGAGCAGATCAAGCTCACCCAGCAGGAGATGGCCGGCTACCAGACGCTCTACGACAAGGGCTACGCGCCGCTGCCGCTGATCCTGCGCTACAAGCGCTCGCTTGCCGACCTGCAGGGCCGCAAGGGCTCGCTGCTGGCCGACATCGCGCGCCTGGGCCAGCAGGGCGGCGAGACGCGGATGCAGATCGCCGCCAACCGCGACACCCGCACCAGCCAGGCCGCGGACGGCCTGCGCGACGCCCAGTCAAAGCTCGCCGACGCCCTGCCGCGGCTGGCCGCCGCAAAGCAGACGCTCGACGCCACCGTGGTCCGTGCGCCGGTCGACGGCTACGTCTTCAACCTCACGCAGTTCACGGTCGGCGGCGTCACCGCGCCGGGAGAAGGCCTACTGCAGGTGGTGCCCGCGAACGCGCCGCTGGTGGTGACCGCGATGGTCGACCCCAAGGACATCGACAAGGTCCGCAACGGCATGGACGCCCAGGTGCGGTTCACCGGCCTCAATCAGCGCTGGCACGGGCCGATGAAGGCCAAGGTCATCCTGGTTTCGGCCGACAAGACCACCAACGACAAGACCGGAGCGGCCTTCTACCGCGTCGACCTGAGGGTCGATCCGATGGAGCTCACCAAGCTGAAGAAGACCGCTCAGATCACGCCCGGGATGCCCGCGCAGACCATGCTGGTGAGCGGCAAGAGGACCGTCATGGGCTCGTTGATTTCGCCCATTATCGACACCGTCCATGGGGCGCTTCACGACTGATAGATGCGTCTCGGTAACAGGGGCTTAGGGGAAGGATTCCATGGCCTTTTTGCTGTTGCGTAAATCGAACGCTTCCGATACGTCTTCCCTCGGGCTCGTTTAACCTTCGCCGCAGCCACGCTATGGCGCTTGGGACAAATGGACCGTCGGGACTGCTCCATCGGGGATGGGGGTCAGGCGTGCCGGGGGTCCGTGTGACACAGACTGGAGAGATCTATGGCGACTTTTTTCTTTGAAACCATCTCGGCTACGGACGCGCTCGCGTTCAATGCCACCACGGACACCTTGGTGTTCACCAACGCGACCTCGTCGGGCAGCAAGGTTTCGGTGTCCTTCAACGCCGCGACCGCGACTTCGACGGCGACGGAAACCGTCACCGACCTGGTCACTGGCCATCAGGTGACGTTCGGCGTGAACGCGCAGGGCCTCGGCACCGCCGGCCACAGCAATGTGGTGTTCGTGGACGGCTCGGGTCTCGTCATCGGCGGCGCGGGCGACGACACCGGGACGCTTCCGGCGGCGGCCTTCGGCGGCGCGTTCGGCGGCGACGGCAACGACACCCTGACCGGCGGAACGGGCGCCGACGTGCTGCAAGGTAACCAGGGCAACGACTCGCTTCTGGGCGGCGCCAGCGGCGACACCATCTTCGGTGGTAAGGGCGACGATACGATCGACGCTCAAGGCGGCGCCAATTTCGTCCAAGGCAACATCGGCGACGACACGATCCTGGCGACGGGCAGCACTGCCGCCAATATCCTGCTCGGCGGTCAAGGTAACGACGACATCACCGGCGGCTCTGGCAACGATATCCTGAGCGGCGACCGCGGCGACGACACGATCCTCGGCGGCGGCGGCAACGACAGCATCGCCGGCGTTGGCGGTAACGACGTCCTGACCGGCGGCACTGGCAACGACGTCATCGACGGCGGCGCCAATGACGATATCATCAATAACGGCGGCGGCGCGGGCTCCGACCGGCTCATCGGCGGCGACGGCGACGACGACATCACCGCCAGCGGCACCGGGGCCAACAACATCACGGGCAACGCCGGAAACGACGTGATCACGACGACGGCCAGCGGCGCCGACACCGTTCTCGGTGGCCAAGACGACGACACGATCACCGACAACGGCGCCGGGAACGATATCCTCAACGGCAACCTTGGTGACGACACGATCACGATCCAAGCTGGCGCGACCGGCAGCGTCACCGCCTTCGGTGAAGACGGCAACGACGTCATCGACGCCCACCTGGTGGCGGCGGGGACGCAGGTCGATCACTTCGACGGCGGCGTCGGCGACGACACGATCATCGGTAGCGGCGGGGCGGATGTCATCATCGGTGGCGACGGCAACGACGACCTCAGCGGTTTTGGCGGTAACGACACCTTCGACGCCGGCAGCGGCGACAACACCGTTGTGGGCGGCGCTGGCAACGACACCATCACCGCGGGTTCCGGCGACGACGTCATCACCGGCGGCGGCGGCAAGGACGTGATCAACGCGGGCGACGGGGACAACACCGTCACGATCACCGGCGCTGGCGCGGTCACGACGGGCGCGGGCGACGACAATATCGACGCCTCGGGCACTGCGGCGGTCCTGGTCAACAGCGGCGCCGGAGACGATACGATCCTCGGCGGCACTGGCGGTGACACGATCAACGGCGGTGACGGTGACGATTTGATCGTCGGCGGCTTGGGTAAGGACATCCTGACCGGCGGCGCGGGCAACGACACCTTCGTCTTCGGCACCACCGGCGTGTCGGCCGCGGTTGCGGTCGGAGAGTCGTCGACGACTGTCGCCCAAGGCGATCAGATCAAGGATTGGGAAGGTGGCACCTCGGCTGCGCCGATCGACCATCTCCACTTCACGGATCTGACGGGCACGGGCCTCGGCACTGCCGATGCCAGCAACTACGTCGAAGTCAACGCGGCCGACTACGCCGCCGCGACGGGCCTCGCGAACACCTTCTTCAGCGGTGGCACCGTCCACTACGTGGTGGCGCAGGTCGGTTCGGACGTGGTGGTCTTCGCCGACACCAACCACCCGACGACGCCGGGGTTGGACGGCGGTGACGATGCGGTGGTGCTGGTCGGCCGTTCGCTGACCGACATCGACGTGACGAACATCATCTAAGCTCCCACTTCGGAGTAAGGTCTTGGGCCGCCCTTCGGGGCGGCCCTTTTCTTTTGTTCATCTGATTCCTTTGTTCACCTGACGAGCCGCGACCCGCGCGCCCATGACCAACGCCGCGATCTACATGCACCCCAACGGGTTCGACACGACCACGGGTCGGATCCTCGGGCGCCACTCCGCAGGCGAGAGCTTCCTTCGGGGGTTCCTGCGCCACGCTGACGTCGAGCGCTTCTATTTCTGGAACGCCGGCGCCGCGACGATCGCCGAGCTTCAGGCGCTGGTCGCCCGCATCCAGCCGACCCACCGGCCCAAAACCTGGATCACCACCCTCAATCGTCCAGGCCTCGCCACGCCGGGCGTGTTGCACCTGCCGGGCCCGAACCTCGGCGAGGAGGCGTGGGCCAGGCGCATGCACGGCGCCCACAGCTACTCCATCACCGGCGTCACCCACACCACCGCGACCGCGCGGGTGATGGACATGCTCTCCCACTTCGCCGTCGCGCCGCTGACCGACTACGACGCCCTGATCTGCACCTCGTCCGCCGTGCGGGACAGCGTGGAAACCCAGCTGGCCGGCATCCGCGAATACATGGCCGAGGCCTATGGCGGTCCCCGCCGCGCGCCGGAAGTCCAGCGCGCGACCATTCCGCTCGGCGTCAACACCGAGGAGTTCGCCACCTCGCCCGAGCAGCGCAAGGCCTGGCGCGAGCGCCTGGACATCCCCGAAGAGGCCGTGGTCGCCCTCTATGTCGGCCGCTTCAACCACCGGGAGAAGATGAACCCGGCCCTGATGGCGCTCGCCCTGGAAAAGGCCGCCCAGGCCACGGGACGGCCGATCTATTGGGTCAATTCCGGCTGGGCGGAGACCGAGGCGGAAGCGGCCCTCTATCACGACGGCGCGCGCGCGCTCTGCCCGTCCGTCCACTACCGCGAGGTCGACGGGCGTCCGCCGGATGTCCGCTTCTCGATCTGGTCGGTCGGCGACTTCTTCATCAGCCTGTCGGACAACATCCAGGAGACCTTCGGCCTGACGCCGCTGGAGGCCATGGCGGCGGGGTTGCCCTGCGTCGTCACCGACTGGGACGGCTATCGCGACACGGTCGTCCACGGCGAGCATGGCTTCCGCATACCGACGGTCGCGCCGCGCCCAGGCGACGGTGCGGACCTGGCCTATTGGTATGCGAACGGATGGCTGCCCTACGTCAACTATGTGGGCGCCGCGAGCCAGTTCGTGGCCATCGACTTCGCGGAATCCACCGCCGCCCTGTCGGCGCTGGTGACCAACGCGGAGTTCCGTCGAAAGCTCGGCCGGCAGGCGCAGGCCCATGTCCGAGCGACCTTCGACTGGTCCCAGATCGTGCCGCAATACCAGGCGCTGTGGGGAGAGCTCGACGCGCGGCGCCGCAGCCGCGCGCCTGACGCCGTGAGCGCCCCAGGCGTCAATCCTTACCGTCCAGATCCCTTCCGCCTGTTCGGCGGCTATCCGAGCCGCCATCTCGGCGACGATTGGCGGCTGGCGCTGGCCCCAGGCACGACGCCGGCGGACGCCAGGGCGCTGCTTTCGGCGCCGCTCACCAGCTACAGCGCCTTCAACCGGCCAGGCCTGGACGAGGTGGAGCAACTGGTGGCCTGGCTGGCGGAGCGCCCGCACGCCACCGTCAGCGATGCGGTCGAGATCTTTCCGGCCGGGCGCCGCGGCCAGGTCCGCCGGGGCCTGCTTTGGATCGCGCGCTACGGCGCCATCATCCTTAAGCCACCAGCCTGAGGCCTAGAAACGCGAAGGCCGGACGGCGGATCGCGAAATCCACCGCCCGGCCAAAGCGACACAGCCATGGAGAGCTAGGCTGACACGGCAACCTAGCTCAAAGCGTCACCATGCGGAAGCGGTCCCCGATCACTAATAGGTTAACAGTTCGTCGCGGCTGATGAGTGGCGCAGCCGCGCGATCAAGTCGACGCCGGGGCAGGCGGTCAGAGCGTCGTCTGCCAGCGGTGGGTCAGGGCCACGGCGCCGGCGCGGCGCACGCGGATCTGAGCGCGGTAGACGCCATGAGGCCAGCCCGCGGCCGGCTGCGCCTTGCCCGCATAGGCGATGTACTGATCCTTGGCGCTGGTCAGGGGCGCGAGCTTGGTTTCAACCAGGACGTCGCCCCGCGGCCCGTTGAGCGTGAACTCGACGCTGTCGCCGGTCTCCAGCCCGATCAGCCGCGCGTAGGCGACCAGGGGCGCGGTAGGTTTGGGCCCAGGCACGCCGCCGGCCTCGACCGCCGCCATGGTGACGGGGCCCGGGGCGAACCCCACGTTCAGCACCGCGCCGGCCTTGTAGGCGAGCTGGCGCAGGGCGTCCGGCGCCCACAGGGTGACGGACTGCGCGCGGCAGGCGGTCGGGTTGCTCATGTCGGGCGCGAACGGATCGACGATCTGGCCAGCGTGCCGCACGGTGAAATGCAGGTGCGGGAACTCGGTGTCGCCCGACAGCCCGACACGGGCCAGCGGCTGGCCGGCCGTCACCATGTCGCCGACCTTCACGCGGACGCTGCCGCGGGCGACGTGGCAGTATTGGGTCTCCCAGCCATCGCCGTGATCCACGACGACGCCGTTGCCGCACTCCTGACCAGCGACGGAAGGCGCGCCGGGCGCCCGGATCGAGATGTCCTGCACGCCGTCCCGCAGCCGCGCGACCCGGCCCGGGGCCGCGGCCAGCACATCGACGCCGGCGCGCTGGGCCGACATGTCCAGCAACCGGATGTCGACGCCGCTATGGCCCTGATAGGTGCGGTGGCCGCAGTGGTAGTCGAGCGCCGCCGGCCCGGGATCTCGGTCGACGTAGTGCTGCACCTCACAGGACTTGCCGATCACGCAGGCGAGCGGCAGGGCGAAGCTCGGGGCCGCGGCCGCGGCGTGCCCCGCCAGCGGCGCGAACGCCATGGTCAATCCAAAGAGGGCCAATCGCATGGAGGGTCCTTGCAGCGGTTGAGGGGGAAGCTTGCGGCCGGTCACGACGAAACTATGGCGTCAGGCGAAGCGGATGCCGGTCAGGTCGGCCAGCCGCTCGGCGTCGCGCGCGTAGACGCCGCGCAGGTGTTTGACATCGGCGGCGGTCAGGTCCGAGCCGTAGTCCATGTCGCGCCCGACGTGGACCTCGCGCGCGGCGGGCGGGCCGCCGGGCGGCAGGCCCAGGAAGCCGCGCACCTGAGCCAGTGCGGCGGCCGGGTCGCCGCGCAGGGCGTCAGACCGCAGCACCAGGACCTGGTCGCGCGGAAAGAGTTCCAGCAGCCGCGCCACCTGTTCGCCGTAGAAGCCGCGCTCGACGTAGGACGCCTCGCGATGGAAGCCCCAGGGCTCGGCGTCGAACAGCCGCTGGCGGCCCTGGCGTATGCACCAGGCGAAGGCCCCGGTCTCGACCCCGCGGGCGTATTCCATCTTCCAGTGCGACCAGGCGCGCTGCACCGGATCGCGCAGCAGGACGATCAGTCTCATCGCCGGGTTATAGGCCGCGATGCGTTCGAGGCTGCCTGGCCAGTAGAGGTAGATCGGCGTCGCCTCGCCCCGTGGGCGGCCATCGAAGGGCGCGAAGCCGGCGTGGTAGGCCTCGTAGTCCGGCCGGCTCCAGTCGCAGGTCTCGTCGTCGAAGAAGTGGGCTTCCTTCACGCGCGACAGCGACAGCTCCGGCGCGTCGCCGAGATAGTCGAAAAGCGCCGTGGTGCCGCCCTTCTGGACGCCGGCGATGATGAAGGCGACGCGATCCTCAAGCATGGCCCCTCCCATCTCCCGACGGGCGCGATGCCGCAAGGGCCGCGAGCCATTGGCGCTTCATCGCCCGCAGCGGAGGCGATAAGAGGGGCGGCGGTCCGCGAGGGGCGGGACCGTCCAGAGGCTTTGGCGCCAGGGGCTTTGAGGTGATGAAGACGGTGATCCTCGCGGGCGGGCTCGGCACGCGCATCTCGGAAGAGAGCCACCTGAAGCCCAAGACGATGGTCGAGATCGGCGGCCGGCCGATCCTTTGGCACATCATGAAGCTCTACTCGCACTATGGCTTCAACGACTTCATCGTCTGCCTTGGCTACAAAGGCTATGTCATCAAGGAATACTTCTCGAACTATGTGCTGCACAACGCCGACCTGACCGTGGACCTGGCGAAGGGGTCGATGGAGTACCATGCCACCAACCACGAGCCCTGGCGGGTCACGCTTGTGGACACCGGTTCGGAGACCATGACCGGCGGCCGGCTGAAGCGGGTGGCGCGATACCTCGACCCGGGCGAACCCTTCTTCCTGACCTACAGCGACGGCGTGGCCGACCTGGACCTCAATGCCCTGGCCGCCTTCCACCGCGAGCATGGGCGCGAGGCGACGGTGACGGCGGTGTCGCCGCCCGGCCGGTTCGGCGCGCTGGAGATCGTCGATGGCCAGGTGGAGCGGTTCGTCGAAAAGCCGCCCGGCGACAACGGCCTGATCAACGGCGGCTTCTTCGTTCTGCAGCCGAGCGTCATCGACCGCATCGCCGGCGACGAGACCATCTGGGAGCAGGAGCCGCTGATGGGCCTGGCCCACGACGACCAACTGATGGCCTTCCGCCACGACGGGTTCTGGGCGCCGATGGACACCCAGCGGGATAAGAACATCCTGGAAGCCATGTGGACCGCGGGCGAGGCGCCGTGGCGGCGTTAGACAGGGGGTTCTGGCGCGGCAAGCGGGTCCTGCTCACCGGCCACACCGGCTTCAAGGGCAGCTGGGCGGCGATCTGGCTGCGCGACCTGGGGGCGGAAGTCACCGGCCTGGCCCTGACGCCCGACCAATCGCCCAGCCTCTTCGAGCTTGCGGGGGTGGAGAGCGTGGTCGCGGCGTCGCGGATCGTCGATCTGCGCGACCCGGCGGCCGTGGAGGCGGCCCTGGCGGGCGAGCGGTTCGACATCGTGCTGCACATGGCCGCCCAGCCGATCGTGCGCACAGCGGTGGCGCTGCCGGTGGAGACCTTCGCCACCAACGTGATGGGCACGGTGAACCTGCTTCAGGCGTTGAGGGCGCAGGCCTCGCTCCGGGCTGTGTTGGCGATCACGTCCGACAAGGTCTACGCCAACGGAGGAACCGGCCGCGCCTTCGTGGAAGACGACGCCCTGGGGGGCAAGGATCCCTATTCGGCCTCCAAGGCCGCCAGCGAGATCGCGGTGCAGAGCTTCGCCAAGAGCTATTTCGAGCCGGCCGGCGTGCCGCTGGCCACGGCGCGAGGCGGCAATGTGATCGGCGGCGGCGACTTCGCCCGCGACCGCATCGTGGCCGACATCGTGCGCGCCGCGCGCGCCCAAGAGGCCGTCGTGCTGCGTCACCCCGAGGCGACGCGGCCCTGGCAGCATGTGCTGGACTGCGTGGCCGGCTACCTCGTCTATCTGCAGGCGCTGGCGAACACGCCGCAGACGCCGCGGGCGCTCAATTTCGGGCCGCGCCCCGGCGGCGCGGAGGTCACCGTGGGCGAGCTGGCGACCTTGGGCGTCGGGGCCCTGGGCGCGAAACCCTGGCGCCATCAGCCCGATCCCGCCTCGCTGGAGGCGACATCGCTTTCGATCGACGCAGGCCTGGCGCGCCGGGCGCTGGGTTTCGAGAGCCGACTGGATGCGCCGGCCGCCGTGGCGCTGACCATGGAGTGGTATCGCCGCCAAGCGAACGGCGAGGCCGCGCTTGGCCTATGCCGCGAGCAGATGGCGGCCTACGAAGGCGCCGCATGACCCTTCCGCTCTGCCGCTTCTGCAAGGCCCCGCTCGTCCACACCTTTCTGGACCTCGGCCGCCAGCCGCTGGCCAACAGCTATCTCACCGCCGAGCAGCTCGCCGCGGGGACCGAGGCCGCCTACCCGCTGCACGTGCGCGTCTGTCACAGGTGCTTCCTGGTGCAGGCCGACGACGCCGTCCCGCCCGGCGCGATCTTCGACGCGGACTACGCCTATTTCTCCTCCTATTCCACGACCTGGGTCGAGCATGCGCGGCGCTATGCGGCGGCGATGGCCGAGCGGTTTGGGCTCGGGCCTGAATCGCTGGTCGTCGAAGTGGCGAGCAACGACGGCTATCTGCTGCAGCATTTCGTCGAAATGGACATCCCGGTGCTGGGAATCGAACCCGCCACCAACACCGCCCGGGCCGCGATCGCGCGCGGCGTGCCGACGGAGGTGACGTTCTTCGGCGAGCAGGCGGCGCGAGCCCTGGCCGCCCGAGGCTATGAGGCCGACCTGATGGCGGCCAACAACGTGCTGGCCCATGTGCCCGACATCGGCCAATTCGTGGCCGGCTTCCGGGAGTTGCTGAAGGACGAGGGCGTGCTGACGTTCGAGTTCCCGCATCTCCTGAACCTGATCGAGAAGGTGCAGTTCGACACCATCTACCACGAGCACTTCTCGTACCTCTCGCTGCTCGCGGTGGAGCAGGTGCTGCGGGCCAATGGCCTGAGACCGTTCGACGTCGAACGACTTGCCACCCACGGCGGGTCCCTGCGGCTGTTCTGCTGCCACATGGGCTCCGGCCACGAGGAAACCGGCGCCTTGGCCGCGCTGCGGACCGCCGAGCGGGCTGCCGGCTTGGACCGCATCGACACCTACGCCGGCTTCGCGCCGCGGGTCGAAGCGGTGCGCGACAGCTTCCGCACCTTCCTGGCGGCGGAAAAGGCCGCCGGGCGCAGGATCGCGGCCTATGGCGCCGCGGCCAAGGGCAATACCTTCCTGAACTATTGCGCAGCGACGCCCGCCGATATCGTCGCGGTGTTCGACGCCAGCCCCGCCAAGCAGGGCCGCTTCCTGCCCGGCAGCCACCTGCCGATCCTAGCCCCCGACGCGGTGCGCGAGATCCGGCCGGACGACCTCCTGATCCTGCCCTGGAACCTGAAGGACGAGATCATGGCGCAGATGGGCTTCATCGCCGACTGGGGCGGGCGTTTCGTCACCGCCTCGCCGGAGACGAAGGTCGTTTCCTGATGCGGTTTGCGGAGACCGCCATCCCGGGCGTGGTCCTCGTCGACGTCGAACCGCACGAGGACGAGCGCGGCGCCTTCGCGCGCCTGCATTGCCCCGAGGCCTTCGCCGCCGCCGGCCATCCCTTCGCGCCGGTCCAGACGAGCCTGTCGCGCAACCCGCGGGCCGGGACTCTGCGCGGCCTGCATTATCAGCCCGCGCCGCACGCGCAGGTGAAGCTGGTGCGCGCCGTGCGCGGGCGGATCTTCGACGTGGCGCTGGACCTGCGACCGGACAGCCCGACCTATCGACGTTGGGCCTCGGCGGAGCTGTCGGCGGACAACGCCCGCGCGCTGTTGATCCCGGACGGCGTCGCCCACGGCTTCCTCACCCTGGAGCCCGACACCGACGTGCTCTACCAGATCAGCCCCGCGTTCCAGCCAGGGCATGAAGCCGGCGTGCGGTGGGACGATCCGGCGTTCGCCATCGCCTGGCCGGCCAAGCCGGCGCTGATCTCCGCCCGCGACTCCGGCTATCCCGATCACCAAGGCTGAGGTCGCGCCCGCGATCTGCTAGACGTGGCGGCGCTTCGCTCAAGAAACAGGTACGCTTAGATGGCTCAGGACAAGGCGCTGGAGGCTCTGGCCCGCATCGCGCAGGATGAGGCCTGGAAAGCCGCCTTCGTTCGCCAACTGATCGCCTTCGAACGGGCGATCGACGCCCCAGGCGTGGATGTGCGCGAGGAGATCAGCGGCCCGCTGGTCGACGCCCTGTTCGACGAGGACCAGGTGGTGAGGAAGACGCTGTCGAGCGGGGTCACCTTCGAATTCCTCTACCGCTCGAAGATCGCCCGCGACTTCGTCATGTCGACGCCCGAGGCGCCCGACCACGCCTGGGAGCCGCAGACCAGCCGCATCCTGGTGAATCTGGCCAGGCGCGCGCATCAGGTTGTGATCGGCGGCGCCTATTTCGGCGACCACGCCGTGCTGATCGCCCGCGAGATCGCCCCGCGCGGCGGCGTGGTGCACGCCTTCGAGCCCAACGGCGAGCAGCGCGCCATGCTGGCCCGCAACGCCGCGCTGAACGGCCTGAGCAACATCCGTCCGCGCCCGGAGGGCCTGTGGTCGGATTCCAGCACAAACCTGAAACTGGTGGGCTACGACAGCTTCGCCAGCGCCGAGGTGACGGAGGCCGGCGCCGAGGGCGGCTTCCAGACCGTGACCATCGCCGACTATCTGAAGGCCGCCGGCGTCGATCGGCTGGACCTGATCGTGATCGACATCGAAGGCGCCGAGCTTGGCGCGCTGAAGGGCGCGGAGCCCTTCCTGAAGCGGCCGCCGGGCCAGGCGCCCGACATCCTCTTTGAGGTGCACCGGCACTACGTCGACTGGTCGAAGGGCCTCCTGGAGACCGAGATCGCCCGGCTTCTCACCGGCCACGGCTATCGCCTTTTCGCGCTGCGCGATTTCAACTCGAACTACGACCTGGCGGGCAAGCCCATCGAGTTGATTCCCGCCGACGCCATCTACCTCGACGGACCGCCGCACGGCTTCAACATGGTCGCGGTGAAGGACCCCACGATTTTCGAAACCGACGCCTACCGGATCGTGCGCGACGTCTCGCCCAAGCTGCTGCGCCACAAGGATCCCGCCCTGCACCATCCGATGGGAGGCCTCTGAGGCAAATGCAGGGACTGGCCACCATCCTTGGCGCAACAGGCTTCGTCGGCCGCCGGCTCGCGGCCCGGCTCGCCGCCGATGGCTGGGACACCTATGCGCCGGCCAAGGGCGACACCTCGCTGTTCGGCCGCGACATGGGCGTGGTGTTCTATTGCGCGGGCCTGACCGCCGACTACGACCGCAGGCCCTTCGACACGGTGGAGGCGCATGCCGCCCTGGTGAGCGAACTCGTGCGGGCGGGGCGGTTCGAGCAGCTCATCTACCTGTCCTCGACGCGGCTCTACGACGGGCAGGCCGCCGCCGAGGTCGACGAAAGGACGCCACTGGTCTTCGACCCCGCCGACCCGCGGCGAACCTATGACCTGTCCAAGGCGCTTGGCGAGAACATCGTGCTGAGCCGCACGGAAGGCCGCGGCGCGGTCGCGCGCCTCGCCAACGTCTATGACTGGGAGCTCGACGCCCCCGGCTTCCTGTCGCAATGGCTGGTCGAAGCGGCGCGGTCGCGCGAACTCAGCCTGGAATCCAGTCCGCACGTCGTGCGCGACTACATCCACCTGGATGACGTGATCGCCGCCCTGGTCGCCATGGCCGACCGCGGCGCTCGCGGCGTCTTCAATGTGGCCAGCGGCGAGCTGACCAACAACGGCGAGATCGCCAACCTCTTCCTGTCGGCAGGCTGGCGGGTGACCTTCAGCGGCGACGCCTCTCCGCCCGTGCCGCCGCGCACCGACGTCGCCCGCCTGCAGGCGCTGGGCGTCTCGCCGGCCCCGGTGAAGGAGGTCGTCCGCCGTTATCTGAAGAGGCTGGCAGGGTGAAACTCAAGGACCACACCCGGGAAAGCCTGCTCGCCTACACGGTGGCCCAATGCGCCGCGGTGGTCCCCGACGGGCGCGAGGCCGCGTTCCGCGCGACGGCCGACGCCCACCTCGACGAGGCGCTGGAGAGGCTGCACCGCTGCATCAATGCCTGCGCGCCCTGGCGGCCGGACGAGTTCAACGTCCTGCAGTCCTCGCAACATGCGATCTATCTGTATTTTCTCGCCAACACGATCTGGAAGCGGTCGGGCGAGACCGAGTCGCCGACGCGGCTCTTCCTGATGAACAAGGCGCTGAACGGCATCGACCTGTTCTACGAGATCGCCATGCCGCAGGTGTTCTACATCGGCCATAGCGTGGGCATCGTGCTCGCCAAGGCGACCTATGGGGAGTTCCTGGTGCTCTACCAGAACTCGACGGTCGGCCGGCACAAGGACCAGATCCCGGTGATCGGCGAGCGGGTGGTGCTCTATCCCAACACCGCGGTGATCGGCCGCTCGGTTGTCGAGGACGACGCGGTGGTGAGCCAGGGCGTCAGCGTCGTGAACAAGCATGTGCCGAAGGGGGCGATGGCCTTCGCGGGGCCTCTGGGCGAACTCGTCTTCAGGTCCCGGCCCGACGACCTGCTCGGCGAGTATTTCCGGCTCTGACGTCAACCGGGCCTTCGGCGACCGCGCCGGCGATTATGTCGTAGAAGTCGCGGGCGAACGCCTCCGTGCGGCCGAGCGGGCTGTCGCCGATCCGGTTGCGCAACGTCGAGCGCAGGTCGCGCCGGCGTGCGGGGTCGCCGGCTAGCCTCAGGGCGATCGCCTGATATTCCTCGAGGTCGGCGGCGACCAGGTCGCCGAGACCTGCGTTCGACAGGATCGAATAACTCAGCCGCTCGAAGAAGGCCTCACCGCGCAGGCTGACCACCGGAACGCCCATCCAGAGCGCCTCGGTCGTCGTGGTTCCGCCGGTCAGGGGGAACGGATCGAGCGTGATGTCGATGTCGTTGTAGAAGGGCAGGTGCGTCCCGCGCACGGCGTGAAAGACGATGCGCTCCGCCGCCACGCCGTGGGCGGTGAATTCCGCCAGCACGTTGGCGCGGAAGCTTGCCGAGGAGCCCTCCGGCCGCACGAAGGCGAACTTCGAGCCGGGCGTTGCGGCCAGCACGCGCGCCCAGGCGCCCAGCACAGCTCGGTTGTACTTGTGCGGATTGTTGGCTGTGCCGAAGGTCAGGAAGCCATTGCGCTCCTGCGGCAGGTCCTCGGCCATCGGGGTCTGGTTCGAGAAGATCGCGCGCCCCAGCGCCAGCCAGGTGTGCGGCATCGTCAGGGGCTTTTCGATCAGCAGTGACGGGTCGGTCGGCGCCGAATAGGGGTCGCAGATGAAGTAGTCGATCGTCGAGAGGCCGGCCGAGTGCGGATAGCCAAGCCAGCTCGCCTGCAGGCGCGCTGGCCGGAACGCCATCACGTCAAGCTTGTTCATGTGCGTCGAACCGCCGAGCTCGATCAGCATGTCGAGCTGGTCGTCGGCGATGGCCTGGGCGATGTCCCGCGTGGAGGTGTCGCGCAGCCAGCGGAAGGCCGTCACCTGCTTGGCGATGTAGGCCTGAAGCGCGTCCTCCTCGCCCTGGAAGAAGGAATAGCAATAGATATCGAACCGTTCGCGGTCGATGTGGTCGAACAGCGGCAGGGTGAAGTACGCCACGGGATGGCGGCGAAGGTCGGACGACATGAAGCCCAACCGGATGCGCCCGTCGGCGGGGCGCGGCCTGGGCTTGCGGATCGGCGTCCGGGCCGCTGTGGCTTCGACCTGGCGGCCCCAGATCCGGTGCTGCTCGACGAGCTCGGCGCGATCCTCGGGGCCGCGCACGAAAGCGAGCTGCTTCAGGAGCGCGCTGTGGCGGTTGGAGGCCGCCCATTTTCGCCCGAGCGTCTTGAAGTCGCCGAGTTGCTCAAGCGCTGTGAAGTCGCAGACCCGGATCAGCACCTCGTTGAGGATTTTCAGATGTCCTGGGTCGCTCGGCCCAAGCGTCGCCGCGCGGCGCGCCAGCCGGTAGGCTTCCTCGATGTTGGCGCCCTCGTCGCCGGTGCGGGTGCGCTCCAGGCTCTCGATCAGCGGCATGAGATAGCTGAGGTTGTTCGGCTCCAGCTCCACGGCCCGGCGCAGGTGAATGTTGGCGCGCTCGCGGTCGTAGTCGGCGATCGCGGCCCCGAGCTGGACGTGCAGCCAGCCGGCGGATTCGAAACGCGGGAGCAGGCCGCTGAGGAATTCCTCGGATCGCCTGGGCTGGCCCGCGCGACGCATCAGCATGGCGCGGGCTTCCAGCAGGCGCGGGTGGTCCGGATTGGCGGCAAGTCCGCGCTCGAGCACCGCCTCGGCCGCATCCATGCGGTGCGCTTCGCTCTCTGCGCGGGCCAGGTCGAGCCAAGCGTCGATGTAGTCCTTCTTCAGGACGATGGCCTGGCGCAAACGCGTCAGGGCTGCGGCCGTCTTGCCCTGGAAGGTGAGCGCGCGGGCCAGCAGCCGCTGCAGTTCCGGGTTGCGTGGGTCGGCGCGCGCCAGCTTCGAGAAGATCGGCTCGGCGCGCACGCCGTCGCCCATGTCGAGCAGGACGTTGGCCCGGTTCGACTGCGCCGCCATGTTGCCGGGCTCGACCTTGACTGCCTGGTCGAGGACCGCGAGCGCCTCCGGAAACTGCCGCAGCCGGCGGTGGCTCACGCCCAGCAGGTTCAGGATGGCGGCATCGCGCGGATGGCGCGCGGCCGCCGCCTGCCCCCAGGCGACCTGCTCCGCTGTGCGGCCTGAGCGGTAGAGTTGGAGGAGCAGCGCGCGGTAGGCCGAGGCAGGCTGCGCCGGGTCGGCCTCCAGCAGCTCGATCAGGAGCCTGATGGCGTCGTCCCCACGCCCCGCCTTCACCGCCGCATCCGCCGCGGCCAAACGCTCATCCATGCTTCCGCCCGCGCATGCGTCCACTCGAAATCCCGCGCGCACGCAGGCGCGAAACCGCGAGCAGCCTTAAGGCCGTCGCCCCCGCATGGCTAGACCCGCGGCATTGCGTCAGCCTCGTCGGCTGAACCGCCACTTCAGGGCCAGGATCGTGCCGGAGAGCGCCAGGCAGATGATGTTGGAGACGGCGACGGGCCAGCTTCGCGTCAGGACGCCATAGGCCGTCCACAGGCTGAAGCCCGTGACCGTGATCAGGTACATCCGCAGCGATATCTCGGAGGCGTCGCGGTCGCGCCAGATCTTTGCGATCTGCGGCATGAAGCTGGTCATCGAGCAGAGCGCCGCCAGGGTCCCGATCACGTTGGCGGTCAGTTGCGGCAAGCTCACCGCTCCGCCTGGCCGACGGGGATGGTGACGGTCACCCGTACGCCCGGCCCCGCGTCGGAAACCTGCAACTCGGCGTGAAGCTGCTGGCACAACAGCTTCACGATCGCGGAGCCGAAGCCGGGAGAGCCGCCTGCAGCGCCCACGCCATCGTCGGCCACGCTGAAGACGCAAACGCCGCCTCGGTCGGCGAGGCCGACGGCGACCCGGCCCGCGCGACCCGCGGGAAATCCATGCTTGAGCGCGTTTCCCAGAAGCTCATTGGCGACGAGCGCAAACGCCGCCGCCGATGAGGCTGGCATGGTCACCCGATCGAGCTCCAACCCGATCTGCAGGTCGTCACGACCGGCCGCGGCGGCCATGTCGGACGTCAGGTCCCGCAGGAAGTCCGCCGCCTCGAAGTTCAGGGGATCGCCCTGGAACAGGCGGCGATGCACCGTGGAGACCGCGGTCACCCGCTCCAGCACCGTCTTCAGCGCCTGTCGGGCGCCGGGATCGGTGGTGCGCCGGCTCTGCAGAAGGATCATCGAGGCGATGAGCTGCAGGTTGTTCTTCACGCGGTGGTCGACTTCCTGCAGCACGGTGCGTGAGGCGCCAGTGCTGGCGGCAGGCGCCCCGCCATCCGGCCATACGTCGCGAGGGTCGCTCATGGTTCGACGGGATCTTTCCACGCCCCGGGAATGACCTCTGACAAACGGAAACGGCCAAGGTCGGGTTCCTTGACGTCCGTGGGCGCCGCCGTCACCGGGATGTCGCGCTCCTGAGGATGCTAGGGTGCGGACCTGGAGTTCCGAACAACGGAGATTCGCTGCTGCCTCCTTTCGATCCCAGCCTTTATGCGACCCTGGCGGACGCGCTTCCCGACCCGGTGCTGGTGGTAGCCGGGGCGATGCGCGAGGACCTGACGGACCGCCGGTTCGTCTTCGCGAACGCCGCGGCGCGCGAGCTGCTGCGCCTGGCGGCGGGCGAGGGCATGCTGCTTTCGGCCGTGCGCGACCCGGAGATCCTGGCAGCGGTGGACAAGGCGCTGTTCGAAGGGGTCGAAGCTGCAGTCGTCCACGAAACGACGGCGGCCCAGCCGCGCAGCCTGCGCGTCCTGGCGAGGCCCTTGTCGCTGCACGACGACGACAGCCGCCTGGCGCTGCTGACATTCCACGACGAGACCGAGGTCCGGCGCGTGGAGCGCACGCGGGTCGATTTCCTGGCAAACGCCAGCCACGAGCTGCGCACGCCCCTGGCCTCGCTGTCCGGGTTTATCGAGACGCTGCGCGGGCACGCTCGCGACGACCCGGCGGCGCGCGAGAAGTTCCTCGGCATCATGCAGGGGCAGGCGGACCGCATGGCGCGGCTGATCGCCGACCTGACCTCGCTGAGCCGCATCGAGCTCGATGAGCATGTGGCGCCGCGCGGCGTGGTGAACCTGGGCCTTCTGGTGACCGAGGCGATCGAGGCGGCGGGGCCGCTCGGGGCGCAGCGCCGGGTCAGGCTGGACTGGCAGCCCGACGCCTCGGGCCAGGTGCTGGTGCGCGGCGAGCGCGACCAGATCGTCCAGGTGGTCCAGAACCTGCTCGACAACGCGATCAAATATTCGCCGGACGGTGCGGCCGTGCGGATCGAGATGCCGGGCGGCCTGAGCGAGGCCGCCGCCGCGGCGACCCCGGACGGTATCCCAAGGCTGCCACTCGTCGCGCCGGATCCTTCGCCGGAAATCTACGCCGCCCTGCGGTTCATCGACCTCGGCCCGGGCATCGCGCGCCAGAACCTGCCGCGGCTTTCGGAACGGTTCTACCGGGTGGATGGGCAGAAGACGGGCGCCCGCTCGGGCACCGGGCTGGGCCTGGCGATCGTCAAGCACATCATGAACCGACACCGCGGCGGCCTGGTCGTCGCCAGCGCGGAAGGCGAGGGCTCGACGTTCATCGTCTATTTCCCGATGGCGACGGCCCCCGAGGCCGTCGCGAAAGTGTCATGAGGCTGTAGCATAGACACCCTGCGGGCCGATGAGAGCCCCTGCGACGGGCCCGGACGAGGCGGATGAACGAGCACATCGTCAAATCCTACGAAGACGAGCTGAACAGCCTGGCGGCCGAGTGCGTGCGCATGGGGGGCCTGGCGGAGGCGCAGGTCGCCGATGCGGTGAACGCGGTGGTCAGGCGAAACCAGGACCTGGCCTCCAGCGTCGTCGGACGCGACGAGAAGCTCGACCAAGCCGAGCGCGACATCGAACGGCGGACCATCCGGCTCATCGCCCTTCGCCAACCCGTCGCCGACGACCTGCGCCGCGCCTTGGCCGCGATGAAGGTCGCCAACAACCTCGAGCGCTGCGGGGACCTCGCCAAGAACATCGCCAAGCGGACCCTGGTGATCGTCGAATCCGATCCACTGACGCCGCTGACGCGCTCGATCGAGCGCATGGGCAAGCTGGTGCTGGGGCGGCTGTCCGCCGTGCTTGACGCCTATAGCCGCCTCGACCTTGAGCGCGCGGTCGCGGTGTGGACCCAGGACGACGAGGTGGACGAACATTACAACGCCCTGTTCCGCGAGCTGCTGACCTACATGATGGGCGACCCGCGCACGATCACCGCCTGCGCGCAGATGCTGTTCGTCGCCAAGAACCTGGAACGCATCGGCGACCACGCGACCAACATCGCCGAGATCGTCCATTACCAGATCACCGGCTCGGAGATGACCGGCGGCCGGCCGAAGACCGACGAACTGCAGGCCTGACCAAGATGCAGATCACGCCCTACGTCCTGGTCGTCGAGGACGAGGATTCGCTGGCGACCCTGCTGCAGTACAACCTGCAGAAGGACCGCTATGACATCGCCGTCGCGGGCGACGGCGAGGAGGCGCTGCTGCTGATCGACGAGCGGCTGCCGGACCTCGTCGTCCTGGACTGGATGCTGCCCAAGGTCTCCGGCATCGAGGTGTGCCGGCGCCTTCGCCAGCGCAACGAGACGCGAAACCTGCCGATCATCATGCTGACCGCGCGCGGCGAGGAGAGCGACCGGATTCGGGGCCTCGACACCGGCGCCGACGACTATGTGGTCAAGCCCTTCTCGATGAGCGAGCTGACCGCGCGCATCCGCGCGGTGCTGCGCCGCCTGCGCCCGGGGTTGGCGGAAGACCGTGTGCGCCGCGGCGATATCCTGATCGACCGCGTCGCCCACCGCGTGAAGCGCGCCGGCGCCGAAATCCACCTGGGGCCGACCGAGTTCCGGCTGCTCGACTACCTGATGCAGCACCCCGGCCGGGTGTTTTCCCGCGAGCAACTGCTGGACGCGGTCTGGGGCTCCGACGTCTATGTCGAGGCCCGCACGGTGGACGTGCATATCGGCCGGTTGCGCAAGGCGCTGGGCGTTTCCGACAACGACGACCCGATCCGCACGGTGCGCTCGGCCGGCTACTCCCTCGACCTGGAAGGCTAAGCCTCGGCGGCCGACGCCGGCATGGTCTTGAACATCAAGGTGATCCGCAGGTCCTTGCAGCGCTTGGACATCGGGCGAGCTACATGCGGGATGTTGCCGGCGAAGACGGCTAGGCGATTGGGTTTCGGATAGATCGCCGCGAGGATCTCATCGCCCTGTGGCGTGAACAGCAGCGTTTCGCCCCCGAAGTTCGGGTTCCAGGCGAGGTGCGGATAGTAGATCGCGGTGAAGTGGTCGGCGTGCGGCGAGTCCAGATGTACGCCGCCTTCCACACCTCCGCTCATCGCGTTCGCGTAGCAGCGGGCCAGCGCCTGGCCCTCAAGGACCGTCCGCCGAAGCGTCTGCCATAGCTGCGCGAGCACCGGCGCCTTCTCGACCAGCTGGTCCTCGATCTGCTGGGCGCCCAGAGGCTCGCGCCCATCCTTCACGAAGCCTGCAAAGTGCTTGTAGAAATACCGTTCCGCATCGGCCGCGGCGGCGGAATACCCGCCATAGGCCCAGCCGGGCTCGTTCAAATATCGCCAGATCGCCTCGTGACCGCTCGGCGTCAGCAGATTGTCCAATATTCTTATGGCATTCGGCATTGCGGCCACGGAATCCGAAGGCTGTCGGAGCGTCAGCCGAAAAGCTGCGCAGTTCATGACAATTCGGCGGACAGAGGATTTCAGTGGTTTTGCCGGAGTGCGTCGCGCCGACACGAATCGCGGTGGCTGCGGCCCGGTCTTGACCGGAGGGCTCGGTCGCGCCAAAGCCCGGCTTCATGAACATCCTCCTGGTCGGCTCCGGCGGGCGCGAGCATGCGCTGGCGTGGAAGATCAAGCAGTCGCCGCTGCTGAGCCGCCTCGTCTGCGCGCCAGGCAATCCGGGCATGGCGCAGCTCGCCGAAATCCGCGACATCAAGGTGACCGAGGTCGCGCGGCAGGTCGCGCTCGCCCAGGAGATCGCCGCCGACCTGGTGGTGATCGGGCCGGAGGTCGCGGTCGAGGCGGGGCTGGCGGACGCACTGGAGGCGGCGGGCATCCCCTGCTTCGGGCCCACCGCGGCCGCCGGGCGACTGGAGTCCTCCAAGGCCTTCACCAAGGCGTTCTGCGACCGCCACCATCTGCCGACCGGCGGATACCGGATCTGCGACGACGCGGGGGCGGCCAAGGCGGCGCTGGCGCATTTCCAGCCGCCCTATGTGGTCAAGGCCGACGGCCTGGCGGCCGGCAAGGGCGTGACTGTGGCGCCCGACCGCGCGACGGCGGAGGCGGCCATCGACGACATCTTCGCGGGCCACTTCGGGGCGGCGGGCGCGCGGGTGGTGATCGAGGAATATCTCGACGGAGAGATCGGTTCGCTGTTCGCGCTCTGTGACGGCAGGACCTCGATGCTGTTCGGCTGGGCGCAGGACCACAAGCGCGCTTTCGACGGCGAGCAGGGCCCGAACACCGGCGGCATGGGAACCTATTCGCCGGCCCCGGTCTTCACGCCGGACCTGGTGGACCAGGTCGACTATCGCCTGGTGCGGCCTGCGTTCAAGGGCATCGCCGCCGACGGGGCGCCCTATCGCGGCGTGCTGTTCGTCGAGCTCATGGCGACGCGGCACGGCCCGAAGCTCGTCGAGTTCAACGCCCGCTTCGGGGACCCGGAATGCCAGGTGCTGATGCTGCGCCTGGACAGCGATCTCGTGCCCTATCTGATCGCCTGCGCCACCGGCCGGCTGCACGAGATGCCGCAGCCCAGGTGGCGCGAGGCCGACGCCGTTTGTGTGGTGCTGGCGACCCAGGGGTATCCCGGCCCCGCCACGGCCGGCAGCGTGATCCGCGGCCTCGACAGCGACTTCGGCGAGGGCGTGGTGGTCTTCCATGCCGGGACCTCGGCCGGGCCGGACGGCGAGGTGCTGGCGGGCTCCGGGCGCGCGCTCAATGTCTGCGCGACTGGCGATGACCTGGCCGAGGCGCGTGAGCGGGCCTACGGCGCTATCGCGCTGATCGACTGGCCGCAGGGCTTTCACCGCACCGACATCGGCTGGCGCGCCCTTTCCCGATAGCGCGCGCCTTGCCCCGGCGAGGCCCGGGCCGGTAAAGTGGATTCAAACAGATGTAAGGGGAACGCCATGGCCGACGTCGTCGACGCCGCCGAACAGGAACGCGAGGCGCTGAACACCGGCACCAAGCCCGTGGCCGAGACCCACAGGTTCGACGAGGCGGCGCTGGAGCGCTGGATGCAGGCCAACGTCGCAGGCTACGCCGGCCCGCTGGAGGTGCGCCAGTTCAAGGGCGGACAGTCCAACCCGACGTACCAGCTGATCACGCCGGGCAAGAAGTACGTCCTGCGCAGAAAGCCGCCGGGTAAGCTCTTGCCGTCGGCCCATGCGGTCGACCGGGAGTACAAGGTGATCACCGCGGTGGGGACCACCGGCTTCCCGGTCGCCAAGACCTACGGCCTGTGCACCGACGACGCGGTCATCGGCACCTGGTTCTACATCATGGACATGGTCGAGGGCCGGATCCTCTGGGACCAGACCCTGCCGCAGTACCAACCGGCCGAGCGCCACGCGATCTTCATGGACAAGATCAAGACGCTCGCCGAGCTGCACAACACCGACTACGAGGCCATCGGCCTTGCGGATTTCGGCCGGCCCGGCAACTACATGGGCCGCCAGGTCGAGCGCTGGACCAAGCAGTACAAGGCCTCCGAGACCCAGCTCATTCCGGAGATGGAGCGGCTGATCGAGTGGCTGCCCGCGACCTTGCCGGCGCAGGAGCGGACCTCGATCGTCCACGGCGACTACCGGCTGGACAACATGATCTTCCACCCGACCGAGCCCAAGGTGATCGCGGTGCTGGACTGGGAGCTGTCGACCCTGGGCGAGCCGCTGGCCGACTTCACCTACCTCCTGATGAACTGGGTGAACGGCTCGATCTCGACGATCGCCGACAAGACGGCGCACGGCATCCCGACCATCGAGGAGACGGTGGACTACTACTGCAGCCTGACCGGCCGTTCCGGCCTGCACGATCTGGACTGGTTCTTCAGCTACAACGCCTTCCGGCTGGCGGGCATCCTGCAGGGCATCGTCGGCCGGGTGCGCGACGGCACGGCCAACAGCCCGCACGCCGCCCAGCAGGCCGACCGCGTGGTGTCGCTGGCCCAGGCGAGCTGGAAGTTCGCGGAGAAGGCCGGGGCCAAGGCTTAGAGGCCAAGCCCCGCGAGCAAAGCGTCGAAAGCGGCCGGGTCGTCGAACTCGGCGCGTACCGGCCATGGGCTGACGCGGGACTGCCATTCGGGCGGCAGGCGCACCCAGTCCTTTTCGGTGGTCACCAGGCCCGCGCCGAACAGTTTCGCGCGCTCGGCGAGGCGCGTCAGGGTCGGCTCGTCATAGGCCGCGTGGTCGGGGAAGGGCGCGAAGTCGACGAGCTCGCAGCCGGCGGCCTGCAGGGCGCGTTCGACCTTCCAGGGCTTGCCGACGCCTGCGAAGCCGAGCTGCGGGCCTGATGGCATGGCGGCCGCCGGCGTCAGGTGCGCGGTGAGGAGCGTGGGGCCGGCCACCAGACGGATGAGGCCGGCCTCGGTTTGCGGTAGGTCGGCCGGCAGTAGGATCAGCACCGCGTCGGCGCGCGCCAGGCCCGCCGCCAGCGGCTCGCGCATCGGCCCCGCCGGAAAGACCCGCCCGTCCCCGAACGGCCACTCGTGGTTGCGCGTTTCGCCGTCGACCACGACCACGGACAAGGCCTTCTTCACCGACGGGTTCTGGTGGCCGTCGTCCATGACGATGACCTGCGCCCCGGCCTGCGCCGCCGCCTTCGCCCCTGCCGCCCGGTCGCGGGCCACCCACACCGGGAATTCGCGGGCCAGCATCAGGGGCTCGTCGCCGACCTCGGTGCTGGCGTGGCGTTGGGGATCGACCCGCACCGGCCCTTCGAGCCGCCCGCCATAGCCGCGCGACAACAGGTGGACGGCGTGGCCGCGCGCCGCCAGGCGCTCTGCGGTCGCCCGCACGACCGGCGTCTTGCCGGCGCCGCCCACCGTGACGTTGCCGATGCAGATCACCGGGACGCCCGGATCGACGGGCGTGGCGCGGGCGATCCGCCGCGCGGTCACCGCCGCCCAGATCCAGGAGATCGGCGTCAGCACCGCGCGGATCGTTCCCATGCCGCCGCGGCGGGCGCTGAGGTCGCGGACGTACCACCATTGCGGCGTGGAGAGCTTCACGCCGGCAGCAGGGGTTCGATCAACGCCATGGCCGCCTCCAGCGCCGCGCCCTGGCGGCCGGCGTAGGCGGCCGCGGCCTCGCCGATCCGCCGCGCGATCACCGGGTTCGCCAGCAGGCCGGCGATATGGCGCGCGAGCGCGGCGCCGTCGGTGGCTTCGATGGCGGCCACTTCGGCGAGCATCTCGGCGTAGATGTCGCGTGCGTTGAAGACGTCAGGGCCGGTGACGATGGGCCGTGTCAGCCACGCGGCTTCCAGCGGATTATGGCCGCCGATCCCCTCGACGAAGCTCCCGCCCATCACCACGACATCGGCCGCCGCATAGAAGGCTCCGAGTTCGCCCAGGGTGTCGACGACGTAGGCGGTGGTCGCCGGCGCAAGCGGCCCGCTGGCGGCGCGGCGCGCGACCACCTCGCCCAACCGCGCCAGGTCGGCGGCGACGGCTTCGCCGCGCTCGGGGTGCCGGGGCGCGACGATCAGCAGGGCGTCCGGCGCGGCCGTCCGCACAGCCTGCGCGATCAGCGCCTCCTCACCGGGATGAGTGCTGGCGGCCAGGATCACGTCACGGTCGCCGAGCGCAGCTTCGAGCGACATGACCAGATTGGCGTCGACCGGCGGCGCGTCGCCGACCAGCTTCAGGTTCAGCCGTGGCCCGATCGTTGCGCCAAGCCCTGTGAGCCGCGCCTCGGTCGCCGCGTCCTGCGGCAGGATCAGGTCGAAGGCCTGCAACAGGCGCCGCGCGCTGGCCGGCGCGCGCGCCCAGCCCTCGGCGCTCTTCCGGGTCATCCGCGCCGAGACCAGGGCCAGGCGGACCCCGCGCGCCTGGGCGGCCAGCACGAGGTTCGGCCAGAGGTCGCTTTCCACCAGGAGCGCGGCGCCCGGCCGCCAATGGTCGAGGAACCGGCGGGCGGCGCCCGGCGCATCGACCGGAGCGAACTGGTGGATCACGCTCGCCGGCAGCCGCTTGGCCAGCACCTGCGCGGAGGTGACGGTGCCGGAGGTGACGAGCAGGTTCAGGTCCGGCCGCCTGGCCCGCAACGCCGCGATCAGCGGCAGCAGGGACAGGCTCTCGCCGACACTGACGCCGTGCAGCCAGACCAGCGGGCCGGGCGGGCGCGGCGTTTCGGACCGGCCGAGCCGTTCGCCGAGCCGCGCCGGATCCTCCTTGCCGGCGCCCGCGCGGCGGCGCAGCAGCGCCAGCGCCAGCGGCTCGAGAAGGCCCGTCGCCGCGGCGTAGAGAGCCAGCGGCAAGGTTCGCGCAGGTCGGCTCACACCACCCCGGCGGGGGCGAGGCGGCAGATGCTGTCGGCGTCGGTCTCCACCTGCAGGGTGGCGTGGCCGATGTTGAAGCGCACGGCCAGGCCCTCGCACGCCTGGTGCAGGAAGCTGTCGCCGTCGTCGTTCGCCGGACGGATGACATGGGCGGTGAGCGCCGTCTCCGTCGTGCTCATCGCCCAGATGTGCAGGTCGTGGATTTCCTCGACGCCGGGGAGGCCGGCGAGCCAGGCGCGCACCGCGGCCACGTCGATGCCACGCGGGGCGGCGTCCAGCGCCAGGTTCACCGAGTCGCGCAGCAGGCCCCAGGTGCCGATGACGATCACCACGGCGATGGCGAGGCTGAGGGCCGGGTCGATCCATTCCAGCCCGGTGAGGGCGATGGCGCCGGCCCCGACCACCACGGCGACGGAGATCGCCGCGTCGCTGGCCATGTGCAGGAACGCCCCGCGCACGTTGAGGTCGCCCTTGCCGCCGCGCATGAACAAAAGCGCGGTCGCGGTGTTGATGACGACGCCGATCGCGGCGGTGACCATCACCGTCAGGGTGGCCACCGTATGGGGCGTCGAGAGCCGCCGCAGCGACTCCGAGGTGATCGCGCCGACGGCCAGCAGCAGGAACACCGCGTTGGCGAGCGACGCCAGGATCGTGGCCTTGCGCAGGCCGTAGGTGCGCCGCGCGGTCGGCGCGCGCCGGGCCAGGATCACCGCCCCCCACGCCATCAGCAGGGCCAGGACGTCGGAGAGGTTGTGGCCGGCGTCGGCCAGCAGCGCCATCGAATGCGCCAGGAAGCCGGCGA
>Ga0070680_100000455_pt1 | contig 27823 bp, 26 predicted proteins | sample KBSC73BmetaG_FD_64672 | JGI IMG/M metagenome (GOLD analysis project Ga0070680, IMG submission 64672) | Corn rhizosphere microbial communities from Kellogg Biological Station, Michigan, USA - KBS C7-3B metaG | ecosystem: Host-associated > Plants > Roots > Rhizosphere | place: USA: Michigan...
GGTCGAGCCATCCATGGCTCTTCTACCGGAGCGCGCATCGGCGGCTGCACCGCGGGAGCCGGAGGAGGGGGAGGCGGCACGCGAGCGGGTGCCGGCCAGTATACCTGGCCAAGAGCAACCGCCGGGAAAGCCAAGGCGCTGAGCGCAATCAGAGAATAGCGAATGTTCACACGGCCATAGATAGCGAGAGAAACTGAACGTTTACAGAATCAGCCGGCTCCAACAGCCGTATTTCACTCACCTTCCAGCGGAAGTGTGTTCTTTTCGGCGGTTGGAGAGCCCAGCTTTTTCGCCATTCGCTCGACTTCTTCGTCGGTCGGGCCTTTCGGGATTTCATCTTCGCCCGGTGCAAGGCTGTCGTCGGCGATGCCGGGACCCGTTCCGGCGATGGTCTCGTCGATCGGCCGATCGTTCGTGCCGTTGCCGATCTTTTCCCTGTCCTCCACCATCCGTGCCTCCTTCCATTCGCTGTACCATACAGCGAGCAGCAGCGTGCGTATGTTCCGGGGCTTTGTTGCGCCGCTGGGGAGGGCAGCCCATATATCCGCCATGACTCGCTTCCTCCCAATCCTCCCGCTCCGCGACATCGTCGTATTCCCGCACCGAATCGTTCCGCTGTTCGTCGGGCGCGAGAAATCGGTCGCGGCGCTGGAGGCGTCGATGGCCGCCGACAAAGAGCTTTTCCTGGTTGCGCAGCTCGATCCGGGCGAGGACGATCCCGACCGCGATGCGCTGTACGATCTCGGTGTCGTGGCCACCGCGATGCAGCTGCTGAAGCTGCCCGACGGAACTGTCCGCGTGCTGGTCGAAGGCGTGAAGCGCGCGCGCCTCCTCAATCTCGTCTCGCGCGACGGCTATATGTCGGCAGAAGTCGAGGAAATCGAGGAAGAGGCATCCGGCGGCCCCGAAGCCCAGGCGCTGATGCGTTCGGTCAACGACCAGTTCGAGAATTACGCCAAGCTCAACAAAAGGCTGCCGCCGGAGACCGGCATCCAGCTCTCGGAGATCGAGGATGCGTCGGTGCTCGCCGACGCCGTTGCCTCGAACCTTTCGATAAAGGTCGCCGACAAGCAGGCGTTGCTCGGCGAACTCAATCCGGCACGGAGGCTCGAGATGGTCTTCGCCTTCATGGAGGGCGAGCTCGGCGTGCTCCAGGTCGAGAAGAAGATCCGCAGCCGCGTCAAGCGCCAGATGGAGAAGACGCAGCGCGAATATTATCTGAACGAGCAGCTGAAGGCGATCCAGCGCGAGCTTGGGAACGAAGGCGAGGAGGGCGGCGACGAGCTGCAGGAGCTCGCCGAGAAGATCCGCAAGACCAAGCTTTCGAAGGAAGCCCGCACCCGCGCCAACTCGGAGCTGAAGAAGCTGCGGGCGATGGCGCCGATGTCGGCCGAAGCGACGGTCGCCCGAAACTATCTCGACATCTTGCTGGGTCTTCCCTGGGGCAAGAAATCACGGCTCAAGAAGGATATCGCGGAAGCCCAGCAGATCCTCGACGAGGACCATTACGGCCTCGAGAAGGTCAAGGAGCGGATCGTCGAATATCTCGCGGTCCAGGCGCGGACCAACAAACTCAAGGGCCCGATCCTGTGCCTCGTCGGAGCGCCGGGAGTCGGCAAGACTTCACTCGGCCGCTCGATCGCTCGAGCGACCGGCCGCGAGTTCGTTCGCCAGTCGTTGGGTGGCGTTCGAGACGAAGCCGAGATCCGTGGCCACCGGCGTACCTACATCGGATCGCTTCCGGGCAAGATCATCTCCAACATCAAGAAGGCGGGCACGTCCAATCCGCTGTTCCTGCTCGACGAGATCGACAAGCTCGGCCAGGACTTCCGCGGCGATCCGGCCTCGGCGCTTCTCGAAGTGCTCGATCCCGAGCAGAACAACCGCTTCCAGGACCATTATCTCGAGCTCGACTACGACCTTTCGGACGTGATGTTCGTGACTACGGCCAACTCGCTCGACATGCCGCAGCCGCTGCTCGACCGGATGGAGATCATCCGGCTCGAAGGCTATACCGAGGACGAGAAGGTCGAGATCGCCAAGCGCCACCTGATCCCGAAGCAGATCGAGGCGCATGGGCTGAAGCAAGGCGAGCTGAGCTTCTCCGACGACGCGCTCCGCACGATCATTCGCCATTACACCCGCGAAGCGGGCGTCCGCACGCTCGAACGCGAGCTCGCGAAGGTGGCCCGCAAGTCGCTGCGCCAGATTCTCGAAGGCAAGGCGGAGACGGTTCAACTTACGCCCGACCACGTCGGGGATTTCCTCGGCGTGAGGAAATTCCGTTACGGCATGGGTGAGGAAGAGGACCAGATCGGCGCGGTAACGGGACTCGCCTGGACGGAGGTCGGCGGGGAGCTGCTGACGATCGAAGCGGTGACTGTCCCCGGCAAGGGTCAGATCAAGACTACGGGCAAGCTCGGCGAAGTCATGCAGGAGTCGATCCAGGCGGCAATGAGCTTCGTGAAGGCCCGCGCCCCTGCTTATGGCGTCAAGCCGTCGATCTTCGCGCGCAAGGACATCCACGTTCACTTGCCCGAAGCCGCCGTGCCCAAGGACGGGCCATCGGCCGGCATCGGCATGGTGACCGCAATGATTTCGACGCTGAGCGGGGTCGCGGTCCGCCGGGATGTGGCGATGACCGGAGAGGTGACCTTGCGCGGGCGCGTGCTTCCGATCGGCGGCCTAAAGGAAAAGCTGCTCGCTGCACTGCGAGGGGGCATCACCACCGTGCTGATCCCGGCGGAGAACGAAAAGGACCTCGTCGACCTTCCCGCGACCGTGAAGGACGGTCTCGAGATCGTTCCCGTCAGTCATGTGGACGAAGTGCTTGCCCGCGCGCTGGTCGAGCCCCTGCAGCCGATCGAGTGGTCGGAAGCGGACGAGCATGCAGCTGAGCCGCCGATTGCCGGGCCGGTCGCGGGCGGAGAAGCCGCTCTGCGCCACTAGGGCGGAAGATCAGCTTCGGACTCTGTATCAAAGCGGACGATCGTGGCCCGGGCCACTGGACACGCGCATCGACTCTTGCCTTAAGGACTCACGCTCCGTGCGCGAGTCTTGGCGGCGGTGAGGGAGAGCTGGGGCATGAACAAGCAGGAACTCATCGGCCATGTTGCGGACAGGGCGGGCCTGAACCGCCATGATGCCTCTCGTGCGGTCGAGACCATGCTCGAGGTGATCACGTCGGCACTGAAGCGGGGCGACGAAGTCCGGCTGGTGGGATTCGGCAATTTTTCGGTGACTCGGCGCAAGGCATCCACCGGCCGCAATCCTCGAACCGGCGAACCGATGCAGATCGCGGCGAGCTCGCAACCGAAGTTCAGGCCGGGCAAGGTTCTGAAAGACGCGGTCCAATAATCTGGACAGGCTCGGCGCGGCCACTATATCCCGCGCCTTCCGCGAAAACCGGCGGGCGCGTAGCTCAGTGGTAGAGCACACCCTTCACACGGGTGGGGTCGTAGGTTCAAACCCTACCGCGCCCACCATCGCGTCGTCGAATCTCCGTCGCGACCTCGAAGGATAGGGAACGGCCGTCGCAGATTTCGCGCCGGCCGGCGCAGCTACATGCCGAGATATTGCGGCTGGAAGTTCGCGACGCGGAGCATCTCCGTCCAGTCGTTGAACTCGATCACCCGTCCTTTGCGGCTGATCAATCCCTGTCGCTCCATGCTTGCCAGGACTCGGTTTACATTGACGGACGTCTGGCCGGTGATGTCGGCGATCTGCTGCTGGGTGAATGGATTGGTCATCTGTCCATGCCCCGAATGCATCCGCTCGGCCGTCTCGCACAGGAGGTGCGCCACGCGCGCAGTCGAATCGCGCCTGCCGCAGTTCACGAGCCATTCGTAGCCGATTGATTCGTTGCGCTGGATCAATCGCCAGAAGAACCGCTGGAGTTCGGGGTGGGAGTCGAGGATCGGAAGGAAATCTTCCGACTTGGCAATGATCACCTCGCTCTGGACGATTGCCTGGACACCATATTCAGCGAGGCCTTCGGTCGGAAGGATGCCTTCGCCCGGAAAACGCAGGGCAACAATCTGCCGATGGCCAGAAGAATCGATCTTGAATTTGCACAAGATCCCCGAGCGGACGAAAATCACCTCGTTGCGGGGCGCGCCGGGTTCGCGAAAGGGTCGCCGCGGCTGCACCTGAATCAAGCGATGCGACATCTCTAGTAGTAGGTCGGCCAGGCGCGGCTCGATCCCCGCCGAGACCAGCGCCTCCCTCAAGGTCCCACCCTGCCGCGCCGACTTCGGCCGCCGACTCGCCATTGGCTCGTTCTCCTAAAGCGCGAACGGCGCGCTCATATTGGAGTCAACAAACTAGACTCTGGTTCATATACGCCGCAATTACCGAAAGTTCACCCGCGAACTTATAACAATACAGCTGCGAGCAACCCAAGGATGGACGTTCGGTCCTTGCCTTCCTCGGCCCTGCCTCTTAAGTCGCCGGCGCGGGCAAGGGAACCGCTCCCAATAAGCACCGTGGCGATCGTAGCTCAGCTGGTTAGAGCATCGGTTTGTGGTACCGAGGGTCGGGGGTTCAAGTCCCCTCGATCGCCCCATTTTTTCGATCTTTCCAGCAGCTAGAGCAACCGATAGTCATGACCACCCCCTGGGGCCTGCCCGATTTCGACGAACACGAGGACGTCCTTTTCGTCACCAACGACGAGTGCGGCTTGAGGGCGGTCATCGCCGTCCATTCAACCCACCTCGGACCCGCCGCCGGAGGATGTCGCTTCTGGCATTATGCCAAGGACGAGGAAGCGCTCGTCGATGCGCTCCGCTTATCGCGCGGCATGAGCTACAAGAACGCGATGGCCGGCCTTCCCCTGGGCGGCGGCAAATCGGTTATCCTTGCCAATGCGGATCGGAGCAAGTCGCCGGACCTGCTGCATGCGTTCGGCAAGGCGGTCGATCAGCTCGGCGGGCGCTACGTCACCGCCGAAGACGTCGGGATGAGCGTTGCGGACATGATTGAGATTTCCCGCTCCACGAAATTCGTCGCGGGCCTGCCGACCGAAGGGAGCGACGTCGGCGGCGATCCGGGTCCGCACACCTCGCTCGGCGTTTTCCTCGGCATCAAGGCTGCCGTGAGGCGCGCGCTTGGGAAGGACAGCGTCAATGGGCTGCACATCGCGCTCCAGGGCGCGGGCAGCGTCGCTACCGGCGTGGCGCTCCATGCCGCCGCGGAAGGGGCAAGGCTGTCGATCGCGGACATCGACGAAGCCAAGGCGAAGAAACTTGCCGGCGCGGCCGGAGCTACAGTCGTCTCGCCCGACGAAATTCTGAACCTCGAAGCTGACGTGCTGAGCCCGTGCGCGCTGGGCGCCGTCCTCAACGCGACCACGATTCCGCAACTGAAGGCGCCCGTGGTCGCCGGCGCAGCCAACAACCAGCTCGCGACCGAAGCGGACGGCGAGCTGCTGCATCAGCGCGGCATTCTCTACGCGCCCGATTATGTGATCAACGCCGGCGGCATCATCAACGTCTGCACTGAATATCTGGGCGATGGAGACGCCAGCCTGGTCCGCCAGCGGATCGAGGGCATTCCGGTGCGGCTGGAGCAAATTTGGGCCGAAAGCCAGGAAAGCGGCCGTGACCCGGCGGCCGTTGCAGATGCTATGGCGCAAAGGCTCATCGGCAGGGCATAAGCCCCCAGGTGCACGCGCTCGCAAACCCCGCCCGTTTCCTTCGGCTCGCCCGCCCGGCGACCATGTGGCTCCTGCTGATCGGCCTCGCACTCGCAATTGCAGGGATGGCCGCCGGGCTGACTCTGACCCCGCCTGATTATCTCCAGGGAGAGACGGTACGGATCCTCTATATCCACGTGCCCTCGGCCTGGCTCGGCATGGTGGGATGGGCGGGGATTGCCGCTGCTTCGGTGAGCCAGTTGGTATGGCGGCACCCTCTCGCCGCCGTCGCCGGAAGAGCGATCGCCCCGGCCGGCGCAACTTTTGCCGCCATCTGCCTGATCACCGGCTCGATCTGGGGTCGTCCGACGTGGGGGACATGGTGGGAATGGGATGGCCGGCTGACCTCGATGCTCATCCTGTTCTTTCTCTATCTCGGCTATATCGCGCTCGCCTCGGCCGAGCGCGAACGCGGCGGGGAAGGGCGAATCGCCGCCATCTACGGCCTCGTCGGCGCGGTGAACCTCCCGATCATCCATTATTCGGTGCTGTGGTGGCGCACCCTACACCAGGGGGAGAGCATCGGCCTCACCGGCTCTACCATCGACAACCGCATCCTGTGGCCGCTGCCGCTGACCCTGGTGGGCTTCACCTGCCTGTTCGGCGCCGCGGTGCTGATGCGGATGCGGGCCGAGCTCGCTGAGGCGAAGGTCGAGGCGCGGATGAAGAGGATGAGCGCATGAACCCGTGGCCCTTCGTCGCAGCGGCCTATCTGGTCACGATCTGCCTTACCGCCGGGCTGCTCGGCTGGTCGTTCGCATCCATGCGGCGATCCGAAGCGGCGGCGGACACGCTCAAGCGCAAATGAAGCCCAAGAACCAACGCCTGGCGCTTGTCGCCGCAGCGGTCGTCGCACTGTTCGCTGCCGTCCTGCTCGCCATGTGGGGACTGCGCAGTCAGGCGTCATATTTCTACACGCCGGCGGATATCACAGCGGGCAAGGCGCACGATGGCGAGGCGATGCGCCTCGGCGGAATGGTAGAACGCGGCTCCATCAAGCACTTACCCGACGGCGTGACGATCCGCTTCGTGCTCACCGACGAGCATGCGCAAACGCCGGTGGTATTTCGCGGCATCGCTCCCGACCTGTTCCGGGAAGGCTCCGGCGCCGTAGCCGAAGGACGGCTGGAGAACGGCACGTTCGTCGCCGACAATATCCTCGCCAAGCATGACGAGCGCTACATGCCGCCCGAGCTCGGCAACCTCGCGGCCGAGCACAAGACCGCAAAGACGCTGGAGAAATGATCGCCGAGACCGGTCTCGCCGCCCTGTGGCTCGCAGCCGGGCTCGCAGCATTGCAGTTCCTGTTGATGATCCTGGGGCTGCGCAGCGGCGCCGATGTGCGGCGGGCGATGCGCTCGATCGCGATCATCCAGGGTGTTCTGACGCTGATCGCGTTCGCGATGCTCCTGATGGTGTTCGCGCGCAGCGACATGTCGGTCGCGCTGGTGTTCGAGAACAGCAACAGCGCCAAGCCGTTCATTTACAAGGTCGCGGGCGCATGGGGGAACCACGAAGGCTCGATGCTGATGTGGTTGACGATCCTCGCCGTCGCCGGGGCTTTCGTCGCGCTGCTCGCCCACCGGACGAGCGAGCGGACGACGACAGCGGCGCTCGGCGCGCAGGCCCTCCTTGCGCTTGGCTTCTATGCCTTCCTGCTGTTCGCTTCGAACCCGTTCGCGCGGCTGTCGCCGGCGCCGATGGACGGGCAGGGGCTCAACCCGCTGCTGCAGGACCCGGGCCTGGCGTTCCATCCGCCGACGCTTTACCTCGGCTATGTCGGGCTCTCGGTCGCGTTCAGCTTCGCCGTTGGCGCGCTTCTCACCGGCGAAGTCGATTCCCGTCTCGCCCGCGCCATGCGTCCGTGGGTCTTGGGCGCCTGGATTCTACTGACGCTCGGAATCACGGCCGGAAGCTACTGGGCTTATTACGAGCTCGGCTGGGGCGGCTACTGGTTCTGGGACCCGGTCGAGAACGCCTCGCTGATGCCGTGGCTCGCCGCGACCGCGCTCCTCCACTCGATCAACGTGCTCGCCGCCCGCGGCGCCCTCAAGGCGTGGACGATGATGCTGGCGGTGATCGCTTTTTCGATGTCGATGGTCGGCACGTTCCTGGTGCGGTCGGGAATCCTCACGTCCGTGCACGCCTTCGCCATCGATCCGGAGCGCGGGACCTTCCTGCTCGCGCTGCTCGCCATCTATGTGGGTGCGGCCTTTATCTTGTTCGCTGTGCGCGCTCCCGCGCTCAAGGAAGGCGCGCCGTTCGAGCTGGTCAGCCGGGAGAGCGGCCTCGTCATCAACAATTTGATCCTGAGCGTCATCCTCGGAGTCGTCTTCGTCGGCACGCTCTATCCTTTGTTCGTCGAAGCCGTGACGGGCGAGAAGCTTTCGGTCGGCGCGCCTTATTTCGATGCGGTGGCCGGGCCGCTGGCACTTCTGCTCGCCGTGCTGGTCGGCATCGGCCCATTGGTCGCCTGGAGACGCGAGCGGCGGCCGGTATTCAAGCAGCTCGCCATTCCCGCGCTCTTCGGAATCACGGCCCTCGCGATCACGATCATCCTCGATTCAGGAATGCGGATCCTGCCGCGCCTCGGATTCACGGTCGGCGCATATCTGGCGGCCGCGAGCTTCCTTCCGCTGGCCAACCGCAACCCGATTCGGGCGCCGCTCGCCACATGGGGCATGGCGCTCGCGCATTTCGGGATTGCGGTAGCGCTGGCGGGGATGGCCGCCAACGCTGCCTTTTCGAGCGAGCGGCTGGCGGTCGCGAAGCCCGGCGACATCCTCACGGTCGGGCCGTGGTCCGTCATGCTCGCCGACGTGACCCCGACCGCAGGCAAGAACTGGACGGCAATCGAGGCCGAACTTCGGGCGAGCCGCGGCTCGGGCGCCATTACGCTCGCGCCGGAGTCGCGTTTTTATTCCGACCCGCCGACGGAGACGAGTGAATCGGCGATCCGCACCTTCTGGAACGGCCAGCTCTACACGGTCATCGGCAAGCAGGATGGCTCGGGGGCTTGGCAGCTTCGGCTCTGGTGGAAGCCGTTCGTGACCCTGATCTGGGCGGGCGGCGCGCTGATCGCCATCGGCGGCGCGCTGGCGTTGCTCGGGCGGCTTTGGCGGCTCGTGTGGTGGCCGTGGCGCAAGCGCGAATGGCGCCAGGAACGATACGCATGAGCCGTGCAGTCCGCTTCGCGCCGTTGGTGCTTCTGCTCGCGATCATCGTCGCCTTGGTGTGGCGACTTGCCACTCCCGCGGACACGAACGTCCACTCGACTCTGGAAGGCAGGCCCGTGCCCGCGTTTGACCTTCCTGCGATCCTGCCGAACAAGCCGGCGCTTTCATCGGCCGACCTCGCAAGCGGACAGCCGCATCTCGTAAACATCTTCGCGAGCTGGTGCGTCCCCTGCGTGACCGAGGTGAAGGTGCTTCAGGAGCTGAAGGGCAAAGGGGTTCCAATCGAGGGCATTGCCATCCGCGACCGGCCCGCCGATCTTGCCGATTTCCTGTCGCGCAACGGCGATCCCTATGAGCGGATCGGCAGCGACAGCCAGAGCCAGGTGCAGATTTCCCTGGGCTCGTCGGGCGTACCCGAAAGCTTCGTAGTAGATGGCAAAGGCGTGGTTCGCTTCCAGCAGATCGGCCCCATCGAGGCGTCGGACGTGCCGATGATCCTTTCCAAGCTTGAGCAGGCGCGGTGAAACGCTTGCTCCTGATCGTCGCGCTGGTCGCGGCGCAGCCTTTGTGGGCGGACAGTAGCCTGCCGCCGGCTTATTGGTCCGATCGCCAGCTTCCCAACCCACGGCAGGAAGCGCAGGCGGAAGCGCTGATGCAGCAGATCCGCTGCCTTGTCTGCCAGGGCCAGTCGATCGCCGATTCGGATGCGGAGCTCGCCGGCGACATGCGCGATCTCGTCCGGCGGCGGATCGCAGCCGGCGAGAAGCCGGACGCGATCCGCGCCTGGCTCATCCAGCGCTACGGGACGTGGATCAGCTACAAACCGACGACCGAGCCGGCAGCCTGGCCATTGTGGCTCGCTCCACTAGCGCTGCTCCTCGTCGGCGCATGGCTGCTCCGACGCCGGATCAGCATGAGGGCGGGGCAATGATCGGCTACCTCGTTTTGCTGGTGTTGATTGCGCTTTGCCTCGGCACGTTGTGGCTCCTGGGCGTGCGCGGCGCAGGGTTGACGGCGAGCGCCGCCGCACTGCTGCTCGGCGGCGCCGGCTATGCGCTCCAGGGCAGTCCGGGACTTCCGGGCGCTCCGGCGCAGGGGATGGAGGCGGGTGACATCTTCCCGCTCAGCCAGGCTCGCCATGCCTTCTTCGGTGAATTCACGGCGGCCGAGAGCTGGTTGAGGATTTCCGAGGCCCTCGCCCACGACGGAAAGACGGAAGACGCGGTCGGAATCCTTGAAAATGCAGTGAAGCGCTATCCCGGCGATCCGCAGCTGTGGATCGGTCTTGGAAACGCGTTGGTGGACCATGCGCGCGGGATCACCCCCGCGGCCGAACTCGCCTACAAGCGCGCCGAAGCCGCCGCTCCCGGCCAGCCGGCGGCGCCGTTCTTCTACGGTCTCGCGCTCGCCCGCTCCGGCGACCGCGAGGGCGCGCTCAAGCTGTGGACGGGCATCCTCGCCAATGCGCCGCCCAACGCGACCTGGCGTCCGTTGGTGGAGCAGGGCGTAGCTGCATTATCCTCTGTTCCATCTGGAGAGGAGGGGAACAGCCCCAAGGTTGGTGAAGGCGCCCCTTCGACGCGCTGACTCGCGCCCCTAGGAGAAGTTAGGCGGCAACCGGATCGAAGGGCAGCTCGAGCGCCTCGGCGACCGCCAGGTGCCGGATCTTGCCGTCCGACACATTTAGGCCGTTTGCCAGGTGCGGATCCTGCCGCATCGCTTCCTCGGCGCCGAGATTGGCGATCTTTAGCGCAAAGGGCAGGGTTGCGTTGTTGAGCGCAAAGGCGCTGGTCCGCGCCACCGCGCCTGGCATGTTCGCGACGCAATAATGGATGATCCCGTCGACCTCATAGACCGGATCGGCATGGGTCGTCGGATGCGACGTCTCGAAGCAGCCACCCTGATCGATGGCGATATCGACCAGCACGCTTCCGCGCTTCATCGTCTTCAGCATCTCGCGGGTGACGAGCTTCGGCGCCGCAGCGCCGGGGACGAGGACGGCGCCGATTACCAATTCCGATTCCTGGACGGCGTTGGCGATCGCCGCGCGCGATGCATAAGCCGTCTTGATCTGGCTCGAGAAAAACATGTCGAGCTCGGCAAGGCGGTCGTTGTTGATGTCGTAGATGGTGACGTCCGCGCGCATGCCAGTCGCCATCTGGGCCGCGTTCACGCCCGAAACTCCGCCGCCCAGGATCGCGACTCTCGCGGGCGCGACTCCGGGGACACCGCCGAGCAGGATTCCGCGGCCACCCTGCTCCTTTTCGAGATAGTGCGCGCCGACCTGCACCGACATGCGGCCCGCAACCTCGCTCATCGGCTTGAGGAGCGGGAGCGAACCGTTCTTCGACGTGACGGTCTCATAAGCGATACAGATCGCCCCGGATTTCATCAGCCCGATCGCTTGATCCTTGTCCGCGGCGAGGTGCAGATAGGTGAACAGGATCTGGCCAGGCCGCAGCATCGCGATTTCCTGCGGCTGCGGCTCCTTCACCTTCACGATCATGTCAGCGGCGTCGAACACCGACTTGGCATCGGCCAGGATCTTCGCCCCGGCTTTTTCATAAGCCTTGTCGGGACAGTCGATTCCCTGGCCGGCAGATGCCTCGACGAAGAGCTCGTGGCCGTGTGCGACCAGCTCTGCAACCGAGGCCGGTGTCAGGCCGACGCGATACTCATGAACCTTGATTTCCTTGGGCACTCCGATGCGCATTTATTCGTTCGCTCCAGTCATGGTGTTCGGCCGCGCCTATAGACAGGACAATCCCGCTTGTCCCGTCCCTTTGGTCGGGCATTTGCCGCGCCTCTGTGCCGATGCTAGTGCGGCGCTCCGTCGCGCCTGCGGCGAGGGGACGAAGGGAATGCGGGTTCGCAAATTGTCCGGTCAGTTCCTGAACGCATGAACATCAACGCGACCGGAGCGGCCGAGGCCGCCACCGTAGACCATGATCCGACTGCCCACGGCCATCAGGGCCCGCTCTACAAGATGGTCATCGGCGCCATCGGCGTGGTTTACGGCGACATCGGCACCTCGCCGATCTACGCCTTCCGCGAAACCTTCGCTGGCCATCACACGCTGATCCCCGATCGCCTCCACATCTACGGCGTGCTGAGCCTGATCTTCTGGTCGATGATGATCATCGTGACGTTGAAATATGTCACGATCGTCATGCGGGCCGACAACAAGGGAGAGGGCGGGAGTCTCGCGCTCCTGGCGCTGATCAACCGTTCGCTGGGCGACAAGAAAAAATGGACCGGCGGGATCATCCTGATGGGCGTGTTCGCGACCGCGCTCTTCTACGGGGATTCGATGATCACTCCGGCGATCTCGGTCCTTTCGGCCGTAGAGGGCCTGACGACCGTCAATTCGGGCCTGGAGCCCTTCGTCATCCCGATTGCGATCGGAATTCTCGTCGGCCTTTTCGCCATCCAGTCGCGCGGCACCACCCGCGTCGGCCTGATGTTCGGCCCGGTGATGCTGTTCTACTTCGCGGTTCTCGCAGTGCTCGGGGTGATGCACATCCTGAACTATCCGTCGGTCCTGCTCGCGATGATCAACCCGCTGAACATCTGGCGGTTCTTCGCCGCCGATTTCATGCGCGCGTTCGTCGCGATGGGCTCGGTGGTTTTGGCGGTGACCGGCGCCGAGGCCCTCTATGCCGACATGGGGCACTTCGGGCGCAAGCCGATCCGCGTCTCGTGGATATATTTCGTCCTCCCCGCCCTCCTGCTCAACTATCTCGGGCAGGGGGCGATGATCCTGTCGGCAACGCCCGCAACCGCACTCGCCAAGGTCAAGGACCCGTTCTTTTATCTCGCGCCGGACATGCTGCGCCTGCCGCTCGTGCTGCTCGCCACGGCCGCGACGATCATCGCCAGCCAGGCGGTGATATCGGGCGCCTTCTCGGTCACTCAACAGGCGATCCAGCTCGGGTTCGTGCCGCGCCTGCGTATCGCGCACACGAGCGAGGCGGCGGCAGGGCAGATCTACATCCCGATCGTCAACTGGGCCTTGATGACGATGGTGATCCTGCTGGTGCTGACGTTCCGCAGTTCCTCGAACCTCGCCGCGGCCTACGGGATCGCGGTGGTCGGCGCGATGATGATCGACAGCTTCCTCATCTCGATCGTGCTTCGCCAGATGTGGAACTGGAACCGGTTCGCCGTGGCAGCGCTGCTCTTGCTCTTCTTCACGGTCGACTTCACCTATCTATCGGCGAACCTGCTCAAGATCCCCGCCGGCGGCTGGTTCCCGCTTCTGGTCGGCGCGATCGCATTCACGCTGCTCACCACCTGGGCGAAGGGGCGGCAGCTGATGATCGCCCGGATGAACGAGGCGAGCCTGCCGATGGAGATTTTCATCAAGTCGGCCGCGCCGAGCGCCGCGCGCGTGCCAGGTACGGCCGTGTTCATGACCAGCTCGGCGAGCGGCGTTCCCCATGCGCTGCTCCACAACCTCAAGCACAACAAGGTGCTGCACGAGCGGGTAATCCTCCTCACGGTCCGGATCGAGGACGTGCCCTATGTCCGGGAGGAGAGGAGGATCGAAACCAAGAACTACGGCGCCGGCTTCTATCGCGTGATCCTTCGTTTCGGATTCATGGAGGAAATCGATGTCCCGGCGATGCTCGCGCGGGTCCGCGAGATCGGCTCTCCGTGCAAGATGATGGACACGAGCTTCTTCCTGGCACGCCAGACCTTGCTCGCCTCGTCGCGACCGGGAATGGCGATCTGGCGCGAGAAACTGTTCGCCTGGATGCTGCGCAATGCCGAAAGTGCGATGGAGTTCTTCAAGCTTCCCACCAACCGCGTGGTGGAGCTTGGATCACAGGTTGAAATCTGAACCTTCGCGCGGGTCTGCGCATTCCCGCCCCCATGGCTGAAACCATCTCCTGGATCGCAACGATCGCGACCATCGTCGCGGCGTTCATGACCGCCTCCAACCTCGGCTCGCGCGTTACTGGCTACGGCTTTGCGGTCTTCACCGGCGGCGCGCTCTGCTGGGTCGCGGTCGGCTTGCTGACTGACCAACCAGCGCTGCTGTGGACGAACGTGGTGCTCACCGGCCTCGACATTTTCGGCGTGTGGCGCTGGCTCGGCCGTCAGGCGCGGGTGGAGGAGGGCGCCCGTTCTGCAACGGAGGCCAGCGAGCTGACGCCAGGAGAGGCGCTTTTCCCGGTTTCGCTCCTCAGCCGCGCGCCGCTGAACTGCGGCGGCGAAGAGATCGGGCATTGCGTGGACGCAATGGCGGGATGCCGCAGCGGCAAGCTCGATTATCTCGTCGTTTCCGAAGGCGGCGTGGCCGGAGTCGGCGAGCGCCTTCGGCGGGTCGCCTGGAGCGATACGCATGTCGATGGCGAAGCCGTCGTGGCGGACTTTCCGCGCGACCGATTCGGGCGCCTCGAAGAACTTCCGCGGGACCAGTGGCCGGGGCGCTGATTGTCACGGCGGAGATCGCGGCCGCGGACTTTTCGTGGCTCGAAGCGCTCCGCCGACGCCATTACCCGCCCGAGCGCAACCAGGTGCCGGCGCATCTGACGCTCTTTCATGCGCTTCCGCCGTCGTCGGAAGGTGAGCTTCGCAGACGCCTCCCGGAGATGGTGCGGCGACAATCTCCCGCAGCGACGCTCGCCGGGCTGATGGACCTCGGCGGCGGCGTCGCCTTCCGCATTGTCTCCGCCGACCTCGATCGGATTCGCAACGAGCTGGCGCACGACCTGCACGGTCTGCTCGGTGCGCCGGATGCCGGAGGATGGCGGCCGCACGTCACCATTCAGAACAAGGTGGCGCCGAAGGTCGCAAGGGCGCTCAAGGAGTTCCTGGAACGCGATTTCAGCCCGCGACCTCTCGCAATCTCCGGACTCGGCCTTTACCGTTACCTCGGCGGCCCCTGGGAGCGCCTGGGATCCTATCCGTTCAGGTGACTTCGCCGATGCCGTCGCAGCTGAGGTCGAAAGTGGCGAGGCCCGCTTCTAGCACTGAAGCGAGCATCGGCTGATCCATGAGCTCGTTGATCGCCTCGTCGGTGCTTTCACCCACCAGGCTTTGCGCTTCCTCCATCGCCTCGTCCCAGTCTCCCGCCTCGTAGGTGCCCTGGCCGACCCAGCAGAAGGCGATCACTTCGGCGAGCTGGTCCTCGCCGAGGTCCTCGAACACCGCTTTGAGCTCTTCCTCGACGCTGTCGTTGATGTCGTCTTCGAGGACGCTGAGCATGCCCTCCTGCTCGTCGTCGACGTCATCGGCCTCCTCGTCGTCGGCGAAATCGACCGTCTGCGCTTCATATTCGCGCGCTCGGAGGATGATCCGGCACAGGGTCTCGAGCGGTGTCAGCGGGTCCATCGAAGCCTCTTTGTCTGCCCGCTCAACGACAGCAGAAGTTCGCGGTTCCTCGCGTTGACCGCCTTCACGTGCGCACCTATATGCCGCGCCTCCGGCGCCCGATGCGGGCGGCCTCGCTGGTTCGGGGCGGAGTAGCTCAGCTGGTTAGAGCAGCGGAATCATAATCCGCGTGTCGGGGGTTCAAGTCCCTCCTCCGCTACCATCTCCACGCGCAGGCAGTCCGGGGGACTGCCGAGCATGGAGATCACGCGCAGGCAGTCCGCGGGACTGCCGAGCCTGGAGATCGTGCGTAGATTCAGAGGCCGGCGCGATCGTCGGTCGTCGAGTAGGGCTGCTCCTGGATGCTCGTGTCGACGTCGGCCATCTTGTAGAAGATGCACCGTGCGATGAGACCGGTGATGATCAGATAGGCCGCAATGACCGCCATGATAATTGTCGCCACGCCCGGAAGAACCCCGAGATAGGCAAGGACGGCAAGAACGATTCCCGCAACAATTCGAACAACCCGATCTGCCGCACCTAGATTCTTGGCCATTGTCGCTATTCCCCTTTTAAGCGCCGAAACCGGTTCTGCTTATGATACGCCGGAACCTAGCGGACACAACGCCGGAGTTTGCCCGAGTAGTGCATATCGGGGAAAAGCAAACGCCCGGATCGACAAGCGATCCGGGCGCCTTGCGTGACGATTGCTCGTCAGCCCCCTTGGATAGTCGCGGCAAGAGTCCCCAAGGTCGCCTGCGCCGCTCTTCCCCAGTAGAGCATTGCCTGCGACATCTTGCCGCACCCGAACCCGACCCAAGGGTCAGATCGTTCGGACGGCGATTGAGTAAGCCGCGCCTAAACAGCTGTCACGCCACGATATTGACCGGGGTTGCTTTTGCACCGCGCGTGTGTCGGCGCTGCCACATGTCGAACGGCAGGGCCACTCCGGTTGCGCGCCCGGTGCCGCAACCCTACAGCGCGGCGCATGCGCTGGTCCCGTGCCTTCCTGCCCGTGCTCAAGGAGAGCCCCGCCGACGCCCAGATCGTCAGCCACAAGTTGATGCTTCGCGCGGGTCTGGTTCGCCAGACAGCGGCGGGGATTTACGCGTGGCTGCCGCTCGGCTTTCGAGTCCTCAAGAAAATCGAGCAGATCGTCCGCGAAGAGCAGGACCGCGCCGGCGCGCAGGAAATGCTGATGCCGACCCTTCAGTCGGCCGATTTGTGGCGCGAAAGCGGGCGGTACGACGCATACGGGCCCGAGATGCTTCGCATCCGCGACCGCCACGATCGCGAGATGCTCTACGGTCCGACCAACGAAGAGATGATCACCGCGCTCTTCCGCGATGAGGTGAAGAGCTATCGCGACCTGCCGCGCACGCTCTACCACATACAGTGGAAGTTCCGGGACGAAGTGCGGCCGCGCTTCGGCGTGATGCGCGGCCGTGAGTTCCTGATGAAGGACGCGTACAGCTTCGATCTGGACGAGGCCGGCGCTCGACAGAGCTACTACACACAGATGCTCGCCTATCTCAGGACCTTCCAGCGGATGGGTATCCAGGCGGTGCCGATGAAAGCGGCGTCGGGGCCGATCGGCGGCGACCTCAGCCATGAGTTCATCGTGCTCGCTCCCACCGGCGAGAGCGAGGTCTTCTACGACTCTGCCTACGAGCAGTTCGACTGGCACCAGGCCGACTTGCGATATGGCGATGAGGCAGGACTCCAGGGTCTGTTCGATCGCGTCAACTCGACCTACGCGGCGACCGACGAGACTCACGACGTTGCGAAGTGGGACGTGCTTCCGGAGGGGAGCCGGCGCACCGGCCGCGGCATCGAGGTCGGCCACATCTTCTATTTCGGCGACAAATATTCGGCTGCCATGGGTCTCAAGGTGTCGGGTCGCGACGGAACCCCAGTAACCCCGATGATGGGCAGCTACGGCGTCGGCGTCTCGCGTCTCGTCGGCGCGATCATCGAGGCGAGCCATGACGACTCCGGCATCGTCTGGCCCGATCCGGTCGCGCCGTGGCACGTCGGCATCGTCACCATGCGCGCCGATGACGAGCCGAGCGTCGCCGCGGCGGACGAGGTTTACGCCAAGCTCAGCGGCGCGGGTGTCGAAACCCTTTACGACGACCGCGACGAGCGCGGCGGCGTCAAGCTCGGCTCGATGGACCTCATTGGCCTGCCCTGGCAGGTGATCGTCGGCCCGCGCGGGGTTGCCAACGGCACTGTCGAGTTAAAGCGGCGTTCAAGCGGCGAACGCGAAGAGCTCAGTCTCGAAAGCGCAATCGCAAGGTTGACCGAATGATCCTCAATCGCGCCGAGCGAATGCTCACCCGGCGCTACCTGTTGCCGGGAAAAGGCGAGGGCTTCATCTTCCTCGTCGCCGCGATCAGCCTCATCGCAGTGGCACTCGGCGTTGCAGCGCTCATCATCGTGATGAGCGTGATGAACGGCTTCCGTGCGGAACTGTTCGAGAAGATCGTTGGGCTCAACGGTCATGCCGTCGTGGTCGGCTATGACGGGCGGCTTTCCGACTGGCAGCAGATTGCCGACGCCGCGAAGAAGACGCCCGGAGTCACTTCGGCGTTGCCGCTCATCGAAACGCCGCTCATGGCGACCGCAAATGGCCGTTTCGAAGGCGTGCTCGTGCGCGGCATGCGGGTCGAGGACATTCGCTCGAACAAGACGATTACGTCGAATGTGCTGGCCGGTGACATCCGCTCGATCACGCCGGGAAGCGGACGCGTCGCCCTCGGGTCACGGCTGGCGGAGACGCTCGGCGCCTATCCCGGTAGCGAAATCACGCTGTGGAACCCGGAAGGCCGCTCGACGGTCGTGGGCACCGTCCCGCGCGAGGTCACCTATACGGTCGGCGCGATCTTCCAGATCGGGGTCTACGACTATGACAAGGCCTATGTGCTCATGCCGATGCAGGACGCTCAGCAGCTGCTGCTGATGGGCGACCAGGTCGGCATCATCGAGATCCAGACCAACGATCCCGACAGGGTGCAGGAAATCATCGCGCCGCTGCAGAAGCTCGTCCGGGGCAAGGGCGAGATCCGCGACTGGCGGCAGATGAACTCGGCGCTGTTCCAGGCGCTGGAGGTGGAGCGGGTGGCGATGTTCGTCGTGCTGTCGCTCATCGTCCTCGTCGCGGTCTTCAACATTCTGTCGTCGCTGATCATGCTCGTGCGCGCAAAGACCCGTGACATCGCCATTTTGCGGACCATGGGAGCGAGCCGGCGCGGAATGATGAAGGTGTTCGTCACCGTGGGCGTGACGATCGGTTCGCTTGGAATCGTGCTCGGAGTGATCCTCGGCGCAATCTTCCTTTATTTCCGCCAGGACGTCGTCAATTTCATCCAGGCGGTGACCGGCCAAAACCTCTGGGATCCGTCCGTCCGGTTCCTCACCGATCTCCCGGCAAAGCCGGACCCGATCGAAGTCGCCGTAATTGTCTTCACCGCGCTGATCCTGTCGTTCCTCGCGACCTTGTATCCGGCTTATAAAGCAGCAAGCACCGATCCGGTGCAGGTGCTCCGCTATGAGTGAGCCAGTCCTAGTCACCCGCGGCCTCAAGCGCAGCTTCACGCAGGGCGACGTCACAATCGAAGTGCTCCGCGGCGTCGATCTTGCGGTGCAGCCCGGCGAGATCGTCGGCCTTCTCGGCCCGTCCGGCTCGGGCAAGTCGACGCTGCTCCAGGCGGTCGGACTGCTCGAAGGCGGATTTGAAGGGTCGATCCGGCTCCGCGGCGAGGAAGCCGCCGAGCTCGACGACGACGGCCGGACGCGCCTGAGGCGCGACCTGCTCGGCTTCGTCTACCAGTTCCACCACCTGCTCCCCGAGTTCAACGCCGTTGAGAATGTCGTGCTTCCGCAGCTCGTACGGGGGACCGAGACCGAGGCCGCGCGCGAGCGCGCGACGCGGCTGCTCGGGACGCTCGGCCTGTCGGCGCGGCTCGATCACCGACCATCGAAGCTGTCCGGCGGCGAACAGCAGAGGGTAGCCGTGGCGCGCGCGCTCGCCAACAAGCCGCCGCTGGTGCTTGCCGATGAGCCGACCGGCAATCTCGACGAGCATACGGCCGACGGCGTATTCAGCGAGTTCCTAAACCTGGTCAGAGGGGAGGGGAGCGCCGCCCTGGTGGCTACCCACAATGAGCGCCTGGCGGCGAAAATGGACCGGGTGGTCAGGCTGCACGAGGGGCGACTCCAATAATGGACCCGGAGCGCCGCAGCGACGTTCGTCGTTCCGTGCGCACTCCCAACTGGACGACGCTCGCGCTGATCGGCGGACTCATCGTGCTGGTGCTTCTCGTCGCTTATTTCGCCAGCAGCAGGAATTCCGACCAGGACAAGCTGACGCAGAACGAGCTTGCGCAGAATGCGACCCAACAACAGCAGCAGCAGGCGAAAGCGCCCGCACCCGAGAAGCTGTGCGCCAGCAACGAGACCTACGACCTTATCAAACGCGAGCTGTTCCACAGGGCGGCGCAACTCCGCGGCAGCGACCAGGCGGCGTTCGACGAGCTGTCGAGATACGCCGTCGTACGCATGGATAATCCGGTGATGGAGAGCCAGGGCAGCGCGACCGGTGCGGTCAATTGCTCGGGATCGCTGTCGCTCGATCTTCCGCCCGGAGTCGGCGTCGTCGGCGGCCGGCACTCGCTGAGCGCCGACGTCGACTATACGATCCAGCCCGCGGCCGACGGCAGCGGCAATGTCGTGCTTCTGCGCAACGCCGATGCAGTGATTGCCCCGCTCGCGACCTTGGCGCGCATCGGCCAGGCCGCCCCAGCGCCGCCGGGGCCGGCACCGGTACCCTCGGCTACGGTTGAGGCGAACGGCGTGATCGCTCAACAGCCTCCCGCCGCCACACCCCAAACAAGTGTCCAGAGGCCGGAACAGCGACCCTCGGCTTCGGCGGCTCCCGCGGTTCCCTCGGGCGCACGTCCAAGTTTCGACTGCGCGAAAGCCCGGACGAAAGGGGAAATTGCGGTTTGCTCGAATGCCGGCCTTGCAGCGCTCGATCGCAACATGGCCGCCCAATACGGCCGCGCGATGGACCAGGCGACTCCCGAGCAGCGCGCATTGCTCCGTTCCACGCGGAGCCGCTTCCTCGCTTATCGCGATCGCTGCCCCAACCGCTCGTGCATCGGCAGCGCTTACGTCGGCCGCATGCGCGAGATCCGCGACATCATGGAAGGACGCTGGCGGCCTCCCCGATAAAAGGTGGATAAGTTGTTCGGCCGCGCTTGCCGTCGCGCGCTCCGAAACGCCATAGTCGGGGCGTGACTCAAGCCTACGTCCCGCTTCGCGTTTTCTCGTCTTTCACAATGCTCGAGGGCGCCATCGAGCCGAAGACGGTGGCCGAGCGGGCGGCGAAGCTCGGGTTTCCCGCAATCGCAGTGACCGACCGCAACGGCCTCTACGGCGTGATGCCGTTTAGCGAAGCCTGCATCGCCAAGGGCGTCCAGCCGATGGTCGGCGCGATGCTGGCGGTCGCCCGCCCGATCGACCTCGGCGGGGAAGGGGGCATCGACTGGCTTGTTCTGCTGGCCAAGGACGAGCAGGGCTATGCGAACCTCTGCAAGCTCGTCTCCGCCGCGCACCTCGATCGGCCGATCGAGCAGGAGCCGCATGTTCCATTCGCCTTGCTCGATGGCCTGAACGACGGACTTATCGCACTGACTGCCGGCGGCGAAGGCGCGGTCGCCCGCCTCATCGCCGATGGTCAAGCGGAGAGGGCCGCGGCCTATCTCAATCGACTTCAGAACCTCTTTGCCGATCGCCTCTATATCGAGATCGCGCGCCGCGGAGACCCGATCGAGGAAGCAGCCGAAACGGCGCTGATCGCGCTCGCTTATGACCGGCACCTGCCGCTGGTCGCGACCAATCCCGCAGCTTACGCGGATCCGTCATTCCATGCCGCGCACGACGCGATGCTGTGCATCGCGAGCTCGGCCTATGTGGAGAGCGCGGATCGTGCGACGTCCTCGGCCGATACGTGGCTAAAGGACAGTGCGGCGATGGCCGAACTGTTTGCCGACCTTCCCGAGGCCCTCGCCAACACCGCAGTCATCGCCCAACGCTGCGCCGTCGCTGCCCCGAAGCGCAGGCCGATCCTTCCTCGGCTGGGGGAGGACGAGGACGACCAATTGCGGTCCGACGCCAAGGCGGGGCTCGAGCGGCGGCTCTCCGGCCGCGCGGAAGAGGACAAGCCGCATTACCGCGAACGCCTCGACTACGAGCTCGAGATTATCACCGGCATGGGGTTCGCCGGCTACTTCCTGATCGTCGCCGACTTCATCAAATGGGCCAAGGCGAACGACATCCCGGTCGGGCCGGGTCGCGGATCGGGCGCGGGTTCGGTCGTCGCCTGGGCGCTGACCATCACTGATCTCGATCCCATCGCGCTGGGCTTGCTCTTCGAGCGATTCCTCAATCCCGATCGCGTGTCGATGCCCGACTTCGACATCGACTTCTGCGAAACTCACCGCGACAAGGTCATTGCCTATGTCCAGGGCAAGTACGGCCGCGACAGGGTCGCGCAGATCATTACTTTTGGGCGGCTGAAGGCCCGTGCGGTGCTCAAGGACACGGGCCGCGTGCTTCAGATGCCCTACGGTCAGGTCGACCGCCTCGCCAAGCTCATCCCGAACCTTCCGGCCGATCCGTGGACCTTGGAGCGGGCACTGAACGGCGTTTCCGAGCTTGCCGCCGAGTACAAGGACGATCCTGACGTCAAACGGCTGTTCGACCTCGCCATGAAGCTCGAAGGCCTGCCGCGCCACGCCTCGACCCACGCCGCCGGCGTGGTAATCGGCGACCGGCCGCTCGACGAGCTGGTGCCGCTCTACCGGGATCCGCGGTCGGACATGCCGGTCACCCAATTCGACATGAAATATGTCGAGGCTGCCGGCCTGGTGAAGTTCGACTTCCTCGGGCTGAAAACCCTCTCGGTCCTCAAGGAAGGGCAGCGGCTCCTCGCCGAGCAGGGCATCGAGGTCGATTTCGGAGCGCTTCCCTGGGACGACGCGCAAGTCTTCGACCTCCTCCAGCGCGGCGACACGGTCGGCGTGTTCCAGGTCGAGTCTGAGGGCATGCGCCGCACACTTTCGGCGGTAAAGCCGACCCGGTTCGAGGACATAATCGCGCTCAACGCGCTCTATCGCCCCGGCCCGATGGACAACATTCCGATGTTTGGACGGCGAAAGAACGGCGAGGAATCGATCGAATATCCGCACCCGCTGCTCGAAGGCATTCTGAAGGAGACCTACGGAATCTTCGTCTACCAGGAGCAGGTGATGCAGGCGGCGCAGATTCTCGCCGGCTACTCGCTCGGCGGCGCCGACCTCCTCCGGCGCGCGATGGGCAAGAAGATCCAGTCGGAAATGGACGCCCAGCGCGACACCTTCGTGAAGGGCTGCGCTGATCACAACCAGATTCCGCCGGCAAAGGCCAACGAGCTGTTCGACTTGATCGACAAGTTCGCCGGCTACGGCTTCAACAAGAGCCACGCGGCGGCTTACGCCCTGCTGACCTACCAAACCGCGTGGCTCAAGGCGCATCACCGCGCGGAATTTTATGCCGCATCGATGAGCTTCGACATTGCGCTCACAGACAAGCTGGCGATGTTCGTCGAGGACATGCGCCGGGGCGGCCTCGAATGCCTTGCGCCCGACATCAACGCGAGCGGCGCCTCGTTCACCGTGGAGAAGGCCGCGGAAGGAAACAGCGTCCGTTATGCGCTCGGCGCCCTGAAGGGCGTCGGCGAGAAAGTGATGGAAGCCTTGGTCGAGGAACGCGACCGGTCAGGGCCGTTCTCGAGCCTCGAGGATTTCGCCTCGCGCATCGATCCACGGCTGCTCAACCGGCGGCAGCTGGAAAGCTTGGCCGGCGCGGGCGCCTTCGACTCGATCAAGCCCGAACGGGCGCCGGTGTTCGCCGGCGCCGAGACGATCCTCGCCCACGCGGCGAGCGCGCACGAGCAGCGCGAGACGGGGCAGGCGGGGCTCTTCGGGCTCAATTCCGCCGAGGCTGTACCGATCCGTCTCCCGCGCCACGAGCCGTGGAGCCTCGCCCAGCGCATGGCTGCGGAGCGGGAGGCGTTCGGCTTCTACTTCTCGGCGCATCCGGTCGACGCCGCGAAGCACCTGCTCGCAGCACATAAGGTCAAGACCTTCGCGGAACTCGCCGACGTCCGGATTCGGGAAGGCGAGCGGGTCGCCGCCACGATGGCCGGACTCGTCGAGGACACGCGGTGGCGCACATCCGCGCGCGGCCGCCGCTACATGATGGTAACGCTGAGCGACAGCTCCGGCCAGTACATCGCCACGGCGTTCGACGATGAAGCAACCGCCGCGCTCGAGGCGGCGGCGAAGGCGGGCCAGTGCGGTCTGCTGAACGTCGAGCTCGACCGCCGCGCCGGCGATGAAACGCCCCGGGTCACGGTCAAGCGCATTCAGCCCTTGAGCGATCTCGCGAAGCGCACGCGACTGCAGATGATCGTGCATCTCAGCGATTCCGGCCCGATCGACCGCGTAGTCCGCGAGCTGGCCGGCTCGCGCGGGAGCAACGGAAAGGTCACTTTGGTTATCGCGCTCGCCTCGGGCGGCACCGCCCAGGTCATTGCCGGCCGCGATTTTGCGCTCGACGCGGAGCTCGCCGCTCGCATCGAGCGCATCACCGGAGAAGGGACCGTGGACCTTTCAACGCAGGAGCCGAAGCTGGCGCTGGTCGGTTAGTGACCGTGCTCGCCAGTCCCTGGGCTGGCTGCGCTCAGGCCATCCAGAAGCCGTCGCGGTTCACGAGACTCGTGATGTGCGCGTTCTGCTCCTCGGTCATGTCCTTCTTGAACTTCGGGAAGACCTGCTCCTCTTCCATGTGGGCGTGCTCGGCGACGAGCTGGCGGAACTCGCGCACCCGCTCGAGCCAGTTCGGCGCATCCGGTCCCATTTCATTGAGCTCGTAGATGAACGTCTTGATGTAGCCGTGCTCGCTCCCGAGATGGTCGGCATCGGCGAAATCATCATCCTCGCGAAGCGCCGGATAGACCACCATTTCTTCGGAGTGGGCGTGCTTGTCGAGCGCGTGGCAGAGCTTCATGAACAGCATCTTGCGCTTGAACGTCTGCGTCTGGTCGGTCGCGAGCATCTTGTCGAAGATCGCCAGTGCCGCGTCGTGCTCCGCGGCAAGGATTTCATCCCAATCGCCGATTGTGGATTCCATCCCCTGCATCAGCGCCTTGCGGCCGTAGTTCGCGGCAAGGCCGATCGCCGCTCCGCCGAGCGCCGCAGCAATGATCGGGCCCGCGCCGTCACCGAATGAAAAGGCGCTGCGGTTGCTGCTGGAACGGCCGCGGTTTTCGCTTCCGCTGCTGCGGTTGGACGAACGGTTTTGGGTGCGCGTCGGCATGAGATCCTCCTTGCTGGAAATTTGCCCGATTCAACGGTTGGAGCACCCGCGCCGTTCCTGTTGCGAGCCTCGCTGAGGCCACCGTTCGCCGCTTCTGTCAGAAGCTGTTGGAGGGCTCCTGCGGCTGCTCGGGAGGGGGAGCCGCTTCGTTGGTCGGAGGGGGCGCCTGCGGTTCCGTTGACGGAGGCAATTGCTCGACGACGTTCTGCAGCGGGGGCACCGGCTTGGGACTCTCATATTCCTCGCCAGGCTGGGGACGCGGCGCCGTGCTCACCGGCGGCGGGGCCTTGTTCACCGGCGCCGGCGCCCCCTGGTAGACACAAGCATCCAACCCGTCCCGGGCGACGATAGGAATCCGTGCTGCAATGGTGTTGCCGTAGCGGCGGGTGAAGCCCTTCGGCGCGATCGCTCCGCGCTTCTTGGGCAGCGGGAGCACGGCGGCGATCCGCGCCGCCTCTGTCGCGCTCATCGCGCTGGCGTCATGGCCGAAATAGCGCTCGGACCCGGCATTCACGCCGTAGGTCCCGATGCCCGTCTCGCCGAGGTTTAAATAGACCTCCATGATCCGGCGCTTGCCCCACAGATGCTCGATGAGGAAAGTGAACCAGGCCTCGACTCCCTTCCTTGCGTAACCGCCCCCTTGCCAGAGGAAAGCGTTTTTCGCGGTCTGCTGGCTGATCGTCGAGCCGCCGCGGATTCGCCCGCCCGAAGCATTGCGTTTCATCGCATCCTCAATGGCTTCGACATCGAACCCATGATGCGAACAGAACTTGCTGTCCTCCGCGGCGATCGCCGCACGGACCATGTCCCGGTCAATCTGGCCGATCGGCATCCAGTCGCGATGCGCGCCGCGGCCGGCAACGATGTCACGGATCATCGTCGCCGTGATCGGCGGATTGATCCAGCGATAGGCGAGCACCCACAGCACCGAAATGATGATGAAGGCGACGACCAGCTTGACGATCCAGCCGATGATTCGGCCGACGATCGAGCCTTTGCGGCGGCGCTTGTACCGCGGGATGGCCGCGCTGCTCCGTTTCACCATGCCCAACTGCTAGCGGCGCTGACAAACCGCGTCGAGAGTCCCACGTTGGAGGGGTGCGCGATCTCGATCTCGTCTTCGACCGATTGGCTGCCTCCGCCTTCCGGAGCCGCTTTCGGCTGGACGCGAAGGAGAGCGCCTATCTTGCCGAGCGCGGGCTCTCGACAGTGCTCGATCATGCCCGGGATTTCATCGCAAAGCGCCTCGCACCCGCAGAGCCACTGAATGACGGCCGCCAGACGCCGATGCGCGGCCACCCGGTGTTCATCGCCCAGCACGCGACCGGAACCTGCTGCCGCTCCTGCCTCGAAAAGTGGCACGGGATCGAAGCCGGCCGGCCGCTCAGCGGTTCCGAGCAGGAACATGTCGTCAGCGCAATCAGACGCTGGCTCGAAACCCAGGCGCGCTAAGTCCTCGCCTTGCCGCAGTGCAGCAGCGCATTTACATCCCCACCATGACCTCGACGAACGACATCCGCCGCTCCTTCCTCGATTATTTCGAGGGGAGCGGTCACGCACGGATTCAGTCAGCGCCGCTGGTGCCGCACAACGACCCCACGCTGATGTTCGTCAACGCCGGGATGGTGCCCTTCAAGAACGTCTTCACGGGGCTCGAGACCCGTCCTTATTCGACGGCGACGAGCTCGCAGAAGTGCGTAAGGGCGGGCGGCAAGCACAACGACCTCGACAATGTCGGCTACACCGCGCGACACCACACCTTCTTCGAAATGCTCGGCAATTTCTCGTTCGGCGACTATTTCAAGGATCGTGCGATCGAGCTCGCCTGGAACCTGATCACGAAGGAATGGGGGCTGAGCCCCGACCGGCTCACCGCAACCGTCTATCACACCGACGACGAGGCGTTCGATCTTTGGAAGAAGATCAGCGGCCTGCCCGAGAGCCGGATCATCCGTATTCCGACCAAGGACAATTTCTGGGCGATGGGCGATGACGGCCCGTGCGGCCCCTGCTCGGAGATTTTCTACGACCATGGCGACCACCTCCCCGGCGGCCCTCCCGGAAGCCCGGACGAGGACGGCGACCGCTTCGTCGAAATCTGGAACCTCGTATTCATGCAGTACGAGCAGGCGGCCGGCGAGATCGTCTCCGAGCTGCCGAAGAAGAGCATCGACACCGGCATGGGCCTCGAGCGCATCGCTGCAGTGCTCCAGGGCGTCCACGACAATTACGAAATCGACGTCTTCAAGGGCCTCATCGCCGCGAGCGAGGCGCTGACCCACACCAAGGCCGAAGGTGAGGCGAAGGCGAGCCACCGGGTCATCGCCGATCACCTGCGCGCGAGCGGCTTCCTCGTCGCCGACGGCGTGCTCCCGGCTAACGAGGGCAGGGGGTACGTCCTCCGCCGGATCATGCGCCGCGCGATGCGCCACGCCCACCTGCTCGGCGCGAAGGAGCCGTTGATGTGGCGCCTGCTACCGGCGCTCGTGGCGGAGATGGGCGCGGCTTATCCCGAGCTGGTCCGCGCGCAGCCCCTGATCGAAGCAACCCTGAAGCAGGAGGAGGCGCGTTTCCGCCAGACTCTGGCGACCGGGCTCAAGCTGCTCGACGAAGCGACCGCGGGGCTCGCAGAGGGCGGCACGCTCTCCGGCGAGACCGCGTTCAAGCTCTACGACACTTATGGATTCCCCCTCGACCTCACCGAGCAGGCGCTGATCGACAAAGGCCTCAAGGTAGACCAGGCGGGCTTCGACTCCGCCATGGCAGAGCAGAAAGCGAAGGCGCGCGCGGCGTGGAAAGGCTCGGGCGCGAAAGCCAGCGAGGAGATCTGGTTCGACCTCGCCGATCAGTTCGGCGCGACCGAGTTCACCGGCTATTCGGGCGACGAGGGAGAGGGCGTGGCCCTGGCGATCGTCAAGAACGGCCAGCGAGTCGCGAATGCGGAGCTCGGCCAGACGGTCGACATCCTGCTCAACCAGACCCCTTTCTACGGCGAGAGCGGCGGACAGATCGGCGACACCGGAAAACTCACTACGCTCAAGGGCTTCCAGGGCGAGGTTGAGGATACATTCAAGCCGCTCGGCAAACTCCACGTGCTTCGGGCGAAGGTCGTCGCGGGCGAGCTGTCGGTCGGCGACACGGTCCAGCAAAAGGTCGACAGCGAACGGCGCAACCGCATTCGCGCCAACCACAGCGCGACGCACCTGCTGCATGC
>Ga0070680_100000459_pt1 | contig 27763 bp, 26 predicted proteins | sample KBSC73BmetaG_FD_64672 | JGI IMG/M metagenome (GOLD analysis project Ga0070680, IMG submission 64672) | Corn rhizosphere microbial communities from Kellogg Biological Station, Michigan, USA - KBS C7-3B metaG | ecosystem: Host-associated > Plants > Roots > Rhizosphere | place: USA: Michigan...
GTCGTTGCCCTGGCGGTCCTTGGTCGTCGGGTCGTGGATCTGGAAGAAGAACTCGAGGATGTCCCGGTAGGAGATGCGCTCGGGGTCGAAGACGATCTCGACGGCTTCGGCGTGACCCGGATGGTTGCCGTAGGTCGGGTTGTCGTTGTCCCCACCGGTGTATCCGACCGTGGTTGAGATGACTCCATCGCGATGGCGCAGCAGCTCCTGTACGCCCCAGAAGCAGCCCGCGGCAAGGATGGCGGTCTCGGTGTTGTCATTCATGGTGTCGCCTTTCCTCCGATCTTCCGTTCCGGCCGCCCCTCAATTATGGTCATGCACCGTCGCGCGCTCGCCGTCGCCGAGCACGAAGAACGCGATCAGGCTCGCCGGCGCGTCCTCGCTGGCGTTCCGCGAGACCGCGTGCAGCGCGTTCGGGGGCTCGTAGAACGACTCGCCCGCCTTCAGCACGGTCGGCTCGCCATCCCCGACAGCGAACTCCACGCTGCCGTCGATGACGTACACGTACGCGCCGGCCGGGTGCCGGTGTGCGCGTTCCGTGAAGCCACCCGGCTCGTAGTCGACGCGGATCGCTTGAACAGACAGTCCGTCGCGTGACGGGAAGTCGAGCACGGGGGTGACGCGCTCGCCGGTGTCGGATTGGGACATCGGGGACCTCCTGCAGGATCGATGGCTTCCCGACGGTACGTCCGCGCGTTGCCGAGCGCGATAGGTATTGCCGAAGGCGCGATCGGGAGCCGCTTTCAGCGCAGCGTGATGTGCGAGGCGCAGACGGCGAACGTTCGACGGCAGAGCTCTAGCAGCCTTCGGGACCGCACGCCTCGCCGCCGGCGACGATCTCGATGGGCGCCCGGGCAGCCCACCCCCGGCGCAGGGCCTCGAGAAGGGTGTCCGGCGGGTGTGCGCCGGAGACGCCCAGGGCGCGATCAATCACGAACGTGGGCACGGCGGAGATGCCGAGACGATGGGCGGTGCGCTCGTCGTCTCGGACGTCGTCCGCGTAGCGGTCGCCCGCCAGCAGCTCGGCCACCTCTGCGTCGTCGAGCCCGATATCGGCCGCCAGCCGTACCAGCGAAGCGTGTTCGCTCATGAGCTCGCCCTCGCCGAGGTAGCCGCGCATCAGTCTCTCCTTCATCTCGTCCTGGAGCCCATGCTCCTTGGCGAGGTGGACGACGCGATGGGCGTCGAAGGTGGACCCGCTGCGAGCGAGGTCGAAGCGAAAGTCGAGGCCCTCATTGGCCGCTTCCTCGGTCATCCGACGCTCCATCTCGCGCGCCTGCTCGATCGTCGTGGAGTACTTCGCGGCGAGATGCGCGGCGCGCTCGCCCATTCGCTCGGGCGGCGCCATCGGGTCGAGCTCGAAGCTGCGCCAAGTCACTTGCACTTCGTCCCGATGCTCGAAGCGCTCGAGCGCAGCTTCGAAGCGGCGCTTGCCCACGTAGCACCATGGGCACGCGATGTCAGACCAAATCTCGACTTGCATGGGTCGCCCTTCGTTGACTAGACAACTACTTGGAGAGTAGCGTCGCCGGCGCAGGCCAGTGAGTGGGCGGGTCCTTGACGCTCGTGACTGAGCAAACGCACCGAGCCGACAAGCGGGCGGTCAATCGTGGGGAGGCGCGCACGTAGGGTTCACGCGAGTCCGGGCGCCTCCGCCGCGCGTCTGGGCGGCTGAGACAGCGATTGAGACAACCGCGCGAGCTGCCGCCGGCGTGAGGCACTGAAAATCCGCCAAGTTGCAGGAGCCTCGAAATGGGCGCGGCTGGTTTCGAACCAGCGACCTCTCGCGTGTGAAGCGTAGGCCCGATTCGCCGAGCGCCGGGTGATTTGCCTGCAAATGAAGGTAATTCGTGTTCCGAGCTCGCGCAGTCGGTTGGGCTACGTACGGTTTCGTGGGGCTACGTTTGAGACAACGAATGAGACAACGAGGTTGTGGCGGAACTGCTTCGCGACGCTGATCGCCCAGCCGCCTAGCGAAGCGCGCTGTGTCATCGGTGCGTTCGAACATCGCCCATCCTCCTCCTGGGGAACGCGCCCGGCTCGACGACGAACAGCTCCCGCTTACGGTAGGCGCGCCACCGAGCGATCGAGGTCACGCTCGAGCGTTCGCAGGCGTTGCGTGGAAGCGATCCGCCATGCGGAGCGGGGGCGGCCGCGCCCACCGGTACGCACGGGGTGGGCGCGAGTCACGAGACCGAACGCGGCGAGGTCGTTCAGGCAGCGGTTCAGGACAGGCTGGCTCGCTCCTAGCGCCACCCCCAGGTCCTTCTCAGTAGCAGGCGCGCGGCGAAGGGTCACCAGGACGTCACGCGTCAGCGCACGACCCAGAAGGGTCACAAGCTGTTGTGTCCGCTGCTCCATCTATTTTTATTCGGTACATGAATAAAAATACCTCAGTTGCGCTGTCCGTCATCCCGGGTGGGGGAGGACCGAGTGCGCCGCCGCTGATCGGCGGCCCGGCCGCGGGGAGCTCCGAGTCCTACGCGGTCCCTGGAACAGAGCGCCTGCGCAGGCGCGCGACGGCCTGCCGGCCTACGGATGCACTCGAGCCGTGGCAGGCGGAGGTGTCGCCGCAGTTGCGCGAGCTGGCGGTCGCTGCGCACACCGCGCACGTGACGCTCGATACCGCGGTTGCGGTTGTGGTTGAGCGCGAGCTCGTGATCATCGAGGCCGCGCTCGAGGCGGCTGTGGTCGCGCGCCTCGACGGGCGCGCAAGAACTGCGTCTCCGCGCACGGGTCTCTCTAATGCAACTGCGGCGCATCTGCGCGAGCTCGGTAGGGCGCCCGTCGAGGCGTCCGCGCTCGGCACTAGTACGGTCGTCCTCGCGTTGCCCGCGCGTCTGAACGACCGCATCGGCACGCCTGTAGCTCTCGCCCGTCTACTCGCGCCAGACACGCTTGGGAGCGCGCTCGATTGGGAGCGCGCTGCGCTCGGGCGAGGCTTCACGCTGACCGAGTGGGCGCTGACCGCCATGCTCGATCTGGGCGTTTTCTGACCTAGCTCGTGCGCTCCTCGGCGGGCTGGGCCAAGTCCGGGAAGTCAGACAGCGTCAACCGCCACGCCGACGGCAGCTTCCCCATGCGGAGCAACATACGCTGGCGATCTGCGGACACGGCGCGGGCGAGCATGCGTCCCAGCGCCTGGCTCGGGGTGCCGGTCACAGCAAGGCGCGCTTCGCTCATTGTCATCGCAACGTTGTGCGCAAGTGCATCGTTCTGCGCTTCGGGCGGATCACCGGCGGCGTGGTGACCGCAGTCGCACGGCGACAACGCGAACATCGCCTCGCGCTGGGTGACACCGAGCTTCCCGATGCGGAAGCCGCCCAGGAGGCCCGGGTGGTAGATCGCCACGCCACGGCCCTTCGGCTTCTCCCCAGGCTCCACCGGCCTCTGCTCTGGCGGAGGCCACGCGAGCTGCGAGCGCTGGTGGCCGAAGCAAACGGCGGCGATCCCGCTCGCCAGCCCGAGCTTCCAGAGCTGGCCGAGGCCTCCGACGACGGCAGGCTTACCGGTCGCAGCCTGCAGACCGACCGCAAGCCGGCGCAAGAGCTGGAACTGGCGCTTCGAGGGGCCGCACTTGAACGCCCACATCATGAAGCCGTCCATGTCCTCGAGGGTCGCGTAGGCGGCGATCAGATCGTCGACGGCAGCGTCCGTCAGCGTGCTGGGCTGGACGGCGATCGTCGCGAACAGTCGCCGTGCGTGTGCGTTGGCGTCGCCCGGACCAGGCTCCGTCAGCCGGCGGCGCGAGACCGCGGCGGCCATGTCCCTAGCGAGCTCGAGGTCGTTGCGGCGGGCAACGCCGACGGGGTCAAGCGAGAAGTGGCCGGGCGTCGTGAGTATCGTCGCGCCGCCGACCACGAGCGCCTCGACGTAGGCCTCGGTAAAGGCGTGCCGCCACTCGCGGGCGAAGAGCGCCGCGTCCGGATCGACCACCTCGCCGGCAGTGAGCCCTGCCGGCGTCCCAGACTTCCGCATTCGATGATCGGGGGCCAGCTGTCCACGCCAGGCCTCGCCGTCGAGCAGCACGCCCAGGCCAAGCCCGCGCGCGTCCTCGATCAGCCGCTGGTTGCGGTTGGCGTTCGCAAGCGACAGCGCGATCACGCTGGTGACCTCGGTGTCGACGAGTGAAATCGAGGGGCCGCCCTTGTCGCCCGTCCAGTAGACGAGCGATCGGCGTTCCAGGCTGGGGAACCGCGCGCGCGTGACACCGGCGTCTGCCATGCGTGAAGTCTGGTGACGCGATCGGACGGTGAACCGCAGCGGGCCGCTCGGCGCCCTCGACGCACGTAAAGCAGCGTGGCATGACGAGCCGCAGATCGTCCGCAATGCGGCTGACGGAGCAGGTTCAGACACCAGCTGGACCGGTGCCTGAACCCAACGATCCAGTGCCCAACTCCATCGGGCCGGCACAAGAGAGAACCCCGCTAAGCGGTTCGGTTGAATGGGCACGCCTGGTTTCGAACCAGCGACCTCTCGCGTGATCCGCTTGCCGAGACAACACGACATCGCGCGAGCGGCGGCAATCGAGACCGCAGGGAGATACCGCCGCGGTTGCCCAGGTCCTCGTTCGCGAGCAAGCCGGTCCGAGGCTAAGTGCGGGAGCCGTATCCGGTCCCGTCACCGTGCTGTCGATCGCAGGTGGGAACGCAGGCTTATTCGTGCCCCGTGGTCACGGAGGTCTAAGCTAGGCCGCTCGGCTTACGAAGACGAGTCGGAACAAGCGGAAGTTCGAGCGAAAGGTTCATGTGCCCTCAACATTGCTCAGGCAGACGGACGGTGATGGTCAGCCGCGCCCGGTACCTGACGAGCAGCTCGAGGCCCTGCTTGCCGTCCTGAATGACGTGCGCGGGCATGGCCACCGCTCGCGCCCGGAGATCATCCACGCCACGGGACTGAGCCGGGCTGTCGTGGCTCAACGCGTCTCCGAGCTGCTGGATCGCGGCCTCCTGCAGGAAGGTGCGCTCGGTCCCTCCACCGGAGGCCGCGCGCCGCGGCAGCTGCACTTCCGCTCAGATGGCGGACACGTGCTCGCCGCGGATCTCGGTGCCACGAGCATCGACGTGGCCGTGGCGGATCTCTCGGGCAAGGTGCTCGTGAGCCTCGACGAGCCGGCCGACATCGCGGACGGCCCAGGTCAGATCCTGGCGCGGGTGGATGAGCTCTTCCAGGAGGCGCTGTCGAGCGGTGCGAACGTTCCGGGCGAGCTGTGGGGGATCGGGCTGGGCGTGCCGGGACCGGTGGAGTTCGGCACTGGCCGCGTGGTTGCGCCGCCGATCATGCCCGGGTGGGGCGAGTTTCCGATCCGCGACGTATTCACAGAGAAGTACGGCGCGCCGGTGTGGGTGGACAACGACGTCAACGTGATGACGCTCGGCGAGTTGCGGGCGGGGGTGGCGCAGGGCCACAGAACGGTCTTGCTGGTGAAGATCGGGACCGGCATCGGCGCGGGGATCGTGATCGACGGACGGCTCCATCGGGGCGCCCAGGGTTCGGCGGGAGACGTGGGCCACATCCAGGTCACCCACGATCCGAGCGTGGTATGCCGCTGCGGCAAGGTCGGCTGCCTGGAGGCGCTCGCGGGCGGTGCGGCGCTGGCGCGCGCGGCGACGGCCCTTGCGCAGAGTGGCGAGAGTGTCCTGCTGGCGGAGCGGCTGAAGGAAAAGGGCAGCCTGGAGGCCGCCGACGTCGCGTGGGCGGCTGGCCGCGGTGACGCCCGGAGCGCGAATCTGATCACGGATGCTGGCCACCTGATCGGAGAGATGCTGTCGACCGCGGTGCACTTCTTGAATCCTTCGCTGGTGGTGATCGGCGGCGGGGTGGCCAACGTCGGCGACCAGCTCCTGGCCGCGATCCGCGAGACCGTCTACGGGCACTCGCTCCCGCTCGCCACCCGCGAGTTGCAGGTGCGGCGGTCGGGGCTCGGCTCGCGGAGCGGCGTGGTCGGCGTGTCGACGATGGTCATCGACGAGCTGTTCTCGCTGGAGCGGTTCAGGGAATGGGTGGAGGTCGGAGCGCCGATCGGGATGCACGGGCTCGCAGCCACCGGCGGATAGAGCAATGGAAGCAAGGGTTCCGCGTTCCGGAGGCGGAGTTCTGTTGGCCAGAAACAAGCTTTTGCATCCGAGAGGTAAAAGTGCTAGGTTGCGCCTCCGGAGGAGTGGTCTTGGCCGGAGCGCCATCCGGCGGGCGGCTTCAGACCCCTCATGTTCAGGTGTCCAGGAGGTCGCAAGCAATGATGTCTGTACGCACGGCCAAGGCCTGTGCTCTTCCGCTTCTCGGACTTGCGCTTGCGTTGCTCGTTGGGTGCGGGAGCTCGGGCAGCAGCAGCGGATCATCGACCGCCGGCAGCAGCAACAACAACGCGGTGGACCAGAAGGCGCAGGCGAGTCTCAAGGAGCTCAGTCAGAAGGTGCTCGCCAAGGGACCGAACGGCGAGACACCGGTCCCGGCGAGCTCGATCACGCTGAGCCCGGCGGAGATCGCCAAGATCAAGGCGAAGAACGCAACAGCCGCCATCGTCCTGCACTACGGCGGCAACGACTGGTCGACGGCTCAGGTGGCCGGCCAGAAGGCGGAGTTCAAGCAGCTCGGCATCAAGGTGATCGCCGTCACCGACGCCAACTTCAAGCCGGACAAGCAGGTGTCGGACATCGAGACCGTGCTAACGAAGAAGCCGGACATCATCGTGTCCATCCCGACGGACCCGGTTGCCACGGCTGCGGCGTATCGCAAGGCGGTCAATCAGGGCGTGAAGCTCGTCTTCATGGACAACGTTCCCAAGGGGTTCAAGCCCGGCAAGGACTACGTCAGCGACGTGTCGGCGGACAACTACGGCAATGGCGTGGTGTCCGCGGCCCTCATGGCGGAGAAGCTCGGCGGCAAGGGCCAGATCGGCGTGATCTTCCACGACGCCGATTTCTTCGTCACAGCACAGCGCTACCAGGGCTTCATGAGCGAGATGCAGAAGAACTTCCCCGGCATCAAGGTGGTCGCGAAGCAGGGCATCGCGGGTCCGGATTTCGCGGGCGACGCCGAGAAGGCCGCCACAGCGATGCTGGCCCAGCACCCCACGCTCAATGGAATATGGGCGGTTTGGGACGTGCCGGCCGAGGGCGTTCTGGCAGCGGCCCGTGCCAGCGGGCGAGCGAACAACCTCACGATCGCGACGCAGGACCTCGGGGAGAATGTGGCGATCAATATGGCTCAGGGCGGGGACGTGAAGGACCTCGGCGCGCAGCGGCCGTTCGACCAGGGGGTCACAGAGGCGAAGCTCGCCGGATACGCGCTGATCGGCAAGAAGGCGCCCGCGTACGTTGCGGCACCATCGCTGCCGGTGACGCAGGCGAACGTGATGCAGGCCTGGCAGCAGGTGTACCACGCCCCGCCGCCAAGCCAGCTCCAAAACGCCGGCAAGTAGGCAAACGACCAGTGGGGCCGTCGCTCCTCCTCTTCGGCGACGGCCCCACCGGCTAACGGAGGTGAACACTCGCGTGACGGACAGCTCGGCGGCATCCCTGCCTCAGATCAATGTCGGCCTTGTCGGGGCCGGGTTCATGGGAAAAGCCCACTCGCTGGCATATGCGGCGATGCCGATGTTCTTTTGGCCGCCTCCAGCCATCCCCCGCCGCCGGATGATCGCGGAGGTGGGCGAGGGCCTGGCAGCCGAGGCTGCGCTGCGCTTCGGCTTCGAGGCATCCACCGGGGATTGGCGAGAGCTGGTCACCTCGGATGACATAGACGTGGTCGACATCTCCGTTCCCAACGACTCTCATGCCGAGATCGCGATCGCCGCTGCGCAGGCCGGCAAGCACATCATCTGCGAGAAGCCGCTCGCGCGGACGGCGGAGGAGGCGCTCGCGATGTACGAAGCCGTGACCGCGGCCGAGGTGGTGAACCTCGTCGCGTTCAGCTACCGGCGCACGCCGGCGGTGGAGATGGCGCGCCGGCTGATCTCCGAGGACGCGATCGGTCAGATCCGGAACTTCCGCGGCACCTACCTTCAGGACTGGTCAAATGACCCCGACCTGCCGCTGTCCTGGCGCTTCCAGCGAGACGTCGCCGGCTCGGGGGCCCTTGGTGACATCGCCACCCACGTGCTCGACCTGGCGCGCTATCTCGTTGGCGAGATCGCTGCCGTCAACGGGCTGATGCGCACCTACATTGGAGATCGGCCCATCCCGCAGGGAGGAGCGGATCAGCTCGCGGGGGCGCAGAAGCTCGGCGACGCGCCCCGCGGCGACGTGGACGTCGACGACGAGGTCCTCACGCTCTTGCGCTTCGACAGCGGTGCGGTGGGCTCGATCGAGGCCACGCGCCATGCCCACGGGCGGAAGAACTTCCTCACGTTCGAGATCCACGGGGACAAGGGCACGATCACGTTCGACTATGAACGCCGGGACGAGCTCCAGCTTTACCTGGCCGATGATCCCGCCGATCGCGGCGGCTTCCGCACCATCTTCACCGGGCCCGCGCATCCGTACGGCGAAGGGCTGTGGCCCATCCCGGCGCTCGGCATCGGATATGGCGAGACCAAGATCGTCGAGTGCTACGAGCTCATGCGCGCGATAACCGCGGGCGGCGCCGCCAGCCCTGACTTCAAGGACGGCTACCAGATAGCGCGCATCTGCGAGGCGATAACGGAGTCTGCCGAGTCCGGCGCGTGGGTCGAGCTGGCGCCGCTGGCGCACTCTGCCAAGTGACGGCCGAGCAGCCCCCAATTCTGCGGATGCTCGGCATCTCGAAGTCGTTCAGCCGCGTGCGCGTGCTCGACGAGGTGGACTTCGAGCTCCGCCCGGCCGAGGTACATGCGCTGCTCGGCGGCAACGGCGCCGGCAAGTCCACGCTGATGAAGATCCTCGAGGGAGTCCACCAGCCGGACTCCGGCACCATCGAGCTGAACGACGAGAGCGTGCGTCTCTCGTCGCCGCAGGACGCACGGGAGCACGGCATCGCGATGATCTTTCAGGACTTCAGCCTGGTGCCGTCGCTCACGGTCGAGGCGAACATCTTCCTCGGTGCCGAGCCGCGCCGCGGCGCGATGATCGATCACCGGGCTGTTCACGAGCAGGCCCGCGAGCAATTGCGCGCGCTCGGTCTCAGCCTCGATCCCAGGACGCGCGTTGGGCGGCTCGGGACCGCATACTGGCAGCTGATCGAGATCGCCAAGGCACTGTCGCGCGACGCCCGGATCCTGATCATGGACGAGCCCACCGCCTCGCTCGCCACGAGCGAGGTGGAGCGCCTGTTCCAGCTCATCGAGGAGCTCAAGGGACGCGGCATCTCGATCGTCTACATCTCCCATCGCCTGGAGGAGATCTCACAGGTGGCGGACCGGGTGACCATCCTGCGCGACGGGCACCGGGTAACCACCGGCAACGCCACCGACCTGACGATGGACCAGATCATCGAGCACATTGCCGGCGAGAGTGTCGGCGAGGAGCTGGAAACGGAGCGCGGCCTCGCTGTGGTGGAGCGCGCCCCGCTGCTCGAGATAGAGAACCTCGTCGCTGGCGAGCTCGTGCGCGGTGTGAGCTTCGACGTGCGGGAGGGCGAGATCTTGGGCATCGTCGGGCTGATGGGAAGCGGCCGAAGCGAAGTGGCCCGCGCGCTCTTCGGCATCGACAAGATCAGCGCGGGAAGCGTGAAGCTGCGCCAGCGCGAGCTCTCCATACGCCGCCCAGCCGACGCCATCGAGGCCGGAATAGTGCTGGTCCCCGAGGACCGGCGGATCCAGGGACTGGTTATCGCCCACGGGGTGCAGACCAACCTACTCTTGCCGCTCTTCCACCGGCTCACCCGTGGCGGCTGGTTCATCAGCGACCGCCGCGGGCGCGAGATCTACGACGCCTACGCCGAACGGCTCGCGATCAAGACCGCCTCGCCGCGGGCGCCGGTCAAGCGCCTCTCCGGCGGCAACCAGCAGAAGGTCGTGCTGGGGAAGTGGCTCGCCCTCGAGCCGGAACTCCTCATCCTCGACGAGCCCACAGCGGGCGTGGATGTCTCGACCCGCAGCGAGATCGTGGCGATGATCCGCAAGCTCGCCGACGAGGGCAAGGGCGTGATCCTCATCTCCTCCGAGCTCACCGAGGTGCTCGCGCTCTGCGACCGCATCGTGGTGCTGCGCGAAGGGCGCGTAAACGCGATCGTGGGCCGTGACCAGGTCCGGTCCGAGCCCCAGCTCCACCACCTCGTGCAGGCGGCCTGAGCGGTGTCGAAGGTGGACACACTGCGTGAGCGCCTCGAGCGGGTGGCGGCGCCACGCACGAGCAGTCCGAGCGTGCGGCGCGGCTTCGACTGGCGCCAGTACGTGGTCTACATCGCGTTCGTGATCGTCTTCGTCGTCTTCGCTGCGACGCTTTCCGATCAGGGCTTCCTCACCAAGACCAATCTTCTCAACATCGTGAGCCAGACGGCCACGATCTCGGTGATGGCCGTGGCGATGACGTTCGTCATCTCCGCTGCCGAGATCGACCTCTCGGTGGGGGCGGTGGCCGGCCTGTCGTCGGTGATCACGGCGATCGTGATCGAGCACGCGGGGCTCGTGCCGGGCATCTTGGCCGGTCTGGGCACCGGCTGCGTGGTGGGCGCGATCAACGGCGGACTCGTCACGTTCATCCGGATCCCGTCGTTCCTTGTCACGCTCGGGATGCTCGGTGTGGCCAATGGCACGGCCATGTGGGTCACCAACAGCGCGCCCAAGCCGATCCTCAACCAGACCTTCAACAACTTCTTCGGGTCGGGCCAGGTGTGGGGCATACCCTCGCTCGTGATCTGGACGCTCGTGGCGGGGGCGATCGGCTTCGTGGTGCTGCGCCAGACCCCGTACGGCCGCTATGTGCTGGCCACGGGCGGCAACGAGGAGGCGGCGCGCTTCAGCGGCGTGCCCACAAAGCGGATCAAGTTCACGGTGCTGCTGGTCATGGGCGTCGTCGCCGCGCTCGCGGGCATGCTCTACGCCGGGCATCTCCAGTCCGGCCGCTTCCAGTGGGGCGACGGGGACGAGCTGTCGGTCATCGCCGCCGTGATCCTGGGCGGCACCAGCCTGTTCGGCGGCCGGGGCACGGTTATCGGCGCGCTCATCGGCTCGCTGATGATTGGCTTGATCAACAACGGGCTGCTGATCCTGGGCCTGCAGTTCAGCCAGCAGCAAATCGTTCGCGGGGTGATCATCATCCTCGCCGTCGCTCTCGCCACCCGTGAGTGAGCGCGTGGACAGGACCGATCTGATTCGCGTCGGCGTGCTCGGCACGGGCTTCGCGGCCGAGTGTCACGCCGACGCGCTCCGTCGGCTGCCCGGCCTCGAGCTGGTCGGAGTGGCCAGCCGCGATGCCGCGCGCGCCAGGGACACTGCGGAGCGACTTGGGGCCAAGCTCGCTTACGCGGACTTTGCCGAGCTGCTCGGGGATCCCGCGATCGACGCGGTGCACCTGTGCACCATCAACAGCCTGCACGCCGAGCTGAGCGCCACGGCCCTGCGCGCCGGCAAGCACGTGATAGCGGAGAAGCCGCTCGCCACCTCCAGCAGCGACAGCGAGATGCTCGCCGCGCTGGCCGACGAGGCAGCCAAGCGTGGCACGCTCTCGGCCGTGTGCTTCAACTATCGCCACTATCCGCTCGTGCAGCAGATCCGCGAGATGCTCATGAGCGGCGAGTCCGGCTCGGTGCATTTTGTCCACGGGAGCTACCTCCAGGACTGGCTGCTTTACGAAACCGACTGGAACTGGCGCCTCGACCCGAGCGACAACGGAGTCTCGCGCGCGATCGCCGACATCGGATCGCACTGGATCGACCTGGTGCAGCACATCACCGGTGAGACGGCCGCGGAGGTGTTCGCCGACCTTGCTACCCACCACCCGGTTCGACAGCGGCCGGCCGCCGTCAGCTCGACGTTCGGGGACGGTGACGACGCGCGCGGTTCCGAGCCGGTTCCGGTCGACACAGAGGACTTCGGCACAGTGATGCTCCGCTTTCACACGGGCGCGCGCGGGACGTTCGCCGTCTCGCAGGCGAGCGCCGGCCGCAAGAACCGGCTCACTTTTCAGGTGGACACCTCAGACGCCGCGTTCGCATGGGACCAGGAGCATCCCGATACGGCGTGGGTAGGACGCCGGCGCTCGCCGAACATAGAGTTCCTCCGCGACCCGGGGCGCGCGCCGCACATCCCCCAGCTCCCGGCGGGCCACCCGGAGGGCTGGCGTGACGCCCTGCGGAATCTGTTCGCGGACTTCTACGGCGCGGTGCGCGCCCAGCGTGAGGGAAGCGACTACGAGCCGACCTTCGCCACATTTGCCGACGGCCACCGCACAACGCTGCTCGTGGAGGCCATCATGAGAAGCCACAAGACCGAGAGCTGGGCCCGCGTCGTCGACCACGAAGGAGCGCGCGCGTGAAGCTCGGCGTCCTGACCGTCGTCTACCAGGACCTAACGCTCGAGCAGGCGCTCGACAAGCTCGCCGAGCTAGGCGTGGAAACGGTGGAGCTGGGCACCGGTAACTATCCGGGCAACGCCCATTGCAACCCCGAAGCGCTCCTGCGGGAGCCCCGCAGAGCGAAGGAGCTGCGCGACGCGGTAGCTGCGCGCGGCCTCGAGATCAGCGCGCTCAGCTGTCACGGCAACCCGCTGCACCCGGACGACGCCGTGTCCGTGCCGGCGCATGCAGTGTGGGAGCAGACGCTCAAGGCAGCCGAGCTGCTCGAGGTCGGGGTCGTGAACACGTTCTCCGGCTGCCCCGGCGACGGCCCCGGCGCCCGCAGTCCCAATTGGGTGACCTGCGCATGGCCGACCGAGTACCTCGACGTGCTCGATTGGCAGTGGAACGAGTGCGCGCTGCCGTACTGGAGCAAGCAGTGCGACCTCGTGCGCGCGCATGGCGTGTCGAAGATCGCGCTTGAGATGCACCCGGGCTTCCTCGTCTACAACCCCGAGTCGCTGCTGCGGCTGCGAGCCGGCGCCGGGAAGGAGATCGGGGCGAATTTCGATCCCAGCCACCTGTTCTGGCAGGGCATCGACCCCGTGGCGGCCATCCGAGCGCTCGGGTCGGAGAACGCGATCTTCCACGCCCACGCCAAGGACACCTACATCGACTCGGGCAACGCTCGGGTGAACGGCGTGCTCGACACGAAACCGTACGACCACGTGCGCGACCGCTCGTGGACCTTCCGCACGGTGGGCTATGGCCACGGCGGGGGCACCTGGCGGGACATCCTGGGCGCGCTGCGAGTGGCAGGTTACGACTATGTGCTCAGCATCGAGCACGAGGACATCCTTGCCTCGCGGGATGAGGGCCTGGCCAAGGCAGTGGAGTTTCTGAGGCCGCTGATGTTCAGCGACCCACCGGCGGAGGCGTGGTGGACATGAGCGCAGGACCGACACCGGAGGCGAAATGAAGCTGGGCTACCAGACGAACACGTGGGGCGGCGTGGTGGGTCATCCCATGGGGGTCACGAGCATCAAGGATCTCTTCTACCTGGCCAACGGATCGACGGAGGACGCAGTTCGCGACATATCCGCGGCTGGCTACGAGGGCATCGAGCTCTTCGACGGCAACCTCATCCAGTACCGCGACGCGAAGGACGACTTCAAGCGCCTAATCAGCCACGCCGGCCTGAGCCTAATCGGCGTGTACAGCGGGGCGAACTTCATCTTCCCGGACGTGCTCAGCGAGGAGCTCTGGCGGATCGAGCAGGTCGTGGCTTTGGGCGGCGAGCTGGGCGCCGAGTTCCTCGTGGTGGGTGGCGGCGCGCAGCGCACGCAGGCCGCATCGGCCACGGACTACGAGCGGCTCGCGACAGCCCTCGACACCGTGAGCGAGCTCGCGACTCGCCACGGCCTCGTGGCGACCTACCACCCGCACATGAGCACAATCGTCGAGACACCCGAGCAGGTGGATCGGATCCTCGAGCAGACCTCCATCGGGCTCTGTCCCGACACCGGCCACGTGATCCTCGGCGGCGGCGACCCGGTTGAGTTGGTGGCCCGGCATGCCGACCGGATCCCCTACATCCACCTCAAGGACGTCGATCCCTCCACGGGCGCGTTCGTGCCGTTGGGCCAGGGAGCCCTCGATGTAGATGGGGTGCTCGCCGCCCTGCGGGGCGCGGGCTACGCTGGCTGGATCACCGTCGAGCTGGATGCGTGGGAAGATCCACTGCAGGGCGCGAGGGATAGCCGCGACGTGCTGCTACAGCACGCGACACGCCCATCAAGGTAGGGGCCGTTTTCCTGCGCGGTTTGGGCACCGGGATGAAGCCCAGTGCCGAATGGCTGAGATTCGTTGTCGAGACGAGCGCTCGATTAGAGCTGCCCCCCGCTGCCTCCAAGCGCAGGTCGTGCCATCGCCACGCAGTAGGGCGTAGCAGCGGACCCACCTAGCCCGAGTTCAGCCGATCGTGTTCGATTAGGGCGGCTTCGAGCAACGCGATCAACTCGGTCACTCGGTCGCGTGTGAGGCCGTAGCGCGCGATCGTCCGGATTGGAACCTGGGTCAGCTCCGTCACCTGGGCCTTGATGTCTTCCGGGGTGCCGACGAGCGGCGGCGCGGTGAGCTGCCCAAGCGACAGCACGAACTCGCCCGGCTGGTGCTGGACCAGGAAGCAGTTCGCCAAAAGCACCGGAATGGCATCGAAGTCAATCCATTTCAGCGGCAGCTCCAGGCGCTGATCGATGTGCTCGGTGACGGTCACGCTGCAACCGGTAGGCTGTTCGGACTTCGGGTCAAGCTGCCCGAGACCAAGCGCGGCGGCGTTGCGCACAGGAACCCGGCTCATGTCGGTTGATCCGCAGGAAGTGGAATCCGGAAGTGCAAGCCTCGTTCGGGCCGAGGGCGTGTACAGCATTGGAGCGGTCAGCTCGATGCTCGGTCTGCCGCCGGCGACGCTCCGGACGTGGGAGGAGCGCTATGGCGTCGTGTGTCCAAGTCGCACCGCGGCCGGGCACCGGCTCTACTCGCGCGACCAGGTGGAGCAGCTGCGCTTCGTCAAGTCCGAGATCGAGCGCGGTAAGTCAGCGGCGGACGCCCACCGTCTGCTCGCCAGGCGATTCCGGCCCCGCGGCGGCGCGAGTGGGTCGCCCGAGGCCATGCGCCCTCAGGTGCTCGTGCTGATCGCGGAGCGGGACCGCTACAGCGCCGAGCTGGTGGAGTTCTTCATCCGGACCGAGGGTTTCGGAGTCGCCGTGGCCCTTGACGTCGAGGACGCGAAACGGATGTTCCGGGAGAGGCGGCCGGACGTCAGCGTGGTCGAGCTGCTGCTTGACGGAGGGACCGGCGAGAATCTCTGCCGCTGGCTCAAGGAGCATGGCAGCGCGCCGGTGCTCGCCGTATCGACCCTCGACGTCCGGGACCGCGCTCTCGAAGCAGGCGCGGACGCTTTTGTGACCAAGCCTCTTGCGCGTCAGCGCCCTGCTAGCCCCGTCCGAAGAGGTGGACCAGTGAACGAACGGCTGCCGACGGGGGCTCCCGGACTCGACCAGGTCCTGGATTCTGGGCTTCCCGCCGCAGCCATCAACCTGATCCTGGGGTTGCCTGGCACGGGAAAGACCTTGCTGGCGCTGCAGTGCGTCTTCCGGACGGGCCCGAAAATGCCGGAGAGGAACCAACTGGCCGAACCGCCCAAAGACGGCGAAACCCCTGCGGATGCAGGGGCTTCGGAAGATGGGCGCGGCTGGTTTCGAACCAGCGACCTCTCGCGTGTGAAGCGAGCGCTCTCCCACTGAGCTACGCGCCCGGGAGAAGGGACAGTGTAGGACGAAGCGGTCAGGCGATCAGGTCACGCACGATCAGCGTGGCCGCTGCGGGTGATCCCTTCACGAATCCGAAGAACGGGCCGAAGTCCTTTGTCGCCGAGAAGCCGGTTAGGTAGAGGCCGTCGAGCGTCGTTTGCATCGCGTTGTCAAGGACCGGGAAGCCGTCCGCCAGCTCAACCCGCTCGAGAACGCCGGCCAGGTACGGGACGTTGCGCAGGTCGGCGCGGTAGCCGCAGGCGAAGACGATGTGGTCGACGGTCAGCTCCGTCGAGTCGGACAAGCCAACCCGGACGGCGTCGCCGGACGGCCCGGCCGACACGACCTCGGTGCCCGGCCGGCGCGTGACCCGCTCCGGGTCGAGGCGCGGAGTCAGCCACTGCTCCAGCGTCAGCCGGCCCACCTCCCAGAACTGCAACGCGATCGCGTCCTGCTCGCTCTTCGCGAGACCCCGCCAGTAGCCGGGAACCTCCAGCGTGCGCTCCACGTGCGGATCGACGAAGCGCCAGCTCACGCGCTCGAAGCGGGGCACGTCGTGGCGATGCACCACGTCGATCCGCTCGGCGCCGTGCTCCCCGATCAGGGCCGCCCACTCGTACGCGCTCTGCCTGCCGCCGACGATCAGCACGCGCGCGCCGGCCAGCTCGTCGAACGCCACCAGGTCGCAGGTGTGGGCGCAGCGCTCGGTCGGCAGCGAAGCCGCCCACTCCGGCCGGCAGGTGTAGTGCTGGACACCGGGCGCGGCCACCACGGCGTCGGCAACGATTCGCTCCCCACCGTCGAGTGTCGCCTCGAAGCGGCCGTTCGACTTCTCGAGCGAGGAGACGAACTCCTCGCGCACGGGAAGTCCCTTACGCGCCATGAACCAGTCGGCGTAATCCAGGAACAGCGCGACTGGGATCGGGTCGACCGTCTCCGGCCTGATCTGCCGCTCGTCGAGGAAGGCCTCGAGCGTCTCGACCCCGGCGCCGTCGAGGTGCCAGTCGGGCCCAGAGCGCAGGAACATGCCCTCCGGCATGTGCTCGCGCCAGAAGCCCATCGGCCGCCCGAGAATGACGGTCTCGATGCCGCGCTCGCGCGCCAGCGCCGCCGTCGAGAGCGCGTACGGTCCGGCACCGATCACCAGCAGTTGCGTGTCCATCGGCGAGCTGAGCCGACCCTACACTGGGCCTGGTCGCGAATGAAGGGCTCGGTCATAACTTCAGCCGTCAGAACCCCGGTGGGGAAGTTCGGCTCGGCGCTGCGCGACTCCTCCGCGGTCGACCTCGGGGCAGTTGCGATCCGCGAGGCCGTGGCGCGGGCGAAGATCCCCGCGGACGAGCTCGACCAGGTGGTGATGGGGCACGTGCTGCAGGCCGGCCAAGGCCAGATCACCTCCCGGCAGGCGGCGGTGGCCGGCGGGGTGCCGAAGGAGGTGCCGGCGATCACGCTAAACAACGTGTGCCTGTCGAGCCTGACCGCGATCGCATACGCCGACCAGTTGATCCGCGCCGGGGAGCTCGAGACCGCCATTGCCGGAGGGATGGAGTCCATGTCGAACGCCCCTTACGTGGCCCCGCGCGCCCGCTGGGGCGGCCGCCTCGGTGACGCCCGCCTCGTCGACACGATGATCCACGACGGGCTGTGGTCGACCTTCACCGGGCAGCACATGGGCGAGTCATCCGACGAGGTGAACGCCGCCCTCGGTATCTCGCGCGAGGAACAGGACGAGTGGGCCGCGCGCTCCCACCAGCGGGCCGCCGACGCCCGCGAGTCGGGCCGTTTTGCCGAGGAGATCGTCGCGGTCGCCGACACCACGGAGGACGAAGGCATCCGCCCCGGAACGACCAGCGACTCGCTCGCCGAGCTGCTGCCGGCCTTCGCGAGCGAGGGCACGATCACGGCGGGCAACGCGTCGCAGCTCTCGGACGGGGCCGCCGCGGTGACCGTCATGAGCGCCGAGCGCGCGGCCAGCCAGGGAATAGAACCGCTCGCCGAGATCGTGGCGTCAGGCATGTGCGCCGAGCGCTTCGCCTACCTCCACACCGTCCCCGCGTTCGCGCTGCAGAAGGCGCTCAAAAAGGCGGGCCTCGACATCGCCGACCTCGGACTGGTGGAGATCAACGAGGCCTTCGCCTCGGTCGCCGTGCACGCCACTCACATGCTCGAGGTGAGCGAGGACATCGTGAACGTGAACGGCAGCTCCGTGGCGCTCGGGCACGCGCTCGGGTCGACCGGCGCGCGCATGACGGTCACGCTCGTGCACGAGATGCGGCGCCGGGGCGTCGAGTACGGCGCCGCCACCCTCTGCGGCGGCGGAGGCCAGGGCTACGCCCTGATCCTGCGGCTGCCCGGCTAGCCCGCTGCCACGGCCCGGCGGAGCGCGAGGATGCGCGCCGCCGCCGCGCGCGCCTCGGCCATGCTGATGCGCCCGGATCTGATCGCCGCAGTCAACGACCTGATGGCGGCGACCGAGGACGCGTAGTTGCGCGCGAACAGCACGAGGTCGTCACCCGCGCCCGCGGCCTTCACCGCGAGCTGCCCGGCCTTGCCGTAAGGCTTGAGCGCCCCGGCCTCGAGGTCGTCGGTGATCGTCACGCCGTCGAAGCCGAGCCGGTCGCGCACCTCGGTTGTCGCGATCTTCCGCGACAAGGTCGCCGGCGCCGACGGGTCGAGCGCGGGATAGATCGCGTTGGCGAGCATCACGAGCCGCGCCTTGGCGGCGATCACCTGCTTGAACGACGCTTCGTCCACCGTGCGCAGCTCGTTCGCCGAGAGCGCGATGCTCACCCGCTGGTCGTCGCTGTTCACCCTGGCGGCGCCAAACCCGGGGAAGTGCTTGGTCGTGGCCTGCACGCCGCCGGCGACCAAGCCCGAGGCGAACGCGGCCGCGAACTTGCCGACCGTCGCCGGGTCGGTACCGAACGTGCGCGCGAACTGAAGCAGCGTGGAGCCGCTGCGAGGAATGTCAGACACCGGCGCAAGGTCCACATTCACTCCGGCGCGCCGCAGCCCGCGCGCCGTCGCCAGCCCTCGCGCGCGTATATGAGCGACGCTGCCGGTTCGAGCCATCGCCAGCGCGGACTCGGCCGGCGGGCTGTCGGTGATCCGTCGCACCCTGCCGCCCTCCTGGTCGATCATCACGAGCAGCGGCTCGCGCAACCCGGGCGGGCGCGGGATCGCCTGGAGCTTGCGGGTCAACCTCCGGATGGTCGACACCCTGGTCCCGTTCTCGGCGAACAGGCACACGGCGCCGATCGTGCCGTGCCGGATCCGGCGGGCCAGCGAGGCGGGAATCCGGCCCTGGCCGGAGTCGCGAAAACTCGCCACCACGCGGAGCCCGGCGAGCTGCGCGACGGTCAACTTGGGGAGTGGCGGCTGGCGCGCGTCACCCGATCCGTCGCGCACAACCAGCCAGGCGCCGATCGCGGTAATGAGCCCGACACCCAGCACGGAAATACCCCGTCGCCAGCCCACCGACGGAGCATACGGGGCGATTAGGAAGGACGCCCAGGGGGGTAACACGCGATGGATGGATCGGGAAATGCCAAACGGACCGGCCACGAGCCCGGCAGGGCACTACCTCGCGATGCTGCGTGCCGCGCGAGATTTCGGGCTCGAGCCAACCGAGATTCAGTCGATCGTGCAGCGCTTTCCAATGCCCAAGCCCTCGGAGGGGCTTGTCGACGCATTGGCCGAGGCGATCCTCGCGCGCGGCTGGGCGCTGTAACCAGGCGTCGTCGACAAACGGCGGGGGCCGCTAGCGCAGCATCAGCACGATGCCTGCGGCGATCGCCGCTAGCCCGAGAAGCTGGCCGAAGGCGAGCCGCAGGTGAGCGCCGCCGCGCTTACCCAGCCGGAGCGCCTTGCGCTTGAGCGGCCAGCGCTGCGGCGGCGGGGGCGGCACGTCGCTCCCGGTGGCCATCTCCATATACGGGCGCGAAAGCACAAACAGCGCGAACCCGATCAGGATGAGGCCGATGCCACTCATGGACCCTGCCTACCCGTTTTCGCGCGCTAGGCTTCCTCGCGGACCGTGCTAGGCGGGGAGGTAGCGGTGCCTTGTCACTCGCAATCCGCTCTAGCGAGGCTGAATTCCCGTCAGAGGGGTTGAGCCTTCGGGGTCAGTACGCCGGTGGATGGCGTTGATGGCCAGGTCCCGTGCGGTGGACGGCTGTGAACCAGGTCAGATCCGGGAGGAAGCAGCCTTAAGCAGTACCGCCCATGCGCCACGGGGAAGCCTGGCAGGAGTCACCGGCCGGCGGGCACGCCCGGGGACCGACTTCGAAAACGGGTGCACGGTCCGTCATCTTCAACGCGACACGAAATGGCACAAGGTTGGCGCGTAGGCGATCCACGATCGGTTGCCGTCGGCCTCGCGCCAGCCCGAAGGGGGCCGCAGGGTGCGCGGCACGGGCTCGTGCGGGTCGAGTATCGACAGGCGCTGCACGCGCGGGTTCGCCGGGAGCACGAACTGGCCGGCGCCCAGCAGCGGCTCCTGCACGAGGATCGTCTTCGGCCGCAGGTCGTGCCAGTAGGCGAGCAGGGGAACCATCCTGTGGCCGGCCACGTAAACCGGGCGGCACGCGGGGAGCGCAAGGGCGTGCAGGTCGGACTGCACCTGCGCACGCGCGCGTATGTCCGTGCGCAGCGACATGAGCCGGTCGACCTGCTGGAGGCCGAAGAAGACGACGATCGCGGCGAGCAGTGCGTAGCCGAACGGTCGCCAGCGCAGGCAGGCGTAGGCGGCGAAGAGTGCGAGCATCACGCTCGCGAGGAACAGGTAGCGGCCGAGCAGCGACAGGCCGGCAACCGCGAAGAGCGCGAACGCGAACGCGTTGAGCCCCGCGATGGCGGCGGGGAGCGCGGCGCGCCGCGTGTCCTCTCTCAGCGCCAGCACGAACCCCACGAGCGCCGCGATCAGCTCCGGCAGCCGCAGGATCTCGCCGAGCCTGCGCGGCGCGGTCTTGATCGCGTTGAAAAGCCCGGTCTGGCGCCCGAGCTCGCTCGCCAGGTCGCGTGTGCCGTGAAGCGACCAGAGGAAGTCGCCGGAAATTGCGAGGTCGCTGAGCCCCCACGCGAGCGGCGCCGAGGCCACGAGCAGCGCGAGCCTGACGCGCTCTTCCCACGCGCGCGCGGGAAGGAGCCAGAGCCAGTAGGCGAGCGAGTAGAGCCAGGCCTCGGGGCGCAGCAGTCCCGCCACGGCGAGCAGCACGAGCACCGCGGCGCCACGCCGCGGTCGCCGCGCCTCGAGCACCGCCGCCCAGACCACGAGCGCGATCTCCGCCAGGTCCACGTAGCCGCGGATCCCGTAGTTGAGTAGCGGCACGCGCGTGGCCACGATCAGCGCGGCCAGGACCCCGACGCCGCGGCCGAACAGCTCGTCCCCAAGCCGGAACACGCCCACCGTGAGGGCGCCCATGGCGGCGATCACGAGGATGAGCATCACGGTCTCGCCGCCGTCGCCGAACAGGGACGCCGGGATGCCGGCGAGGATCGCGAGCGGATGCGGCGTGGGGGCGCTCGGCACCCTGTAGTCGGGCGTGCGGCCGTGCGCCAGATCACCGCCCCAGAGCAGCGCGTAGAACGTGTCGTAGTTGAGGAAGGTCCGCCCGAAGAAGGCGAACATCGCGAGCCCGATCAGGCCGGACCCGAGCACGTCGAAGAGAGGTCTTCGCCGCGCCATCGGCGTCAAGGTACCGATCTGATCCTGTGTCTAGGATGGTCCATCCATGCTTTCGCTCTACCGCCGCCACCGCCCGCGCACCTTCGAAGACGTGGTGGGGCAGGAGCACATCGTCCGCACCCTGCGGAACGCGATCGAGCTCGACAAGGTCCATCACGCGTACCTGTTCGTGGGCTCGCGCGGCACCGGCAAGACGAGCATGGCCAAGCTGCTCGCCTGCGCCCTCAACGCGCAGGGAGGCCCGCGCACGGACTTCTCACCGGACGATCCGGCGTGCGTCGCGATCGCGCGCGGCACCTCGCTCGACGTGGTCGAGATGGACGCCGCCTCGCACAACGGCGTGGACGACATCCGCGAGCTGCGCGAGAACGTGGCGCTCGCGCCGATGGGCGGTGGCCGCCGGGTCTACATCCTGGACGAGGCGCACATGCTCTCCACCGCGGCCTGGAACGCGTTCCTGAAGACGCTCGAGGAGCCGCCGCCGCACGTGGTGTTCGTGCTGGCGACCACCGAGGCGCACAAGGTGCCCGCCACGATCGTGGACCGCTGCCACCGCTTCGACTTCCACCGGCCGTCGCTTCAGCAGATCGCCGGCGTGCTGCGCAAGGTGGCGGCCGAGGAGGGGATCGAGGCGCCGGACGCCGCGATCACGATGATCGCCCGCTCGGCCACCGGCAGCTTCCGCGATGCGCTCGGCACGCTCGAGCAGCTCGTCACCTACGGCGGCAAGGACGTGAAGCTCGACGACGTGCTCGAGGTGCTCGGCGTGGCCGATGCCGAGCTGGTGCTCGACGCCGCCGAGGCCCTCGCGGACCACGACGCCGCCGCGGCGCTGATGTCCGTCGAGAAGCTCTCGGCTTCCGGGCGCGACCTCACGCAGTTCATGCGCGAGCTGGCCGCCCACCTTCGCCACCTGTTCGTGGTGCAGACGCTCGGCGAGGTTCCCGACTCGTTCGCGGTCACCGCCGAGCACACCGATCGGCTCCAATCGCAGGCGTCGCGCCTGCCGCAGGCCGAGGTGCTGCGCGCGATCGATCTGCTGGCCGCCGCTTTGAGCGCGGTCAAGGACGGGTCGGATCCGCGCATCCAGCTCGAGATCGCGCTGCTCAAGTCGGCGCAGCCACAGGCTGACGCATCGGTGCAGGCGCTGATGGCGCGCATCGAGCGGCTCGAGCAGGCGCTCGGCAGAGGCGCCGCGCCGGCGGCCCCCAAGCAGGCTGAGGCGGCGCCATCGCCGCCGGCTCCCGTGGCCGAGGAGTCCGCGCCGGAGCCGCCGCGGGCGATGGCCAGCGGGCCCGTTGCCGCCGCCGTGGTCGAGCCCGAGCCCGAGCCCGAGCCGGAGCCTGAACCGGCGCCCGAGCCCGAGCCCGTAGGCGCCCTACCGGTGGACCTCGATCACGTGCGCTCGCTGTGGCCCGCGGCCGTGGAGGCCGTGCGCGAGGAGAACGCGATGATCGGCGCCTTCCTCGCCGACGCCCGCCCGGTCGAGCTCGACGGCGCGCGCCTGACGATCGCCTTCGCCGAGGGGGCCGCCTTCTCCAAGAGGAAGGCTGAGGACAAGCGCGCGCTGCTCGTGCAGGCGCTCCGCGACCTCACCGGGCACTCGCTCGAGCTGGTCTACGAGCTGCGCGAGAGCGAGAACGGAGGCGAGGGCGCGCTCGACGCGTCATCCTCCATGACCGAGGAGCAACTTCTGGAGCGCCTCAAGCAGGAGTTCGGCGCCACCGAGGTCTTCGACACCGAGGAATCGTGACCATGCCCAAGCAGCCAAACGTCAACCAGATGATGCGTCAGGTCCAGCAGATGCAGGCCGAGATGGAGAAGGCGCAGGAGGCGCTCAAGACCGAGGAGGTCGAGGCGAGCGCGGGCGGGGGAATGGTGACCGTGCGGATCACCGGCGCGCTCGAGATCAAGGAGATCCGGATCGACCCCGAGGCGGTCGATCCCGAAGACGTCGACATGCTGCAGGACATGGTGGTCGCCGCGGTGAACGAGGCGATCCGCGCCTCGCAGGAGCTGGCCGAGTCGCGCCTCGGCGGCGCGATGGGCGGCCTGGGCGGGCCCGGCGGGCTCGACCTCGGCAGCCTGGGGCTGCCGGGCTTCTAACCGGGGCGGTGCTGCGGTGCTGATCCGGCAGGAGCCGGACGGCAGCTATCTGGCGATCGGACAGGCATCGCACGCCTGGCTCTCGGGACAACTCGCCCGCGCGTGGGGGAACGAGCGCTTCGGCGCGGTCGAGCCGTGGGAAGAGGTCTGCCTCGGCGCCGAGCAGCACGACGTGGGCTGGGCGGAGTGGGACCTCGACCCGGCGATCGACCCTGACACCGGCCGCCCCCACACGTTCATCTCGCTCCCGCTGCCGGAGAAGATCGCGCTCTGGTCGGCCGCGGCGCGCAAGATGCTGTCGCAGAGCAGCTACGCCGCGCTGCTCGTGTCGATGCACGGAACCGCTCTGTATGAGCGCTTCCCGCCGCCCGAGGACCCCGGCGGCATCGTGCAGAAGTTCCTCGACGAGCAGCGCGAGTTTCAGGCGAGCCTGTCCGGCGGCCTCGATCCCGACGAGCTGCGCCGCAACCAGAAGCTCGTGTTCGCGTGGGACTACATCTCGCTCGCGCTCTGCCTCGACTGGGCACCGACCGAGGTCGAGGACGTGCCCACCGCGGACGGCACCCCGATCACCCTGGCGCTGAGCGAAGAAGCTGAGCTCGATCCCTGGCCGTTCCGCGAGGACCGCGTGGATCTCAGGACCGAGGGTCGCCGCCTCGAGGACTCGTCGCTGGTCACACTCGAGTTCACGCTCCGACCGCGACGCTAGATTCACCAGTCCGTTGCTCTCCCCGCCGGTCAACCGACTGATCACGGAGCTCGCGCGGCTGCCCGGCATCGGACAGCGCACCGCGCAGCGCCTGGCCTTCCACATCCTGCGCGTGCCGAACGATGAGGCACTCGCGCTTGCCGACGCCATCCGGGAGGTCAAGGAGACCGTGACCCAGTGCGAGGTCTGCTTCAACCTCGCGGTGGGCCCGCGCTGCCGCATCTGCGAGGACGAGCGGCGCGACCCAGCAGTGATCTGCGTGGTCGAGGAGCCAAGCGACGTGGTCCCGATCGAGCGCACCAACGAGTTCCACGGCCGCTACCACGTGCTCGGCGGAGCGCTCTCGCCGATCGACGGCGTCGATCCCGAGGACCTGCGCCTGGCCGAGCTGTTCTCGCGCGTGGAGAACGCGGCCGGCAACGGCGGGGTGCGCGAGATAGTGGTCGCCACCAACTCAACCACCACCGGCGAGGCCACGGCCCTCTACATCGCCGAGGAGCTTCGCCAGCGGACGCCGTCGGTGGCCGTCACGCGCCTGGCGAGCGGCCTGCCTGTTGGCGCCGACCTCGAGTACGCGGACGAGATCACGCTCGGCAAGGCGCTGCGCGGCCGGCGCGAGCTGTAGCCACCGCCGTGGAAATCACATATCCGAAGGGCATCCCACGACGGCTACCCGGCCAGCGCCCTTCGAGATATCCGCATCGCCGGTTTGAGTGAGGTGTCGCGCGCCGGCTACGGACTTAGTCAAAAATGTTGACGGGGGGTCAACGAGTTTGACGGGGCGTCAAATCTTTTGACTAACTCGGTAGCGAGCGCGCAGGGGGCGCTAGGCCAGCTTGGCCGCGGCGTCCATCGAGCGATGGAGCGCGTGGAGGATCTGCTCGCGCGTCGCGCCCTTCACCAGGTAGCTCATGGCGCCCGCCTGGAGCATCTCGATCACGATGTTGCGCTCGTCGTAGGCGGACAGCGCGACCACGCTCGTCTCCGGCGAGAAGCTCTGAAGCTCGCGCACCACACGCAACCCACCGCCGGCCGGCATGCTCACGTCGAGCAGCGCGGCGTTTGGCTTGTGCTCCTGGGCGAGGGCGATGGCCTCGTCTGCGTCGGCGGCGACGCCGATCAGCTTGAAGCCCGGATCCGAGCTGACGAAGGCAGCAAGAAGGCCGCGGATGTCCGCGTCGTCGTCGGCAACAAGAACTCGAGCCCGCTCCATGACAGCCCTGCTAGTCGGCATGGGGGATCTGAACTTGAGCGCTAGATCAGCCCAAGCTCTTGCTTGGTCTGGAGGATCCGGAGCAGCGCGCTCTGTATCCGCGCGGCCGGGATCTCGCCCCGTCGCGCGGCATTCAGAACCGCCAGGTAAGCCGCGCTCTGGTCGCTCGACGGGCCCGAGATCCACACCATGTCCGCGCCCGCCTTGATCGACGCCACCGCGGCGTCGGGGATCGTCTGCGTACCCGTGATGGCGGGCGAGTTCAGGTCGTCGGTCACCGCCACGCCGCCGAAGCGCAGGTTGTTGCGGAGCAGGCCCGTCGCCAGCGTGCTCGACTGCGACGCGGGGGTCACGAACTCGTCGGGCGAGTACAGCCCGTGGCCCAGAACCACGCCGGTTGCGCCGGCGTCGAAGGCCGCCTTGAACGGCACGAGGTCGCGGTTGGCGAGCTGCTCCATCGACAGGCCCACGTTCGCGGGCCCCTCGTCGGTCGGCTGTGATGCCGCTCCCAGACCGGGAAAGTGCTTCGGCGCGACGAACATCTTCTCGCGCGCGAACACCTGCACCGTCACGCCGGCGAAGCGCGCGACCTCGTCCGGATCGTCGGAGTAGGTGAGCAGCGAGTAGGCGCCGCCTTGCCCGGTGTCGACATCCACGTCCGGGCCGAGCACGCCGTTGATGCCGGCCTGGCGGAGCGCGGCGGCGGTCTGCGCTGCGTCGTCGGCGGCGGCGCGAATCGAGTCGATCTTCGACGGCGGATCCGCGGGCGGGAGGTCCGACAGCTCGTTGAAGTCGCCGCCGTCCTGCTCGGTCAGGAGCCACGGCGGGACGTGTCCCTGCTGCTTCGCGGCGTCGGACGCGGCGGTGGTGAGCGCGAGGAGTTGCTGAGGATCCGAGTAGTTGTCGGAGGTGATCGCCAGGCCGCCGATATCGAGCCGCGCCAGGTCACCGAAAATTGGCGCGCTCGAGTCCTTGCCGTCGAAGCCGAAGATGAACAGCTGCGCGATCTTGCGCTCGAGCGGCAGGCGCCGCGCCAGATCGTTCACGCCTCGGGCCACGCGCGGCCCGCTCGGCGTGCGCTCGGCGGGCGGCGGGATCACCCGCTCGAGGAACGACCGGTGCGAGACGGGACCGGTCGAGGCAGACCCGCTGGCCGGCGGCAGCACGGCCACGGGCTTCTTGCCGTCGCCGCCGCGCAGCAGGACCACCGCCGCGGCGGCGCCAACGACCGCCACCACCGCCAGCACCAGCACGAGAATCCGGGAACGGCGGCGCAAGGCCCGAAAGCTATCTTTCAGCGCCATGCCTGACGCCGGACCAGCAGAGATGGAAACCGTGGTGATGAAGTTCGGCGGCACCTCCGTGGCCGACGCCGAGCGCATCAAGCGCGCCGCCCAGCGGATCGTCTCCGCGCGCGAAGAAGGCTCGCGCGTGGTCGCCGTGCTCTCCGCGCGCGGGAAGACCACCGACGACCTCGTGGCGATGGCGCACGAGGTGTCCGAGCGCCCGCATCCGCGCGAGATGGACATGTTGCTCTCCACCGGCGAGCGCATCTCGTGCGCCCTGGCGGCCATGGTGATCAACGACCTGGGTCACGAGGCGATCTCGCTCACCGGCTCGCAGGCAGGCATCGTCACGGACACGTCGCACACCAAGGCGCGAATCCTCGACGTTCGGGCGGACCGCATCCGCAAGGCGCTCGACGAGAACAAGGTCGTCCTGGTGGCCGGCTTCCAGGGAGTGTCCACCGCCGCGGACGTGACCACGCTCGGCCGCGGCGGCTCCGACACCACGGCGGTGGCGCTGGCCGCCGCCCTGCAGGCCGACGTCTGCGAGATCTACACCGACGTGTCAGGCGTCTACAGCGCCGACCCGCGCATCGTCCCGGGCGCGCGCAAGCTGCGCGTGGTGTCGTTCGAGGAGATGCTCGAGATGGCATCGAGCGGCGCGCGCGTGCTGCAGCTGCGCTCGGTCGAGTATGCGCGCAATCACGGTGTGCGCATCCACTGCAGATCCAGCTTTCTGGATGAACCCGGTACCTTCGTCGTCACAGAACAGGAAACGATGGAACAGCCACTCGTCACCGCAGTCACCCATTCCACGGACGAGGCCCGGGTCACGCTCACGGGCCTCCCGGACCGTCCCGGCGTCGCCGGCCGCGTGCTCACCGCGATGGCCGACGCCAACGTGAACGTGGACCTGATCATCCAGAACGAGCCCGAGTCCGAGGGCCACGGCGCCGACATGTCGTTCACCGTTCCGCGCGCCGACCTCGTGATCGCCAAGGAGCGGCTCGAAGGTCTCAAGGACGAGCTCGGCTTCGGTGAG
>Ga0070680_100000469_pt1 | contig 27578 bp, 22 predicted proteins | sample KBSC73BmetaG_FD_64672 | JGI IMG/M metagenome (GOLD analysis project Ga0070680, IMG submission 64672) | Corn rhizosphere microbial communities from Kellogg Biological Station, Michigan, USA - KBS C7-3B metaG | ecosystem: Host-associated > Plants > Roots > Rhizosphere | place: USA: Michigan...
CGGGCGAGTGGAACAAGACGCGAATCGTGGTGCGCGGCAATCACGTCGAGCATTGGCTGAACGACTTCAAGCTGCTCGAATACGAGATCGGTAGCCCCGACTGGAAGGCGAAAGTCGCCGCGAGCAAGTTCGGCGCGTGGCCGAACTACGGATTGGCGAAGCGAGGATACATCGGCATCCAGGGTGACCACCCAGGCCTGCTGTCGTTGCGCAACATTCGCATTCGGGAGCTGCACTGATGAGCGCACGCACGAAGCTGTCGGCGATGATGTTCCTCCAGTACTTCATCTGGGGCGTCTGGTTCGTGACCATGGGCACGTACCTCGGCCAGACGTTGCACTTCACCGATCCGCAGATCGGCCTGGCCTACGGTGCGACCGCGATCGCGGCCCTCGTGTCGCCGTTCTTCATGGGCATCGTCGCCGACCGCTTCTTCGCGAGCGAAAAGCTGCTGGCGCTGTTGCATTTTGTCGGCGGTGGCCTGATGTGGCTCACGTCGATGCAGACGTCGTTCTCGACATTCTACCCGCTGCTGATGCTATACGCGCTCTGCTACATGCCGACGCTGTCGCTCACGAATTCCGTCTCGTTCCATCACGTGACGGATTCGACACGCGACTTCCCCATCATCCGCGTGCTCGGCACGATCGGGTGGATCGTCGCGGGGATCATCGTTGGAAAGTGGCTGCATGCGGACGCACTCGTGCTCCCGATGCAAATCGCGGCTGGTGCGTCGATCGTGATGGGCGCGTACTCGCTGACGCTGCCGCACACGCCGCCGCGGGCGGCGGGCGCGCCGTTCAACGTGCGTGACGCGCTCGGATTGGACGCGCTGGAGCTGCTGAAGAACTCGGATTTCCTGGTGTTCGTCGTCGGATCGTTCCTGCTCTGCATCCCGCTGCAGTTCTATTACACGTTCGCGAATCCGTTCCTGAACGAGATCAAGGTGCCGGAGCCGGCGTTCATTCAGACGTTCGGGCAGATGTCGGAAGTCGGCTTCATGCTCCTGCTGCCGTTCGCGCTTCGGCGGCTGGGTATCAAGGCCATCATGCTGGGGGGAATGCTGGCTTGGTCCCTCAGATATCTTTCATTTGCGAATGGCAATCCGGGCGCTGGAATGTGGTTGATCTATACCGGCATTCTGCTTCATGGCGTGTGCTACGACTTCTTCTTCGTCGGCGGGCAGATCTATACGGATCAGCGGGCCGGCGAGCGCATTCGCGCGGCCGCGCAGGGGCTCATCAACTTCGTCACGAACGGGCTTGGATATTTCGTGGGCGCGTTCGTGTCGGGCGCGGTGGTCAATCGATTTGCCACGTCGAACCCGGCGTGCACCGATGCCACTGCCGCCGCGGGCCAATGTCTCAAGGTGACGCACGATTGGCATCAGATCTGGTTGGTGCCCGCGGCTGGAGCCGGCGTCGTCTTTGTTCTGTTCGCACTCGCATTCCGACCGCGCGGCGTGCGCAGCGAGCCAGTTGCCGGGCAAGAAACGGCTCCTGCCGGAGCGACTGCCTGATCTCTCGTCCGGGCGACGTCTCTGTGCGTCGCTTTTGACCCGCCTTCATGGATCTGTACATCACGAGTTTGTTGCTGGGTGTCGTCGGACTGGGTGCCATGGCCTTCACGGGCCTCGGCGCCCGCGGCGCTGGACATGGCCACGCGGGGCAAGCGGGTCATGGCGATGGTGGACATTTCCACTTCGGGTCGGGATCGCACGGCCACGCGGGACACGTCCACGCCGCCCACGGTCACACGAGTCACGTGGGACACGGCGGGACGGGACGACTCCTGGCGATCATGTCGCCGCGGCTGTTGTTCAGCCTCGCGCTGGGGTTTGGGGCGTCCGGCCTGCTGCTGCGTCCGGCAGTCGGCGAACCGCTGCTCATCGCCGGTGCTGCACTCGGCGCCGTGTTGTTCGATCGGGTCCTCGTGAATCCGCTGTGGAATTTTGCGATGCGCTTCGCGTCGAAGCCCGCGGAGACGCTCGAGAGCGCGTTGTTGGACGAGGCGACCGCGGTCACCTCGTTCGACCACAACGGCGAGGGGATCGTGTCGCTCGAAGTGGATGGGCAGGTGGTGCAGATCCTCGCGACGCTGCAGCCGAACGATCGGCTGCTCGGCACAAAGGTTCGTGTTGGTCAGAAAGTACGTATTGAAGAAGTGAATGCGGAGAAGAATTGTTGTACGGTTTCGATCATTTGACCGAACGGCGGAAGTGCAGATCCCTCCCTCCGGTCGGGATGACATCACTCTCCTTTCAGGAGCTCTAATATGAACGGCGGTATTTTCTCCGGAGGGCTGCTCGTTGCCCTCGTCGTCGGGTTCGTGGTGATCGTCGTGCCGATGATCGTCGCGAGCTTTCTCAGAAACGTCGAAGCCGGAACCATTCGGCTCGTCAGCTGGCTCGCCGGCGGAACGGTCATCTATCGCGGGCCGGGCAAGTCGAAGGAGATCCCGCTCTTCACGACCGGCACGACGATCTCGAGCAAGGTCATCAACATCGATCTCGACATCACCGACCAGACGGCGGACGTCGACGACAGCGGCACGCCGCGGCCGATCAAGGTGCGCGTGTTGGCCAGCGCCATCGTCTCGGTGGGCGACAGCGACGCGATGATCAAGACGGCAGCGAACCGATTCTTCTCGAAGAGCGACGCCGATCAACTCAGCACGCTCACGGATCTTCTTTCGAGCTCCGGGCGCCGCGCGATGAACCTGCTGACGCACGACCAACTCTTCTCGGCGAAAACGGCGCCGCGCGCGCTGCCGCCTGGCTCTGGCGGTTCGGGTCTGCCGGTACGAGTGCAGCAGCAATCCACGGCGTTGATGGAGAGCGAGCACGCTTCGTCTATCGAGGATGAGGACGATCCGCTCGCGGTGATCATTCGCAAGGCGTGCTCGCGCGAGCTCACGGATCTCGGCCTGACGTTCAACTCGCTCAACATCAAAGTCGTGCAGTCCGAGGTCGCCGAGGCGCGACGTCGTCAATCGGCGGCCGAGGCGCAGGCGAACGCGGATATCGTGTCGGCGACGCAGTCGCGACGTGCGAAGGAAGCACAGCTCGAGGCCGAGCGCGCGATCTCGGACAAGCAGCGCGAGCTCGAGCAGACCAAAGCCTCGAACGCGGCGCTGATTGCGCAAGCCGAAGCCAAGCGACAGGAAGCGTCGGGCGTCCAACGAACCGCCGAGCTCGACGCGACGCAGATCGCGCAGGCGCGAGCCGATGCCGCGAAGGTTCGATTGGAAGCCGAGGCCGCGGCCGACGCCGAAGCGATTCGCATTCGTAAGATTGCCGACGCAACCGCCGAGAGCATCCAGAAGGTGAATCAAGCGATTCAGGCTGGCGGCGAATCGTACTTCCGCTACCGGCAAATCGAGATGCTGCCGCAAATCGCGCCGGTGATCGCGGATGCCTTGTCGGACGCGAAGCTCGTCACGATCGCGAGCGGTGAAACGGGCGCGCCGGAGACGACGACCAACAACATCACGAGCGTCATTCAGACTGTTTTGGCGGCGCAGCTTGTCTCAAAGAGTTTGCTGGACGGTGCGCAACCTGTGCCGGCTGCTCAGGCTACGTTCCCGAGTGCGATTCCTCAGCCGCCTGTGAAGAAGTAGGTTTCAACTACAAGCGAATCACTGACGGTCACGGACACCGACGGATCGGCACGGCGACCGCAACTACAGATTGATTCTTTCTTTTGAAAAAACGGTCGGGAGGCCAATAGTGGCCTCCCGAGCGTTTTTGTAACAAGACAATGCTTTTACGCCGTATCCGTGTCCGTCCGGCTGTGCCCGTGCCTGTCAGTGATCCGCGTGTAGTTCAGTTCAAGGCTGTGGATCCGACACCTTCACCGGCGTATAAGTCTTCCGCAGATCCGCCAAATACGCATCGTGGAGTCCGCGAATCGTATCGAATTCGCGCTTCACCGTCGCGCGATAGTCAGGGCGCGTCGCGAAGTCGAACAGCAAGGCCGCCATGGCCTGCGCATCGGCGAGGAAGCCCTCGTGACCCACTGGCCCCAGTGCATCCTGCTCCATCTCATACGTGTGATTCGGTGAGTTCGACGTCTTCGCCGTAAACTCGGCGCCCGCAAGCGCGATCGACACACTGCCGGTTTCCTCGAAGCCCTGCGGTTTGCCCGGATCAGGGTTCACGCCGGTCGCGCCGTACTTCTTCAAGTACGCGAACGCGAGCTCGGAGATCGCGCCGGTGCTGATGCCGTCACGATCCTTTCCATAGTGATCGATCTTCACCTTCGTGCCCGTCGCAAGTGCGGCGGCACGCGCAGCATCGTCGACCATCTGGGACAGCTGCCCGAGGTACACCTCGTCGGGATACCGAATGTAGAAGTCGGCCTGTGTGCGATCGGGCACGACGTTCGGCGCCGCGCCGCCCTCGGTGATCACGCCCTGAACGCGCGCTTCCGGTCGGATGTTGCTGCGGATGGCGTCAATGTTTTCGAACAGATGAATGACCGCGGTCAGCGCGTTGCGACCGTTCCATGCGGTGAGTTGATGGGCGGGTGCGCCGTAGAACGTGTACTTCACGCCGTCGATATTCATGCAGCACGTGCCGAAGCCTGGAGCAGGACGGCTCGTCTGGCTCGACGAATGGCTGCGCACGATGATGTCCATGCCGTCGAACACGTGTGCGTCGTACATCACCGTTTTCGCGACCGGCGGCATACGCTCCTCACCCGGCGTTCCAAACATCACCACCGTGCCCGGTGTGTGTGTCTTCGTCAGATACTCGGCAATCGCAATGCCGGCGGCCATGCCGATCGGGCCCTGCGTACTGTGTTGGTCGCCGTGGAATGCGCCCTTGGTTCCGCGCAATGCGTCGTACTCCAGAATGACGCCGAGCTTAGGACCAGGCGTGCCCTTGTTGTACCGAGCGACGAACGCCGTTGGTAGACCGGCAACGCCCATCTCGACGGTGAAGTCGTGCTTCTTCAGATAATCGGCGAGCAGTTGAATCGACCGCTTCTCCTCGAAGCCCACCTCGGGATGCCGCGTGATATCGTCGCCAAGCGCGATAAGCTCTGTGTCCATGAGCTCTTTCGCGCGAGCGACGACTTGATCCCGCGCGGGATTGGCCGCCGTGAGCTTCGCGACGAGCGACGGTACGTCGAGCGATTTTTCGAGCGAATCGAGCCGGCGCACGACGTCGCGTGCGGATTCGCGCTCGGTTGGCGTCTCCTGAGCGGTGAGGAGTAGTGGCGCGAAGAGTGCGACGAGTGAAAGGCCGAAGGCGCGCATGATCGAGACGTGAGAAGGAGTGTCCAAAATCCGTCACGGCGGCGCGAAAGGCCAGACCGATTCACGTCGTGCGGACCTATTCGACCATCAAGCCTTGCGTTCAGAGGCGCCCTTCTTACGTTGCGCTCGTCACTGGTAGCCGCCGCTGGAGGCAGCACAGCGCCCGAACCGATGCACCAAGGATGACCAATGGCGTACGCTCGGATCTACGATGTTGCTGAAGTGAAAGGCATGTTGATGATCGCCGAGGGATCCGCGAACATCACCTCGTTCAAGGTCTTCGCCGCCAATCAGGCGAAGAAAAAGAAAAAGGCCGTCTTCTCGAAAGCGCCGGTTGCTCACGCGGGCAGCCTGCATTCCGGTCAAACCGCCGACGATCTGTCCACGCGCGTCGATACCGGGCCAGCGACGGCGAGCACGTTCAAGGACTTCGACACGATGGTCCTCGCGACGACGGAAGGCTTGAACCACGCGAACGGGCAGGCTGCACTCGCGTTGCTCGACGGCGGCGCTATCGACGCGACGTTCACCGCGCCGCTCGCGGCCAACCAGTACTTCGGCTCGCGGAGCACGCGCATCGGCGCCAAAGGCTCGGGCGCCGCTCAGAATGATCCGTTCATGGTCGCGACGCAGATCTTCGTGAAAGTCGTTCGCTATGTCGGCGGCAATCTCTGGATTCAGACGAGCTATCCAAGCCAGCTGAATGCCCGCGGGGCGCCGAGTCTCGCGGCGTTGCCGTAACAGAACAGAAGCGCGGCGCGCGCGATGCCGTCGATCGTACAACTGCAGTGGATTGCCACGTGCGGACCATACGATCCGCGCGCGTATCTCAATCTGTGTCGCGCGCTGGTGGCGCAGGGCAAGCGCGAGTACGCCGAAGGCATCTTTCGGCGATGGGAGCGTGCGGATCCGGGCAACCCCGCAATCGCGTATCATCGCGCCGCGCTTCTCAAGGAAAACACGATCGCCCGCGCGCCGCAGGACTACGTCATCGACGAATTCGATGAGTTCGCCGACTCGTTCGACTACGTTCTAGCCGAGCTCGGCTACCGAGTTCCAGAGCAGTTCGATCGATTGCTCGCCGAGCGAATCGATCGTGACGGAACGCGCGCAGTGATCGACCTCGGTTGCGGCACTGGGCTGTGCGGCGTCGTCGCCCGACCGTACGCCGCAACGGTGTGTGGCGTCGATCTATCTGCGCGCATGCTCGACCAAGCGCGTCAACGGCGTATCTACGACGAGCTGGTCGAGTCAGACATCGTCGCCTACCTCGATCAGAGTCCGCGTCGATTCGACGTGCTGCTTGCCGGCGACTCTCTGGTATACATCGGCGACCTACGGCCGGTGTTCGAAGGCGCACGCCGCGCGCTGTTGCCAGGTGCGCTGATGCTTCTTTCCCTCGAGCTCGGCGACGACGATAGCGGGTTCTCGGTGACGCCCGCGGGCCGATTCCAGCACAGCGAAGCATACGTCGACGCGACGCTCCGGGCTTCGGGCTTTGCCGTAGAGCAGCTCGAGGCAGCGGTGCTGCGATATGAATGCCAAATGCCGGTTCAGGGGCTGCTCGTCGTCGCGCGAGGGCCAAAGGCGCACTGAGGCGTTTTCCGCTTGGCGGAGAGCCTCCCTGAGCGCTTGCATCTTGTAATCGTGGCGAGGATCATTCTCGCGTGACTCACAACAACGAGACGTCCGATCTCGGGTTTGGCCGGGTTGTCGCCCAATCTGTTCGAGGGCGCTTCCTGAATCGCGACGGAAAGCCCAACAGCAAGAAGTACGGACTGGGCGCACAGCGCGCCGCGCGCTTCTATCTCACCGCGCTCGACGTGTCCTGGCCGGCGTTCGTGGGCTGGATGTTCAGCGTGCTGCTGTTGATGAATGGTTGCTTCGCGCTCGCCTATCTGGCGCTCGGCGACAGCGCGCTGCACGGCAGCGAGCAGCTTGGACTCACTGATCCGTTCCTCCGCGCGTTCACGTTCAGCATTGGCGTGTTCACGACCACGGGTACGGGCGTGATGTACGCGTATGGCACCACGTCCAACTGGCTCGCCAACCTCGAGTCGTTCGTCGGGCCGATCACGCTCGTCGTCGCGTTCGGATTGCTCATCGCGCGGCTGACGCGGCCGCGCATGCGAATCGGGTTCAGTGAATCAGCCATCGTCGCGCCGTACGAGGGCGGACGCGGGCTCATGTTCCGCATCGTGAACTTGCAGCCCGGCGAGCTGAGCGACGTACAGTGCCGCGTGAATCTCGCCTGGTTCGAAGAGATTGGTGGAGTTCGTGAGCGCAACTTCCACAACCTGACGCTGGAGCGACCGTCGGTCGAGTTCTTCACATTGCATTGGACGGTGGTGCATCCGATCACCGCCGATAGTCCGCTTGCCGGTATTACGCCAGAGGCGCTGGCGGCCTCGCAGGCGGAATTCCTGATCTTCGTCAGCGCGCTCGAGGAGACATTTTCGACTCGCGTCTCAACCCGTAGCTCGTACCTGTGGGACGAAGTGCGGTGGGATGTGAAGTTTGCCAGCATCTTTGCTCACGGCCCGGACGATGTGATTGCGATCGATGTCGAGCGGCTCAGCCGCACGGAGCCGACCGAGGAAGGCGCGACGCGCACACCGTCGCCGATCGAGCGAGCGACTCCTCGCTCGACGCAGCCGACTTAGCGAACGTCGCCCGCGCCGACGCGCGTCGCCTCCAAGTCGAGCTCCTGCTCGAGCGCGCGAAGCACGTCGTCGGAAATCGCGTCCTCATTGCGCAGACGGATCAGCATGCGACGCTCTGCGCCAATCATGCTCAGCCGCAGCCGACGGCGCCCAGCGTAGCTTCCGCCCTGCTCCTCCGCCATCCTGGCCTGTTCGCGCACCTCGGCGCGTAGCACCTCCACGTCGCGCGGATCTACCCAATCTTCGTGCGACAGATCCTCGAGTGCTTCGGCGCCGCGCCGCGTGGCCTCCCGGCGGGCGAGTCGCTCTTCGGCGTGATGGGTTTGTTCGGGTTCGAACCGAAGCGCGCGCACGATCGGCGTCAGCGAGAGCCCTTGCACGACGAGCGTCAGCACGATGACACCCATCGCCACGAGAATGATTTCGGTGCGGTACGGGAAGGGAGATCCGTCGGCGATCGTGCGAGGGAGCGCGAGGGCGGTCGCGAGCGAAACGACACCCCGCATGCTTGTCCACGACACGAGGAAGACCGCCCGCCACCGCGGGCGAGGCTCCTTGGCCCGCGTGTTCGCGCTCACCCGCCGGCACACCGTCACGAACGGGACCCACAGCAGACGAGCAATGATCGCAACGACAGTCAAGATCGCGCCGCTTCGCAGCACGAGACCGACCGACCCGCGCGGGACCTCATTCAGAAGTGTTCCCACCTGCGCGCCCAATAGTAGAAAGATCAACGCGTTGAGGACGAACGTCACGAGACTCCAAATGGTGCGCGTCTGCAGCCGCGACACCGGGCTCACCGCCGTGGAGAGGTTCTGTTGCAGGTAGACGCCTCCGGCCACGCACGCGAGGACGGACGAGACGTGGAGCGCCTCAGCGGACAACCACGCCACATAGGGGCCGGCCAGCGTGAGCAGGGCTTCGGCGAGCGAGTCTCTCGTCAGATGCGCAGCTCGGATGATGAGCCACGCCACCAGAAGGCCGACCATTGTCCCCACGCCGGCATCGATGAAGAACCGAACGATCGATTCGCCCCAGCTGAACACGCCGGTCACGGTCGCGATGACTGCCGTGCGATACAGGACGAGGGCGGACGCATCGTTGACGAGACTCTCGCCCTCGAGGATCGTGATGACGCGGCGCGGCACCGGCAATCGCGAAACGATCGCGGTGGCGGCAACGGCATCGGGCGGCGAGATGATCGCACCGAGCGCGACGGCCGCAGGCCACGGAAGGCCCGGAAAGAGCAGGCGCGCAACGATCGCGACGGCTGCCGTCGTCACGAGTACCAATCCGATCGCGAGAGCGCCGATCGATCCAAGGTTGCGCCTGAAGTCCCGCACCGACGTGAACATCGCGGCCGACCAGATGACGGGCGGCAGGAACACGAAGAACACGAGCGCCGGGTCGAGATCCGGAAGCGTGACGCCGGGAATCATTCCGACGAGAAAGCCGGCGACTACCTGGAGAATCGGTGTGGGCACCAGCAGGTGCCTGCCCAGCGCACTGAGAGCAACAACCAGCGCGACGATGGCGATCGCGAAGATGATCGATACGGAGTGGGGCATTCAAAGCCTGGGCGGAGGTAGCGCGCGGCACCGCGCAGCGAAACTAAACGCCGAGGCAAGACACGCGACCACTGGTGTGACGTTTGCGGGCATGCGTCGGCACCGAAGTCAATTCACAGCAAGCCGCCGCAACCGCTATGACGCCAGACAATCAGGACGATGAGACCCGTCGCGCGAGGGATGAGATCGCCGCGCGCCTGCGAGGGGCCGGAGTGCCGACGTCAGACCGGGACTCGTCGGACGCTCTGGCCCGCTTGCTCGACGCCGTCGAAGACTTCGAGCGAACCGTGCAGCGGAAGGGCGGAGACCTAATGGTCGACGAGCCAGTCGACTCTGGCCGTCCGCTGAAGCCGGACGACCAGGCGTTTGTGCTGCCCAAGCGTGGAGAGAGCGAGCCCGTCTCGGATTTCATCGACCGGATCGCGGACGCGCGCGCTCGGGCGGCTCGCGAGCCGCCACAAGCTTAGCACGACCGTTCAGTCAGACCGGAGCGCCTCGAGTGGATCGATGCGCGTCGCGCGCCGCGCGGGGATGAGGCTCGCGACCGCGGCGACTCCGACGAGCACCGTCGTCACGGACAGAAATGTCCACGCGTCCGTCGGTGCTACGCCATACAGAATGCCGCGCATCAATCGCGTGAGCGCAAATGCGACGACGAGTCCAGCGCCGGCGCCGAGCGCGGCGAGCGTCAGACCTTGTCGCACGACAATACCAACCACCGATCGTGGATCGGCGCCGAGTGCGATGCGAATGCCGATTTCGTGCGTGCGGCGAGAGACTGAATAGCTCATCACGCCGTAGATCCCGACCGCTGCGAGCGCCAATGCGATCGTCGCGAAGGCGGTCAACAGGACGAGATAGAAGCGTGACTCCGCGGTCGCGTCATTCACGAGCGCGCGCATCGTTTGAACCGCGGAGATCGGCGCATTCCGCTCCGCACCGCGTATGGCGGCTCGAATCTGTGGAGCAAGCACGCTCGCATCACATTCGGAACGCTGACACGCCACGCGCGCAACGAGCGTCATCGCGCGACTCGCGCCAGTGCCGTTCCGATACGACGACTGTTGAGCGAATGGCAGGAAAATCTCTTCCTCCGGCGCCGCCGACCAATCCGAGCGAACGTCGTTCTTCGCGATGCCGACGACCGTGATCCACGTCGAGTCGCTGAGCGCGATGCGCTTGCCGATGGGATCCTCGCCTCTCCAATGCGTCTTCGCCATGAAGTCGTTGATCACGACGACGCGGGGCGTCCCCACACGATCCGCGTCGGTGAAGTCACGGCCGCGCAATATCGGAATCCGCATCGTCGCGAAGTAGCCCGGAAAGACGACGCGATACGTCGCGGCTGGCGCCTCGCCGGGCTTCGGAGTCGGTCGCCCTTCGATGCGAAACGACAATCCCCAGATGTCGCCGCCGATGGGCAAGTGGTTGATGTAGCTCGCTGACACGACGCCGGGCGCCGATTTCACTCGCGCCAAGGCGTCAATGTAAAAGCTCTCATGGCGCACTGAGTCTGCCGCGGGAGTGCCGGCCGTCGAGACGATCATCGAGACGACATTGCGCGGATCGAAGCCAGGGTCGATGTGTTGCAGCTGAACGACGCTGCGAATCATCAGCCCGGCGCCGACCAGCAGCACGAGCGCGAGCGCGAACTCCGACGCGACGAGCACGCTGCGCATTCGGCCGCGCCCCCGGCCGTCGCTCGACGCGCGATCGCCGTCGCGGAACGTCTCCGCGAGATCGACGCGTGCGCCGCGCAGCGCGGGGAGCAGTCCGAACGCGATCGCGGTGAATGCCGTGAGGCCAAATGCCATCGCGAGCACCGAACCGTCGATCGTCACCGACGCGACGCGAGGAATGATTGCCGGACTCGATGCGACGAGCATGCGCACGCCCCACGCGGCGAACGCGAGACCTGCCGCGCCGCCAATCAGCGCGAGCAGCGCGCTTTCGACGAGCATCTGCGCGATGAGCCGCGCGCGCGTCGCGCCCATCGCCGTGCGAATCGCCAGCTCTCGCTGCCGGCTGCCTGCCCGTGCGAGCAACATGTGTGCGACATTGGCGCAGGAGATCAGCAGCACGAAGACGACCGCGACGAACAGAATGATGAGCGGCGCCTGAATGTTGCCGACCACCTTCGCCTTGAGCGGCACGAGCTCGACGTTCTTGTTCGTTCCCGGAAACTCGCGCTCGAGACGAGCGGTGACAGAACCGAGATCGGCGCGCGCTTGCTCGAAGGACACGCCTGGTTTCAGCCGCGCAAAAATGCGCAGACTCTGACCTCCGCGGTTCGCCTGCGCCAGGCGTGGCGCAAGCACGAGCGGCGCCCAGAGCTCGGCGCGCGTTGCCCAGAAGGGCGCGAATTGAAACGTCTTCGGCATGACGCCAACGACTCGATAGACCTTTCCATCGAGCGAGATCGATTTGCCGAGCACATTCTGGTCACCGGCGAAACGCCGCTGCCACAGGCCGTAGCTGATGATCGACACCAGCTCGTTGCCCGGCTGATCCTCATCGGCGGCGAACATGCGGCCCAGGAGCGGCTGCACGCCGAGCATCGGTAGCATCCCCGGCGTGATGTGCAGCGCGTTGATCGCTCCCGGATCGTCGCCGCCGGTGAGATCGGGCGTCCAGTACTCGGCCGCCGCCATGTCGGTGAAGCCTTTCGTCTGCGCTCGCCAGTCGGCGAAGTTTGCTGGAGCTACCGGATTGCGCCCATGGTGGAGCGCCACGACGAGCCGGTCGGCGTCGGCATAGGGCAGCGGCTGGATCAGCACCGCGTGGACGACGCTCAGGATCGCGGTGGTCGCACCAATTCCGAGGGCGAGCGCCAGCGCAGCGGCAACGGTGAAGGCAGGTGTCTTTCGCAGTCCGCGCGACGCGAACTTCACGTCGCGCGACAGCACGTCGATTGTCGCGCCGACTCGCACGTCGCGCACGTTTTCCTTCACCGCCTCTATACCGCCGAGCTCGATGCGTGCGGCGCGCTCGGCGGCTTCGGTGGTCATTCCAGCGCGCACCTTCTCGGCGACGAGCGCATCGAGGTAGCCGCGCACCTCCACATCGAGATCCCCGTCGGCTCGATCACGGGCGAACAGGTTGCGCAGGCACGAAGCCGCGCGATGCAGAATGTCCATTTCTGTCGAGATCCTGAGGTCGTGTGCAGGCGAGCGTCGTTGCTCGCAACGGTTTGGCCGGCACTCCTATAGACACGCGATACGAGAAAGGGGTTGGGATGGAGGAAAGAATTGGCGCAAACGTGGCGGCCTCTCGCCTCCGAATTTCCAGGAAAACCGCCTTCGCGAGTGATTGAACGACGACCCGGCCCGCATGCGAAGGCCGGAAATCGATTCTTTCGAACGGAAATGACGGAAACTCGCCGCCGGATGCGCAATGCCTCATGGACGTCGCTCGAGCGATGTCCGCTCCCGCGCCTTGCTCGCTCACCTCCCTCCATCCTCGTATGCGCCATCTCACTTCTCGCGCTCTTCCCACGCTCGCATTGCTCGGCATCCTCACGGCCTGCGGCGGAAGCGACTCCGTCGCCGGACCGGGCGGCAGTTCGCTGAGCTCCTCCGAGGCGCAGCTCGTCGTCGCGAATCTGTTCAGCGAGATCTCGAAAGCGATCGCGAGCGGCGTCGTATCCAAGTCCGCCTCGCCCGCGGCGGCGCGCGCGGCCGCCGCGCCGACGACGGTCCACGAAACGCTGAGCTCGAGCTGCGCGGCGGGCGGTACGGTGACCGGGACGTACACCTTCACGTCGGACTTCAACGCCCAAGGCGCCGGCACCGAGTCCGGCTCTGTGACGGTGACGACGAATGCGTGTCAGGTGTCGACCGGCACACGGACAATCGCCGTCGGCGGCAGCTTCACGCTCACGTTCAGCGTGACGTACGCCAACTTTGCGCCGGCCTCGAACTTCACGTGGAACGAGACCGGGAATTTTACCTGGAGCGGCGGAAGCTGCGCGATCGATTACACCGCCATCGTCACGCCCCAGGGCAAGCAGACGGTCACTGGCTCCGTGTGCGGCGTGAACATCTCGTACTCGACCTGACGAATCCGTGTCGCGGCCGGGCCTTTCCGGCCGCGACGGAGTGGGCAGCGGAGCAGAACGATGTCGGTGGCGCCGAGCGCCGGTGCAGAGCGTTGGTCGGTCAGCTTCGCTCGAGCAGCGGAAAGCCCGACATCCGGCGAAACTCTTCCTGCTTTTTCTTGGACGACAGCTTGCCGATGAAGCGCCAGAACCACATGCCGCGCATCTCACGGTGCAGCCGCTGCGCCTCTTCCATGGAGGAGCGCCACTCGATCTCACGCCAACCGTATTTCTCGAAGAACTTCGTGCCCGCTTCGGGCGCGAAGCGAAACGGCGCGTTGCCGGCGGAGAGCTGCTTCCCCCACGACTTCTGAATCATCTTCATCAAACGCGGGCTGATGAGATCGATCAGCCACCACTGGAACGTGCGTGCTTCGTGAAGAGCGCTGGCGAGATCGGCCACGTCGTCCTGCGAGAGATAGACGAGCAGTCCCTCCGTCAACACGAGCGCACGCGTGGCCTCACTGGCTAGCTGGCTGAAGAGCGCTTGACGCTTTGCCTTGTCGGTGAGATCGACGCGAACGGCCTCGTAGCGACAGACCGTCTTTTCGCCAGCGAGTGTCTCGAGCTTGTAATCGAGAATGCCAGGCAGATCGACATCCACCCAGCGAAGGGTCGGCGGCAGCTCCTTCATCCGCCACGGCCGCGCGTCGAGTCCAGCTGCGAGATTGACCACGAGGTCGACACCGTGCGACTTCACGCGGTCGAGGATGATCTCGTCGAATACCGCGGTGCGCACGATCATCGCCCACGCCATCTGCCGACCGTTCTTGAACGCGTCGACGATCGCTTGCCCGTGTTCGCCGCCGAGTCGCTCGGCGTACGGGTCGCGGAAGATGGCGTCGGGGCGCTGTGTTTCCATCGCGCGGTAGATCGCCACCCATCGCGCGGTGTCGGATACGCTCGTGAGACGAGTCATTGAAAGAAGGTGTCTACTTGCGAGCGAGCGCCAATGCGACGGCGGCGGTGGTCGATGCCGCGGCGAGCAGCCACGGCACCCAGAGCGGAATTCGCGCGAGCGGCGAGCGCGTTTCGCTCTTCGGCGCAGTTGGGCTGAGCACGCGCGCGATGTCGGCGGCGCTCGCCGGACGATCGGATGGAGCTTTTTCGAGACAACGCATCACGATCCGCGACAGCTCGGCAGGAACGTCCTGCCGCCGAGCGCCGACCGGCTCCGGAGCTTCTTTCGCGTGTGCCGCCATGATCGCCTGCGGTGTGCGGCCGCGGAACGGCGGATGGCCCGTGATCATCTCATATGCGACAACGCCCAGCGCGTAAATGTCGGCACGATGATCGAGGGTTGGGTCGCCGCTGGCCTGCTCAGGCGCGATATACGTCGGCGTGCCGAGGCTGACTCCGGCCGCCGTGATGCGTCCGTCGGAATCTTCGCGCTGTGCGGACATGAGCGCTTTGCCGATGCCGAAATCGAGCACCACCGCGCGCTCATGGAAGAACATCACGTTCTCGGGCTTGATGTCCCGATGGATGATGTTCTCGCCATGCGCATACGCGAGCGCGCTCGCGACCTCTTCGAGAATTCGCGTGATGTTCGCGAAGCTCATCGGGCGCTCGCGATCGATTCGTTCGCGCAGCGATTCGCCGTCGACCAGCGGCATCGTGTAGAACAGGGAGGTCCCCGCCTGACCTGCAGCGAGCAATGGCACGATGTTCGGATGCTGCAGTCGCGCCGCGAGCATGATCTCGCGCTTGAATCGTTCGGCGCTCAACGTCGCGGTGAGCTCGGGGGCCAGAACCTTGATGACGACCCGCCGGCCGAGCGCGGTCTCGAGCGCGACAAAGACGCGCGACATTCCGCCGCGCGGCAGCTCGCGTTCGATGGTGTATGCGGAACCGAGTGAGGCCTGCAGCCGCTCGCGAAGCTCCGGCTGCAGCGCGGACTGCGTATGGCTCCGGTCGATCTCCATGGTCAGGCCTCCAAGCAGCTAGACTACGCGCCCGCGGACGCCACCGCTAGCGTGTCAGTCGCGAAGTGCCGCTCCCACCAATGCGCCCAGCCCACCGACGACCAGCGCCGAGCCGATCGTAGCGTAGGACCCGAGCCGGCCACCCGCAGACAGAGTGAGCTGCGTACTCCCGCCGTGCACGAGGTCGACGCTCGTCGTAAGGGTCGTGAGATCCATGAGAACGAGCCCGGCGTGTGCCGCCGCGCCGTACGCGGCCCCGCGCTGGAACGGAACGAACGACTTTCGATCATTGATTTCCAACGGACCCGCCCCGAGGTCGAGAGCGATTCGGTCGGTTAGCCACCGCCGGTGTCGAAATTCCAAGGCGACACGCCGCAGGTCTCCTGGCCCGCCTCCGATCTGCGCGGTGGCGCCGATGGCCGTTCGGTCCGACCGATTCACCATCGCCCCCAAGTCGAGCGACGAGTAGTAATAGGCGTCTCTCGAATTTGACGGACTTGCGAGGGGAATTCCCCCGGCGCCAGCGATCCGCCCGCTTTCACCCGGTTCCAGAAGCAGGAACGCGCGACATGCCGGGAGGGGCCGTCCCCTGAAGCACAACGGCTGGGGCTGGACCTGCGCCTGTGCCGCAGCGGCAACGACGAAACAGCAAATCGCGAGAGCGCTCGTTGGGAGCATACGATAAACACGCTCGACCGTGATGAGCCCGGGCAATCGGTCCGCCGGGCGCCCTAGCCGAACTGGCCCCCGGGCGCATCTTGATACACGCGTTCGGCCGCCTTGGCCGATCGAGAGTCCGAGTTTCCCCTGACCCACTCTTCCGATGTCACGACATCGCTCGCTGCTTTCGCTGGCCGCGCTCCTCGCGGCCCCGGCCCTCGCGGCCGCGCAAACCCGCATGCTGCGCACGCCCACGGTCAGCAAGACGCAGATCGCGTTCGCATATGCGAACAACGTCTGGATCGTGGATCGCGCCGGCGGTAACGCGCGTCGCGTCACCAGCTTTCAGGGCACCACGGAGAATCCAAAGTTCTCTCCTGACGGCAAGCTGCTCGCGTTCAGCGCGCAGTATGGCGGCAACGTCGATGTGTATGTCGTGCCGGCCGAAGGCGGAGAGCCGAAGCGGCTGACGTGGCATCCAGGCGCGGATCTCGTGCAAGGATGGACGCCCGACGGCAAGAACATCGTGTTCAATTCGTCGCGCGCAACCGAGGCGCCGAGCGCGGCGCCGCGTTTCTGGACCGTACCGGTCGAGGGAGGCGTCGAGACGCCGATGGCGCTGCCGCGCGCGTATCAGGGCAAGATCTCGCCCGACGGCCGTCGCGTCGCGTATCGCATGAATAACTCGTGGGACGAAGAGCGCCGCAATTATCGCGGCGGACAGAATCGTCCGATCTGGATCGTCGATCTCAAGACGTACGATCTCGAGACGACGCCGAACGGCACGAGCGATCTCGTCGTCGCGCAAGCGGGGGCGCCGCGCGGCACGTCGCACTTCTCGGCGCCAACGACGCCGGAGTCGAAGAACATGGATCCGGTGTGGGTCGGCAACGACGTCGTCGACTTCCTGTCGGATCGCGACGGCGTGTCGAACGTGTGGAGCTACGACACGAAATCGAAGAAGCTCACGCAGCTGACCAGCTTCAGCGATTACGACGTGAAGACGATCGATGCGTCCTTCGATGGCAGCGCCGTCGTGTTCGAGCAAGGCGGCTACATCCATCTCCTCGATACTCAGTCGAAGAAGGAGCACGTCGTCAACATCACGGCGACTGGCGACTTCCCGTGGATGATGCCGCAGTGGAAGGACGTCTCCGGTGCGATGAGCAATCTCGCATTGTCGCCGACGGGAAAGCGCGTCGCGCTCGAAGCGCGCGGCGAGATCTTCACGATTCCGGCGGACAAGGGCGACGTTCGCAACATCTCGAACTCGAGCGCGTCGGCGGAGCACGAGCCGGCGTGGTCGCCCGACGGCAAGCAGCTCTCGTATTTCAGCGACAAATCGGGTGAGTACGCGCTCTACATCGAGTCACAGGACGGACTCACACCGCCGCGCGAGATCAAGATTCCAACGACCGGCCATTTCTACACGGCCGCGTGGTCGCCTGATGGCAAGCGAATCATGTTCCACAGCGCCGATCTCAAGCTCTGGGTTGTCGACGTTGCGACGGGACAGGCGAAAGTCGTGGGCAGCGATCCGTGGATGGTGCCAACACGCACGATGAATCCCGCGTGGTCGCCCGATGGCAAGTGGATCGCGTACGCAAAGCATTTGAATTCTCTCTACAAAGCGATCGAGGTCGTGAACGTCGAGACGGGCGTGTCGAAGCAGATCACCGACGGCCTCGCCGACGTGATCACGCCGGCGTGGGACGCGAGCGGCAAGTATCTGTGGTTCCTCGCGTCGACCGACTTCGGTCTCAAGTCGCAGTGGCTCGACATGACGAATTACGACCACACGGAGACGTTTGGCCTCTATGCGGCCGTTCTACGGAAGACTGATCCGTCTCCGTTCCTGCCAGAGAGCGACGAAGAGAATGGCCAGCCCGCTAATGCCGGCGGCGGATTCGGCGGCGGCGGACGTGGTGGTCGCGGCGGCGGTGCCGGTGCGGCGACCGATGACGCAGAAGCACCGGCTGCTCGTCCCGCGGCACCGCGCGGCGCCGCTCCAACGGTCACCATCGACTTCGATGGTCTCCAGCATCGCATTCTTTCCGTGCCTGGAGTGCCCGATCGTCAGTACTCGAATTTGAAAGCTGGCGCGGCGGGCATGGTGTACTTCATGGAAAGCGCCGGCGGTGGCGGCGGCCGTGGCGGAGCGGGCGGCGGATCGACGCTGCATCGCTATTCGCTGCGCGATCGTCGCGACGTTGCGTTCGTTGCCGGCGCGACTGATTACGACGTCAGCCTCGACGGCCACAAGCTGCTGTACCGCGCGGGGGGTGGCGGCGGCGGTGGACGCGGTCGCGGCGGCGCAGCAGGTGGCGGTGGTGGTCCGGCCCTCTTCATCGTCGATGCGGATCGCAATCCGCCGCAGGCTGGCGCGGGTCGAATCGCGTCGGATCTCCGCGCGTACGTCGATCCGAAGCAGGAGTTCAAGCAGATCTTCGACGAGGCGTGGCGCAACCAGCGCGACTACCTCTACGTGCCGAACGAGCACGGCGCCGATTGGCCGAAGGTCAGACAGATGTATTCGGCGCTTCTGCCGTATGTGAACCATCGCGCCGATTTGAATTATCTCATCGATCAGATGGGCGCCGAGATTTCGATCGGCCACTCGTACGTTCGCGGCGGCGACATGCCGGACGTGCCGGCCGCGGTGCCCGGCGGTCTGCTCGGCGCAGACTTCGTGATCGATCAGGGGCGGTACAAGATCACGAAGATCTACGATGACGAAGAGTGGAACCCGGATCTACGCGCGCCGCTCGCCGCGCCCGGCGTCGACGTTCGCGTGGGCGACTACATCATCTCGATCAACGGGCAGGATCTGAAGGCGCCGGATAACATCTATCGCCTACTCGACGGCACGGCGAACAAGCAGGTGAGCCTTGTCGTCAACGCGACGCCAACGGGCGACGGCGCACGACACGTGACGGTCGTGCCGGTTGCAAACGAGCAGACGTTGCGCACGCGTGCGTGGATCGAACATGCGCGGCACGTTGTCGACTCCCTGTCGAATGGCCAACTCGCGTATGTCTATTTGCCGAACACTGGCCAGCCGGGCTACACGAGCTTCAACCGCTACTACTTCGCGCAGCAGGATAGAAAGGGCGCGATCATTGATGAGAGATACAACGGAGGTGGCCAGGCTGCGGACTACATCATCGACGTGCTCCAGCGCGACTTCGACGGCTACTTCAACAACGTCGCCGGCGATCGCATGCCGTTCACGAGTCCCGCGGCAGGTATCTGGGGACCGAAGGTGATGATCATCAACGAAATGGCGGGTTCGGGCGGCGATCTCATGCCCTACATGTTCCACCTGCGCAAGATCGGCACACTGGTCGGCAAGCGCACGTGGGGCGGTCTGGTACATACTGCGGACACGCCACCATTCGTCGACGGTGGATCGGCGATTGCGCCGCGCGGCGGCTTCTTTGCGCGCGACGGCAAGTGGGCCGTGGAGAACGAAGGTCAGGCGCCGGATGTCGACGTCGAGAACACGCCGAAGGAAGTGATCGCCGGACACGATCCGCAGCTCGAGGCTGCGGTCGCGGAGGGGCTCAAGCAGCTCAAGGCGCATCCGGTGGATCGCATGACGAAGGAGCCGCCGCCACCGATTTGGGGCAAGCGGGCGAAGCCGCCTCTTTGAGGGAAGCGGGAAGAGGGAAGCGGGAAGCGGGGACTTGGCGCGATGGTCTCGGCCTGACGCCGAAACCATAAAGGCAAAACTCGGTGGCGCGCGAGAACGAGCGCGGCAATATTGCCTGACGTGACCGACGGCCAACCGCCCGCGCACCATGAGTCGCCGATTCGACGATTTCTGTTCGAATCGGCGCTCATCGTGTTCAGCATCCTGCTGGCGCTCGCAGTGAATCAATGGTCCGACAGCCGGAAACAGCGAGAACTGACGGAGCGTGCGCTCACGGCGATCCGCGGCGAGATCACAGGGAACGTCAAACGAATCGAAGAAGGACGCCCGTATCATTTCAGCCTCGAGACTGAATTGAGGCGCGCCGATTCGGCCGGTGTGGTGCATCGCTATTCGGACTTGAAGCATGCGGCGCCGGATTGGTCTGGATTCGAGAATCCCGAGCTGGACGCCACGGCTTGGCAGAGCGCACTGACACTCGGTGTGGCGCCGAACTTGGGGTTCGACACGCTGCAGACGTTGTCGCGGCTCTACGGTCTGCAAACGCGATTCGATCAGTACAACAGCGCGGGAATCCCGACCTTCGATTTCTCCGACGAGGCGATGCACTCGACCGTGCGCCGCATGTATGTCTACGTCGCAACCATGCGCACGAACGAGGACACGCTGCTCAATCGCTACAACAAAGCGCTCAAACTGCTCGGCTCACGGTCCTCCGCGCCGACGCGATGAGACGAGCCTGACGTCCATGGCGCTCACCGCGACGATCTACAACTTCGACATCCAGCTCTCCGACGTCGACCGCGGCGTCTACGAGACGCTCGCGCTGCGCGTCGCTCGCCACCCCTCGGAGACGGAGGAGTATCTCGTCACACGGGTGCTCGCGTATTGTCTCGAGTACGCCGACGGGATCGCGTTTGGCAAAGGTCTATCGGAGCCCGACGAGCCGGCAATGACCGTCCGCGATCTGACCGGCGCGCTTCGAACGTGGATCGAGGTCGGATCTCCGGACGCCGAGCGGCTCCATCGGGCCAGCAAGGCATCGCCGCGCGTGGCGGTCTACACGCACAAGGACGGGGCAGCGCTCGCCAAACAGCTGTCTGGCGCGCGTATCCATCGCGCGGAGTTGCTCGAGATCAACGCCATCAGCCGCCCCTTGCTCGACGCGCTCGTCGCACGCCTGGATCGTCGAACGAAGCTCGATCTCGCAGTCACCGAGAGACATCTCTACGTCACCATCGGCGGCGAGACTCTCGACGGCGCCGTCGAACGGTTTCATCTTCTCGACAGTCGTTGACACGAATCACTATCCGATTCGTGTTCGGCTTTTGTCGCTGTTTCGTTGTTCCATTCATTCGTGAGTAGCTCGACGAGAACGGGAGCGCGCTGTGCCGACGCAGCTTCGCATTCGATTGCTCGGCGATCTTCAGATCGTGCGCGACGAGCAGCGTCTCGAGCTGCCGCAGTCGCGCAAGACCCGCGCACTCCTCGGCTATCTTGCCGTCACCGGCACGCCGGAGCGGCGCGAGCGCCTCTGTGATCTGATCTGGGACGGCCCAAGCGATCCGCGCGCTGCGCTTCGCTGGAGTCTCACGAAACTGCGCGAGGCGGTGGACGACGATGCTGTCGTTCGAATCACGGCGGATCGCGAGCGCGTCGGCTTCAAGGCGAACGGAGCTGACGTCGATCTCTACGAGCTTCGCGATCGACTTCGCGGCGGCGTCGCCAACGCATCGACGGACGATCTTCGCGCTGCGGCGACGCTGCTGAACGGCGAGCTCCTCGCGGGCCTCGATCTCCCCGACGCCTACGCGTACTCCGCGTGGCTCGCCTCCGAGCGCGATGCGCTTCGCCGAATCCGAAGCGACGTGCTCACCGCGCTGATCACTCGGCTGCGCGACGAGCCGAACGACGCGCTCGCGTTCGCGCGCCAGCGCCTCGCTGCGGATCCTTTCAACGACGACGCGCACGCGTCCGCCATCGAGCTGCTCGGAGCTTTGGGTCGCGTTCGCGAAGCCATGGACGCGTATGACGAATCCGTACGAGTCCTGAAGCGCGAGCTCGGGCGTGCACCGAGCGCCGTCGTGGAACGTGCCCGCACTCGCGCCGAGCGCGGTGCGGAAGGCTCCGTCGCCGTGCGCGCGGACAGCATCGACATGCGCGGTGCTCTCCGTCGACCGCCGCTCGTCGGGCGAGACGCAGAGGTCGCGGCCCTGCGCTCGGTCGCCCATGGTACATCGAGCTCGCGCGTTCTGCTCGTGACCGGGGAGCCCGGGATTGGAAAGTCTCGTTTGCTCGAGGAGCTGAACGGGATCGTCGGCGCCGCGGGCGGCACGGTCATGGCCGGCCGAGCGTTCGAGGCCGAGATGATTCGGCCGTACGGTCCGTGGATCGATGCACTGCAATCGCTCTTCGACGGACCGTCGTCGCGCGCCGCACGCAGTGCACTCGACACAGTGGGCGCGTCCGCGCTCGCCGTCCTGATTCCGAATCTGGTGCCCGAGCGATCGCCCGAAATCGCCGTCGATCGCAACAAGCTCTTCGCGGCCGTCAGTCAGTTATTGGAGGCGCTCGCGCGCACCGCGGGACCCGTTGCCGTCGCACTCGATGATCTCCAGTGGTTCGACGATGCGTCGCTGGCGCTGCTTCACTACGTCGCTCGTGGAGGCGGCGCAGCCATCATTGCGCTGGCCGCGAGGCCGCACGAGCTCGAAGCGCGCGCAGCGGCGCTGACCGTCGTTCGCGCGCTGCGTCGCGACGGACTCACGCGGGATCTCACGCTCGGGCCGCTGAGCGGCGACGATGTCGCGAAACTCACCGCCTTCATCGACAGCCGCCTGGATGCGTCGCAGGTCGCGCAGGCGAGCGAAGGAAATCCGCTGTTCGCGCTGGAGGTCGCCCGCAATCTCGCGGCCGGCAACGCCGGCGTTCCCGCGACGTTGGAAGCAATCATCGACGAACGCCTGGGACACCTCGGCCACCCAGCTCGCGAGATCGTGATCTGGGCAGCCGCGCTCGGGGGCGCGTTCTCGCCGACCGCACTCGCACACGTCGGCAAATTCGACGACGACACGCTTCTCGCCGCGCTGGATGAGCTCGAGCGCGCTGGCGTGGTGCGAGGGACTGGAAGCGCCGCGTATGACTTTTCGCATGACCTGATTCGGCGCGTCTCGTACGACCGAATGTCCGCCGCGCGTGCCGCGGCGGTTCATCTGGCGATCGCTCGTCGCCTCGAGGCGATCGGCGATCCAGAGTGTTCGAGCGACATTGCCGCGCACGCCGTACTCGGCGCCGATCCGAGGCTCGCTGCGATCGCGTTCGCGCGCGCTGCCGAGCGATCGATCCGACTGTTCGCGTTGAGCGATGCATGCGCGCTCGCCCGGCGCGGTCTGGCGGCTCTCGACCAGGATGCCGCTCGTTCGGCGATCGAACGCAACGAGTACGTGGTTCTTTCCGTGAACCTTTACAGCCCGCTCGTGCACGCCGGGGGCGCGCGTGGGTTTGAGAAGCAAGTGCAACGCGAGCTCGAGCGGCTCGCTGGTGAAGCGCGAGTACTGAGACTGCACGCGCAGGCTCAGACGGCTTTCTACCTGATCTCGTACATCCACTTCCTGGCAGGCGAGTGGTCGCTCGTGGAGGTGGACACACAGCGAGCTGTCGAAGCAGGACGCGCCGCCGGCAGCGAGACGGCGGTTCGTTCGTTGGCGAACTCCGGTCGGTGCCTGGCTTCGATCGAGCGCGAGCTTCCGCTCGCCGAAGAATTCCTCGCGGAAGCGGAACACGGCGCGGCTGCAATGGGTCTGGAGCTGACCGATCTCGCGTGGGGGCAGGGAATTCTCGCTCACCATAGAGGCGACCTCGACGCGGCTGTCTCGCATTTCGAGACCGCGGTGACCATTGCGCGTGCGCGCAGCGAGCACTGGCCGGTCTGCGATTGTCTCGTTCGACTTGCGTCGATCGAGCTCGAGCGAGGCCGCTACGGTCCGACGCGCTCGTATTGCGCGGAGCTAGCGCCGGTCGCCGCCAAGCTCGGAGATTCGAGTGAACGCCCTCTCGGTATCGCGCTCGATGCGCTCGCCGCCGTCCGCATGGGAGAAAGCGCCGAGGATCGACTTCGGTCGGCAATCGACCAGCTGATCGCGCTGGACGCCAAAGGTGCGAGAAGCTACGTCCTCGTCTCGACCGCGGAGTGGCGCTGGACACAAGGGCAGACGGAGCTGGCTGTCGCGCTGGCGCGGGAAGCTCTCGACGCAGCAACTGCCGTCGGCCGCAAAAGCGAGTCGGCGATGGCTCGCGTAATCATCGCCCGAGCCGAGCTGACTGCTGGTCGAACAGCCGAAGCGGACGAGTTGACGGCTCTGGTGGATGCCGACGCCGCAATTCCGCGGGCACTGTCTGCGCGCGCGATCGAATGGGGCCGAGCACTCCGCGCCGAGCGCAGCCGAAATACAACGGTGGCTCCAACGGTCACCGCAACGCTGTCTCCCTAACGTGTCGCTCGGTTGACACCGGGCACGCCCGACCGAGGAAAACCTATGGAAGCGCCCGTCGAACATCTCATCGTGGAGCAGATCTTTTCCGAGCCGCTGAGCGACGAGGAGCACGGCCGGATGGGTCGCAGGCTCGACGACTGTCTGGCCCAGCACGGCGCGCGTTGGATGCGGTCGTATCTCTCGGCGGATCGCCGCCGGATGGTGTGCGAGTTCCAGGCGCCGGACGCCGAAGCGGTCCGAGTGTCCTATCGTTCGGCCGGAATTGCGTTTGAGAGGGCGTGGACCGCCGAAGTCTACTCGCGCGAGGGCGCGTAGCCGGCCCCGCAAAGCGGTTCGTGCGGAACATTCACTGGTTCGAGGCGCGGCCACCCCGCGCCAGGAGATGCTCATGTCCATGAAGGACGAAATTGAAAAGGAAGTGACGCGCGGACGTCGTGCTTTTCTCGGCCAGCTTGCCGCGGGAGCAGCGGCTGGCGCCGGGGTGCTCGCTCTCTCTGGTGTCGCGAGCGCTGCCATTCCGGAGGTGCTCTCTTCGTCGACGGGCTCCGCGCCGGATCCGGACCACTGGTTGGACTCGGTAACGGGCAAGCATAAGCAGCTCGTCGATGGCTATTCGCCGAACGATGGCTGGCCGCTTGGCTTCTCGCACACCTTCCTCGCGACGGCGGGCAAGGAGACCGCAAGCGCGGTGCTGGTGCTCCGGCATTTCGCGATGCCGATCGCGCTCAACGATTCGATTTGGGCGAAGTACAAGATCGGCGCGTCGCTCAAGATCACTGATCCGGGCACGAAGGAGATCGCCGTCAAGAATCCATTCTTGAAACCGAAGCCCGGTGTGTTGCTCGCGGACGATATGTCGATCGATCGTCTCATCGCCCGCAAAGTCGTCGTCGGCGCGTGCAGCGTCGCTCTCCAGGTGTTGAGCGGCATGTTCGCGGCGAACGCGGGCGTGAGCGCCGATGCCGCGAAGGCGGAGTGGACCGCCGGCATTCTCCCGGGCATCACACTGCTACCGTCTGGTGTATGGGGTGTGAACCGCGCGCAGGAGAAGGGCTGCACGTACGTGAGTGGCGGCGGCTGATCTGCGCTGCGCCAACTTCAACGGCGCTCCTCGCCCAACGTGGCGAGGAGCGCCGTTCTTCATTGTTTCAGAAAGACTTCCGTCAAACCGTTCGGGAACACGGCGGTCAGCTGAGTTCCGTTGATCGAAGCGCCGTACGAGAAGCCGGCCGTCTCGTCGACGAAGTTGATCGCGCTGCCGTTCACCGTATACACACCGGTGTCCACGAACACGCGACCATCGGCGACTTTCATCGTTTCCGTGAACGTTCCGTCATCGGCGAGCACCAGGACATCACTGTTGAGCGTGGTGCCGTCAGAGAAGGTGAATGGCAGGGGCGAGCCGTTGATCGTTTGCAGGTTGAACGTACCCGGAACGGTCAGCAGCGGGGTAACGACGTTCTTGTTGTCACTGCACGCCACGAGCGTCGCGGCGAACAGAGCGATGGCCAGCTTTTTCACGGCGTTGTCCTCGGGTGGTATGAGTCAGCCGCACCAAGGCAACTCTTAAACCGTGAACGAAACATTCGCGCGAATGTCGCTCGTCGTTCCTCACAAGTGACGTTCGAGAAGGTTTAGTAAGTGCTTGTGTCCGTCGAGTCGTCAGCGCGACGCGCCGCCGCCGACCATCACATCGCGCTTGCCGCGGCTTTCTCCGATCGCGCAAGAATGCGCGCATCGCCGAGTCGTTCCGCCATTGACGCAAAGCGCTCGGTGGGACCGCGCCAGCGAAGCTCCTCGACGTTGTAGAAGAGCGGCGCGTCGGTCCGCAGCGTCGCGAGCCGCTTGAACAACAGCGCGAGCTCGAGCCGCTCGCCGAGCACGTCGGCAGGAAACTGTTCGATCGCACCGTGCTTGTTGAGCAGACGCGCCGCGGACACCGCGCCGATTCCCGGGATTCCAGGATAGCCGTCCGCGGAATCACCGACGAGCGCGAGGTAGTCCGGAATCAACGCGGGCTCGACGCCGAACTTCTCGCGCACGCCATTCGCATTTCGAATCTTGTTGCCGCGCCGATCGACTTGGACCACACGCTCGCCGCGAACGCACTGGGCGAGATCCTTGTCCGGCGTCCAGATGCACACCCGCTCAACGCCTTCGTTCTCCGCCGAGATGCGTGCAGCGGAAGCGAGGGCGTCATCCGCCTCGAGATCGACCATCGGCCAGACGGCGACACCCATCGCGGCGAGCGCGTCCTCGAGTGGATGGAACTGCGCGGCGAGCGCGGGCTCGATGCCGTCGCCGGTTTTGTAGCCGGGCCATAGATCGTTCCGAAATGACTCGATGACGTGATCGGTCGCGACGCCGCAGAATTTCTCACCGGTCTCGATGAGCTGCAGCACGGTGTTGAGCACGCCGATGACCGCGCCGAACGGCGGATCCTCACCGTTCGTGAATCGGCGCAGGCCATAGAAATGGCGAAACAGCTCGTACGTTCCGTCGATCAGGTGAACGATCATGCGTCAGTGACAAGTGCGAAGGCCAACCGCGGTGTTCGCGGCGGGAAGAACGATATTTTGGACCACGATGCCAAGTCGCTCTGGCGTCGCGGTTGGGTGACGAAAATTACGCCAGGTGATGGGCGCGGCGAGCTGGCCGATGGAATAGAGTGCGCCGGCCACGGCGAGAATGTTGATTGCTCGCTGTTACGGAGGGGGAGAGGGTGGGTGATTGCTTCGCCATCCGCGCTGGAACGAGATTGATGCATGTCCGCCACAGCGCGCAAGCTCGCAATCGTCACGGGAACGACGTCCGGCGTCGGCGAAGCCGTGGCTGCCGCTCTCGTCGAACGTGGGTGGAATGTGCTCGGCGTCGCACGACGCGAAGCGACGATCGACCACACTGGATACCGGCACCTTCGAGTCGATCTTTCTGATCTGGCGTCGCTGACGACGGCGTTCGAAAGCGATGTTGCCCCTTCGTTGCTCCGTGGTGATTGGGCGCGCATCGGTCTGGTGAACAACGCGGCGAGTCCCGAGCTGCTGTTGCCCATCGAGCGGATGGATGCGAGCGAGTTGTGCACGCTGTTCTCCATCAATACCGTTGCGCCAATGTGGTGTATGGGTTTCGTGTCGCGTCAGGCGGCGAAGCATGTTCCGCTGCGCGTGGTGAACGTCTCGTCCGCCGCGGCGGTGCGCGCGTTTGCGGGACTCGGTGCGTATGGCAGCGCGAAGGCGGCGCTGAGAATGGCGGGAATGAT
>Ga0070680_100000477_pt1 | contig 27458 bp, 28 predicted proteins | sample KBSC73BmetaG_FD_64672 | JGI IMG/M metagenome (GOLD analysis project Ga0070680, IMG submission 64672) | Corn rhizosphere microbial communities from Kellogg Biological Station, Michigan, USA - KBS C7-3B metaG | ecosystem: Host-associated > Plants > Roots > Rhizosphere | place: USA: Michigan...
GCGTCGGTCGAGCAGCGTGACGATCCGACGTTGAAGGGCAAGCCGGTCGCGGTCGGCGGCGGGCACCGTGGGGTCGTGATGGCGGCGAGCTATGAGGCGCGCAAGTTCGGCGTCCGGTCGGCAATGCCGTCGGTCACCGCCAAGCGGCTCTGCCCCGAGCTGATCTTCGTCAAGACGCGGTTCGATGTTTACCGGGCGGTGTCGCACCAGATCCGCGGGATCTTCCTCGACTATACGGAGCTGGTCGAGCCGCTGAGCCTCGACGAAGCCTATCTCGACGTGACCGAGGACCGGCTCGGGCTCGGCACCGCGCGGGCGATCGCCGAGGACATCCGCCGCCGAATCCACGACGAGACCGGGCTCACCGCCTCGGCCGGCGTCTCCTACTGCAAGTTCATCGCCAAGCTTGCGAGCGATTATCGCAAGCCCGACGGGCTGACTGTGATCACGCCCGATCGCGGCCCCGACTTCGTCGCGTCGCTGCCGGTGGCGCGGTTCCACGGCGTGGGTCCCGTCACCGCGAAGAAGATGGAACAGCTCGGAATCCAAACCGGCGCCGACCTCAGGGAGTGGAGCCTGCCCGCGCTCGAGGCTCAGTTCGGAAGCTCGGGCTCCTGGTACCATCGCATCTGCCGCGGAATCGACGAGCGCGAGGTCAAACCCGACAGGCCGTACAAGTCGGTCAGCGCCGAGCGCACCTTCGACAAGGACCTCCGCGATGCCGACCGGCTCGCTTCCGAGCTCGAGCGGATCGCCGGCTACGCCTGGGAGCGGGTTCAGCGCGCTGAAGTCACTGGCCGCACGGTGACGCTCAAGGTCAAATTCGGCGATTTCACCCTCATCACCCGGTCGAAAAGCTTTCCCGAATCGGTTCCCGACCTGGAGTCATTCACCGCCGCGGGCCAGTCGCTGCTGGCCGGCCTTCACCCGCTGCCCAAAGGCATCCGCCTGCTCGGCCTGGGCCTCCATAACTTAAGTGAACGGTCCGAGAGCGTCCCGCTGCAGCTGGGACTCGCAATTTAAGGCCGGTTCTGTTATACAACCATTAGACGGGGCCGCTAGCGATTCAGCTGCGGCCTTAAATTCATAGGGAAGCCAAGAAACAGGCATGGAGCCGCGGCCACTGGTCGTTTTGGGGGGCGCTGCGGATGCGCCGGCTCCGGTGCCGCAAATGGAAAGGTTAGCAATGGCTACAAAGGCGCTCAGCTTCGATGTCGGCGATTATGTTGTTTACCCCAAGCATGGCGTTGGCCGAGTCGTAGAGCTGCAAAGCACCGAAATCGCCGGGACCCGCCTGGACCTCTATGTCCTGCGCTTCGAGAAGGAGAAGATGACTCTCCGCGTTCCTGTCAACAAGGCGGACTCAGTCGGCATGCGCAAGCTTTCGTCGGACAAGACGATGAAGGACGCGCTGGCGACGCTCACCGGCAAGCCGAAGGTCAAGCGCACCATGTGGTCGCGCCGCGCCCAGGAATATGAAGCGAAGATCAACTCGGGCGACCTGACCTCGATCGCCGAGGTGGTCCGCGACCTGTTCCGCCCCGACGATGCGCCGGAGCAGAGCTATTCCGAGCGGCAGATTTTCGAAGCGGCTTCGTCGCGGCTCGCGCGCGAGCTCGGCGCGATGGAGCAGACCGACGAGAAGTCGGCGCTCGCGAAGATCCTCGAGATCCTCAACAAGGCGGCGCTCATCCACCACAAGAAGGTGGAAGTCGCCTAGGACCTTCTCCTCATTGGAACAGCAAAGCGCGCCCCTCACCGGGCGCCCTTTTTTTGTGCGTTGCACACTCCGCCTCAGCAGAGTATTAGTGTAGTAATACACTGCAGAGGAGAGCCGCATGCCCCGGTCCCTGGCGATCGAGATTCTTTCCGTGCTCGCATCCGCTCAGCGGTCGCGGATCCGCCACCACGACGGACCGTCGGCGGAGCGGGATTTCAGCGTCGGCGAGTTCGACCGGCTCGAGATTGCCGGCCCGTTCACGGTCCACGTGGAGATGAGCGGAACGCCGGCCGTCCGCGCCACCGGGCCGGAATGGGCGCTCGACAGCCTTCGAGTGCAGCAGGACGGCGATCGCCTGTTCGTCGGATGCGAGGGCGAGAGCGACGAAGATCTCGACGTGTTCGTCAGTGCTTCGCAGCTGAAATCGGTGGAATGCTCAGGCTGCGGGGACGTTTTAATCGGCCCGGTCAACGGCGAGCTCTTCGACTGCGCAAGCAGCGGTTCGGGCGATCTCTCCATCGACGACGTCGAGGTCGACGAATTCAAATTGGCCGTCGCGGGGTCGGGCGATGTGCGCATCGACAGCGTCCGCGCCAAGGCCTTCGAAGCGCGGCTGATGGGTTCGGGCGACCTCTCGCTCGCCACGGTGAAAGCGGGGCAGGTCGATCTCTCGATGAACGGCTCCGGCGACGCGCAAATCGATGAATGTCGCGGCAAGCAGTTCAATGCCGTGCTGGCCGGGTCCGGCGACCTTGCCGTCGAATTGCTCGAATCGAAAAAAGCCCAGTGCTCGATCCACGGCTCGGGCGACATTTTCATTGCCGGCGGGGAAGCCGCGCATGCGAAGCTCCAGACATCGGGATCGGGCGACATCAGCGTCGAGGGCGTCGAAATGGAGGAGCTGAGCCTGTCCATCTGCGGCTCCGGCGACATCTCCGCGCGAGCGACCGGCCATGCCGAGATTGCGATCATGGGCTCGGGCGACGTGACCATCGTCGGAGGCGCCGAGTGCACGATCTGCGGCAGCGGATCCGGCGAGGTCCGCCGCTCGTGAACCCGTGATTGCAAGCACGGGCAATTGCCGTATCGTTCACTTAAGACAGCTCAACAGGAGACATTAGATGCGCAAGTCCATCGCCGCGGCCCTGATCGCCGCTTCCGCCGCAACGGGGGCGTGCCGGGGCATGCACCACGAGAACGCGGGCCCGGCCGTTTCGCGCAACTTTCAGGTGGGTAACTTCCAGGAAATTGTCGCGGCCGGTCCGTACGACATCAATGTCCAGACGGGCGCCAATCCGTCGGTTTCCGCGCGTGGACCGCAGAAGGTGCTCGACGACATGACCGTCCAGGTCCAGGGCGACAAGCTGGTGATTCAGTCGAAGAACCATGGCTTCTTCCAGTGGAGCTGGGGCTCGCGCGGCAGGACAATCTTCACGGTGACGGTGCCGCAGCTTCGTGCAGCCACGCTCGCCGGATCAGGCGATCTCAACATCAATTCGGTGACCGGCGACAGCTTCGCCGGATCGCTGGCCGGTTCGGGCGACCTGTCGCTCGGCTCGGTCAACGTCAAGTCGCTAAAGCTGTCGCTTGCCGGCTCCGGCGACGCCAAGGCCAGCGCCGGGCAGGCGCAGACCGCCGAATATCATACGGTCGGATCGGGCGATATCGATGGAAGGGGCGTGACCGCCCAGCAGCTCACGATCAGCATCGCCGGGTCCGGGGACATCAACGGACGGGCGACCGGAACGGCGGATGTCACGATCATGGGCTCGGGCGACGTCGGTGTGACCGGCGGCGCGAAGTGCACGATCACCAAACACGGCTCGGGCGACGTGAACTGCTCTTAAAGCCGTTTTAACCATGATCGGGGAAGGTGCGGACATGCGTACCTTCCTCCTGATTGCAGCGCTTTCGACCGCCGCCGCTCCCGCGGCCGCGGCGACCCGCAACTTTACGATCACCAGCTTTACCAAGGTCCGGGTGGAAGGCCCGTACAAGGTCGGGCTGAAGACGGGCGTCGCGCCGTTCGCATCGGCGACGGGCTCGCCGGCTGCGCTCGACCGGGTCGCGATCGAGGTGCGCGGCGACACGCTCGTCGTCCGCAACAGCCTCGATTCGTGGGGCGGCTATCCGGGCCAGGACGTCGGGCCGGTCGAGATCAGCCTCGGCACCCACGATCTCAGCTCGGCGTGGCTCAACGGGTCGGGCTTGCTTGCGATCGACAAGGTCAAGGGCCTGACCTTCGACCTCTCGGTACAGGGCAGCGGCGCCGGCCAGATCGGCCAGGCTGATGTCGATCAATTGCATGTGACCATCGTCGGGACGGCGAGCGCTCGGCTCGGTGGCAAGGCGGCAAAAATGACGGCGCTCATCCGCGGCCTCTCCAGCCTTGACGCGGCGGGGCTGGCGGCGAAGGACGCGACGCTCGACGCCGACGGCGCAGCGACGATCGCCGCCAACGTCAGCAATTCGGTCAGCCTCGAAGCGACGGGCCCTGCGACGGTGCGGCTTGACGGTGCGCCTTCATGCACGCTGAGGATCAGCGGCTCGGCGAGCGTCACCGGCTGCCACTAGACCAGGGCGAGCGAGGCGAGCTTCCCGTAGAGGTTGGGCGGCAGCGCGCCGAGGCCGGTGCCGTCATCGTCGACGCGCGGCGCATCCGCCTCCTCGAGATAGCGCCAGCCCTGATGCGCGCGGCGCGGCATGGGTGAAACCGCGACCAGCTCCGCGGAGCAGACGATGTCGATCCGCCCATCGTCGCGGTGCTCGAACCGCAGGATCTCGATGCCGGCGATCAAGCGGTGTTTGACGATCCAGTAGAGATTGCCGCCGATCAGCTCGGCCGAGCGCTTGGGCCGCATTCGCGTGGCGACGCGCACCTCACCTGCGACGGCGCGGTTTGCGATGCGCAGCCTCAGTGAATCGACGTCGCGGCAGGCGAACGCGACCTTGGTCAGATGAAGCTTCCGCACGGCCTTTCGGATGCCGTCTTAGCCCATGATTCGCAATGGCTTAGCGGCCGAGCCCAGCCAAAGCGGCAAGTCCGAGGAAGCTGAAGAAACCGGTTACATCGGTAATCGTCGTGACGAACACCGCGGAGGAGACTGCCGGGTCGATCCGCAGCCTCTCGAGCGTCACCGGGACCAGGATTCCGCCGATTCCGGCGGCGAGGTTGTTGATCACCATCGCCGCACCGATGACCGCACCCAGCCGGAACCCGTCCGGCGTCGGGTGGATGACCCCGAAGACCAGCGCGACGCCCGCGCCGATGAGCAGGCCGAGTGAAAGACCGTTGGCGAGGGCGATGGTGAGCTCGCGGCCGAACGCGCGAAGCGTGTTGGATTCGGTGAGCTGGTTCGTCGCCAGCGCGCGGACCGCGACCGCAAGCGTCTGCGTGCCGGCATTGCCGCCCATTCCGGCGACGATCGGCATCAGCACGGCGAGCACCGCATACCGCCCGATCTCGGCCTGGAAGAGGCTGACCACGCTGGCGGCGAGGATCGCGGTGCCGAGGTTGATCACAAGCCAGAACAATCGGCGCCTGACGGTCAGCGGCACCGGCTCGTTGATGTCCTCGCCGCCGGCGCCGGAGAGCAGCAGCACGTCCTCGCCGGCTTCTTCCTGGATGATGTGGACGACGTCGTCGACCGTGATCATGCCCACCAGCCGACCGGCATCGTCGACGACGGCGGCGGAAACGAGCGCATATTTCTGGAAGCGGAGCGCGACGTCCTCCTGGTCCATGTCGACCGGGATCAAGGTCTGGTCACGCTGCATGATGTCGGTGACCGGCGTCGTGCGCGGAGTCCTGAGGATTGTCGAAAGCTTGCACGTGCCGATCGGATGATGGCTCGGGCTGACGACGAACACCTCCCAGAAGTCGGTCGGGAGGTCGGGCGTCGAGCGCAGATAATCGATCACCTGCCCGACCTTCCAATGCTCCGGCACGAAGCAGAGGTCGCGCTGCATCAGGCGTCCGGCCGAATCCTCCGGGTAGCCGAGCGCCTCCTCGACGGCCGCGCGGTCGTCGGGCTCCATCCGCTGGAGCACCGCCTGCTGCTCGTCTCGGTCGAGGTCCTCGATCAGCGCGACTGCGTCGTCGGTCTCGAGCTGGCCAGCGATGTCGGCCACCTGCTGCGGCTCCATCTCGTCGAGCAGGTCTTCGCGGACCCAGTCGTTCATCTCGGCGAGCACGTCGGGGCTGACGATGCCGGCGAGCGCCTTCACCAGCCCATCGCGCTCGTCGCGCGCGGCGGCCTCGATCAGGTCGGCGATGTCCGCAGGGTGAAGCGGCTGGACGAGGCTGCGCGCGGTGTCGTCGTCGCCGTCGTCGACCGCATCGAGCACTCTCTCGACGAATTCGGGACGAAGCCGGTCCTCCTCGTCGATCACGCTGCTGTGAGCGGGGTTCGACTCGGGGAGGCTTTCCGGCGCGATGTGGTCGTCGTCGGCCATGGCGCTCCCCTCGATTGGACCCGGTGCGGCTCTCCTATGTTCGGGGCTGCTCTGGCGCAACCACCGCCGGGTGCCTAAATCGCCCTCCTTTCGAACCTTTCATCCGGAGTTCACGAGAATGGCCGATCCCGACCGCCTGCACCTTCAGCTTTCCACCGGCGGGGAGGTCGTCATCAAGCTCCGCCCGGACCTGGCGCCGAATCACGTGCAGCGCATCACGGAGCTCGCCAACAGCGGCTTTTACGACAATGTCCCGTTCCATCGGGTGATCCCGGGCTTCATGGCCCAGGGCGGCGACCCGACCGGCACCGGCACGAGCGGGTCCCACCTTCCCGATCTCAAGGCCGAGTTCAGCCGCGCCCCGCACGTCCGCGGAACCGCGTCGATGGCGCGCAAGCCCGACCCGGACAGCGCCAACAGCCAGTTCTTCATCTGCTTCGACGATGTGGGCTTCCTCGACGGCCAATATACCGTCTGGGGTGAGGTCGAAAGCGGCATGGAATATGTCGACGCGCTGCCCAAGGGCGAGCCGCCGCGCGAGCCCGGCCGGATCGTCAAGGCGACCGTCAGCACGGCGGAATGAAGCCATTCCCATAAGCCGCAGTGGCATTGGTCGAATCGAAGCTGTTCGCCGACGCGACTCTTGTAACGCCTCCGCAACCAGGAGGAGACTCGATCATGTGCCGAATGCTGCTTTCCTGCTTCGCCGTCACCGCCGTCGCGCTTGGCCAGCCCGCATTGGCTGCGACCGACCCGTTTGTCGGCAAATGGCGGCTCGACGTTCCGCACAGCAGGATTGTCGACGATTTTCGGGTGAAAGCGCTGGGGTCCAACCGATATGCCTTCAACTTCGAAGGCTCGCCGACGGAAACGATTGTTGCGGACGGAACCGACCAGCCCGGGTTGCCGGGAACCACGCTGGCGGTAAAGGCCGTCGACGCGCACCACTTCACGGTCGTGCGCAAAGCGGACGGCCACGTGATTGTCTCGGCAGTCTGGAACCTCTCGCCCGACGGGCGAACCCTCCGCGACGATTTCACGAACGTGCAATCCGACGGGTCCAGGGCGACCACCCATTATCTCTACAAACGGCTCTCCGGAGGCTCGGGCGTCGCCGGCGCGTGGGAAAGCACCACTCCGCCCACCGGCCTCAAAATCGAGATCGGTTTTGCACCTACGGCCGGCAATGGCCTTTCGATCACCACTCCGGGCGGCGACAAGAAGCTCGTCTTCGACGGGCGGGATCGCGTGGTCCCTGGCGCCAAGGACGGCGCGACACTATCCAGCCGGCGTCTCGGTTCACGGGAAATCGAATATACGGAAAAGCTCGGAGGGAAAGCCCAGCGCGTGCACCGGTTTGAGATGTCGGCCGACGCGAAGAGCTTAAGGGAAATCCTGACGGCTGCGGGACAGGCGACGCCGGACCTATTGGTCTTCACGCGTGAGTAGGGCCGCGAAGCCGATCACGCTGATCACCGGCGCGTCGGCGGGGCTCGGCGTCGAGTTCGCGCGGCAGCTGTCGAAGCGGGGCCACCGGCTGGTCCTCGCCGCGCGTCGCAAGGAGCGGCTGGAAGAGCTGGCAAAGGAGCTGGGCAATGCCCGGGCGGTCACCATCGACCTTTCGAAGAGCAACGCTGCCGCCAAGCTGATGTCCGATATCGAGGCGAACGGCGAGACGGTCGACCTGCTCGTCAACAATGCGGGGTTCGGGCTGATCGGCCGCTTCGCTGAGCTCGATGCGAAACGCGAGCGCCAGATGGTCGACCTCAACGCCGGCGCACTGGCCGAACTTTGCCGCGCCGTCGCGCCGGCGATGATCAAGCGCAAGTCGGGGGCGATCCTCAACGTCGCCTCGACCGCGGCCTTCCAGCCGGGCCCGAAAATGGCGGTCTATTTCGCAACCAAGGCGTTCGTGCTCTCGCTCAGCGAAGCGCTGCACGAGGAGCTGAAGCCGCATGGGATCAGGGTCAGCTGTCTCTGCCCGGGCCCGACGCGGACGGAGTTCGGCGAAGTTGCGGGCTTCGGCGGCAACGGCTTGTTCGACCGCGTTGCGATGAACGCGGCCGAGGTGGTGGAAACCGGACTGAAGGGTCTCGACTCCAACCGAGCGGTGGTCGTCGCGGGATGGATCAACAAGATCGGGGCTGCGAGCACCCGCTTCGCGCCGCGCGCACTGGTTCGCAAAATCGCGGGGTCGATCAAATATTGATCGGGAAACTGAACCGGCGGCTCTTCCCCGCCGTTGCACAATCGCAAGGGGGCCGTCACAGGAGAAACGATGCCTGAAGCCGACACGATCGACCGGGTCAAATCGCGCAAGGTCCAGGTCGCGAGCCTGCCACCCGCGGACAGCGGACGCGGCTTCGCTCGCCTTCCCGACAAGCTGATGGACGATCTTGGCCTTGCCGAAGGGGATGTGATCGAGATCGTCGGAAAGCGGACGACTGCGGCGCGCGCCATCCGTCCTTACGGGGAGGACGAAGGCATCGACATCATCCGCCTCGACGGGCTCCAGCGCGCGAACGCCGGCGTCGGCTCGGGCGATTTCGTCGAGGTGAGCAAGGCTGCGTCCAAGCCCGCGACGCGCGTCGTGTTCGCGCCCGCGCAGCCCAACGTCCGCCTGCAGGGGTCGGCCGATGCCTTGAAGCGAACGTTCGCCGGGCGGCCGCTGGTTGAAGGGGACATCGTCTCGACGACCGGTCACCAGCGGATCAACGCCGACATGCCCGAGCACGTCCGGCAGATGCTGAACGCGCCCGCCTTCGCGCTCCAGGAGCTCCGCCTCGTCGTCGTCTCCGCAGCGCCGAAGGGAATCGTCCACATCGACGGCAAGACCACGGTCGAGCTGCTCTCCGAATATACCGGCGCGGCTGACGGCCAGCGCCGCGCTGACGTCACTTATGACGATCTCGGCGGGATGCGCGACACGATCGACGCGCTGCGCGAAATGGTCGAGCTTCCGCTGCGCCATCCCGAGCTGTTCCAGCGCCTCGGGGTCGATCCGCCCAAGGGCGTGCTGCTCCACGGGCCGCCGGGCACTGGCAAAACATTGCTGGCGCGCGCAGTCGCGAACGAGAGCGCAGCCAAATTCTTCCTCATCAACGGCCCCGAGATCATGGGGTCCGCTTATGGCGAGAGCGAACGCCACTTGCGCGAGATATTCGAGCAGGCGGCGCAGGCCGCTCCGTCAATCATCTTCATCGACGAGATAGATTCGATCGCGCCCAAGCGCGGGCAGGTGACCGGCGAGGCGGAGAAACGGCTGGTGGCGCAGCTGCTGACTTTGCTCGACGGAATCGAGCCCAGGCAGAACACCGTCGTCATCGCCGCGACCAATCGCCCGGAAGCGCTGGACGAGGCGCTCCGCCGGCCCGGCCGGCTAGATCGCGAGATCGTCGTCGGAGTCCCCGACGAGCCCGGACGGCGCGAGATCCTCGGAATCCACACGCGCGGCATGCCGCTCGCGCCCGACGTCAACCTCGACGACCTCGCGCGGCGCACCTATGGCTTCGTCGGCGCGGACCTTGCAGCGCTGTGCCGCGAGGCGGCGCTGGAGGCGGTTCGCCGCATCATGCCGCGGATCAACCTCGCCGACCCGGTGATCCCGACCGAGATCCTCGACCAATTGTCCGTCGAGCTCAGGGACTTCGACAATGCGCTGAAGCGCGTCCAGCCCTCGGCGATGCGCGAAGTGATGGTCGAGGCGCCGCAGGTCCGCTGGGACGATATCGGCGGGCTCGACGAGGCGCGCGACCGCCTCAAGGAAGGCGTCGAGCTTCCGCTCAAGCATCCGGACGCGTTCAAACGGCTCGGTATCCGTCCGGCCAAGGGCTTCCTGCTCTACGGGCCGCCGGGCACCGGCAAGACGCTCCTCGCCAAGGCTGCGGCGCGCGAGAGCGAAGCGAACTTCATCGCCACCAAGTCGTCCGACCTCTTGAGCAAATGGTATGGTGAGAGCGAGCAGCAGATCGCGCGGTTGTTCAACCGCGCGCGCCAGGTCGCGCCGACGATCATCTTCATCGACGAGCTCGACAGCCTCGTTCCGGCGCGCGGCGGCGGCCTCGGCGAGCCGCAGGTGACCGAACGCGTCGTCAACACCATCCTTGCGGAGATGGACGGGCTCGAGGAGCTCCAGAACGTGGTCGTGATCGGCGCGACCAACCGACCGACGTTGATCGATCCGGCGCTGCTTCGCCCCGGCCGCTTCGACGAGCTGATCTATGTCGGCGTGCCGGATACTGCCGGCCGCCGCCGCATCCTTGCGATCCACACGGAAGGCATGCCGCTCGCCGACGACGTCGACCTCGAGAAGGTCGCGCAGCGCACCGACCGGTTCACCGGCGCAGACCTCGAAGACCTGGTGCGCCGCGCGGGCCTGACGGCGCTTCGCCGAGGCCTCGATGCCGCCCAAGTGACGATGGCCGATTTCGAGGTTGCGCTCAGCGAAACCCGCGCGTCGGTGACGCCCGAAATGCTCGAGGAATATTCGCGAATCCAGGAAACGCTTAAAAGCGATGCAACGCGTCCGCTGGGCGGGATCGGCTTCGTGCTTCCCGGAATGCTTCACCCGCGCGAGGGCGGAAAGCCGTAGAGGCTTGCGATCAGTCCCTTCGTCGTGGAAACGGCGCGGTTCGCAGAGCCAGGTTCGGCGTTGTCGCGCTCGCGGCGTTGGAAAACTTGCCAAGCGACGGAGCATTTGCCAACGCTCCGCGCTTCCTTGCCGACGGAGAATTCATGTCGACCTCACCCGCGCGCACGCTGAAGGGCTCACGCCGCCTCCAGCGCCGCCGCGACCGCCGCAGCCCGAGCCCCCAGTGGCAGTTCCTGCGCGGGTTCCTGAAGAATCCGGTGATGGTCGGCTCGATCATTCCCTCGAGCCGCGTGCTGATCGAGAAGATGCTGGCGCCGGTCGATTGGCCGAACACGAAGCTGTTCGTCGAATATGGCCCGGGCGTCGGCACTTTTACGCGACCGGTGCTCGAACAGCTCGGGCCCGATGCGCGGTTGGTGACGATCGATACCAACGCCGACTTCACGCACTACCTCAGGGATTCGATTGACGACCCGCGGTTGATCACGGTCACCGGGTCCGCCGCGAACGTCGAGAAAATCCTTGTCGAACACGGGCTCGGCCAGGCCGATTACGTGCTTTCCGGCCTGCCGTTCTCGACGCTCCCCGCGGGCGTCGGCGAAGACATCGCCGAGGCGACCGCGAACGTGGTCAGGCCGGGCGGCGCGTTCCTCGTCTACCAGTTCAGCCCCAAGGTGCTCGATTTCATCAAGCCGCACTTTGCCCCCATCGAGCGCGGATTCGAGTGGATCAATGTCCCGCCGGCGACCCTGTTCTGGGCCTATAAGGGTGAGCGGAACGCCTGATCTCAGCCGCGGAAGTTCAAGCGCCGCGTGACCGAGTAATCGATGACATTCACCAGGAAGTGGGACGCCGCCCACTTGATTCGGCGCCACAGCGTCGCGCGTCGAGCGTGCAGTTCGGGAGTGATCCAGCGGCAGTCCTTCAGTTCGCGCTCGAACCACGCGCGCATCGCCTGCGCGAATGCCCGGTCCTTGATCCGCAGCATGACCTCGAGGTTGATGTAGAAGCTCCGGTAATCGAAGTTCGACGAACCGATGTGGACGACGTCGTCGACGATCGCGAGCTTGGTGTGAAGCTTCGCCGGCTGATATTCGTAGATTTCGACGTGCCTCCGGATGAGCCGGCTGTAGCTATGCCTGGCGGCGGCGATGGTCGTGTTGTTGTCGGATTTGGCGGCGTTGATGATGCGCGCGCGTCCGCGCCGGCCGATGCGCCCGATCCGCCGGAGCATCGCGCCGGGCGGAGCGAAATAAGCGAACACCATGTCGAGGCTGTGCGCAGCCTTCATGTCGCGGCCGATGCTTCGCCACCAGCTGTTGCGGACGCTTAAAGGACCGCTGAACTTCCACTGCAGCGGCCCCCGCCACTCATTATATTCGGCGATCATTCGCCTCAGCGAGCGAAGCTTCGGGCGGGGCCGCTTCGACCAGCGGAACAACGTGTCGAAATAGCGCGCCGGAAGGACCGCCTCCGGTCCGTCGAGCCGCAGCCACAAGTCGCGCCAACGCTTCGCTCCGCGGTCCTCGAGGTAGGTCGCGTCGATGTTCGCGCCGCCGATCAGCACCGTCCTCTCATCGATGACGATGAGCTTCTGGTGGTTGCGAAGCAGATAGCGCCGGCCCCAGCTCGGGTTGAACACGCAATGCTCGCCGCCGGCGTGGCCGAGCTCGGTGAAGAATTCGGCAGTGGCGGCGGAGCCAAATCCGTCGATCAGCAGCTTGACCTCGACACCGCGGCGAGCAGCCTCGGTCAAAGCATTCCGGACCGTGTCGCCGTCCTTGTCGGGATTGAACATGTACATCAGCATCTTGATCGACGTCTCGGCGCCGGCGATCAGCTCGAGCAGCAGGTTGAACCGCTCGACCCCGCTTTCGATCAGCTCGAGCTGGTTTCCGGCGATCTCGGCAGTGATCGGCGGCGGCGTCGCTTGGTCGGCCATAGGGCGGTTTTCATTGACTTTCGGCCGGGCCGCAAGCTATTGGCGCGGCCTTCCTGACATCCCATATTCCAGACCGAGCGATTTGCTCGTGGAATAGACTTGCGGAGCTCGTGAATGGCGCGCGTTACGGTTGAAGATTGTGTCGACAAGGTCCCGAACAGGTTCGACCTCGTCCTGCTCGCGGCGCAGCGTGCCCGCCAGATTTCCGGCGGCGCCGATCTGACGATCGACCGCGACCGCGACAAGAATCCCGTCGTGGCGCTGCGCGAGATCGCCGAAGTGACGGTCAAGCCGGGCCACCTCGAGGAAGCGATCGTCAGCAACCTGCAGAAGGTGCGCATCGACGAGGAAGACGAGACGGAAGAGCTGGCGTCGCTGAGCGAGGCCGCCGAGGCGCTTCGCCTCACCGCCGCCGCGCCGCCGCGTCCGAGCCCGTCCGGCGGGGATTACGAATAGCGCTGGAACCGCGGTGAGGCCGGCGTTAGACCGGCCCCATGGTTCCCTTTTCGTTCGCAGGCGAAACATTCTTCGCGACACAGTCGGGCGCGCTCTATCGTCCCGCCGAATCGTCGCTCTTCGTCGCGGACCTGCACCTCGAGAAAGCGAGCTGGTTCGCCCGGCTCGGGCAATTCCTTCCGCCCTATGATTCGCACGCGACGCTGAGCGCGCTTGGCGAAGAGATCGAGCGCATCCGGCCGAGCCACGTCTTCTGTCTCGGCGACAGCTTCCACGACAATTTCGGCTGCGAACGGCTGCCGGCCAATGCGCGCGCGCTGCTGACCGACCTGATGAGCCGTGTCGCGTGGATCTGGATCGTCGGCAACCACGATTCGCGCGGCGTCGACCACTGCGGCGGAGTGATCGAGCCCGCGGTCCAGATGAGCGGCATCGTGTACCGCCACGAAGCTTCGCCGAGCGAACGGCTCCCCGAGATCTCCGGCCACTTCCATCCCAAGCTGCGGGTGAATGTGAACGGGCGCCGGATCTCCCGCCGCTGCTTCGTCGTCTCGTCGACGAAGATCATCATGCCCGCGTTCGGCGCTCTCGCCGGCGGGCTCGACGCGCACCATCCGGAAATCCTCCGGTCGGTCGGCGCGGACGCCGCGGCGCTCGTGCCCGTCTCCGACCGGCTCCTGCGCTTCCCGCTCGCCGCCTAGAGCGACCGCACCTCGATCGCCATCGCGCCGGTGGGGCTGAGCAGCAACCGCGCGATCGAGCGCCGAGTCTTGCCGAACGTCGCGGCCTGGAGCTCGTTGCGCGCGGCGTGACGGTCGAACTTGAAGCCGCGGCTTTCGGCCTGCCGCTTAAGCCCGTCGAGATGATCTTCGAGGTCGGGGATACCCTCGTCGGGGTCGAAATCCATGCTCACTTCAAGATCGGTGGACGGCGCCATTCGGTAATGCTTCGCGGCTCGTGCGGCGATGCGCAAGCCCCCAAGATTGCGCGCGCCGGCGGCTGTTCCTAAACCGCTGCCATGAGACATTTTCTGCTTCTCGCTGCCGCACTGGCGATGATGCCGGGCATTGCCGTAGCGCAATCGATCGACCCGAAGGTGCAGGCGCGGATCGACCGTGTCCTCAGGGCCACGCCGCTGATCGACGGACATAATGACCTCGCCGAACAGCTGCGCGAGAATTACAATCTGAACATCGAGGGGCTGGCCACCGGCACCGACAAGAGGCCCGACCACCCGCTGATGACGGACATGGCGCGCCTCCATCAGGGCCACGTCGGTGGCCAGTTCTGGTCCGTCTACATTCCGTCGGAAGTCACGGGCGACCACGCGATCCGCGACACGCTCGAGCAGATCGACACCGTCAAGCGCTTCGTCAAAGCCTATCCGAACGACCTCGAGCTCGCGCGCACGGCGGACGACATCGTGCGCATCCACAAGGCGGGCAAGATCGCCTCGCTGATCGGCGTCGAAGGCGGCCACCAGATCGGAGGAAGCCTCGCCGCGCTTCGCTCATTCTACGATCTCGGCGCGCGCTACATGACGCTGACGCACTTCAAGAACAACGAGTTCGCAGACAGCGCCACGGACGATCCGAAATATCACGGCATCACCGACTTCGGCCGAACCGTCATCCACGAGATGAACCGGATCGGCATGCTCGTGGACCTGAGCCACGTCTCGCCCGAGACGATGCGCGACGCGCTCGACGTCACCAAGGCGCCGGTGATCTTCTCCCACAGCGACGCCCGTGCGCTTGCGGACCATCCGCGCAACGTCCCCGACGACATATTGAAGCGGCTGCCCGCGAACGGCGGCGTGGTGATGGTGAATTTCTACCTCGGCCATTTGTGGGAGCCCTACCGCCAGTGGGACGCCGACCATTCGGCCGAGGAAGCGCTGCTTACCGCGCTGTACACCGGCCAGCCGGAAATCCGGAAAGCCAAGCTCGCCGAATGGGAGCAGGCGCACCCGGTACCCACCACCGGCGTCGGGATCATCGCGGACCATATCGAGCATGTCGTGAAGATCGCCGGCTATGATCATGTCGGGCTCGGCGGCGACCTCGACGGAATCCCGTACAACGGCGCGCCGCCGGGAATGAACAGCGTCAGCGGCTATCCTTTGCTTTTTGCGGAGCTCATCCGCCGCGGCTGGTCGGACGAGAACCTCGCGAAGCTCGCGGGCGGGAATTTGCTTCGGGTCCTTCGGCAGGCGGAGGCCGTCGCCGCGTCGATGAAGAACGAGCCGCCCGCGACCGCAAGGCTCCAGCCGATCGACCCGAACGACGTCTGGAGATGAGCGAACCTCCGCTCAAAGCCGCGATCATCCCCGTCACTCCGCTCCAGCAGAATTGCACCTTGTTGTGGTGCACGGCGACGATGCGCGGGGCCTTCGTCGACCCGGGCGGCGACCTGCCGCGGCTGAGAGCTGCGGCGGAGCAGAGCGGAGTCACGGTCGAGAGGATCCTCTTGACCCACGGTCATATCGACCATTGCGGCGGCGCCGGGATATTCGCGGAAGAGCTCGGGGTCCCGATGGAAGGCCCGCACGAGGAAGACCGATTCTGGATCGACCGGCTGGCCGCCGACGGCGCGAAGTACGGGGTGGTAGGCCGCCCCTTCGAGCCGTCACGCTGGCTCAGCGACGGCGACCAGGTCAGCGTCGGTGAGCTGACTTTCGACGTGCGTCACTGCCCTGGACACACGCCCGGACATGTTGTGTTCCATCACCGGGAGTCGAATCTCGCGCTGGTCGGCGATGTGCTGTTCAAGGGCTCGGTCGGCCGCTGGGATTTTCCTCGCGGCGACCAGCAGCAGCTGATCCGGTCGATCACCGAGAAGCTCTGGCCGATGGGCGACGAGACGGCGTTCGTGCCGGGCCACGGCCCGATGTCGACCTTCGGCCACGAGCGGCGCACCAACCCGTTCGTCGGCGACGCCGCTTTGGCGGCCGCCTGACTTGCAAGAGCGGGCCCATTCGCTATAGGGGCGGCGGTTCGCGACGATCCGGCTGCCGCCGCGGGGCCTGCCCCGCCGATGAGGCGCAGATCGTCGCCATTTTTATTGATGTCATTTGAATCGAAGGTGCCGCAATGGCTGTCCCCAAGAGAAAAACCTCGCCATCGAAGCGGAACATGCGCCGCAGCCATCATGCGCTGAAGGCGACCAAGTTCCAGGAGTGCCCCAATTGCGGCGAACTCAAGCTGCCGCACAACATGTGCGCGGCGTGCGGCCACTATAACGGCCGCGAAGTCGTCTCGACCGAGGCTTAGGCCGTAACGGCCCAATGAACGACGGGCCACGGATCGCGATCGACGCAATGGGCGGCGACAGCGGCGTTTCGGCGATGATTGCCGGCGCCGCAAAGGCGCTTCGCAAGGACCCGTCGCTCCGCTTTACTTTCTATGGCGACGAGCCGCGCGTTCGCGACGAGATCGAGGAGCATAAGGGCCTGGCCGAGCGGGTCGCGGTCGTCCATTCGCCCGAGGCGATCGACCCGCGCGAAAAGCCGAGCCAGGCGATCCGCCGCGCCCGAACCACTTCGATGGGCATGGCGATCAATGCGGTCAAAGAGGAGCGCGCCGACGCGGCGCTGTCGGGCGGCAACACCGGCGCCTTGATGGCCATGTCGAAGCTCGCGCTCCGGACCATGCCGGGGATCGACCGGCCGGCGCTTGCCGCGCTTCTGCCGACGCTCGGCGACACCGACGTCATCATGCTCGACCTCGGAGCCAATACCGAATGCGATGCCCAGAACCTGGTCCAGTTCGCGGTCATGGGCGCGGCTTATGCCCGCTGCGTGCTTGGCATCGCGCAGCCGCGGGTGAAATTGCTCAACATCGGCACCGAGGAATTGAAAGGCACCGGCGAGCTCAAGGATGCCGCCGCGCTGCTTCGTGAGGCGGATTATCTGCCCTTCCGCTTCGACGGCTTTACCGAGGGCGACCAGCTGTCGCGCGGCCAGGTGGACGTGGTCGTCACCGACGGCTTCTCCGGGAATATCGCCTTGAAGACGGCCGAAGGAACGGCGCGCTTCGTGACCGACCTTCTACGCCGCGCGTTCAAGAGCTCGCTGCGGTCCAAGGCCGGCTTTGCGCTGTCGCAGCCCGCGCTCAACCTGCTCAAGGTCCACCTCGACCCTAACAACCACAACGGCGCGGTCTTCCTGGGGCTCAACGGCCTGGTCGTCAAAAGCCACGGCGCGGCGAGTCCCAAGGGCGTCGCGAATGCGATCCGGGTCGCCGCGAGCATGGTCCGCAACGACATCACGCGGCGGATCGGCGAGGACCTCGACAATTTCCGCGCCCATGCGTTCGCCAACGGGAACGCGATATGAGACGCTCCGTCGTGCTCGGCGCGGGCAGCGCGCTTCCCAAGCGCCGCGTGACGAACGAGGAGTTGGCGCAGACCGTCGACACCACCGACGAATGGATCGTCGAGCGCACCGGCATCCGCAGCCGCTACGTCGCCGGCGAAGGCGAGACTACAGCGAGCCTCGCCCTCGATGCCGCCCGGCGCGCGCTCGATCATGCGGGCATCGAGGCCACCGACATCGACCTCATCGTGCTAGCGACGGCGACTCCCGACCAGACCTTCCCCTCCTCAGCGACCAAGGTCCAGGCTGCGCTTGGGATCAAGGACTGCATCGCCTTCGACGTGCACGCCGTCTGCACCGGCTTCCTCTACGCGCTGTCGGTCGCCGATTCGATGCTTCGCTCGGGCAACGCGCAAAAGGCGCTCGTCATCGGCGCCGAGACGTTCAGCCGGATCCTGGACTGGGAGGATCGCGGGACCTGCGTGCTGTTCGGCGACGGCGCCGGCGCGCTGGTACTGGGCGCCGAGGAAAGCGAGAGCGGCATCCTTGCGACCAAGCTCCACGCCGACGGCCGCCATAACGACCTCTTGTTCGTCGACGGCGGACCGTCCACCACCGGCACCGTCGGCAAGCTCCGAATGAAGGGTCGCGAAGTGTTCAGGCACGCGGTCGTGAACCTCGCCGAGGTGCTCAACGAAGTGCTCGAGGAGGCGGGGCTGAACGCTGCCGATGTGGACTGGGTCGTCCCGCACCAGGCGAATGCGCGAATTCTCGACGCCACGGCGAAAAAATTAGGGCTTCCTGCCGAAAAGGTCGTGGTCACCGTTGACAAGCATGCCAATACGTCCGCCGCGTCGGTTCCGCTCGCGTTCGACACCGCGGTGAAGGACGGGCGAATCAAGCGCGGGGACGTCGTCGTGCTGGAAGCGATGGGCGGTGGCTTTACATGGGGAGCGGCAGCGCTCAGGTATTGAAAAAATTGGAATATCCGGCGAAGAGTCGAATTGCCGACGACGCGGATTTCCGTTACGAACGTGTAATTGATGCGGCGGGGGGCACGCCGTCCATTCGGGGAGATAATCATGGCCGATCTCGGGATCGCGCGAATCAATAATGACATGGAGGCGAACGGCACGCTGACCCGCGCCGACCTCGCCGACGTCGTGCATCGGCGGCTCGGCCTGTCGCGCGCGGAATCGGCCGGGGTGGTCGAGCGCGTCCTGCATCACATGTGCCACGCGCTTTCGGTCGGCCAGAACGTGAAAGTCTCGGGATTCGGGACGTTCATCCTGCGGGACAAGGGCCAGCGCATCGGCCGCAATCCCAAGACCGGCGTCGAGGTGCCGATTGCCCCACGCCGGGTGATGACCTTCCGCGCCAGCCAAATCATGCGCGACCGGATCGCGAAGGGCTAACCCTTAGGTGCCGGCCGAAAAGGAGCCCGGCGCTCTTCTGACGATCGGTGAGTTGTCCCACCAGCTCGGCGTTCCCCAGCATATCCTGCGTTACTGGGAGACTCGCTTTCCCCAGCTGAAGCCGATGCAGCGCGCCGGCAACCGCCGCTATTACCGTCCGGCGGACGTCGATCTCGCGCGGCGGATCAACAGCCTCCTGAACGAAGAGGGCTATACGGTCCGCGGCGTCCAGAAAGTGCTGCGCGACCGGCATGCGCCGGACGGTCCTGCTCCTGCGAGCGACGAGCGAGCTCCCACGGAGGCGCCGCATGAGGTGGACATGCCGAGCCACGAGGAACCGATCGGGGTCGACGTCTTCCGGCTAATCGCCCTGCGCAACCGACTCGCGGACGCGCTCGAGCGCTGAGCCGCCGGCCGAAAGCCGCTCCTCCACCCTCGCGATCGCCTGGTCGAGCGGGACGCGGCTGACCGGCACGCCCGCGGGGAAGGCCTTCAACAGCCGCGACGGGAAGGCCGCGGAGAGCACGACGAACAGCCCGCAATCGCCCTGGCGGCGGATCAGCCGGCCGAAGGCCTGCGCAAGCCGCGCCCTCACCACGCGGTCGTCGTAGGCGCTTCCGCCTGCGGCCATGCGCCGGGCGGCGTGGAGCACCGTCGGCCGCGGCCACGGCACCCGCTCCATCACCACCAGCCGCAACGACTCGCCGGGCACATCGACTCCGTCCCGCAGCGCATCCGTGCCGAGCAGCGATGCGCGTGGGTCGTCGCGGAAGATGTCGACGAGCGTCCCCGCGTCGATCGGATCGACATGCTGGGCAAGCAAGGGCAGGCCGACACGCGCGAGGCGATCGGCGATCCGGGCATGGACCGTCTTCAGGCGCTGGATCGCGGTAAACAGGCCGAGGGTCCCGCCATTGGCTGCTTCGATCAAACGGGCGTAGGCTCCGGCGAGTGCGGCAATGTCGCCCTGGCGGATGTCCGTGACGATCAGCACTTCGGAACAGCCGGCATAATCGAACGGGCTCTCCGCTTCAAAATGCTGCGCCGGGAGCGGCAGGTGAGCGGCTCCGGTCCGGCCTTCGGCGGCGCTCCAGTCCTCGCCGACGCGCAGCGTCGCGGAAGTGACAAGGACGCCGTCGGCGGGCGCCATCACGACCCCTGCGAGCGGCTTCGTGGGATCGAGCCAGCGGCGGTGGATCGCGACGTCGAACTCGCGCCCGTCGCTCCGTTCGACGGCGAGCCAGTCGACGAACTCGGGATCCGCCTCGCCGCCGATGCGCGCGAGCAACGCGATCCACGCGGCGAGCGTCTCGCGCCGCCATGACAGCCCTCGGATCGCCCCTTCGACCCGCGCCCGCGCCTGGCTGTCGAGCCAATCGGGGGCATCTTCGAGCACCGCTTCCAAGCGGCGGCCGAGCGCCGCGAGCGGCTTCTGAAGCGCTTCGAGCGTCTGCATTGCCGCGGCTGCGGCGGACACCAGCGCGCCGTCCGGTTCGGCAAGCTCGGTTTCGAGGCCATAACCGGCTTCCTGCGCTTTCGATCTTGCGTAAACGACGCCGCGAACTTCGCTCAGCAGCGCCTCTACCGGTCCGAACGGGGAACCTTCGACGAGCCGCTGGAGCCACCCGTCGGACGGGAGCGCCCTCGCCGCCTCGATCGCGGCCTCCAGCGCGTGCGCACCTTCCTCGTCATAGGACGCGACGTCCATCAGCCGCGCGGCAAGCCCGCGCCGCCGCCCGCGCGAGCGGCCCTCCGGGCCGACGATCCATCGCCTGAGCTCGATCGCTTCTGAGCCGCCGAACGTGACCGCGAAGGTCGAGTCCGCCGCGTCGAACAGATGATGGCCCTCGTCGAAGAGGATGCGGCCGGGCGCGTCCTCTCGCGCGCGGGCTGCATTCACCATCACCAGCGCGTGGTTGGCGATGACGATGTCGGCATCGCGGCTCGCCCGCTCGGCGCGCTCGATGAAGCAGCGGCGGTAATGCGGGCAGCCGGCATAGACGCATTCGCCGCGGCGGTCGGTGAGCGCGGTCGAGCCGGCGCGGCGGAACAGGCTCGGCAGCCAGCCCGGCAGATCGCCGCCGACCATGTCGCCGTCCTTGGTGTAAGCCGCCCAGCGCCCGACCAGCTGCGCCAGGATCGCGGCGCGGCCGGCGAACGCGCCCTGCAGCGCATCTTCGAGGTTGAGCAGGCAGAGATAATTCTCACGGCCCTTGCGGACGACGATCCGCCGCGCCCGCTCGCCGGGGTCGGCGAACAGCTTCACGCCCTCGGCGTCGAGCTGGCGCTGGAGGGCCTTCGTGAAGGTCGAGACCCACACCGCGCCGCCCGCCTCCTCGGCCCAAAGCGAGGCGGGCGCGAGATAGGCCAGCGTCTTGCCGATGCCCGTGCCGGCTTCGGCGAGCAGCAGGTTGGGCGCACCTTTCGCGCGCTTGGGTGCGAAGACCTCGGCGACTGCCTCCGCCATCGCCTTCTGGCCCTCGCGCGCTTCGGCACGGCCGGTCAGCGCGTCGAGCTTCGCCCGCGCGTCCGCCGGGTCGACGAGCACGGTTCGCGGCGGCGTGCGCTCGGCGGCCTCGTCCCATTGCTTCAGCCGAGCGAACAGCATTCGCTCCCCGCGCTCCGGCCGCTCGAGCCGGGCGCCGATCAGCGGCGCCCAACCCCAACCGAGCCGGTGCAGCGTCGCATTGCTCGTCCACGCGCCTTCACGCTCGCGCCAGTCGGGATCGGCGAGCGTCTCCAGCAGGCTCCCCGCTATCACCTGCAGTGCGCCCGCTGCGCAGGCGTCAGTGGGCGGCGCGTCCACCGCCAGCAGCCTGGTCATCCCGGCGATCGTCGGCACGGCGAAGCGGGCGGGATGGACGAATGCGAACAGCTCGAGCAGGTCGAGGCCGCTGAGCTCCGGATAGCCGAGCCGCTGCCCGACCAGCGGCGCGTTGAGTATGATGTGCGGAGTCTCGGCAGCGCGGGCGATCGCTTCGCCGCGACTCGCCTCGCGCACTTCCCCATCAGCGCTCGCGAGCCAGATTCCCGCGTGGGTTGCGTGCAGCGCGGGAAGAGGCAAAGGAGCCGCCATTCGGACGACCCTAAACGGCGAGAACAGAAGAGCAACGAATTTGGACGCGGATACGCTTCGAAATGCCGCAATGGCCTCAAAGGCTTGGCCCTATGAGGAAGCGCGCAAGCTTCTGAAGCGCTGGCCGGACGGCAAGCCGGCCGGCGATCCGGTGATCTTCGAGACGGGTTACGGCCCCTCTGGCCTACCGCACATCGGCACCTTCAACGAGGTCGCGCGGACGAGCTTCGTCCGCCACGCCTATGAGGAGCTGACTGGCGGCGCGCCGACGCGCCTGATCGCGTTCAGCGACGACATGGACGGGCTTCGGAAGGTGCCGGACAATGTGCCGAACCCGGCGATGCTGGAGGCGAACCTCGGCAAGCCGCTGACGCAAATCCCCGACCCGTTCGGCGAAAATCCAAGCTTCGCCCATTACAACAATGCGATGCTCCGGCGCTTCCTCGACCGGTACGGCTTCGATTACGAATTCCTCTCGGCGACCGATTGCTACACGTCGGGCCGCTTCGACGATGTGATCCGCAAGGTGCTTCACGGCTTCGATGCGATCATGGGCGTGATGCTGCCGACGCTGCGCGAGGACCGCCGCAAGACCTATTCGCCCGTGCTTCCGATCTCGCCGTCGAGCGGCCGGGTGCTGCAGGTTCCGGTCGAGGTCGTCGACGCCGAAGCGGGCCTGATCGCGTTCGACGATGAGGACGGCAGCCGCGTTCAGCAGTCGGCGTTCGGCGGCGTGGCTAAGCTACAGTGGAAGGTCGACTGGGCGGCGCGCTGGGTCGCGCTCGGCGTCGATTACGAGATGGCCGGCAAGGACCTGATCGACAGCGTGATCCAGTCGGGAAAGATCGCGCGCATCCTCGGCGGCCGGCCGCCGGAGGGCTTTAATTACGAGATGTTCCTCGACGAGAAGGGCGAGAAGATCTCCAAGTCGAAGGGCAACGGCCTCAGCCTCGAGGAATGGCTGCGCTACGGCAGCGAGCCGAGCCTCTCCTTCTACATCTACCGCGAGCCCAAGCGCGCGAAGAGCCTGCACATCGGGGTCATCCCGCGCGCCGTGGACGATTACTGGCAGTTCCGCGGCAATTACTCCGGCCAGCCGGTCGAACAGAAGCTCGGTAATCCGGTGCACCACATCCACCGCGGGGCAGTGCCGGAGCACGGCCTCCCCCTGACCTATGGGCTGCTGCTCAACCTCGTCAGCCTTCCCGGCCTGCAGGACAAGCAAGTCGCGTGGCGCTTCGTGCAGCGCTACGCGCCTGGGACGTCGCCGGACAGCGATCCCGAGCTCGACGAGCTCATCGGCCTCGCGGTCAATTACGCGCGCGACTTCGTCGTCCCCGGCCTCAAGCGCCGACCGCCGACTGAGGATGAAGCGTTGGCGCTGCGCGAGCTCGATTCAGAATTGGCGAACTTGCCGCCCGACGCTACCGCCGAGGACATCCAGACCCAGGTCTTCGAGGTCGGCAAGAAGCATTACGGCAAAGAGAACCTGCGCGCCTGGTTCCAGGCCCTCTACGAAACGCTGCTCGGCTCGTCGCAAGGGCCGCGGATGGGCAGCTTCATCGCTCTCTACGGGATCGACAACGGCCGCAAGCTGATCGCCGAGACGCTCAGCTAAGCCGGACGCGCCGTTCGCCTGTCGACGGAATTCGTGACGTAGTCGAAACGCTCTGGCGAGAACGCGGCGCCGGCGCCATCACGAGGTTCGTGAATGGAGCGGGGCGATGATCCACCCGGAGATATTGATGGCGATCTTGGCGAGCACCGCTGCCGCGCAGTCCGTCGACCCTTCAGCAGCCGAAGCACCGCCGAGGCACATTCGGGCGCCCGGCGGCGAGGTCATTCTCGGCGATAAATATGACGGTTTCGCCTATGACCGCGAGGCTTTCGCCCCTGTCCGCCGGTCCGGCGACCTGCTCTTCATCTCGGGGATCATCGTCGCGCGGCGGGCCGGCGAAGGCACGGACGTCGAATGGTTCAAGAACGAGGTTCGCCGGACCTTCAAACGCATCGGGCACGAGCTGGAATCTGCCGGCGCGAGCTTCGACGACGTCGTCATGATCAACAGCTTCCACGTGTGGAGCGGCCCCGACTTCGCCGGCACCAAGGAAGAGCAGTTCGAGGCATTCAACCAGGTGAAGGAAGAGTTCATGCATGGGCCGCACCCCGCCTGGACGGCGGTCGGATCCACCGGGCTGCTCGGGACCGGAGGCATCGTCGAAGTACAGATGATTGCGCACGTGCCCGCCAAGGCTCGCTAATCTTGCGCCTGCTCCTGTTCGTGCTCGCGGCCGCGCTCACCCTTGCGGGTTCGGCGAACGCCAAGGTACCGACGTTCCGCGATTGTCGCGGTTGCCCGTTGATGCTGAGCGTCCCCGCCGGCAACTTCGTCATGGGTTCCCCCAATGGGGAAGCCGGACGTCAAGCGGCCGAGGGGCCTCGGCACGGGGTCGCCATCGTGCATCCCTTTGCGATCGGCGTCGATGATGTCACGCGCGCGCAGTTCGCCGTTTTCGCGCGTGACACAGCTTATGCTGGCGATCCGAAGTGTGATTGGCGTTCGCCCAAAGCTCGCGGTCGGCCGATCGATCAGACCGACGACGATCCGGTCGTCTGCGTGAGCTGGAGCGACGCGCAGGCCTACGCCAAATGGCTCTCGTCGAAGACCGGGCACGCCTACCGCCTGCCGTCGGAAGCCGAATGGGAATATGCCGCGCGCGCCGGCTCACGCACGACGCGACCGTGGGGACAGGCGGGCGCGCGCGACTTCGCCAATTATGGTTCGGATCAATGCTGCGCACCGTTCGCGGCGGGCCGCGATCGCTGGCTGTACACCTCGCCGGCGGGATCCTTCCCGCCGAACGCATTCGGGTTGTACGACATGCTGGGCAATGTCTGGCAACGAACCGAAGACTGCGGGCACGCCGATTATTCGGGGGCGCCTCGAGATGGCTCGGCGTGGGTGACGGGTGGAGATTGCACCACGAGGATCGTCCGAGGAGGCGGCTGGTTCGTGTCGCTGGACCAGTTGAGGTCGGCCGCGCGCGCGGCCGATCCCGCCGAATTCCGCAAGAACGACATTGGCTTTCGAGTGGTGCGCTCGCGCTAGCGCCAGGTTCAGTTTGAAGCGGCGATCCGGCGAGGAATCCGGCGTTCCATCGAGCCGCTCGGCTTGACGGTTGCATTGATCCGCTCCGCGTCGGCACGGCTGAGGCCGCTGCGAACCAGTGCTTCGGTCAGCGCATCCGCCGCGGGAACGGAAACGTCCGGATCGAGGCCGGTGCCTTCCCAATCCTTGCCCGTGTCCGGGTCGAACGTCCGGCCGACCGGAACGAACGCGCGGAACTTGTCCCCCACCGGCATCTCGCCCCCATAGTGGCCGGCCCCGGCGGTCGGCTCGCCGATGATCGTCGCGCGGTGCGTGCGCTTCAGCGCCAGCGTCATATGTTCTGCCGCCGAAGCCGTCGCACCCGACGTGAGCACGAAAACTTTCGCCTTGAAAAGTTTCTTCTCCGTCGTGCTCGGCTCCACATAATGCTCGCGCCGGACGACTCCGGCGGGTCCGGGAACCTTGCGGACGAACGGCTCCTCATCGCGCTGCACCGAAGCGCGAGTGTCCATCGTCACGAGCGTCGTCGGTTTCGCGAACAGGTACGGGAACATCGCGTTCATCTCGGCGAGGCCGCCGCCATGGTGGGTTCGGTTGTCGAAAATGATGACCTTCGCGGATGCATGATCGACCATGAATTGCTTCACCGCGGCGACGGTGTCGGGGTCACCCGGGAAGACGTTGAAGCGGATGTAGGCGATGCCCGGAGCGAGCCACCGCTCGTCCTCGATCGGCTTCCATGGAAAGCGCGGCTGTTGCGGCGCGGATGCATTCTGGGCCCTCGGCCCCGGCGTTCGAGTTCCGACGCGCAAATGCGCATCGGTGGAGACGGCGCGAAGGTCCAGGGTGAGCCGCATTGCAAGCGCCTTCGACGAGCCGATCGAGTCATAAGCGCCGCTCGCCGCATTCGCGCGAAGCATCGCTGCGTAGCGCTTGGCGACGTCGGGGAAGACGTAATTTTCTTCAAGGACCTGGGCGAGATCCGTCGCTGTCTTCCGCGCCTCCGCGGCGGTGATCGGCCCGTCGGGCATTTGCGGAACTGCTGCGGCCGACGGCGGCTGCGGCTGCTGCGCCGCGGCCGGCTGCGCAATCATGGCGGAAATGGCGAAAAACAGAGCACGCATCACAAATCCTCCCGAAATCAGCATGTAAGCTAGCGAAAAGCGGCCCTCCATTCCGCGCAATTTTAGTGCGCGCTTTGCCAAATTTTGGCACAAGCGCAGCGATGCTCGACCGCTTTGATCTCCAGCTGCTCGACCTCGTCCAGCGCGACGATTCGCGAACGGCGGAGTCGCTCGCGACCGACGTTGCGCTGTCGCCGTCGGCGATCGCGCGGCGGCTGCGGCGCTTGCGGGCGGAGGGATGGATCGCGCGGACGATCGCCCTGCTCGGGCCGGCGATCACCGGCAGGCGGCTTCGCGCGGTGGTGCTGGTGCAGCTCAGCGAGCATGCCGACCAGCGCGGCAAGACGGCGCTTCTCGAGCGGATCGACGAAGCACCCGAAGTGCAGTTCTGCTACGAGCTCGCCGGTTCGTACGACCTGTTGCTCCTGTTCGACTGCGATACGATGGCCGAGTTCAACGAAGTCGCCGAGCGCGTACTCGTGTCAGATGCGACGGTCCGGCGTTACGAGACGAGCTTCGTCAAGCGCGAGGCGAAGTTCGCGCCCTTCATCAAGACGAGCGAAACCTAGCGCGTCTTGGCTGCAGCCCAGTCGTCGATCTTCTTCTCGAGGATCGGCAGCGGAAGGGCGCCGGTGTCGAGCACCTGGGCATGGAAGTCGCGGATGTCGAACCTGGGCCCGAGCTTCGCCTTCGACTGGTCGCGCAGGCGGCTGATCGTCAGCTGGCCGATCTTGTAGGCGAGCGCCTGGCTCGGAATGGCGATGTAGCGTTCGACCTCAGCGGTCGCGTCGGTCACCGATTCCCCTGAATTGTCGAGCATGTATTTGATCGACTGATCGCGCGTCCAACCCTTGGAGTGGATTCCGGTGTCGACCACCAGCCGCATCGCGCGCAGCATCTCGTCATTCAAGTTGCCGAAGCGCTGGTAGGGGTCCGTGTACATGCCCATCGGATAGCCGAGCGATTCCGCGTAAAGCGCCCAGCCTTCGACATAAGCGGTGTTGCCGCCGAAGCGCATGAAGGCGGGGAGCGCGGTATTTTCCTGGGCGAGGCTGATCTGGAAGTGGTGGCCGGGCTCACCCTCGTGCATGAACAACGTGGTCTCTTCCCACGTGCTGCGCGAGGGCAGGTTGTAGGCGTTGAAATAGAAAGTCCCGGGCCGGGCGCCGTCGGGCGTCCCCTGCTCATAGCTTCCGCCGGCCTCGAACTTCTCGCGGAACGGCGGATAGGGCCGGATCACGAGCCCGGCCTTCGG
>Ga0070680_100000493_pt1 | contig 27095 bp, 27 predicted proteins | sample KBSC73BmetaG_FD_64672 | JGI IMG/M metagenome (GOLD analysis project Ga0070680, IMG submission 64672) | Corn rhizosphere microbial communities from Kellogg Biological Station, Michigan, USA - KBS C7-3B metaG | ecosystem: Host-associated > Plants > Roots > Rhizosphere | place: USA: Michigan...
GTCGCCAGCTCGACGTCGAGCACGTCGCGCCACAGCTCGACGAGCAGCTCCTCGGTGAGCGCGAAGACGTCTTCCTCGTCGAGGAAGCTCATCTCGACGTCGAGCTGGGTGAACTCCGGGGTGCGGTCGGCGCGAAAGTCCTCGTCGCGGAAGCAGCGGGCGATCTGGTAGTAGCGCTCGAGACCCGCCACCATCAGCAGCTGCTTGAACAGCTGCGGCGACTGGGGCAAGGCGTACCAGTGCCCGGGTTGCAGCCGCACCGGCACCAGGAAGTCGCGGGCGCCCTCCGGCGTCGACCGGGTCAGGTAGGGCGTCTCGACGTCGAGAAACCCGTGCCGCTCCATCACCCGGCGGATCACGGACACGATCTGCGCGCGGGTCCGCAACGCCCGGGCGGGCCCGGCGCGGCGCAGGTCGAGGTAGCGGTAGGTCCACCTGGTCCGCTCGTCGACGCCGCTGTCGATGGCGTCGGAGCCGTGGATCGGGAACGGCGGCGTCTCGCTCTCGCTGAGCACCTGCACGGCGTCGGCGACCACCTCGATCTCTCCGGTGGCCAGCTCCGGGTTGGCGTTGCCCTCCGGACGTTCGCGCACCTCGCCGGTCACGCGCACGCACCACTCGCTGCGCAGCCCGTGCGCGAGGCCGGCCGGCTCGCCCTCGCGGAAGACGACCTGCACGATGCCACTGCCGTCGCGCAGGTCGATGAAGATCACGCCGCCGTGGTCCCTGCGGCGCGCAACCCAACCGGCGAGCGACACCTGCGTGCCGGCGTCGGCGCGGCGCAGCGTCCCCGCCTCGTGCGTGCGGATCACGGCAACCTCTTCCTCACCTGCGCGACGACGTCGTCGGCGGACACGGCCTGCTGCTCACCGGTGCTCAGGTCCTTGAGCTGTACGACGCGGGTGGCGAGCTCCTCGGCGCCGATGACCACCGCGAGCGCGGCACCCGATCGGTCCGCCGCCTTCATCGCGCCCTTGAGCCCGCGCCCGCCGTAGGCCATGTCGGTCGGGATACCCGCGCGACGCAGCTCGTCGATCAGCGGCACCGTGAACCGGCGCGCGTCCTCCGACAGCGGCACGGCGAAGACCGCGCACCGGGCGGGCGGCTCGCCGTGGACGCCTTCGGCGTCGAGGGCGAGCAGCGTGCGCTCGACGCCGAGCGCCCAGCCGATGCCCGGCAGCGGCGGGCCGCCGATCGCCTCCGACAGCCCGTCGTAGCGCCCGCCACCACCGACCGCCGACTGCGCGCCGAGCAGCGGGTGCTGCAGCTCGAAGGTCGTACGCATGTAGTAGTCGAGGCCGCGCACCAGTCGCGGCGCCTCGTGCCACGAGATCCCGAGGTCGGTGAGGTGCGCGCGGACGAGGTCGTAGTGCACCCGGCACTCCTCGCACAGGTGCTCGACGAGCGCCGGCGCGTCGGCGACCAGCGCCTGCACCTCCGGCCGCTTGTCGTCGAGCACGCGCAGCGGGTTGACCTCTGCCCGCCGGCGGGTGTCGGCGTCGAGCGGCAGCCCGGCGAGGAACTCCCGCAGCTGCTCCGTGTAGACCGGGCGGCAGACGCGGTCGCCCAGCGTGGTGAGCAGCAGCTCGGTCCGCTGCAGCCCGAGCTCGCGGAACGCCTCGACCGCGAGGGCCACCACCTCCGCGTCGAGCGCCGGGTCGTCGACGCCGAGCGCCTCGATGCCGACCTGCTGGAACTGCCGGAAGCGGCCGGCCTGCGGCCGCTCGTGGCGGAACATCGGCCCGGCGTACCAGACCTTCACCGGCAGCTGCCCGTGGTGCAGCCCGTGCTCGACGACCGCCCGCACCACCCCGGCGGTCCCCTCGGGTCGCAGCGTCAGCGACCGGCCGCCCTTGTCGGTGAAGGTGAACATCTCCTTGCTGACGACGTCGGTCGACTCCCCCACACCGCGGGCGAACAGCGCGGTGTCCTCGAAGATCGGCGTGTCGATGAGGGCGTAACCGGCCAGCCGCGCGGGGGCGAGCAGTGCGCCGCGAACCTCGAGCCAGCGGGCGGAGTCCGGCGGGCGGACGTCGTAGGTGCCCTTCGGTGCGCTGAACGGCATCTAGAGGCCCCGCGTCGGCGGCGACCCGGCACCCAGCTCGAGCAGGAACGGGTTGCTGATCCGCTCGCGCCCGATCGTGGTCTCGGGTCCGTGCCCGGGGCGTACGACGGTGTCGTCGGGCAGCGGCAGGCAGACGCGGGCGAGCGACTCGAAGATCTGCTGCGCGCTGCTGCCGGGGAAGTCGGTGCGGCCGATGGACCCGGCGAAGAGCAGGTCGCCGGAGAAGAACTCCAACCGCCCGCCGCGGTCGGTCGTGAACGCGACCGAGCCGGCCGTGTGCCCGGGGGCGGCGTCGACCCGGATGTCCATGCCGGCAAGGGTCAGGGTCTCGCCGTCGGTCAGCAGGCGGACGTCGTCGGGCTCCGCCCACTCCAGCCGGCCGAACAGCGGCGTGCCCGGCCGGATGCCGACCTTGGTCCACGGGTCGGCCAGCTGCTCGCGGTCGGCCGGCGCGATCCAGGCCGGCACCCCCTTGGCGCCACAGACCGGCATGACCGCCCAGGTGTGGTCGAAGTGGCCGTGGGTCAGCAGCACGGCCACCGGCTTGAGCCGGTGTCGCTCGAGCACGTCGTCGAGCGCCCGCTCCGCCCCGATGCCGGGGTCGATGACCACGCACTCCTCGCCGTCGGCGGGCGCGAGCACCCAGCAGTTGGTCTCCGGCGGACCGGCGGGGAACCCGGCGACGAGCACGGTCGTCCTCTTCTGCGGATCGGTGTGGGAGCGGTCATGAGCCTATCGAGGCGGCACGCGTGGCGGCGAACCCGTTACGGCGTACGCCGTCCCTACACTGGCCGCCGTTTGCAGCGTCGACCCGGAGGAGCACCGTGCCCGGCAGCAAGCGCGAGCGCGAACTCGCCCGGCGCCGTTACGAGCGCCGGCAGGCACAGCGCGTCGAGGTTCGCCACCGTCACCGCCGGCGTAACACGATCATCGCCCTGGTCGCCCTCGTGGTGGGCGGTGGCGGGGGCGCAGCGGCAGCGGTACTCGCCGGTGGCGGTGGCACCGACAAGGTGACCACGGCATCGCCGACTCCGACGCCGTCCGCGGCGGCTGCGGCCGTTGCCTGCGGCGGGTCGAAACCCGCGGCGCCCAAGAAGTTGTCGTGGCCCAAGGAGCCGCCGATGTCGATCGACACGGCGAAGACCTATGCGATGACGCTCGACACCTCGTGCGGGCAGATCACCGTCACGCTGGACGCGAAGCAGGCGCCCCACACCGTGAACGCCTTGAACTTCCTCGCCGGCAAGGGTTTCTACGACGGCACGTTCTGCCATCGCGAGACGAGCTCAGCGACCCTGACCGTGCTGCAGTGCGGCGACCCGACCGGCACGGGCGAGGGTGGCCCCGGCTTCACGCTGCCGGAGGAGAACCTCAAGGGCGCGACCTACGGCCGCGGAGTCGTGGCGATGGCGAAGACCTCGGCGCCGCACTCGACCGGCAGCCAGTTCTTCCTGGTCGACAAGGACAGCCAGCTGCCGCCGCAGTACACGGTCGTCGGGCACATCACCAAGGGGCTCGACGTCCTCGACAAGATCATGAAGATCGGGCTGAACCCGGTGAACGGCCCAGGCGACGGCGCGCCGAAGGCGAAGGTCTACCTCGACCACGTCACGGTGACCGCCACGTAGAGCGCGCCCAGCTCGACCGCCCGATCACTCTCCGTCATTCTTTTCCTACCGCTTGTCATGACATGGTCGATTTGCCACGCTGGCGGTCAGGAGCGAGGCGCCGGCCTCACCGACGCGCAGCCGTATCCCGATCCGGACGCGCGTCGTTGGTGCAGCAACCGTCGCTCCCGGAGGGGGACCCATGAACGTGCTGCGCACTCGCCGGTCCGATGCCGCGCCGGCCATCGTGCTGCCGGAAGAAGATCCGGCGACGGGGCACCTGCGTGACGAGTCCGATCCGGACCCGCTGGTCGAGGCGCTCACCGCGCGGCTGCGCAAGCAGTTCCCGGAGTCGCTGAGCTGCGACGAGTGGGGCCGGCCCGTCGCCTACCGCCACGTGATCCGGGCGGCCCTGTCGGCGTTGCCGCCACACGTCACCCGCGAGCTGGCGGAGCGCCTGAGCGAGCACGACGAGCCTGCAGAGCTTTCGCTGGCCTACGTCGACCTCGACGAACCGGCCGCCTCGCTCCCCGAGCCCACGGGGACGGGCGCCCCGCTGGTGTTCTCCGAACCCATGGCCCACGGGGTGGGTTGGCCGGAGTGGTCACCCGCCTTCTAGCGACCCCATACCGTCGCCTAGCGCGGAGCCCGGCGCGCGGTCGTCCACAGCCAGCAGGCGAACCCGTCGAGCGCCAGACCCAGGAGCAGAATCGGCAAGTCACCCATGACCGCTCAGTGCCCACTGGCGCCCCGGTCCGAACGGCTCATTGACGCGTGGCTGTTCGGTCCGTTTGTGACGTTCGTTTCGGTGGAGATGGTCGGGACATGTTCCCCTGGTGACCGCCACCCGCCACGATGACTGCGTGGCCCCCGCACCGCTCCCCCCTGCCCCGGCGTCCCCGCCGGCCGGCGGTGACGGTCACGCGCAGGTGCCGCCCGACGCCGTCGACGTCCGTGACCGGGCCAGGTCCGACGCCCCGGCACTGGTCTGCAAGGTCTGCGGCGAGCGCATCGAGTCACTGACCGTCGCCGACGGCCGCGAGGTGCTCGACCTGGTGCGGTTCCAGGAACGCCACGCGAAGTGCCTCGCGGCGAGCGCCGATCACGTCACGACCCGGCGCTAACGGAGAGCCGGCTGGGGCCGCTAGGCGCCGGTCACGCGGTAGGCGTCGTAGACCCCTTCGACGGTGCGCACCAGCTGCAGCAGGTGACCGAGGTGCTTGGTGTCACCCATCTCGAAGGTGAACCGGCTCACCGCCACGCGATCGCGCGTCGTGGTGACCGATGCCGACAGGATGTTGACGTGGGCGTCGGAGAGCACCCGCGTCACGTCGGACAGCAGCCGGGTGCGGTCGAGCGCCTCGACCTGGATCGCGACCAGGAAGACCGAGCCTGACGTCGGCGCCCACTCGACGTCGACGATCCGCTCCGGCTCCGCCGACAGCTGGTCGATGTTGACGCAGTCGGACCGGTGCACCGACACACCCTTGCCCCGGGTGACGAAGCCCATGATGTGGTCGCCCGGCACCGGCGTGCAGCATCGCGCGAGCTTGACCCAGACGTCTGAGACGTCCTTGACGACGACGCCCGGATCTCCGACCGACCGCGACCGGGGCCTGGTGCGGCTGGGTACGGCGGTCTCGGCGAGGTCCTCGGCGGCGCCGTCGCGCCCGCCCATCGACTGCATGAGCCGCTCGACCACCGACTGCGCCGACAGGTGGCCCTCGCCGACCGCGGCGTACAGGGCCGAGACGTCGGGGTAGCGCAGGTCGCGCGCGAGTGTTGGCAGCGCGTCGCCACCGAGCAGCCGCTGCAGCGGCAGGCCCTGCTTGCGCATCGCCCGGCTGATGGCGTCCTTGCCCTCGTCGATCGCGTCCTCGCGCCGCTCCTTGGCGAACCACTGCTTGATCTTGTTGCGGGCTCGCGGGCTCCTGACGAAGCCGAGCCAGTCGCGGCTCGGTCCGGCGGTCTGCGCCTTGGAGGTGAAGACCTCGACGACGTCGCCGTTCTCCAGGGTCGACTCGAGCGGCACGAGCCGGCCGTTGACCCGGGCGCCGATGCAGCGGTGCCCGACCTCGGTGTGCACGGAGTAGGCGAAGTCGACCGGCGTCGCGCCCTGCGGCAGCGAGATGACGTCGCCCTTGGGCGTGAAGACGAAGACCTCGTTGGCGTGCAGGTCGAAGCGCAACGAGTCGAGGAACTCGCCGGGGTCGCTGGTCTCGCGCTGCCAGTCGAGCAGCTGGCGCAGCCAGGCCATCTCCTGGGAGTCGCCGCCACCCTTGGCCGGTGTGGCGATGGCCCCGCCGTCCTCCTTGTACTTCCAGTGCGCGGCGATGCCGTACTCCGCGCGGCGGTGCATCGACCAGGACCGGATCTGGATCTCGACCGGCTTGCCCTCGGGCCCGATGACGGTCGTGTGCAGCGACTGGTACATGTTGAACTTGGGCATCGCGATGTAGTCCTTGAACCGCCCGGGGACGGGTGACCACAGCGCGTGGATCGTGCCGAGGGTGGCGTAGCAGTCGCGCACCGACTCGACCAGCACGCGGATGCCCACGAGGTCGTAGATGTCGGTGAAGTCGCGGCCGCGGACGATCATCTTCTGGTAGATCGAGTAGTAGTGCTTGGGCCGGCCGGTGACGGTGGCCTTGATCTTCGCGCCGCGCAGTTCGGTCTGGATCATGTCGACGACCGAGGCGAGGTAGGTGTCGCGCGACGGCGCCCGCTCGGCCACCAGGCGCACGATCTCCTCGTAGCGCTTGGGATAGAGCGTTGCGAACGACAGGTCCTCGAGCTCCCACTTGATGGTGTTCATGCCGAGGCGGTGCGCGAGCGGGGCGTAGATCTCGAGCGTCTCGCGCGCGATCCGGTCCTGCTTCTCCTTGGGCAGCCAGCGCAGGGTGCGCACGTTGTGCAGGCGGTCGGCGAGCTTCAGCACCAGCACCCGCGGGTCACGCGCCATCGCGACGACCATCTTGCGAATGGTTTCGGCCTGCGCCGCCTCGCCGTACTTCACCTTGTCGAGCTTGGTGACGCCGTCGACGATCGCGGCGACCTCCTCGCCGAACTCGCGGCGTACGTCGTCGAGCGTGAGCGTGGTGTCCTCGACGGTGTCGTGCATGATCGCGGCGAGGATCGTCGGCACGGCCATGCCGAGCTCGGAGACGATCGTCGCGACCGCGAGCGGGTGCGTGATGTAGGGGTCGCCGCTCTTGCGGAACTGCCCGTTGTGGCACCGCTCGGCGAGCTCGAACGCGCGCTGCACGATGCGCAGGTCGGCCTTCGGGTGGTGGGTGCGCACGGTCTTGAAGAGCGGCTCCAACACCGGCGGCGTGCCACCGGACTTCGGGCCGCCCAGGCGCGCCAGGCGCGACCGCATGCGACGCGCGGCCTCCGGGAGGCCGGTGTCGCTGACCGGCACCATGTCGGCAGCGGCCGCGGCGGCCTCGGGCGCGGGCTCCTCGGGCGCGAGCGGCTCCGGCGGCTCGGCGACCGTGGTGTCGCGAAGCGCGCCTGCCGGGGCCGGTTCAGTCGGCACGGGCCGCTCCTCGTCTAGTCCTGATCAGGATAACGACGAGACGCCCCCGGCCCATTTCTTCACACCTGTAACAGGGCGTGGACGTCGAGCCCGGTGAGCCGTTGTCGGCCGTTGAGGAACATCAGCTCGAGCAGCACCGAGCACCCCACGACCTCTCCCCCGGCCTGCGAGACCAGCCCGGCGGTCGCCGCGGCGGTGCCGCCCGTGGCGAGCACGTCGTCGACGATCAGGACGCGGTCGCCCGATGCGAAGGCGTCGCGGTGCACCTCGAGGGTCGCGCTGGCGTACTCCAGGTCGTACGACGCCTCGAAGGTCGGCGCGGGCAGCTTGCCCTTCTTGCGGACCGGGACGAACCCGGCACCGAAGTGGTAGGCGACGGGTGCGGCGAGGATGAAGCCGCGCGCCTCGATGCCCACGACCTTGTCGACCGTGCCGCGGCCGTGGTGGGCGACGATCGCGTCGACCGCCCCCGCGAACGCCACGTGGTCGGCGAGCAGCGGGGTGATGTCCTTGAAGACGATGCCCGGCCGCGGGTAGTCGGTGATGTCGCGGACGTGGTCGCGAAGCCACGCCTCCAGGTCGAGCGGCGTGCTGGGTCGCTGCCGGGTGCCGGTGGTCACCGGTTGCGCTTCTTGCCACCGCGGCGCTTGGACCGCTGCCGGCTGCCGGGGCCGGCCGGCCGAGAGGCTCGCGGCGGCGCGCTGACCGGCCGGTCGGGGAAGGCGCCGCCTCCGTCGTAGGTCATGGCGGCGCCGGCGGCCGGGGCGGCGACGGCGGCGGCCTCGGCGACACCGGTGGCCACCTGCTCGTCGCCGCGCTGAGTCTCCTTCGCCTGCCGGCTGGCGACCCGGCGCTGCAGCGCCTTGAACTGCGGCTCGCGCTCCTTCATGTCGCACAGCAGCGGCGTGGCGATGAAGATCGACGAGTAGGCGCCGGCGGCCAGACCGATGAGCAGCGCGAGCGACAGGTCCTCGAGCGAGCCGGCTCCGAGCAGGCCGGAGCCGATGCCGAGCAGGCCGGCGACCGGCAGCAGCGCGATGATCGAGGTGTTGATCGACCGCATCAGCGTCTGGTTGACGCCGAGGTTCGCGGCCTGGCTGTAGGTCATGCGGCTGCCGCCCGCGAGGCCGACGGTGTTCTCCCGGACCTTGTCGAAGACGACGACGGTGTCGTAGAGGGAGTAGCCGAGGACGGTCAGCAGCGCGATGACGGTGTCGGGGCTGACCTCGAAGCCGCTGAGGGAGTAGATGCCTGCGGTGAGCAGCAGGTCGTGCAGCAGCGCGACGATCGCCGCCAGCGCCATCTTCCAGTCGTAGCGCATCGACAGGTACAGGATCACCGCGATCAGGAACACGACGAGGGACAGCAGCGCCTTGTTGGTGACCTGGCTGCCCCACGACGCGCCGACCGTGTCGACGTTGATGTCGCCGCGCTTGACGTCGAAGCGTTTGTTCAGGACGTCTTCGACCTTGCTGACGTCGCCGGTGTTGAGGGTCTGGGTCTCGACCCGCAGGTCCTTGCCCGCGCCGGTCGACTGGACGATCTCCGGGGTGATGCCGACGGACTCGAAGGCCGAGCGTGCGTACTGCTGCGAGTGGCCGTGGGCGGGGAACGAGAACACCGCCCCGCCCTTGAAGTCGATGCTCGGGTTGAGGCCGCGGATCGCCAGGCTGCCGATGCTGATCAGCAGGATGCTGCCCGAGATGAGGTACCAGAGCTTGCGCCGGCCGATGAAGTCGATCGACAGCTCGCCGCGGTAGAGCCGGCCGGGGATGCTTCCGATCCGGGACACCTCAGGCCTCCTTCGTCGCGGTCGGCCGCGACGCGCGCAGCGGCGGTTGGGCGGTGCGACCGATCCGGTCGATCGACAGCCCGGAGAAGCGGTGCGGTGTGCGGTAGAGCCGGGTGCGCACGAGCAGGCTCATCAGCGGCTTGGTGAAGAAGAACACGATGAACAGGTCCGAGAGCGTCGAGAGGCCGAGAGTGAACGCGAATCCGCGCACGCCACCGACCGACAGCAGGTAGAGGATCACCGCAGCCAGGATCGACACGGTGTCGGCGGACAGGATCGTGCGTCTCGCCCGTGGCCAGGCGCGTTCGACGGCGCTGCGCAGACTGGTGGCGCGGCCTTCGTGCAACTCGTCCTTGATGCGTTCGAAGTAGACGACGAACGAGTCGGCGGTGATGCCGACCGCGACGATGAATCCCGCGATGCCGGCCAGGGTCAGCGTGTAGTTGATCGAGTGACCGAGCAGGCATGTGGCGGCGTACAGCAGGCCGCCGGACAGCCCGAGGCTGAACAGCACGAGAAGCCCGAGCAGCCGGTAGTAGATGAACGAGTAGATGAGCACGAGTCCCAGGCCGATCGCGCCGGCGATGAGCCCGCCGTGCAGCTGGTCGGAGCCGAGCGTCGGCGACACCGTCGAGACGCTGGAGAGCTCGAACTTCAGGGGCAGGGCGCCGTACTTCAGGACGTTGGCGAGGTCCTTCGCCTCCGACTCGGTGAAACTGCCGGTGATCTGCGCCTGCCCGCCGAGGATCGGGTTGATGATGCGTGGCGCCGAGACGACCTGACCGTCGAGCACGATGGCGACGAGGTTCTGCGGGCTGCCGCTACCGGCGTCGTAGGCCTTCTGCGTGAGCCTGCCCCACGCAGAGGTGCCCTTGCCGTTGAAGCTGAGGTCGACCTCCCAGCCCTGCTGACCGAGGACCGCGCTGGCGCCCTTGATCATCGTGCCGAGGACGGTGGCCTTGTCGAGCAGGTACTTCGCGCTGCCGTCCTGCTGGCAGGCGACGATCTGCTTGTCGGGCACGTCGAGATTGGCGAGCGACTCGCGGACCTTCGGCTTGGTGCAGTCGATGGTGGCGTAGAGCTCCTGCGCGGTGGCGTCCTTGGGCAGTACGCCGCTGCCGTTGCCCGCAGCCGCGCTCGCGCTCGGCGTCGGAGTCGGAGTCGCGGACGGCGCCGGCGAGGCGGAGCTGCCGGCGGCGAGCAGGTCGCCGCTGAGTACGCGACCGCGAGGCGAGCTGCTGGTCGCCGGTTTGGCGGAGGTGCTCGTCTTCGGAGTCGCGCTGGTCGCGGGGCTACCGCTGGCGGACGGGGTGACCTGGGGCGTCGCCGTCGTCGGTCCAGGCGCGCCCTGGGCCAGCACCTGGCGGAAGCGCAGCTGGGCGGTCTTGCCGACCCGGTTGACGACCTCGTCGTGACCGGCACCCGGCACCGCCACGACGATGTGGTCGTTGCCCTGGGTCGTGACCTGTGCCTCGGCGACACCGATGCCGTTGACCCGCTGGCGGATGATGTCGACGGCCTTCGACAGCGCCGACGACGTCACCTTGCCGCCGCCGGTCGTCTCCGCGGTGAGGATCGCCTGCGTGCCCCCCCGCAGGTCCAGCCCGAGCTTCGGCTTCGTCTCGCCGGTCAGCCCCACCGCAAGGTAGAGCCCGGCGAGGAGGATGCCGACGACCGCCAGTGCCCGCCACGGTCGCGGGGCGTTCGCTGGTGCCACTGCCGTCCTTCTTCCTCGGTGGTCGCTGCCCGCGCGCGCGTCAGGACCAGGTTGCTCGGGTCAGGCCTTCGCCGGTGCCGACTGCTCCGCGGACGGCCCGTGGGCGACCTCGTCCGCCGGCGCCTCCGCTGCCGGAGCGTCGACCGTCTCGGGCTCCCCGTCGGCCTCGTCCTCGTCGACGGGCGTGATCACCCGGGCGACGACCTGGGGCGAGAAGCGCGAGTGGACGCCGGGCGCGATCTCGAGCACGATCGCGTCGTCCTCGACCGCGACCACGGTCGCGAACATCCCGAACGTCGTCTGCACCTCGACTCCGGGCGCGACGTTGCGACGGTTCTCGGCGGCCTGCTTCGCGCGGTTGCGCTGCGGCCGGATGATGAACATGTAGAAGACGCCGACGAGCAGGATGATCGGCAGGAAGGCGCCGAGCGAGCTGCCGCCGCTGCTGTTCGAGTTCGCCGCAAGCGGGCCGAGCGCGGTCAGCACCGCACCGCCAGTGTGGATCACGGGTGTTGCCCTCCATCGGGGTGGCCGCGGGCCGCAACGCGACGGGCCATGGGAACCTCCGCCCCCGGCGTACACCGAGGCGGCACGTCCTCCGAGTCTAGGGCTCGCCGCTTCGGTGAGGGGTCAGCACGCGGCCAACCGGGCAAACCCGTCTCTCGTCACCGCTCGGCCGGCGCCGGCGCGTCACCGACATCGTCGACGGAGAACAACGCGGGCTCGGCGCCGCGAGGCGTGGGTGGCCGTAGGCCGAGGTGCGACCAGGCGGCACTCGTCGCGACCCGGCCGCGAGGTGTGCGGGCCAGCAGCCCCGCACGGACGAGGAACGGCTCCGCGACCTCCTCGACGGTCTCGGGCTCCTCGCCGACCGCGACGGCGAGCGTCGAGAGGCCGACCGGTCCCCCGTCGAAGCGGCGCAGCAGAGCGTCGAGGACGGCCCGGTCGAGCCGGTCGAGACCCCGCTCGTCGACGTCGTAGAGCGCGAGCGCGTCGCGGGCGACATCGCGGGTGACCTGCCCGCCGGCCCGCACCTGCGCGAAGTCGCGGACCCGGCGGAGCAACCGGTTGGCGATGCGCGGTGTGCCGCGCGAACGCCCGGCGATCTCGGCGATCGCGTCGTGGTCGATCGGCACGTCGAGGAGCCGCGCCGAACGCTCGATGACCCGTTGCAGGTCGGCCGGCTCGTAGAAGTCGAGATGGGCGACGAAGCCGAAGCGGTCGCGCAGGGGCCCGGGCAGCAGCCCGGCTCGCGTCGTCGCGCCCACGAGGGTGAACGGCGAGACGTCGAGCGGGATGGCGGTGGCGCCCGGCCCCTTGCCGACGACGACGTCGACCCGGAAGTCCTCCATCGCGACGTAGAGCATCTCCTCGGCCGGCCGGGCCATCCGGTGGATCTCGTCGAGGAAGAGCACCTCTCCCTCGGACAAGGTGGAGAGCAGCGCGGCCAGGTCACCGGCCCGCTCGATCGCCGGACCGCTGGTGACCCGCAGCGGCGCGCCCAGCTCGGCCGCGATGATCATCGCCATCGTGGTCTTGCCGAGACCCGGCGGACCGGAGAGCAGGACGTGGTCGGGGGGCCGCCCCCGGTCGCGGGCCGAGTCGAGCATGACCGTGAGCTGCTCGCGCACCCGGTGCTGTCCGATGAACTCGTCGAGGCGCTTCGGCCGCAGCGCGGCCTCGACGATGCGCTCGTCGCCGTCTGCGTAGGGCGAGACGATCTCTGCCTGGTCGGTCATGCGCGGCTCAGCAGCCGAAGCGCCGACTTGAGCAGCACCGCGACGTCGGGCTCCTCGCCGGCCGCGAGCGCGTCGTCGGCGTCGGGGGCGACCGCGCCGAGGGCCTGCTCGACCTCACGGGCCGACCAGCCGAGGCCGGCAAGGGCCGAGCCGACCTGCTCGCGCCAGGCCGCCTCGCGTGGGACGGGCAGGCTGATCGGGCCGCTCGGGACGGCGCCGATGCGGTCCTTGAGCTCGAGCACGATGCGCTGCGCTCCCTTGCGGCCGATGCCGGGGACGCGGGTGAGCGTGGTCAGGTCGTCGGTCGCGACCGCGGCACGCACGCCGTCGGCACCGAGCACGGCGAGCATCGCCTGGGCGAGCTTGGGCCCGACGCCACTGGCGGTCTGCAGCAGCTCGAACAGGTCGCGGGCGTCGTCGTCGGCGAAGCCGTAGAGCGTCAACGAGTCCTCGCGGACGACCAGTGAGGTCGACAGCCGCGCCAGGTCGCCGACTCGGAGGGTGGCCAACCCGGCCGGTGCGCACTGCACCGACAGGCCGACGCCTCCGACCTCGATGACGGCGGTGTCGGCACCGGTCGCGAGCACCCGCCCGCGCACCGAGGCGATCACGCCGACCTCGCCGCGAGCGCCTCGGCCAGCCGCCGCTGCGCGCTGCCGCGCCAGACGTGGCAGACCGCGAGAGCAAGCGCGTCGGCGGCGTCGGCGGGCTTGGGCCGGTCGGGCAGCGCCAGCACGCGAGCGACCATGGCCGCGACTTGGGCCTTGTCGGCCCGACCCGAGCCGGTGATCGCGGCCTTGACCTCGCTCGGCGTGTGCAGCGCGACGGGCACGCCTGCCCGGGCAGCGACCAGGATCGCCGCGGCCGAGGCCTGGGCGGTGCCCATGACCGTGCGCACGTTGTGCTGGCTGAACACCCGCTCCACGGCGACCGCGTCGGGCCGGTGCGCGGCCAGCCACTGCTCGAGCGCGCCCTCGAGGGCGAGCAACCGAGCTCCGATGTCGTCGGTCGCTGGTGTGCGCACGACGTCGACGGCCACGAGTCGCATCGGCCTGCCCGGGCTTCCGTCGACCACGCCGAGGCCGAGCCGTGTCAGCCCGGGGTCGACACCGAGCACCCGCACGCGCCGCACCTCCGCCTCGCCCGAACACCTGTTCGGAAGGCTACGGCGTACGCCGCCGCCAACCACTCAACGACACGCCCCCCTCGGCGGGGACCTCGTCAGCCGGCTTCGGCGAGGACCTCGTCGGAGATGTCGAAGTTGGCCCAGACGTTCTGCACGTCGTCGCAGTCGTCGAGCGCCTCCACGAGCCGCAGGATCTTGCGGCCGGTGTCGTCGTCGACCGGCACGGAGACACTGGGCAGCCAGGCCACGTCGGCGGACTCGATCGCGATGCCCGCGGCCTCGAGCGCCACCCGCACCGCGTGCAGGTCGCCGGCCTCGGACACCACCTCGTAGGCCTCACCGAGGTTGTTGACCTCCTCGGCACCGGCGTCGAGCACGGCGACGAGTACGTCGTCCTCGCCGAGCCCCTCGGCGGGCACGAGCACCACGCCCTTGCGGTTGAACAGGTAGGCCACCGACCCCGGATCGGCCATCGAGCCGCCACCCCGCGTCACGGCGGTGCGCACCTCGGAGGCGGCCCGGTTGCGGTTGTCGGTCAGGCACTCGATGAGCAGAGCAACACCGCCGGGCGCGTAGCCCTCGTAGGTGATCGGCTCCCAGTCGGCCCCGCCGGCCAGTTCGCCGGACCCCCGCTTGACCGCCCGGTCGATGTTGTCGTTGGGCACCGAGCTGCCCTTGGCCTTGGCGATGGCGTCGGCCAGTGTCGGGTTGCCCGCCGGGTCGCCGCCGCCGGTGCGCGCGGCCACCTCGACGTTCTTGATCAGTTTCGCGAACAGCTTGCCGCGGCGCGCGTCGACGACGGCCTTCTTGTGCTTGGTGGTCGCCCACTTGGAGTGACCGCTCATGCCCCGCGCTCCCTGACCATCGAGACGAACAGCTGGTGCACCCGGGCGTCACCGGTGAGCTCCGGGTGGAATGAGGTCGCGAGCAGGTGGTCCTGCCGCACCGCGACGATCGTACCGGCGAGATCACCGGGGTCCGCACCCGTCGAGCGGCTGTGCACGTGGTGCCCGAGCCGGCCGACCACCTGCACGCCACCGCCCGCACGCTCGACCCACGGCGCGCGGATGAACACCGCCGGCACGCTGCCGACGCCGTCGAGGTCGACCGTCCCCTCGAAGGAGTCGACCTGCCGGCCGAACGCGTTGCGGCGTACGACGATGTCCATCCCGCCGATGCGGTCCTGGCCGGGCACGCCGTCGAGCACGTCGTCGGCGAGGAGGATCATGCCGGCGCAGGAGCCGTAGACCGGCAGCCCGGCCGCCACCGCCTTCTGCAGCGGCTCCAGCAGCTCGAAGGTCACCAGCAGCTTGCCGATCGTCGTCGACTCGCCGCCGGGCAGCACGACTCCTTCGACGCGGTCCAGCTCCTCGGGCCGCCGCAACGGGGTGGCGGACGCGCCCGCGCGGGTCAGTGCCGCGAGATGCTCGCGCACGTCGCCCTGGAGGGCGAGTACGCCGATGCGCGGGGTTGTCATGCGGGGCGCCCGCGGAGCCGCGGGCGCAGCGAGCGACTTGGCGACGTGGTCACCAACCGCGGGAGGCGTAGCGCTGCTCGGCGGGCAGCTCGCTGACGTTGATGCCGACCATCGCCTCGCCGAGCCCGCGCGACACCTTGGCGATGATCTGCGGGTCGTCGTGCATCGTGGTCGCCTCGACGATCGCCCGCGCCCGCTTGGCCGGATCGCCGGACTTGAAGATGCCGGAGCCGACGAACACGCCCTCGGCGCCGAGCTGCATCATCATCGCCGCGTCGGCAGGGGTGGCGATGCCGCCCGCGGTGAACAGCACGACCGGCAGCTTGCCCGCCTCGGCCACCTCGCGGACCAGCTCGACCGGCGCGCGCAGCTCCTTGGCCGCGGCGAACAGCTCCTCCTCGGAGGCCGACTGCAGCCGGCGGATCTCGGAGAGCACCGAGCGCATGTGCCGCACGGCTTCGACGACGTTGCCGGTTCCGGCCTCGCCCTTGGAGCGGATCATCGCGGCGCCCTCGGAGATGCGGCGCAGCGCCTCGCCGAGGTTGGTCGCACCGCAGACGAACGGCACGGTGAACTTCCACTTGTCGATGTGGTGCGCCTCGTCGGCCGGGGTCAGCACCTCGGACTCGTCGATGTAGTCGACGCCGAGCGCCTCGAGCACCTGCGCCTCGACGAAGTGGCCGATGCGGGCCTTGGCCATGACTGGGATCGAGACCGCCTCGATGATGCCTTCGATCATGTCGGGGTCGCTCATCCGGGCGACGCCGCCCTGCGCGCGGATGTCGGCGGGCACCCGCTCGAGCGCCATGACCGCCACCGCGCCGGCGTCCTCGGCGATCTTGGCCTGGTCCGGGGTGACGACGTCCATGATGACGCCGCCCTTGAGCATCTCGGCCATGCCGCGCTTGACGCGGGCGGTGCCGACGGCGGTTTCTGCGGGTGTGCTCTGCGCGGTGTTCACGAGGAAATGGTACGGCGGGCCCCGCAGGCGCGACGACCGTGAATCAGCCGGCCACCAGGTCGTTCGTCTGCGGCACCAGCAGGATCCAGGTCTGTCCCGGTTTGAGGGTGAGCGGCTTGCCGTCGGCGCCGGTCCAGCTGGTCGGTGCGGTGAGACCGGTACGGCTCCACGTGCCGTCGTAGCGGTTGCCGTCGCGCAGCAGCACCGCGCGACCGGACCCGATGGTCGCCGAGTCCGGCGAGTTGTTGCCGAGCACGTCGACGTAGCGGCCGGCCCGCAGCGGCACGAACTGCACGAGGATGTTCGCCGGCGCGACCGACGTCCCGTCGGTGCCCTGCACGAGCCAGCTGCCGACCTGCACGTGCCAGCCACCGCGTGCGGCGTCCCAGGACAGGTAGTTCTTGGTGTACGACGAGAACGTCGCGACCAGCCGCCCCGTCACCGGCGTGCCACCGGCCGGTGCCGGGCCGAAGCGGAACCCGACGTCGGTCAGATCGGTCGCCTTCGCCGGCGCGGCGGCGATCAGCCGCCTGGGTGTCGTGTAGAAGTTGTAGGCCTCGACTCGGCGGCCACGCATCGTGTAGGCCCCGTCGTAGCGCTCGTCGGGCACCGGCACCAGATTGGCCGCGTCGATGTGCGCGAGCACCCCGCGATTGGCGCCGGAGAAGCCGAAGAGCACCTTGCCGTACTCGCCGAGCAGCTCGACGTCGGTGTCGCGGGCACTGCGGACCGGGCCGATGTCGGTGTCCGACGGACCGACGTACATCGCCATGTAGCGCGTCGTGCCGCCTTCGACGAGCTCCTCGTAGACGACCTGCGCCGCCTGCAGGCCGTGCTGCAGCGGTCGGGCGCTGGGGGCGTTGTCGATCTTGACCGCCACAACCGGCCCGGTGGGGCCGGGCTGACCGGTGAGCCAGCCCCCGGGCGGTGGTGCGGCGAGGGTCGGAGTGGGGCTCGCTGTCGGGCTCGGGCCGTGCGTCGGGGTCCGCGTCGGCGCGGCCTTGTGCGGCGCCGAACCACTGCAGCCGGCCAGGGCCAGTGACGCCAGGACCAGAGCAGCGACGAGCGACGGATGGCGGGCAGGCACGGTGCAGCGCTTCCTCAACGGACGGATTGAGCGGCGACCGGCCGCCGGCGATGACGTTAGCCGAGCCCGAGCGTGGCAGGGCGCTACCCCAGGGGCGCGGCGTCGCGGTCGGCGTGGGCGGACCGCGAGACGGACTCCCACGGCAACGTGTCGTCGATCTCGAAGCAGGCCGGCATCTCCGCGTGCCCGGCGAGGCGGAACAGCCGCGGCAGCCGGCGCTGCCGCACGTCGAGTGCGCCGAGCACCGCGTCGTTGTAGAAGCGGCGCGCGAACGCCACCCCCGCCGCCGCGCCGAGCAGGTCGTCGACCGGTTCACTGCCCGGCACGAACACCGTGGGAGCCGCCTGGAGGCACGCATGCAGCTGGCGGGAGAGCAGGTTCTCGGCGGCCTCCCGCTCGCAGCCCAGCCCGGCAGTCGCCAGCGACACCCCGGCGCGGCGTCCGAGGGTGTCGGCGACCGGTGCCGGCAGCGCACGGACCGACGCGAGCGTGCGGCAGGCGCTCGCCCGCTGCACGAGCTGTGCCTCCAACGCGGCGCCGGCGGTGTCGACCCGCTGGTGCAGCCGGTCGAGGCGGCTCGCGGTCCAGCTCAGGTAGGCGACGGCGAGTACGACTACGAGGACGAAGCCGACTGCGAGGCCCACAGCTCGACTGTAGCCTCGTCGACCCCCACGGACGTCCCGGACACGATCACCGTCTCGTAGACCCGGACGACCTCACGCGCCACGACCGACCAGTCGTATCGGCGCACCGTTCGCCGGCCCGCGTCGACGAGCCGCTCCCGCTCCCCCGGCGCGTCGAGCAGCGAGCCGAGCGCGGTGACGAGGGCGTCGGGATCGCCCGCCGGGAAGAGCACACCGGCCCGCCCGTCGTCGAGCACCTGGCGGAAGGCGTCGAGGTCGCTGGCCACGATCGGTGTGCCGGCGGCGAGCGCCTCCAGCAGCACGATGCCGAAGCTCTCCCCTCCGGTGTTGGGAGCGACGAACACGTCGACAGACCGGTAGAAGCGCGCCTTGTCCTCGTCGCTCACCAGGCCGAGGAAGACCACGCGGTCGCGCAGCGACCGGGGCAGCGCCGGCGGGTCACCCGGGCCGGCGACGAGCAGGCGCAGGTCCGGACGCGCAACGGCGAGCTGCGCGAAGGCGTCGAGCAGCGTGGCCAGCCCCTTGCGCGGCTCGTCGATGCGGCCGATGAACCCGGCCGCACCACCCTCGCCGGGCCATCCCGGCAACGGTTGCGCCAGGGCGAACCGGTGGACGTGTACGCCGTTGGGCACGAGCACCGCGTCGTGGCCCAGGTGCTCGACGATCGTGCGCCGAGCGGCAGGCGACACGGCGATGCGTGCCTGCACCTTCTCCAGCTGCGTCTGCAGCGGCGTCTGGAACAGCGACAGGATCCGCGACCGCGTGTTGTGCGCGTGCGACGTCGACACGATCGGCCCGTCGGCGCACATCACGGCGAGCAGCGACAGGCTCAGCGTCTCGGGCTGGTGCACGTGCAGCACGTCGAACTGCCCCGCCCGCAGCCACCGCAGCATCCGCGTCGCCGACACGGGTCCGAACGTCAACCGGGCAACCGAGCCGTTGTAGGGCACCGGGATGCTTCGCCCGGCCCGCACGACGTACGCCGGCAGCGGCGCCTCGTCGTCGTCGACCGGCGTCATCACCGAGACCTCGTGACCCAGGTCCTGCAGCGTCTCGGCCAGGTCGCGGATGTGCGCGACGACGCCGCCGGGGACGTCCCAGGGGTAGGGGCTCACCATCCCGACGCGCACGGCCCTACACCCAGACCTTCTGGAACATGTGCCAGTCCTCAGGGTGCGCGGCGATGCCCTCGGCGAACGCGTCGGCCATCTGCTGCGTCATCGCCCCGATCTGCTCCTGGCGCGACCTCCCGGCTGGCGGCACCACGCGCGGGTGGATGTGGCCCGCCCACGACCGGTCGTCGGGGTAGTGCAGGGTGACCGGCAGCAGCGCCGCCCCGGTGTCGATGGCGAGGGCTGCGGGCCCGGCCGGCATCTTGGCGCGGCCGCCGAAGAAGTCGACCCCGACCCCGGTCGACGTCAGGTCGCGGTCGGCGAGCAGGCACAGGCAGCCGCCGGCGCGCAGCCGCTCGGCGAGCACGGCGTAGGGCGGCCGCTCCCCGCCGGTGAGCGGGATCACCTCCATGCCCAGCGACTCCCGGAACCGCACGAACCGACCGTAGAGAGCCTCCGGGCGCAGCCGTTCCGCGACCGTCGTGAACGGCACCCCGGTCATCACCAGCCACGCACCCGCGTGGTCCCAGTTGCCGGTGTGCGGCAGGGCGAGGATCATCCCGCGGCCCTCGGCCCAGGCCTCGCGCAGCCGGTGCTCGTGAGCGACGTTCATCCGGCCGACGACCGTGTCACGGTCCAGCTCGGGCAGCCGGAAGACCTCGCACCAGTAGCGCGCGTAGGACCGCATCCCGGCAGCCACCGTCGCGTCGAGGACCGACTCGTCGACCACCCGGGCGAGGTTGCCGCGCAGTCGTCGCGCGGCGGTGCCCTGCCGGTGGAAGCCGACCCGGGCGCCGACGTCGAAGACCGCCCGCGCGAACGGCGACGGCACCGTGCGGATCGCCCGCCAGCCGGCCGCGTAGCCCCAGTCCGGCAGCCTCACGCGCTCATCGCCCCTCGCGGGTCATGCGGGTCGGGAGAGAGCCAGCGCCTGGCGGCGTACCTCTGCGAGCCGCTGCCCGACGGTGATCGCGGCCGTCACCGCCAGCACCCAGAGCACCGCGACCTGCAGTTCGTTGACGTCGAAGATCCCGGAGAACCCGGTGGCCACCAGGATCGCGACGAGCCGCTCCGGGCGCTCGACGAGCCCGACGTTGCAGGTCATGCCGAGCCCCTCGGCGCGCGCCTTGACGTACGACGTGATGAGCGAGAGCGCCAGCGTGAACAGCGCGACGCCCGCCACGAGCTGGTCGTCGCCGGGGCCGGCCCAGTAGAGCGCGATGCCACCGAAGATCGCGGCGTCGCCGAACCGGTCGAGCGTCGAGTCGAGGAACGCGCCGTAGACGCCGGTAGAGCCGGAGATGCGCGCGACCACCCCGTCGAGGGAGTCACTGAACACGAAGCAGGTGATGACGACCGTGCCCCACAGGAACGAGCCGCGCGGGTAGAAGCCGAGCGCACCGCCGACCACGCCGACCGTGCCGACGACGGTGATCATGTTGGGCGTCACGCCCCACGCGACGAGGCGCGTGCCCAGTGGCCGGAAGAGTCGGTTGATCACCGGGCGGGCGTGTATGCCGAGCATGAGCGCCGAGGATAGCCAGCAGCGGTGATCGGATCCGGCCTCGCGGCCCTTGTCACACCACGGGTTTCGGGAGTTGCATCAGCACACGGCACGCCTCGTGCCGCCGGTCCTCCCATGAGGTCCGCCCCCGAGCAGTCCGCATCGAAAGGGTGGTGGTCATGGCCGACAAATCCGGCGCCGGCGCTGCGCCCGGCAGGGCACCTTCGGTCGAGCAGCCCGCGAACATCCGCAACGTGGTGCTGGTCGGCCATTCCGGATCGGGGAAGACGACGCTCGTCGAGGCCCTCCTCGTCGCGACCGGGACGATCCCCCGGGCCGGTCGGGTCGAGGACGGCAGCACCGTGAGCGACCACGACGAGGCGGAGGTCCGCCAGCAGCGGTCCGTCTCGCTCGTCGTCGCGCCGTTCGAGCACGCCGGGGTCAAGGTCAACCTGCTCGACTCGCCCGGCTACGCCGACTTCGTGGGAGACCTGCGCGCGGGGCTGCGCGCCGCCGATGCCGCGCTGTTCGTCGTGTCGGCCGCCGACGGCATCGACGGCACCACCCGCATGATCTGGGACGAGTGCGCCAACGTCGGCATGCCACGCGCCGTCGTCGTCACCCGGCTCGACTCGCCGCGCGCCGACGTCGACGGGGCGCTCGCCGCGTGCCAGGAGGCGTTCGGCGCCGGCGTACTCCCCCTCTACCTGCCCGAGCGGTCGGGGGCCGAGGTCACGGGCCTGTCGTCGCTGCTCAACCCGACCCGCGACGACGACGACGTGGCCACCGCCCGCAGCGCGCTGATCGAAGGGATCATCGCGGAGTCCGAGGACGAGACCCTGATGGACCGCTACCTCGGCGGCGAGGAGATCGACGTCAAGGTTCTCGTCGGCGACCTGGAGACCGCGGTGGCGCGCGGCTCGTTCTACCCGGTGCTGCCGGTGTGCGCGGGCACCGGCGTCGGCATGACCGAGCTGCTCGAGGTGCTCACCAGCGCGTTCCCGTCACCGCTCGAGCACCCGCTGCCGACGGTGACCAGGCCCGACGGCTCGGCGATCTCGCCACTGACCTGCGACCCGTCCGGCCCGCTGTGCGCGGAAGTGATCAAGACGACGACCGACCCCTACGTCGGTCGGATCTCGCTGGTGCGGGTGTTCTCCGGCACGCTGCGCCCCGACACCGTCGTGCACGTGTCCGGGCACGGCCTGGCCGAGCGCGGGCACGAAGACCACGACGTCGACGAGAAGGTCGGCGCCCTCGCCTCGCCGCTGGGCAAGCAGCTGCGGCCGGTCGACCGGGTCATCGCCGGAGACATCTGCGCGATCGCGAAGCTGTCGCGCGCCGAGACCGGCGACACGTTGTCGTCGAAGGAGGAGCCACTGCTGATGTCGGCCTGGGAGATGCCCGAGCCGCTGCTGCCGGTCGCGATCGAGGCGAAGAGCAAGTCCGACGAGGACAAGCTGTCGACCGGTCTTGCCCGCATGGTCGCCGAGGAGCCGACGGTGCGGCTCGACCGCAACGCCGAGACCCACCAGCTCGTGCTGTGGTGCATGGGCGAGGCCCACGCCGACGTGCTGCTCGAGCGGCTGAAGACGAAGTACGGCGTCGAGGTCACCGAGGTGCCGCTGCGCGTGCCGCTGCGCGAGACCTTCTCCGGGGCGGCGAAGGGGCACGGCCGGCACGTGAAGCAGTCCGGCGGCCACGGGCAGTACGGCGTCTGCGACATCCAGGTCGAGCCGCTCGGGTCGGGCGAGGGCTTCGAGTTCGTCGACAAGATCTACGGCGGCTCGGTGCCCAACCAGTTCATCCCCTCGGTCGAGAAGGGCGTGCGCGCACAGATGGAGCGCGGGGTCAGCGCCGGCTACCCGCTGGTCGACATCCGCGTCACGCTCGTCGACGGCAAGGCGCACTCCGTCGACTCCTCCGACATGGCCTTCCAGATGGCCGGCGGTCTGGCGCTGCGCGACGCCGCCCAGAACGGCACCGTGACGCTGCTCGAGCCCGTCGTCGAGCTGGCGACGCTGGTGCCCGACGACTACGTCGGCGCCGTGATGAGCGACCTGTCGTCACGCCGTGGCCGGGTGACCGGCACCGAACCCGTCGGTGACAACGGCCGCACGCTGGTCCGGGCCGAGGTGCCCGAGATCGAGATCACCCGCTACGCGATCGACCTGCGGTCGCTGTCGCACGGCACGGGCACGTTCACCCGCCACTACCTGCGGCACGAGCCGATGCCGTCGCACCTGGCGGGCAAGATCGCCGCCGAGCAGAAGGAAGAACCGGCCCCGGCCTAGGGCAGCTCACCGCGGCCAGTGGGCCGCCACGAGCTCCCGGGTCTCGCTCAGCAGCTGCGGCAGCACCTTGGTGTGGCCGACGACCGGCATGAAGTTGGTGTCGCCGCCCCACCGCGGCACGACGTGCTGGTGCAGGTGCGCGGCGATGCCGGCGCCGGCCACCCCGCCCTGGTTCATACCGATGTTGAAGCCCTGCGCGTTGCTCGACGCGCGCAGCGCCTGCATCGCCTTCTTGGTGAATTCGGCGAGCTCGGCGGTCTCGCCGTCCTCGAGGTCGGTGTAGTCGGCGACGTGCCGGAACGGCACCATCATCAGGTGACCGCCGTTGTAGGGGTACAGGTTGAGCACGGCGTAGACGCACGACCCCCGCGCCACGATCAGGCCGTCCTCGTCGCTCATCGTCGGGATCTCGCAGAAGGGGCATCCCGCCTTGCCCTCGCCCTTGATGTAAGCCATGCGGTGCGGCATCCACAGGCGCTGGAAGGTGTCGGCCGGCCCACAGCCGTGCTGCTGCTCCGTGGTCGCCGGGTCGGGCTCGGGCGCGGTCATCTCAGGCGGAGATGGCAGTGTCGGGGTTGAGCGCGTCGGGCGGGTCGACGCGGTTGGCCACCACCCGCTCGATCTCCTGCACCGCGTCGGCGACCGGCACGCCGCGCCGCTCGACTCCCGTGCGGTAGCGGAACGACACGGCGCCCGCTTCCACGTCGCGGTCTCCCGCGATCAGCATGAACGGCACCTTCTCCGTCTGCGCCTTCGCGATCTTCTTCTGCATGCGCTCGTCGGACGTGTCGACCTCGACCCGCAGGCCCGCACCGCGCAGCCGGGCGGCCATCTCCTCCAGGTAGGGCACGTGCCGCTCGGCGATCGGGATGCAGGTGACCTGCACCGGCGCGAGCCAGGCGGGGAAGGCGCCGGCGTAGTGCTCGAGCAGCACCGCGAAGAAGCGCTCGACCGACCCGAACAGCGCACGGTGGATCATCACCGGCTGCGCCCTGGTGTTGTCGGCTGTCTGGTACTCGAGACCGAAGCGCGCCGGGGTCTGGAAGTCGAGCTGGATGGTCGAGATCTGCCAGCTGCGTCCGATCGCGTCGCGCGCCTGGACGGAGATCTTCGGCCCGTAGAACGCCGCGCCACCGGGGTCGGGCACGAGCTCCAGGCCCGAGTCGACCGCCGCCTCGCGCAGCGCCTCGGTCGCCTCGTCCCAGTCGGCCTGCTCCCCCACGAACTTCTCGCTGTCGTCGCGGGTCGACAGCTCGAGGTAGAAGTCCGACAGTCCATAGTCGCTCAGCAGGGACAGCACGAACCCGAGCAGGCTCTTGAGCTCCTCGCCCATCTGCTCGCGGGTGCAGAAGATGTGGGCGTCGTCCTGCGCGAAGCCGCGTGCGCGGGTCAGCCCGTGGACCACGCCGGACTTCTCGTAGCGGTAGACCGTGCCGAACTCGAAGAAACGCAACGGGAGATCGCGGTAGGACCGGCCCCGCGCCTGGAAGATCAGACAGTGGAACGGGCAGTTCATCGGCTTGAGGTAGTAGTCGTGCCCCTCCATCTGCATGGGCGGGTACATGCCGTCCGCGTACCACTGCAGGTGGCCGGAGGTCTGGAAGAGGTTCTCCTTCGTGATGTGCGGCGAGTAGACGAACGAGTAGTCGGCCTGCTCGTGCCGGCGCCGCGAGTAGTCCTCCATCACCCGGCGTACGGCCGCGCCCTTGGGGTGGAAGACGGCCAGCCCGGAGCCGATCTCCTCCGGGAAGCTGAACAGATCGAGGTCGGCGCCGAGGCGGCGGTGGTCGCGTTTCTCCGCCTCCTCCAGCCGGACGAGGTAGTCGTCCAGAGCCTGCTGCGACTCCCACGCGGTGCCGTAGATCCGCTGCAACTGCTGGTTGTGCTCGTCGCCGCGCCAGTACGCCGCGGCGGTGCGCATCAGCTTGAACGCCGGGATCGCGCCCGTCGACGGGACGTGCGGCCCGCGGCAGAGGTCGGTCCAGGCGACATCGCCGTTGGTCTTGTTGTCGTAGACGGTGATCTCGGGGCCGGCCGCGTCGACCATCTCCTCGCCCGAGACCTGGCCCGAGGTTGCACGGTCGATGATGTCGAGCTTGTAGGGCTGGTCGTGGAACAGCGCGCGCGCCTCGTCGGGCTCCAGCCGCCGCCGGGTGAAGCGCTGGTCGGCGCTGATGATCTCGCGCATCCGTGCCTCGATGCGCTCGACGTCGTCGGGCGTGAACGGCTCGGCGACGTCGAAGTCGTAGTAGAAGCCGTTGTCGACCGGCGGCCCGATCGCGAACTTCGCGTCGGGGAAGAGGTCGGTCACCGCCTGGGCCATCACGTGAGCGGTCGAGTGGCGCAGGATCGCCCGCCCCTCCGGCGAGGCGAGCGGGATCGACTCCAGCGCGTCGCCGTCCTCCGGCAGCCACGACAGGTCGTGCAGGGCGATCTCGTTGGCGCGCACCCCGACCGCCTCGATGCCCGCGTCGGCGAGGATCGTGCCGACCGTCTCCCCCGTCGACACGACGCGAGGAGCGCCGTCGAGGGTGATGCGGAGGTCGGCCACGGAGTACTCCCACTCGCCGTCGGACAGGGGCGAGCCGATGCTACCCAGCGGCAAAACCGAGTTAGAGCGCGCTCACAGAGGCAGGAACGGCTCGTCGAGAGGCTTTCCGAGCAGGAACTGCGCGGCCGCCGGGACGGCCCGCCGAGCCTCGGCGAGAGTGGGCGCGACCAGCCGATGGACCAGCGCGAGGTCGGCCGGCTCCGGCGCGCGGATCGTGAACGTCGCCTGCCAGCCGGCCGGGCACCGCTCGTAACGGGCACCCACCGGACCGACCCCGCGGACCTCGAGCTGTTCCTCGACGCCGCCGCCGGCGAGAACTGCCTCCACGGCGGGCGACGATAGCGGTGCGGAGATTCGCCGTCAGCCCACCTCGCGGCGTAACGACCTGCGCGTTTGCGGCACGGCGCTACGGCGTACGGCGGAAAGGCGGGACGAAGTGGGCGATACTGGGATCGAACCAGTGACCCCTCGCGTGTGAAGCGAGTGCTCTCCCGCTGAGCTAATCGCCCGGGACGGCGACCACTGTAACCTGCCACGACAGCGGGGCGGGCTACGTGCACAGACGTCCCGGTGTGCGCGGTTCGTGCCCGAAATTGCCCGACGAATCGGGCGCTTCCGGCACCCCCGTGCGTTAGCCGTGTCCTCGGCGCGGGAAGGCTCGTTACTGCAGGCAACAGCGGATCGAATGCCAGACGAGAGGTTCCACGCGATGAACGCCCGACCCGACATGGTGAGTGCCGAGCTCGAGCTCCGACTTGTGGTGCCGGGCAGCGCGTCGCTTCCGGTCATGGCCGACATGCGCTACGACGGCTCCGATCCCTATGCGGTGCACGTCGCCTTTCACACCGGCAACACCGACGTCGTCGAGTGGACCTTCGCCCGCCAGCTGCTGACCGACGGCGTCACCCGCCCGGTCGGTGAGGGCGACGTCCAGGTGTGGCCGTCGCACACCAGCGGCCGTCCCGTCGTCTGCCTCTCGCTGTCCAGCCCGTCCGGCCGCGCCCTCTTCGAGATCCCGCTGGCCGACCTCGTCGAGTTCCTGACCAAGACCTACGCCGCAGTCCCGACCGGCAGCGAGAGCGACTTCGTCGACGTCGACGCCGAGCTGGCACTGCTGCTCTGGAGCGAGCCCGAGATCTGACGGGCGACCCCGCTGATCCCCCGCCCCGATCCTGTAGAGTCGTGCACGCAGGCCGGGGGATTTCCCGGGCCACGCGGACGTGGCTCAGTTGGTAGAGCATCACCTTGCCAAGGTGAGGGTCGCGGGTTCGAATCCCGTCGTCCGCTCGGAGGCGCCGCGAGGCGCAGGGGCCCTCGGTCCCGAAAGCTCCGGGGCCTCCGGGCCCGTTGGCGGGATGGCCGAGTGGCTTAGGCAAGGGCCTGCAAAGCCCTGTACGCGGGTTCGATTCCCGCTCCCGCCTCGCGACATCGGCCCGAAGATCCGGCACGATGAAGCAGCAAGGGCGATTGGCGCAGTCTGGTAGCGCGCTTCCTTGACACGGAAGAGGTCAGAGGTTCAAGTCCTCTATCGCCCACCCACCGCTGAGCAGAGGCTCAGCGCTCGTAGTCGGGCCAGGCGACCGGCGGTTTGCCGGCGAGCTGGTCGATGAACTGGTCCAGGTACCACCAGCGGAACTTCACCTGTTCGTCGGTGGCCGCCAGCGTCAGCAGGTGCTGCCCAGCACGGCAGTACTCGTCCGCCTCGTCGAACATCTCGCCGAGCTGCCGCGACGCCGCCGCCGCCTCGACCGGCACGCGGAAGTGCAGGTCGTCGATGACCCGGGCCCTTGCCGCCGCGGCCGCGTAGAGCTTGTCCTCCTGCTCCGAGCTGACGCCGTCGAAATCGCGGGTCAGCGCCTCGATGAGCTGTATCAGCCGCTT
>Ga0070680_100000494_pt1 | contig 27090 bp, 22 predicted proteins | sample KBSC73BmetaG_FD_64672 | JGI IMG/M metagenome (GOLD analysis project Ga0070680, IMG submission 64672) | Corn rhizosphere microbial communities from Kellogg Biological Station, Michigan, USA - KBS C7-3B metaG | ecosystem: Host-associated > Plants > Roots > Rhizosphere | place: USA: Michigan...
CGGATTGATCAGCCGCACCTACAGGCTCGAGGACATCAACGAGGGCTTCAGGCGCATGATGGCGGGCGAGGTCGCGCGCGGCGTGGTGGTGTTCGATTGATCTACAAAGTCGGTTTCGGACGCGAGTTTACGGCCTATCTCTGGGCCGTAACGGCCACTGCTGTTGCCCTTGCAGCTGCCCATTTGTGGGCAGACGCGACTCTTCGATGGGTGTCGCATGGTCTGCCTTCTCTGTCTTTGATCGTCGCTCTCTTCGTGACCTATTGGGTTCTGACATTTGTGTGCGCCGGAATTCCCTTTATCGCGGCGTATTGGTTCGCTCGATGGTTCAGCATCAAAAGCGGTTTCTATTACGTGATGTGCGGCGCGTTTATCGGGACGCTCTTCGTGCCAGCGCTCGTCTACATCGGCCTCTTTCCCGTTGAACAGATTTTCGCGTCCGTCGAACCGGAGTATCAGTGGCCCTTTATCGATCAGTGTCGAGTGCAATGCCTCAGCATCGTTCCATGGGTGGCATTGAGCGGTGTTTTTGGAGCTTTGGTTTTTTGGTGGAAAGCCGGTCGGTATCAATGAGGAAGATCGGCGACGCGTCGTTCTTCCGCATCGTCGATCGCCTGCTGAGCGCGGGCACCGGCCGTACACCTGTCAGTCAGTGGTCGGTCGACGGCGTGGAGTGGCGGCGCGAGCGCCACAGCTACTCGGGCGCCAGTCACGGTTTCACCATCGAGGTCACGACCGGCGTCTGCCCGGTGGCCCCCAAGGTTGGCCGGCCCGGCTGGACGTTGCGCGTGGTCAAGGAATACTGGCGCGACGGTCGGGGCCAGAGCACCAAGGACCTCCAGTGGGCCCATGTCGAGGCGGGCGGACGCGCCGATATACTCGACTGGCTGAAGCGACAGGAGCGCGCGTTTGAATAGCCTTGCGGGACCCCGCCGGGCGGTCTAAACCCCAACGCAATCCGGCGCTGGGCCTCGGCCTGGCGCCGCAAGCGTATTTCACCTGCAATTACAGAGACTTAACAGAATGCTGTCGCGTCTCATCGGGCTATTCTCGGCGGATATGGGCATCGATCTGGGGACCGCGAACACCCTGGTCTATGTGAAGGGGCGCGGCATCGTCCTGAACGAACCCAGCGTCGTGGCGCTGACCACCCAGAGCGGCAAGCGCCAGGTCCTCGCCGTCGGAGAGGAGGCCAAGATGATGCTGGGTCGTACCCCCGGCAACATCCAGGCGATCCGCCCGCTGCGCGACGGCGTCATCGCCGACTTCGAAGTCGCCGAGGCGATGATCAAGCACTTCATCTCGAAGGTGCACAACCGCCGCTCCTTCGCCCATCCGCAGATCGTGGTCTGCGTGCCCTCCGGCTCGACCGCCGTCGAGCGCCGCGCCATCCAGGAGTCGGCCGAGAGCGCCGGCGCCCGCAAGGTGTGGCTGATCGAGGAGCCGATGGCCGCCGCGATCGGCGCCGGCCTGCCGGTCACCGAGCCGACCGGCTCGATGGTGGTCGACATCGGCGGCGGCACGACGGAAGTCGCGGTCCTGTCGCTGGGCGGCATCGTCTATCCGCGCTCCGTGCGCGTCGGCGGCGACAAGATGGACGAGGCGATCATCGCCTACATCCGCCGCAACCATAACCTGCTGGTCGGCGAAAGCTCGGCCGAGCGCATCAAGAAGACCATCGCTTCAGCCTGCGCGCCCGACGAGGGCGAGGGTCGGACCATGGAGATCAAGGGCCGCGACCTGATGAACGGCGTTCCCAAGGAACTCATCATCACCGAGCGCCAGATCGCCGAGAGCCTGCAGGAACCGGTGAGCGCCATCGTCGAGGCCGTCAAGGTGGCGCTCGAGAATACCGCGCCCGAACTGGCCGCCGACATCGTCGACAAGGGCATCGTGCTGACCGGTGGCGGCGCCATGCTCACCAACATGGACACCGTGCTGCGCCAGTCGACCGGCCTGCCGGTCTCGGTGGCCGAGGATCCGCTGCTCTGCGTCGCCCTGGGTACCGGGCACGCCGTGGAAAACATCGATCAACTGCGCGGCGTCCTGTCCTCGATGTACTAGGGCCGGATATCTGGCGCCATGAGGGCGCCATCTGCACCTGCTTGGAGTAGAATGGGCAGGATATGGCGATTCGGGACGATTTCGAGGTAGTCGCAAGCCAGGTCCGCGTGGTGCTCCAGCGCTTCGCCCTGGGGCTGCTGGTCGTCGGCGCCTTCGCGGCCATGCTGATCGGAAAGGCGGACACCGTGCTGGTCGAGAATGCCCGCGTGCTGGCGCTCGACCTCGCGAGCCCGGCGCTGGAGACCATCGCGCGCCCCGTCGCCTACGCCAACCGCGTCATCGCCGACCTCAAGGAATTCGCCTCCCTGCGCGAGGAGAACGCCCGCCTGCGCGAGGAGAACAGCCGCCTGCTGGCCTGGCAGACCGCCGCCCGCCGGCTCGAGAACGAGAACGACCGGCTGCGCGAGCTGTCGCAGTTCCGTGAGGGGCCGGAAGCCTCGTTCATCACCGCGCGCATCGTCGGCGACAGCGTCAGCGCCTATGTGCGCGGTGCGTTGCTGAACGTCGGCCGCCGGGCGGGCGCTGCCACCGGCCAAGCCGTGCTCACCGGCGAGGGCCTGGCCGGGCGCGTCGCCGAAGTGGGCGAGAACAGTGCCCGCGTCCTCTTCGTCACCGACGTCAACTCGCGCCTGCCGGTGCTGGTGGAACGCACGCGCGAACGCGCGATCCTGGCCGGCGACAATTCCCCGCAACTCCGCCTCAACCTTCTGCAGGGCGTTGCCGGCGTGCAGCGCGGCGACCGCATCGTTACCTCGGGCGACGGCGGCAGCTTCCCTGTCGGCATCCCGATCGGCGAGGTCGTGCAGAGCAGCGAAGGCCACATCCGGGTCCGGCCGTTCACCGACTTCTCGCGCCTGGAGTTCGTCCGGGTCGTGAACTACGGCGTCACCGGCCTCGTCACCGCCAGCCCGCAGACGGCGCCGGCGCCGCCGGCCGGCCAGAAGGTGCGCTGAGGTGAGGACCGACGGTGCGCTCGCCATGCTCGACCGGCTGGGCCGGATGGCGCTGCCCGGCACCGTGTTGCTCTACTTCGTCGTGCTGACCCTGGCGCCGCTGCGCGTGCCGTATCTCTCCGACACGCTGCCGCTGCTGCCGGCGCTGGTGGTCTTCCAGTACAGTCTCGCCACGCCCGAGCGCCTGCCCGGCGTCTTCCTGCTGGCGGCCGGCGTCCTGCTCGACCTGCTGCTGGGCGGACCGGGTGCGCCGGTCGGCGTGAGCGCGCTGGGCTTCGTGCTGATCCGCGCCGCTGTCGTGGCCAACCGCCGCTATCTCGTCGGCGTGCCGTTCCTGTTCCAGTGGGTTGGTTTCTGCCTGCTCGCCTGGGGCTACGTCATTGTCGTCTGGCTGATGACGGCGCTGTTCACCTGGACCGCCATCGATCCGACGCCGGCGATGCTGCAGTATGCCGTGGTGATCGTGATCTACCCGTTGCTCGCACCGCTGCTTGCGCGCGTGCGGCCGCGCGATCCGCTCAATGTGCCGGAGCTGTCGCGCGGCACGGCGCGGCCGGGCGAGACGACGTCGTGATCCGCTTCCGCAAGGGCGACAACGAGCGCTCGGGCCTGTTCACCCGCCGGGCACTGCTGCTCGGCGGCACGCAGGCCGTCCTGCTCTCGGCGCTCGCCGGCCGCCTCTACCAGCTCCAGGTGCTCGACACGCAGCGCTTCGCCACGCTGGCCGAAGAGAACCGCATCAACCTGCGCCTGCTGCCGCCGTCGCGCGGACTGATCTTCGACCGCACCGGCCAGCCGCTCGCCGTCAACCGCAACAACTACCGCGCCATGGTGAGCGCCGACCGCGGCCGCGGCGCCGAGGTGTTGATCGACCGGCTCGACCAGATCTTCGGCCTCGCCGATGCCGAGAAGGTTCGCCTGCTGCGCGAGCTGCGCCGCAGCCGCAACGCCCAGCCTTCGGTGGTGCGCGAGAACCTGAACTGGGAGGAGGTCGCGCGGCTCGAGTTCAACGCGCCCGACCTGCCCGGCGTGTTCATCGACCTCGGCCAGACGCGGGACTACCCCGAAGGCGAGCTGATGAGCCACGTCATCGGCTATACCGGCCGCGTCTCCGACGAGGATCTGAACGGGCGCGACGATCCGGTGCTGCAGCTGGCGACCATGCGCTTCGGCAAGAAGGGCGCAGAACGCGCGCTCGAGGACGACCTGCGCGGCCGCGCCGGCGCCGTCCAGGTCGAGGTCAATTCGGTCGGCCGCGTCGTGCGCGAGCTCGACCGCACCGAGGGTCAGCCTGGTGCCAATGTGCTCCTGACGATCGATTTCGAGCTGCAGCGCTACGCCGCCCAGCGACTGAAGCAGAGGCAGATCGACATCGGCTCGGATCATCAGAGCGGCGCCGTGGTGGTGCTCGACGTGATCACTGGCGACGTGATCGCGATGGTGTCGCAGCCGGGCTTCGATCCCAACATGTTCGCGCGCGGCATCACCCAGACCGAATGGCGGGACCTGCTCGACAATCCCGAGCGACCACTGAACAACAAGGCGATCGGCGGCGTCTATCCGCCAGGCTCGACCTACAAGATGGTGACCGCGCTGGCCGCGCTCGAGTCCAAGGCGATCGATCCTTGGACGGTGCTGCCGTGCAATGGCTTCATCGAGCTGGGCGACATCAAGTTCCATTGCTGGCTGAAGAGCGGCCATGGCGGTCTCGCCGTGCAAGGCGGCCTCTCCAATTCCTGCGACTGCTTCTTCTACGAGGCGGCGCGTCGCACGGGCGTCGACAAGATCGCCGAGATGGCCAATCGCCTTGGGTTCGGCAAGCTGAGCGAGCTCGGGATGGTCGGCGAGTCGGCGGGCAACCAGCCGTCGCGTCAGTGGAAGCAGGAGAAGTACAGCAAGCCCTGGCAGCAGGGCGACACGTTCAACCTCGGTATCGGCCAGGGTTACATGAACGCCACGCCGCTGCAGCTTGCCATCATGACCGCGCGGATCGCCAACGGCGGCTACGAGGTCCAGCCCAACCTCCTGCTCGCCAAGGCCTCGCCGCGCGAGGAGTTGTCGCCGCCTGCGGTGCGTACCAAGCCCAACGCGCCCAGCCTTCGCCTCGATCCCAAGCATCTGGCAATCATCCGTCAAGGCATGTCCGATGTGGTGAACTCTCCCGGGGGTACCGCCAATCAGCTCCGCTTCGACCCGGCGACGAACAAGCCGCTGGAGCCGGCGCTGCAGTTCGGCGGCAAAACCGGCACGGCGCAGGTCAAGCGCATCAGCGAGCATGAACGCGCGATGGGAGTGACGGAGATGCAGCTTCCCTGGCACCTGCGGTCTCACGCGCTCTTCGTCTGCTTCGGTCCCGTCGAGAATCCGCGCTATGCCTGCGCGGTGATCGTCGAACACGGCATGGCCGGCGGCGGCACCGCGGGGCCGGTCGGGCGCGACGTCCTGGTCGAGACGATGAGGAGGGACCCCTCCCGTCACATGGAGCGCTACAAGAAGATGGCGTCGCGGTGACCTCGACGTCGCTCAGTACGCCGGCGCCACCGTCCTTCGCGGAGCGCATCTGGCGCATCAACTGGGGCCTCGTGCTGGTGTTGAGTGCGATCGCCGGCATCGGCGTGGTGGCGCTCTATTCGGCGGCCGGCGGGCACTACGATCCGTGGGCGGCGCGTCATGCCATCCGCTACGGCGCGGCGCTCGGCCTGCTGCTGATCGTGGCGCTGGTCCACCCCAAGGTCTGGTTGTGGTTCGCCTGGCCGATCTACGCCGTGGCGATGCTGTTGCTGGTCGCCGTCGATGTCATCGGCAAGACCGGCATGGGCGCCCAGCGCTGGCTGATCCTGGGGCCGATGCAGATCCAGCCCTCGGAGATCGCCAAGGTCGCCGTGATCCTGGTGCTGGCGCGCTACTACCACGGCCTCAGCCGCGAGCAGGCGTCGCGTTTCCTCTACACCGTGCCGCCGCTGCTGGTGATCCTGGCGCCGGTCGGCCTGGTGATGGTCCAGCCCGATCTCGGCACGGCGATGATGGTGCTCCTGGGCGGGGCGGCGCTGCTGTTCGTGGCCGGCGTGCGGATCTGGATGTTCCTGGCCGCCGGCATCAGCGCCGTGGCCTGCCTGCCGATCGCCTGGTCGTTCATGCACGAATACCAGCGCAAGCGCGTGCTGACTTTCCTCGATCCCGACCGCGATCCGCTGGGCGCCGGCTACCACATCACCCAGTCCAAGATCGCCATCGGGTCGGGCGGGCTGTTCGGCAAGGGCTTCCTGCAGGGCACGCAGTCCTCGCTCAACTTCCTGCCCGAGAAGCAGACCGACTTCATCTTCACGACCTTCGTGGAGGAGTGGGGCATGATCGGCGCGTGCGTGCTGCTGGCGCTGTTCGCGCTGGTGCTCGTCTGGGGCTTCTCGATCGCGATGCGCAGCCAACACCATTTCGGCCGCCTGGTGGCGCTCGGCGTGACCGCCATGATGTTCCTCTACGTCTTCATCAATACCGCCATGGTGATGGGCCTGCTGCCGGTAGTAGGCGTGCCCCTGCCGCTGGTCAGCAACGGCGGGACGGCCATGGTCTCGGTGATGTTCGCCTGCGGGCTCCTGATCGGGGTCAACGTCTACCGCGACGCCCAATTGCCCCGCACCGGCCGCTGATTCCGGTCTCATTCCCATCGAATCGGCGCGAAATGCCGGCGGGAAAATTGCCGATTCACGGCTATCGACAAGGCCGAAGCGCCTTGCTACACCCCGCGCCTCACCATGGATTGGGCGCTTAGCTCAGTTGGTAGAGCAGCTGACTCTTAATCAGCGGGTCGTAGGTTCGAGCCCTACAGCGCCCACCAATCCTTGGATGCAAGAAGCCCCGTGAATACGGGGCTTTTTCTTTGGCGACGCCACACGATTGACGCGGGAACGGGCACGCGAGTCGCTCGTTGGAATCTGCATGTCCGACATCCGCACGTAGATTTTCAATGGTTATGGGGAAGCTCAGAGTCCTGATTCCGCTCGCCTTCGTGCTGGCGGCGACATTCGCACCGCCGGCCAGTGGCCAGCAGAGGGCGGCCGATTTCGACGCCGTCAACTCGCTGGCGGCCAAGCTGGCCGCCGAGCCCTACCGCGAACCGCCGTCGGTGCAGGGCGACATGCGTCGGCTGTCGTACGATCAATATCGCGCGCTGCGGGCGCGCCCCGACACCGCCCTGTGGCGCGGCGGCAAGAGCCTTTTCCACGTGGAATTCTTCCCTGCCGGCTTCATCTACGAGAAGCCGGTTCAGGTGAACATCGTCGACAACGGCGTCGCGACCCCTGTGGCGATCTCCCCGGACCAGTTCGACTTCAGCGACACCGGCCTCAAAGCGCCGCCCAAGGACCTGGCGCTGGCCGGCTTCCGCATCACCTATCCGCTCAATCGACCCGACAAGTTCGACGAGGTGATCTCCTTCCTCGGCGCCAGCTATTTCCGCGCCCTTGGCCGCGGGCAGGTTTACGGAGCCTCGGCGCGCGGCCTGGCGATCAACACCGGCATCGGCGAGCCCGAGCAGTTCCCGATCTTCCGCCAGTTCTGGCTCATGAAGCCAGCCGACGGCGCGAACGAGTTCACGGTTTGGGCGTTGCTCGACGCGCCGGACGCCACCGGGGCGTTCTCCTTCGTCATCCGGCCGGGCGCCCGCACCACCGCCGACGTCCACGCCTTCCTCTACATGCGCAACGACGTGAAGCTGCTGGCGATCGCGCCGCTGACGTCGATGTTCTTCGCCGGCAAGATGTCGCCGCCACGCGACGACTATCGGCCGGAGATCCACGATTCCGACGGACTCTCGGTCGCCACCGGCTCGGGCGAGCATATCTGGCGTCCGCTCGCCAATCCGTCGGGACTGGCGATCTCGTCGTTCAGCGATACCAACCCGCGCGGCTTCGGCTTGCTGCAGCGCGAGCGCGACTTCGCGCAATACCAGGACAGCGGCGCCAACCTGCAGGCACGGCCGAGTCTTTGGGTCGAGCCAAAGGCGAACTGGGGCGACGGCGAGGTGCGTCTGGTGGAGATCCCGAGCCAGGCGGAGACCAACGACAACATCGTGGCGTTCTGGGTGTCGCGTTGGCCTGCGCGCAAGGGCGAGACCAAGGAATACGAATACCGCCTGTCCGTGCTCGGTGACGAAGCGGCCCTGTCGCCGCTGGGCCGTGTCGTGGGCACGCGCGACGGCGCGGTGCCGTCCGCCGGCGGGCAACGGCGCTTCGTCGTCGAATTCGCCGGCGGTGATCTCGCCGCACTCGCGCCGGCGCAGCCGGTGTCGGCCAACGTCTCCGTAACGGGTGGCAAGGTCGTGCGCACCCATGTCGAGTCGGTGCCGTCGCGCGGGAGCTGGCGCGCGATCATCGATTTCGAGCCCGAGGGAAAGAAATCCGTCGACCTGCGCGCCTCGCTCGGCCTGCGCGGACAGGTGCTGACCGAGACGTGGACGATGGTGTGGCGTCCATGACGGATGCGCGCGCCTCGTGGAACCTCGACAGGTTCGCGCGTCGCGGCGGATGGCGGCGCCTGATGCTGGTGCTCCTGGTCGTTGCGACGGCGGTGCTCGGGGCGGTGCTGATGACCCAGGTAGTGAGCGCCCGCGGGCCGGAGCTCCTGAAGGCCGTGTTCCTGCCGATCTTCGTCCTGCTGTTTTCCTGGGCGGCGCTGTCGTTCTGGGCCGGCTTCTTCGGCTTCGTGCTGGGTGTGCTGCGCCTTCATCCGGTGTCGCTGCGCCGGCGTGGTCTCGCCGACGGGCCGGTGCCGCCTCTCGGCGAGCGCACCGCGGTCCTCATGCCCGTCTACAACGAGGAGCCGAGCGAGGTATTCGCTCGCCTGGTCGCGGTCTACCGGTCGCTTGAGGCGACGGGGCGACTTGCCTCGTTCGACTTCTTCGTACTGAGCGATACCACCGACGCCGGCATCGCGGGCGAAGAGGAGGCGGCCTGGCGCGAGGTCCGGCGCGCGCTCAACGCCGAGGGCCGGCTGCACTACCGCCGGCGCGCCGCCAACACCGGCAAGAAGGCCGGCAATATAGCCGAGTGGGTCGGGACGCGCGGACCGGGCTATGCCCACATGATCATTCTCGATGCCGACAGCCTCATGGAGGGCACGACCGTGGTGCGGCTGGCCGCGCTGATGGAGGCGAGCCCGGCGACCGGCATCGTCCAGACCCACATCGTGCCGGTCGGGCGCGAGACCCTGTTCGCTCGGGCGCTCCAGTTCTCGACCCGGCTCACCGGCGCGGTCCTGGCGATCGGCCACAGCTTCTGGCAGCTCGGCGAGGCCAACTACTACGGCCACAACGCCATCCTGCGCGTCGCCGCCTTTGCCGAGTGCTGCCGGCTACCCGTGCTCTCCGGCAAACCGCCGCTTGGCGGCGAGATCCTCAGCCACGATTTCGTCGAGGCCGCCTTCCTGCGGCGCGGCGGCTGGCATTGCTGGCTGCTGCCCGAACTGCACGGCAGCTTCGAGGAGGTGCCGTCGAACCTGCTCGACTACGCCGTGCGCGACCGGCGCTGGGTGCAGGGCAACCTCCAGCACGCGCGGCTTCTGCTGGCGCCCGGCCTGCACTGCATGAGCCGGCTCCACTTCGCGATGGGAATCTTCGCTTACCTGGCGTCGCCGCTGTGGCTGCTGCTGCTGACGTTGAGTTCGGTGATGGCGGTCGACCACCATCTGACGGGCGACGTCTTCTTCGGCTCGACGCGGACGCTCTTTCCCCTGTGGCCGAGCTATCACTGGCCGGAGATCCATGGCCTGCTCGGGTTGACGGCGGGCCTGCTGTTCGGACCGAAGGTGCTGGCGCTCATCTTGCGTCTCTGGTCGACGCGCGGTGCGCGACGATTCGGCGGGCGCCTGGCGCTCGTCCTGAGCTTCATCCTCGAGGTCGTCTTCTCCGCGCTGCTCGCCCCGGTGATGATGCTGTTCCACACGACGTTCGTGGGACGCATCCTCATGGGCAACGCAGTGGGCTGGCCCGCCCAGCCGCGCGGCGATCGCGGCATGGCGTGGCGCCAGGCGCTGCAGCGGCACGTCGGTCATGTCCTGCTCGGCCTCGCAATCCTGGGCATGCTCGCCTGGCTCGCTCCGGACTACGCTCCCTGGATGCTGCCGGTGATCGTGGGCCTGCTCCTGTCGATCCCCATGGCGGTGCTGTCGAGCCGCCGCGGCGTCGGGGTTGCGGCGCGGCGGCTGCGCGTGTTCGTGACGCCCGAGGAAGGCTGGCTGCGGCCCGAGGCGCCGTTGATATATCCCGACGCCCGGCCGGAATTGGGGCGGGCTCCTCAGGGCGGGCCTTAGGGCACGCCGAAGGCGGTCAGTTCCGTCCGAACGATGATCTTCGACGTCAGCGTGCGATGCACCGGGCAATGGTCGGCGATCTCGAGCAGGCGTGCGCGCTGGGCATCGTCCAGCGCGCCCACGAACTCGATCGCCCGGTCGATATGGTCGAGCAGGGCGCCGGGCTTCTCGCAGTCGGCGCAGTCCTCGGCATAGCGGCGCTGATGGCGCAGCCGGACCACCACCTGCTCGAGCGGCCACTGCTTACGGGCGGCGTACATGTGCACCGTCATCGACGTGCAACTGCCCAGCGCCATCAACAGGAATTCGTAGGGCCCGGGTCCGGCGTCCGACCCGCCGGCCGACACTGGCTCGTCGGCCCGCAATGAGTGGCGGCCGTCGAGCAGGATCTGGTCGAGTGGTCCCGCGCCGGTCGACGCGACCACGACGCTGCCCGTCTTGACGAGGGCCTGGAGGGTGGCGGCATCGCGCCGAGGGCTGGTGCCTGTCATGGATCAACCTGCTGTCTGAGTGAAACGAACGGGGTCGGGTAGCATCAATCGATGGTTACTCTCGGCGCTTTGGGGCTAAAGTTGGAGTCGAAACGGGGGGACTAGCTTTGAGCCAGAGGTCGCCTTGGTCCGGGTGCCCAGAATGAACGGGCTCCTGACCTTCTACCGCACGCACGGCACGATCCCGATCTCGCGTCTGGTGCTGATGGCGGCGGTGAGCGGCCTCGGCGGCATGCTCATCCTGGGCACTCTGAACCTCGGCGCTACCTTCGCCGCCGCCGGCTATCCGCTGGGCCAGCTCGTCTCGGTCTACCTCGTTGCCCAGGTCGTCTACACGCTCTCGCAGCGCTACGTTTTCGGCGTTTCCTATCGTGAAGCCGAGCGCACCCTCGATGCCTATCGCATGAAGCAGGTCGAGCGGATCCGGCACTGCGATCTCGATTCGCTCGAGGCGATCGGCCCGTCGCTGATCTACGGCGCGCTCACGCGGCAGACCCAGGCGCTCTACACCTCGACCGTCTATCTGGTGATCGGCATCCAGTCGGCGATCGTGCTGGCATTCGGCGTCCTCTACCTCGCCATGATCAACTTCGCCGCGCTGTTCGTCGCCACCCTGGTCCTCGGCTGCGGTGTCGGCGTCTACCTGTCGCGGCTGAAGCGTGCCCATGTCGAGCTCACCCAGGTCGGCCGCAAGGAGAACGAGCTCTTCACCTCGCTCACCGACCTGGTGCAGGGCTTCAAGGAGATGCGGCTGAACGAGCGCCGCAGCGCCGACCTGTCGGTGTTCATCTCCGCAATCTCGCTCGAGGTCTGCGACAAGAAGAGCACCGTCAACGTCAAGCTGATGGAACTCTATCTGCTGGCCCAGCTCACGTTCTACGTCGCCTGCGCGGCGCTGGTGTTCCTGCTGCCGATGTTCGGCCTGATGGCCTCGGCGGACCTCCTGAAGACGGTCGTGGTCGTGCTCTTCCTGCTGGGCCCGGTGACGGGCATCGCCGGCGGCGTGCCGGCCATGGCCAACGCCCGCGTGGCCTGCGACGAATTGAACAGCCTGGAACGCAAACTCGAGGCGGCGGCCGGCGATGCCCGGCCGCCAGCCGAGCAGCTCGACGGCTTCTCCGAGATCGCGCTGCGTGGCGTCGCCTACCGGCACGGCATGCCCGAGGGCGGCGGCGGGTTCGAGGTCGGGCCGATCGACCTGGTGCTGCGCCGCGGCGAGCTGGTCTTCATCTCGGGCGCCAACGGCTCGGGCAAGTCGACACTGCTGCGCCTCGTCACCGCCCTCTATGCGCCCCAGCAGGGCGCGCTGGAGCTTGACGGCCGGCCGGTCGATGTCGCGCGGCGCGGGGCCTACCAGAACCTCTTCTCCACCGTATTCAGCGACTTCCATCTCTTCGAGCGCACTTTCGGCCTGGGCGACGTGTCGCCCGACAAGGTCGACGAATGGCTCGAGATCACCGGGCTCACCGGCAAGACGCGCCTGCAGGACGGTCGCTTCGAGACGATCCGGCTGTCGACCGGGCAGCGCAAGCGCCTGGCGCTGGTCGTGGCCGCGCTCGAAGACCGGCCGATCTACGTGTTCGACGAGTTCGCGGCCGATCAGGATGTCGAGTTCCGCGGAAAATTCTACGACGAAATCCTGCCCACCCTCCTGAAGCGCGGCAAGACCGTGATCGCCGTGACGCACGACGAGCGCTACTTCGATCGTGCCGAGCGGCATCTGCGGATGGAGGATGGGCGGCTGATGCAAGGGGGACGGAACGATGGTTAAGGACGCCTTCAACCGGGTCGGCAAATGGGCCGACGGCCACTTCATCGGCGCGACGCTCACCGGGCTCGTCGTGCTCTTCCTGTTCGTCTTCTACTTCGGGCACATCTTCGTGACGGTGCCGCCCGGTCACGGCGCGGTCCTCTGGTCGCGCTTCTTCGGCGGCACGGAGATCAACTCGCAGTTCGGCGAGGGCACCAAGGTGATCTTCCCCTGGGACCGGCTCTACATCTACGACCTGCGCCTGCAGCAATCGACCGAGAATCTCGACGTGCTGACCAAGGAGGGGCTGCAGATCACGGTGAGCGCCACCCTGCGCTTCCGGGTCAATCCGAAGGCGATCGGCGTGATCAACGCCAAGGCCGGTCCGAGCTATGTCGACGTCCTCGTGGTGCCCTCGGTCGGCGCCGCGGCGCGGATGGAAGCGGCCAAGTACACGCTCGAGGAAATCTACTCGAGCGCCCGCACCAAGATCGAACAAGACGTGCAGACGCGCGTGACCAAGGTGATCGACGACCTGATCCAGGGCAACGAGCAGACCGAGCCCGAGATCTACGTCGAGGATTTCTGGTTCCGCAGCATCAAGCTGCCCAAGGCGCTAGAGGAATCGATCGAGCACAAGCTGACGCAGCGCCAGATCGCCGAGCAGTACGTCTACGTCCTGCAGCGCGAGGAGCAGGAGAAGAAGCGCAAGCAGCTGGAGGCTGAGGGCATCAAGGCTTTCCAGGACATCGTGTCGAGCGGCATTTCCGAGAATTACCTGCGCTGGAAGGGCATCGACGCCACCCTGAAGCTGGCCGAATCGCACAACGCCAAGGTGGTCGTGATCGGCAGCAGCAAGGAAGGCCTGCCGCTCATCCTGGGGCCGCTCGACAGCGGCACCGCGGGCGCGCCGTCGATGCGGCTCACGCCACCGCCCGCCGCCGCCGGTGCGCTGGCGCCGCCCCTGGCCGTCACGCCGCCGCCCACGACACGCTGAGATGGCGGGCAAAAGAAAAGGCGGATGCGCTGGCGCATCCGCCCCGGTTTCGCACGGGTTGCGGCGCGTCTAGTGCGACGCGACCTCCCCGAAGACGCTGCCGGCGCGCAGCATGACATCGACCATGCGGTCGCTGTCGGCGGGCACGGCCGGCACACTGGCCGTCGCCATCGCCGGCATCACCTGTTCGGGCGCGACAGCGATGGTGCAGCTGTGAGCGGTGAACCTGGCGGCATTCGGCCGGTCGAGGATCTCGTCCTCCGGCGAAATGCCCATGGTGCAACAGATCGTGTAGAAGCTGTCGGCTTGCCACGGCCGGTCGAGCACTTCGGCCTCGATCGTCTCGGGCGCCTCCTCGTCGGGCAGCGTCGTGGAGCAGCAGCGGTGCGGACCGGAGAACTGGTAGGCCGCTTCCGTCGACAGCGGCCGGTCGAGGATTTCGGCCTCGATCTCGATGGCGGGCGCGGTGTCCTCGCCGTCGTCGGAAACGCTTTCGCAGCAGGAGAAGGTCCAGCCGTCGGCGGAGAGTGGCCGGTCGAGCACCTCGTCCTCGATTTCGATGGCGGGCGCGGTGTCCTCGCCGTCGTCGGAAACACTCTCGCAGCAGGAGAAGGTCCAGCCATCGGCCGACAGCGGCCGGTCGAGGATCTCGTGTTCGAGTGTGTGGGGAATGTCGCGATGCGCCATCTATCCTCCTCTGCCGCCTCCGCGGCTTCCGCTCCTGGGCGGCGCTGCGTCCGGCGGTCCGATGGAAGCCGGCGCATTGCCAAATTGTGCAGGCGGCCTGCGTCACGATCAAGACGAATTGGCGCATTTCTCCTTCATCGGTCCTGCAACATTTGCGTGTATCGAGGTGTGGAACGCGCGGGAGCCTGGGCGCCATGACGGCCGACCGCGACGACGACTGGCTCGACGGATATCTCGCCTATGCACCGCACTTCTCGCTCTATGCCCAAGGGCCGGACCGACTGCTGCTGCTGTCGGAGGAGCGCAGCTTTCGCCTGAATGGCGCGATCTACCAGACGTTGATCCCGTTGCTCGGCGGAAAGCTGCTCGGACGCGAAGTGGTCGATCGACTGGCCGGCGTCGAGCCGCCGGCGCACCTGCGCGGCCGGCTCGCGCGACTGTTGAAGAGTGGCTATGTCACGATCGTCGCACCCGGCGTCGACATGAAGCGGCAGGCCTATTGGTCGGCGCTGGGCGAGGTGCCGGCCGAAGTGCTGGCGGCGCTCCGCCGCACGCGGCTCGGCGTCATCGGGTTGGGCGATACCCAAGTGAGCGATGCACGTGCGGCGCAATCCCTGGCCGCGGGCTTTGCCGACCTCGGCCTCACCATCGCGCCCGAGGCCGAGGCGGAGATGACCCTGGTCGTGCTCGACGACTATCTGCAGCCCGCGGTGCGTGACCTGTCGCACCGCCTGGCCCGCTCCAGCCGGCGCTGGCTGCCCTTCAAGCCGGGCGGCAACACGAGCTGGCTTGGCCCGGTGATCGGCGGCGCCGCTGGCGCCTGCTTCGCCTGCTTCGCGCGCCGGCTGCTCGAGCATCGGTCGAGCGACCTGATCGTCGATGCGCCGGGTGGTGCCGTGCGGCCGGCGCGCAGCTGGCTGCCGCACACGCTGTCGGCGGCGGTAGGCTTCGCGGGCATCGAGCTGGCGCGCCTGGCGCGTGGCGCCGACAGCCGCCTGACGCGCGGCCTGCTGGCGTGGGATCCCGAGCGCGGCCAGTCGACATTGCACGCCGCGCCGCGCTTCGCCGATTGCCCGGCCTGTGGCGCCAGGCGTGGCGCCGGCGCGGTCGAGCCTGTTCCCATTCGTCTTGCCGCGTCGATGACCACCACCTCGACGGGAACCGCGTGGCGCAGCCTGTCGACGACCGAAGCGCTGGCGCGGCTCGAGCCCTGTGTCAGCCCGATCACCGGCATCGTCGACGGCACCGACGCCATCGAGATCGCGCCCGGCATCCACATCTGCAATGCCCGGCAGGCCTTTCGCGTCGTCATCGATCCGCGCGCCAACCGGCATTTCGGGCGGCCGGAGGGGGCTTCCGGCAAGGGCGTCACCGCCGACCAGGCGCGCGCAAGCTGCCTGGCCGAGGCGGTCGAGCGCTATGCCTGCGCCTGGACGTCGACCGAGCCGCGGCGCACGGCGCAACGGGCCGATCTCGGCGGCCTCGCGCCGCATCCGCACGACCTGCTGGGCTTCAGCGACCGTCAGTACGACAACCGCGAGACGCTGAACAAGGACGCCTATCATATCGATCGCATCCCCAAGCGCTTCGACGACACGGCGACGATCGACTGGAGTCCCGCCTGGTCGCTGCGCGACGACGCCCCGCGCTGGTTGCCGACGCGCTACGTCTATTTCAACTACGACGGCCCGGGCGATCGCTTCTGCTACGCCGATTCGAACGGCACCGCGAGCGGCGCCACGTCCGAGGAGGCGATGTTCCACGGCCTGCTCGAGCTGATCGAGCGCGATGGCGTCGCCATGTGGTGGTACAATCGCCTGCAGATGCCGGAGATCTCGCTCGACGGGATCGACGAGGGACTGGTGGGCGCCATGCTGGCTCACTACGGCACGCTGGGCCGCGATCTGCGGCTGATCGACCTCACGAACGACGTGGGTGTTGCCGTCGTCGCGGCGCTCAGTGTCAACAAGGAAGGCGCGCGACCCATCCTTGGCCTCGGCGCCCATCTCGATCCACGCATCGCCGCCGTCCGGGCGCTCAGCGAACTCAACCAGATGCTGATGTTCGAGGGCATTCCCGAAGGCGACCGCATGGAGCCGCACAGCATGGCCAGCGCCGCGGTGAATTTCATCAACACCGGCGCGGTCGATCGCCAGCCCTATCTGCTGCCGGCGCCGGGCGCGCGGCGGAACATCGACGCACTGCCAAGGTCGTTTCACGGCAAGTCGGTGGTCGATGGGCTGCGCCATATCGTCGACCGGTTGGCGGCGATGGGCCACGACACGATCGCCTTCGACTATGCGCGCGCCGACCTGCCACTGGCCTGCGCCCGGGTCGTCGTGCCGGGCCTGCGTCATTTCTGGAGCCGGCGCGGACCGGGCCGCCTGTTCGACGTGCCGGTGCGCATGGGATGGCTGGCCAGGCCGCTCACGGAGGCCGAGCTCAATCCCGTCGGCTTCTTCATCTGAGCCGGGCGATGGCAACCGCCGATTTTCCGTTCATCATCCGCCTCGATCCCGCGGTGCGCGAGGCCGGCGTCGCGGGAACGTCGCTGCGCATCGCCATGCGCTCATGGTCGGAACCGCGCGACATTCCCTTCGCCTTCGCCGCCGCCGCACCGGTGGTTGCCTGGCTCGCGGCACCCGGCCTGGCACTCGACGATCTGCGGCGGCGCGCGGCGGAATTACCCGGCGGCTGGCCGTCGGCGGCGGAGGTGCTGGGCAGCCTGGCGCGGCGGCGCCTGCTCGCCTGGGCCTACGGCGATCCGGCCGATCCGATGTTGCGGGTCGAAGCATTGGGGGGGCGGTTTGCGCCCGACTATGATGCGCCACCGCCCCTGGCGCGCCGCCTCTCGCGCTTTGCCTATCTGCGCCGCGACGGTGATCGCACGTTGCTCGAATGCCCCGAGGTCGACGCGCGCATCGTCGTGCCACCGAGAGGTCAGGCGCTGCTGCCGGCCTTGCTGTCGGCCGGTGACGACCCGGCCCTCGACCGTCTGCTGGCCTGCTGCGGCTTCCTCGAGCCGGCGGGCGTGGAGCCCGAGAGCCGGCGGACCTGGTCGTTCCACGACCGGCTGTTCCATGAGGAGACGCGCGCCAACGTGAGCGGCCGCGTGCAGGGCGGCACCTATCGCTTCAAGGAGGCCTTCCCCAGCCCGCCGGCAGTGAAGCCGCCGATGTCGTCCGAGCGAATCGCGCTGCCGGCGTTCGACAACGCCAACACCAGCGGCTCGCTGTGGTCGGTGATGGAGGGGCGGATTTCCCGGCGCGGGCCCGGCCGGCGGCCGCTGCAGCGCGACGAACTCGCCCATCTGCTGTGGCGTGTGGCGCGCGTGCGCAAGGTCATCCGCACCGAGCCGCAGGACCTGCCCAGCCGGCCGATGCCGGCGGGCGGCAGCATCAACGAGCTGGAGTTCTATCTCGTCATCCACCGCTGCGAGGGGCTGGCGCCCGGCCTCTACCACTATGCCGGCGGCGAACATGCGCTGGAGCGGCTGCCGGCGTCGCCCGCCGTGCTTGCCGCACTGCTCGATACGGCGAGCCTCGCCCAGGCCCTCGACAGCAAGCGGTCGGATTGCCTGATCGTGCTCGCTGCGCGCCTGCCGCGGCTGGGCTGGAAGTACGAAGGGATTGCCTATCGGGTCGCGCTGATGAACGCCGGCGTTGCCGTCGATGCGCTCTATCTGGTCGCCACCGACCTCGGCCTGTCGCCCTGCGCCGTCGGCACGGGGAATTCCACGCTGTTCGAGCAGGCGACCGGCCTGTCGCCGTGGGAGGAAACCGCGATCGCCGAATTCACTGTCAACGGCCCGGCCTAGGGTCACCGCCTGAGTCTCACAGCCGTGAGACTCCTTGGATATCGATGCTACAAGGCTTTTAGGCGATTTGTCTCATTTCTCACCACCCCCTCCTCGCAACAATATTGCGCGGACGCTCATGCCTCGGTGGCTTCGGCCGCGCGCTGGTACATCAGCAGATCGAGCACGAGGTCGCGCCGGCCGAAGCTGCACAGCACCGAGTGCGCCTGCCCGCGATGATGGGTCTGGTGATTGAAGAAATGGTCGAGCGCCGGCATCAGCGGCTGGACGAACTCGTCCGGCGTGGTGACCCGGCGATAGCGGATGCTGCCGGCCAGGCGTGTCTCGTCGAGCGCCTCGACGTAGGCCGAGATCCGGCGGTCCTCCGCCTCACGGGCCAGGCGCAGGTCGGCCAGACGCTCGTGCTGGATCGCGTCCAGCCGGTCGGGCGAGGGGCCGTCGCCGGTGAAGCGGTGCATCCACACCCGGTCGGCCGTCAGCAGGTGATTGAGCGTGCCGTGCATCGACTTGAAGAAGACCCCGCGGTCGGCGCGATAGTCGATGTCACCCAACCGTGCGGCCGCGTCGTAGAGGCGGCGGTTGGCCCAGGCATTGTAGCCGGCAAACATCCGGTAGCGTTCGATCATGCCGCCATCGTGCCCGACCGCCGGCAGACTTCAAGATTGATTGATCCGGTCAATCCTTCGCGCGGTCACCAGAACAGCCGGATGCCGCCGGTGCCGCCGTAGGAAGTGGTGTTCGACGCGAAGTCGCCGTCGAACTGGGCGAAGACGCGGACCATCCGGCTGAGGTCGAGGTCGACGCCAACGCCGAGGATCAGTGCGTCGGCGGCCGGCGGCGCGCCGGTGACCGTGAAGGTGGCGCCCGGCAGCAGGCTGAGTGCCGCCGTCGACGTGCGCTGGGTGTTGAACTCATGCGCCCAGCCCAGCCTGAGACGCGGCGACAGAACCGTGTCGTCGTTGGCCTGGAACGAGGTGCCGAACTGGCCACCCAAGGTCGAACGCACCGACACGGTGGTCTGCGGCTGGACGATCAGGCCCAGGGTGCCGGGGGCGCCAGTGACGGTATCGCGCGAGGTCTCGGTGTAGCCGTTCTGGCGCAGCGCCTGGACGGCGAGGCCGGCGAAGGGCGTCAGCGTGTTGCGGCCCAGCGCCAGGCGCCAGCCGCCCTCGACCTGGCCGCCGTACTGCGAGCCGTCGAACGAGCCGTTGATCTGCTCGCTGATCGCGCCGGTCCCGACGAAACGCTGAGTGGTGAAGCTGCCGTAGCCATAGGCAAGCGCGGCATCGATGTAGGCCGGGCCGTTGCTGTAGCCGCCATAGACGCCGAACACGACTGCGCTCGAGGTGCCCGAGCTCGCGCTGGTGGCCAGGGCGTAGCCCGCGTTGGCGCTGCCGAGGGTGAGGCCGACCAGGAAATTGGGGTTGAGATGCACGTCGATGCCGGTGGCGCCGCCGCCGGTGGTCATGTCGACGCGCGAGGTGCCGAGGACGGGATTGGCGTCGATCCGGCCGGCCGAGCCGAAGCCCTGCGCCCAGTAGGTCCAGTCGAGGCCGAAGGCGGCGCCGGCGTCGCAGGCGTCGACATCGCAGGCGTCGCCTTCGGGCAGGCTGATGCGCGTGCCGCCGCCGTCCGTCGTGGTGCGCAGCGCGGCGGTCTGGTAGCCGCCCGCCGCGCGCGCCGAACCACGAGGCGTGTTGCGCGCGGTGCTGGTCTGGCTGAAGACGGCGTTGAGGTACTGCCCGAAGGCGGCGAAGGAGGCGGTCGGCGCCGTCGTCGAGACCTCGCCCGCGAGTTGCGACAGCGTGGTCGGCGACGTCGAGGCCAGCAGGTTGCCGTAGAACGTCGCCAGCGCGCCGGTGAGGCTCGTCGAGTAGTTCGCCTCCAGAATGTTGCCGATGGCGCGCCCGTTGACGCCGCCGGTGACGAGCGAGTTGAAAGGCAGGCGCGTCAGCACGAGGTCTACCGTGCCGGCGTTGTAGAGCGCCGATGCGGTGAAGAAGGGCGATGTCGACTGCACGGCGGCGAAACTGCCGGTCGAGGTGGTGAAGGTCACGATGCCGGAATAGGTCGTGACGGAGCCGTAGAGGCCGGGCTGGACGACGGCGCGCAAGGTGCCGCCGAGGTTGGCCGTACCCGAAGCGCCGCCGGTCGTGCCGAACACCGTGAAGCTGTCGTAGGCGCCGGGTGTCGTGTCGCTGCCGACGCGCAGTGCCAGCGTGCCCTGCGCGGTCTGGGTGAAGATGCCGTCGATCGTGTGAAAGACGCCGCCGCTCTGCGCCAGTGGCGTGGAGATGGTGATCAGGCCCGAGTTGATGAGCGTGTTGTCGCCCGCCGAGCTGAGCGTCAGCGGCCCGTCCAGCGTGCCGCTGTTGACGATCGTGTTGCCGCCGGCGCTGGCGGTGATCGCGCCGCCGAGGCCACCGCCCAGCGCCGAGCCGATGATGGTGCCGGAGTTGTTCAGCGTGTCGTTGGTGCCCAGCGCCACGCCGGTCGCGGCGCAGCCCGTCGCCGTGATCCGTCCGCTGTTGGTGATCTGGGCGCCGCTGCCGGCCGAGGTGTCGATGCCGTGGCCGCAGGAGCCGACGGTGACGCTGCCTGAATTGACGATGATGGCGTTGTTGGCCTGGCTGCCGATGCCGATGCCGTCGGAACCGACGACGATGGTGCCGGTGTTGGTGAAGCGCGCGTTGTCGCCCTGGCTCACCATGCCCTGGCCGAAATTGCCGACCGTGATGGTGCCGCTGTTGGCGATGACGGCGTTGGCGCCGTCGTTGCCGATCGCCGTGCCTTCGTTGCCGACGGTGATGGTGCCGCTGTTGGTGACGGTGGCGTTGTCGCCGATGGTGCCAATGCCGGTTCCCCGCCGGCCCGCGGTGATGGTGCCGCTGTTGGTGACGGTGGCGTTGTCGCCGATGGTGCCAATGCCGGTTCCCTGCCGGCCCGCGGTGATGGTGCCGCTGTTCGAGGACTGGATGTTGTTGCCCTGGCCCAGGATGGCGAAGCCCTGGAAGCCGACAGTGATGGTGCCGCTATTGGTCAGGATGCCGCCATCGGCGACCATGGCGATGCCGGTAACCCCGGCGCCGCCGACGATGGTGCCGGCATTGGTGATCTGCGTGCCCGCGCCTGTGCCGACGAGGCCGGCGCTGAAGCCGAAGCCGTTGCCGACGACGATCGTGCCGGTGTTGAGCACGTTGCCGCCGGAGACGATGCCGACGCTGCCCTCGCCGGCGACGATGTGCCCGCTGTTGGTCACGGTCGTGTCGGTGCCGGCGATGATGCCGGCGCCGGAATCGCCGACCGTGATGGTGCCGGAGTTCGTGATGGTTCCGGAATCGCCGGCCATGATGCCGGTACCACCGCCGCTGCAGCCGTTCTGGGCGAGCGTGCCGCTGTTGGTGACGGTCGCGCCGTTGCCGAAGGCCGCCATGCCGATGCCGCAGCCGCCGAAGGTGATCGTTCCGGTGTTGAGCATGCTGACCGAGTTGGCGTTGCTCAGGATGCCGATGCCGTCGTCGCCGACGGTGATCGAGCCGTGGTTGATCAGCGTGCCGAAGTCGGCGGTGCCGTTGATGCCGGTGCCGAAGTCGCCGGCGGTAATCGAGCCGGTGTTGGTGGCGCTGGCGCCCATGAGGCCCGTGCTGAAGCCGTTGCCGACGGTGACGGTGCCGGAGCTGAGGATCGTGCCGGCGCCCGTGATCAGGGCGCCGGTGCCGTCGTCGCCCGCGACGATGGTCCCGGAAGAGACGATCTGGTTGTTGTTGCCCGCGGAGATGGCGGCCAGCGAGTCGCCGACCGACACGGTGCCGAGATTGAGGATCTGGTTGTTGTCGTTGAGCGTGAGGCCGGTGCCCACCGTGGCGCCGCCCTGCACGGTCACCGAGAGCCCGTCCTGGCCGGCGGTGAAGCCGCCGGGCGAGGCGCCGGCGCAGGTGACGGTGGTGCCGACCTGGGTGCAGTCGGCGAGGGCGGAGGGGATCGCGCCGAGGGAGAGAAGAGCCGCGACGATCAATGTCGCGCAGGCCGATCGCGTGGTTGCGCCGAGGTTGGACAGCACCACAACGCCCCTCAACGCAGCCTCCGCAACAATTTGCAGTAGCCTAGAGAGGAGTGACTTGCAGATCAAGTGCAATAGAGTGTCAGCGGCGCCCTACAACCGCTCCTCGCCGGCGATCAGGCCGTAGAGCATGACGCTGTGCCATTGGCCCTCGACCGGCCAGCGATCGCGGATCGGGCCGCCTTCGAGGCGAAAGCCCAGCCGGCGGGCCAGGCGAATCGACGGCTTGTTGGCGGGCCGGATCAGCGCCTCGACCTTGTGGATGCCGAGCGTGTCGAACCAGCGCCAGCCAGCCGACATCGACGCGGCGCTCGCGCAGGTCGCGGCGGTGATATGATCATGCCGATCACCTTGCCGCTGCGCCGCTCCTCGATCGCCCAGAGCACGTAGTGGGGTGGCTGGGTCTTGACGTGCCAGCGCGCCATCGTGTGCGTCGCATCGAGGCTGGCGCTGTGGGATCGGCGCCCCACCAGCGCAGGTTGCCCGCGTCGCCGTAGAGGCGATGCAGCACCGTGAGGTCGGTCTTGCGCCACGGACGCAGGCGCAGCCGCGGCGTCTTGAGAACGGGAAACTTCGCGGGTTTTCTCGCCACGATGGTGCGTCCGTCAGCCGAGGTCGCCGCGGGCGATCCAGAAGACCTCGCCCTGGCTCTGTTCGGTGTCGAGCCAGAGGAACGGCAGGCGCGGATAGGCCGCCTCGAGCGGCCGCTTGCCGCGACCCAGTTCGCAGAGGAGTGCGCCGTTCTTCGCCAGATGCCGGGGCGCGTCAGCCAGGATGCGGCGCACCAGGTCGAGCCCGTCGTCACCGGCGGCCAGGGCCATCCGGGGCTCGGTGCGATACTCGGGCGGCAACCTGTCCATGCCGCGCCGGTCGACGTAGGGCGGATTGGTGAGGATGAGATCGTAGCGCCGGGCCGCCAGCGGCGCGAAGAGATCGCCACGATGGAGCGTTATGCGATCGCCCAGGCGATGGCTGGCGACATTGCGCCGCGCCAGCGCCAGCGCGCCGGCGGAAAGATCGACGGCATCGACCTTGGCGTGCGGGAAGGTGAGCGCGGCCAGGACGGCGAGGCATCCCGATCCGGTGCACAGGTCGAGCACGCGGCGCACTTTCGCCGGCGCACCGATCGGCAGCGCGCCGCCCACCAGCAGATCGCCGATGAAGGAGCGCGGAATGAGCGCGCGCCGGTCGACGTGGAAGCGCACACCGTGCATGTAGGCTGCCCCCACGAGATAGGGCGCCGGCATGCGCAGCGAAATTCGCGCCTCGATCAGGGTCAGCAGCCGCGCACGCTCCGGCGGCGTCGGCACGAGATCGAGCCACGGGCCGATGTTGTGGATCGGCAGCCGCAGCGCTTCCAGCAACAGGAAGGCGGCTTCATCGACGGCGTTGGTCGTGCCATGGCCGTAGGCCAGACGCGCGGCGCGGAAGCGACGGATCGCGAGTCGGAAGAAATCGCCCAGGGTGACGAGAGAGGGTTTGTTGGCGCGCGGCATGACGGACTACAGTAGCCCACATGAATCGCCGTGACTTCCTTTTTGGCGGCCTGTTGCTGCCGGCCCTGTCGGGGCGGGCGCTCGCGGCGTCCCCCGGCGTGCACATCGTCTATGTCGGCGGCTGGGATTGCCCCTACTGCACGACCTGGAAGAACCAGTACAAGGCGGCCTGGATCGCCTCGCCGCAGTTCGCGCGTGTGCGCTGGACCGAGATCGACATCCCCCACCTGCGGGACGCCTACCAGGAGCGTTACTGGCCAGGCGAGCTCGGGCCGATCCGCGAGCAGCTGCCGCGCAAGTCGGGCACGCCGCGCTTCGTCGTCGTGCACGACGGCAAGGTGGTTTCCAACGAGTTTGGCGTGTCCAAGTGGGAACGCTCTCTCGCCGTCATCAGAAGCCTGCTGGCCTGATCATGGCGGGAGCCCTCGACGGTCTGGTCGTCCTCGACCTCACCACGCATCTCTCCGGGCCGTTCTGCGGCCAACAGCTCGGCGACCTCGGCGCCGACGTCGTCAAGATCGAAAGCCCGCAGGGCGATTCGATGCGCGGCGCGCCGCCCTTCATCGAGGGCGAATCGGCGCCCTTCATGACGTGGAATCGCAACAAGCGCGGCCTCAAGCTCGACCTCAAGAATCCCGACGATCTCGCGATCTTCTGGGATCTCGTCGACGGCGCCGACGTGGTGCTGGAGAATTTCCGCCCGGGCGTCATCGAGCGCATCGGCATCGGCTGGAAGGCGCTGCACGCGCGCAACCCCAGGCTGGTGCTGGGCTCGATCTCGGGCTTCGGCCAGGACGGACCCTACGCCAAGCGCGGCGGCTTCGACCTCATGATCCAGGCGATGTCCGGCCTGATGTCGGTGACCGGCCCCAAGGACGGGCCGCCGCACCGCGTGCCGCTGTCGATCTCCGACGTCGGCGCCGGGCTCTATCTCACCATCGGCGTGCTGGCCGCCCTGCAGGCGCGCCAGAACACCGGCGAGGGCCAGTGGGTCGAGACCTCGCTGCTTGAGGCCACCGTGTCGCTGGGGGTCTTCGAGGCCGCCAACTATTTCGCCAACGGCAAGCGGCCGGAGAAGCTCGGCCAGGCCCATCGCGGCTCCTCGCCGTATCAGGTGTTCCAGACCAAGGACGGCTGGATCACCATCGGCGGCGCGCAGCAGAACTTCTTCGTGAGATTCTGCGCCCTGGTCGGCAAGCCCGAGCTGGTCGAGGACCCGCGCTTCAAGGCCAATGCGCTGCGCGTGAAGAACAACGACGCGATCGTCGCCATCCTGCAGGCCGAGATCGTCAAGCGCACGACCGACGACTGGATGAAGGCGCTCGAGGCCGAGGGCATCCCCGCGGGGCCGGTGCTGTATCACGACGAGGTCTTCACCGACCCGCAAATCCTCGCGCGTGGCATGGTGGGCGAGGTCGAGCATGCCAAGGCCGGCAAGCTCAAGACGCTGGGCGTGCCGATCAAGATGTCGGCGACGCCGGGCGGCCTGCGCCGCGCCGCGCCGACCCATGGTCAGCACGACGCGGACTTCAGGAAGAAGCCGAAATCCTAGTTGCGGCGATCAGTTGCGACGGTCGGGGCGGCCGTCGCCATCGCGGTCGCGGCCATTGTCGTTGCCGCGGTGCTGGTTGGTGTTGGTCGCCGGCTGGCGCGGTGCCGGCGGGGTGCTGTTCGCCTGCGGACGATCGTGGTGATCGCCGCGATTGCCGTCCCACCGGTGATCGTTCGAACGGTTCTGCGGCACCGGCGTGGGCACGGGCACCGGCACGTAGCGCGTCTGTGTCACGACCCGGGTCGGCTGGTAGTAGGTCGGAGCGTAGTAGCTCTGCTGCGGGTAATAGGCCTGGCTCGGCGCGTAGTATCCGTCGCTGTAGCCGTATCCCTGATCGACCGTCTGGACGCAGGCCGTCGTCGATACCGCCAGCGCCGTCATCGCAAGCCATTTGAAAGTGCGCATTGTCGCCTCCTTGGGGGAGCCCTCTTGCCGGGTCCTTCCCACTTCAGGCGATACGCAACCGATCAAGGCAGCCGGCGTCATAATTGCGGCAAAAGAAACGCCGCGTTTCACATCCCTGTGAAACGCGGCGTCTGCCCGGTCGGTATTACCCGGGCTTAGCGGCCCTGGTAGCGGTCCGGAACGTGATCGCCGTTGGCGTCGCGGTCGTAGCGGTCGGGAATGCCGTCGCGGTCGCTGTCGCGATGGGCCGAGTTCCAGTTGCGATCGTTGTTGTTGGTGCGGCTCTGGGCCGTGCTGGGATAGCGGCCGTCGTCCACGCAGCCGGCCACCAGGGTAACCAGGCCGAGGGCAGCGACGAGCCATTTCACGTTGCGCATTTTTCTCCTTCGCTTTTCGGGAAATCCGTAGCGGGGAGAACAACGATGCATTTCGTCTGAAGTGGCAGAGCGGTCCGGCGATAAATTTTCGCCGCGTACCGGGAACCTTTCGGCTACTTCATTCTCAGGCCGACCACGCGCACGAGTCCGTCGGACATCGGCTTGAATCCCTCCAGTCGCGTGCCGTGGGCGATCAGGATCTGCGGGTGATAGAGATAGAAGATCCAGCCCTGCTCGAGGAAGCGCGCGGTGATCTTCTCGTAGATCACCTTGCGCGCGGCCGGGTCGCTGGTCGCCCGTGCCTCGCGGTGCCAAGCATCGAGTTCCTTGTCGCAATAGTGCGCCATGTTCTGCGGCGCGCCGCAGGTCTGGTAGATGACTGCGTTTCCGTCGGGATCGGAGCGGCCGCTCCAGGTGTTCTGGTAGAGCTGGAAGTTGCCGTCCTCGCCCTGCTTCAGCGCGGTGGCGACCTCGGTGACGCGGATCTTGAGATCGAAACCGGCTTCGGCGGCCATCGACTGGACGACCTCGGCGACGGATCGCGTCTCGGGCGTGTTCTGCACCATGTAGTCGAGCGGTATCCGGCCCGTGACACCCGCGTCCTTCAGGAGCGCCTTGGCCTTGGCGAGGTCGCGCCTGGGGACAGGGAATTTCTCCTGATAGTACGGGTTCTGCGGCGAGACCCACTGGTTGCCGGGCACGAACTCGCCGTTGAACACGACCTGGTTGATGGCGTCGCGGTCGAGGCTGAGGTCGAAGGCGCGCCGCACGCGGGCATCCTTGCCGAAGGGATTGTCCGCCTTCGGCCCGTTCGCGGTGTTGGCCAGCAACCCGAACCAGCCCAGCGAGACGACCTTGGTCAGCTTGATGTTGGGGTCGCCGCGGGCGGTCTTGATGTCGGTCGCCAGCACGCGCTCGATCAGGTCGAGGCTGCCGGCGCGCAGGTTGGCCAGGCGAACCGTGGCATCGACGATCGGCAGATAGGTGATCCTGTCGATGTGGACGTTGTCCTTGTCCCAGTAGTCGGCGAACTTCTCGACGACGATGCGGTCCTGCTGGACCCGTTCGACGAACTTGTAGGGGCCGGCGCAGACCGGATGGAGGCCGAACTTGTCGCCGGCGGCTTCGGCGGCCTT
>Ga0070680_100000495_pt1 | contig 27084 bp, 23 predicted proteins | sample KBSC73BmetaG_FD_64672 | JGI IMG/M metagenome (GOLD analysis project Ga0070680, IMG submission 64672) | Corn rhizosphere microbial communities from Kellogg Biological Station, Michigan, USA - KBS C7-3B metaG | ecosystem: Host-associated > Plants > Roots > Rhizosphere | place: USA: Michigan...
GAAATCAGAAGATTGTCCAGAACCGACATGCGCGGGAAAATCTGCACGGACTGGAACACGCGTGCGATTCCAGCGCTGGCGAATTCATCCGGCGCGGCGCCGACCATGGGTTTGCCGTCCAGGATGATCTCGCCCTGCTGCGGCCTGAGTTGCCCGGTGATGACGTTGAGCAGCGTGGTCTTGCCCGATCCGTTCTGCCCCAGCAGACCGACGGCGCCGCCGTCCGGCACCCAGAAGTCCGCTCCGTCCAGCGCGACCACGCCGCCGAACTTCATCACGATGTTGCTGGCGAGAAGCTTCACCGCGCTTGCATCCGGCGTTGGCATTCGGGGGCTTTGGTGCGCGGCGGTTGACATGTTGTCTCTAGGAGCTCAGCGCCAGGAAAACGTCGCCGTCGTTGATTCGCACGTCATGGACCGCGATCCCGCGGTAGCCGTGGAGTTCCTTTCCTTCGTTCTCCAAATCGAAGCGCCATGCGTGCAGCGGGCATGAAACGATTGCACCTTCGATCTCGGCGCGATCCATCGGTCCTTGGACGTGAGGGCAGAACGCGTCGAACGCGAACAGCCGGCCCTTGAGCTTTGTCATCACCACAAAGCGGCGCCCAACGAGGATCTTGTGGGTGCCATTATCGAACTGAGCGACAGGCCCGACTTTGATCCATTTGTCTGCCATGTCGTTCATGCTGTGGGCCTGTCAGCAGAAGATCGCCCGTGCGATCTGCGCTCGCACAACGCTTTCGTCATAACCGTGACGCTCGATACGCGGCTTGAGTGCCTTCACCGCCAAATCGACATCGTCGAGGAGACGCATCTCCTTGAACGACTCCGTAAATGGAATCTCAAGCGACATCGCCAGAAGATTGAACATGTGATGTACCGGAACGCCGTGCTTGAGCTGCATCTTGCAATGCTGGCGGTAGCAGGAGTGGTAGGGGACGACGAGCGCGTCAGCCCCGAGTTCGCGCGCTTCCGAGAACATGCGTTCCTGGTCCGCTGCCGGCATCGGGTGAAGTGTCTGACAATGGACGCCGGGGCCCAGCGCGTGGTGCGCCTCGAGGATCTGCAGTCCCGGAATGGCGCGCAGGATCGCCAGCATGTTGTCGGCGTCGGCCTGACGGTACTCGCTGATCGTGTGGTAGTGCGGAACGACCCGCATGTTCAACGGGCGCATCATTGGCTTCAACGCCGGCAGGTATTCGATGAAAAGATTGGAAATATTCGTGTGCTCATAAGGTTGCCGCTCCGAGCCATGGGAGCGGAAGACATCGTCACAGTCGGGGCAGATAGAGAGTACCTTTCGAGGCTTGGCGCGTCGGAAGCCCATCATCGCGCTCTTGGCAAGCTGCCGCTCCAGATCGTGTTCATTGAAATGTTTGTGTAATTCGCCGCAGCAATTCTCCGGCCCGCCGACGATGACGCAGTCGAGGTCGAGTTTGCGCAGAATTTTCTCGGCCAGGATCGGAATGTGCGGCGTGTAATGCGCCATGCACGAAAGATGGATCACGAGTTGCGATGGCGGCGCGTCTTGAGGAATCTCGGTGAGGTAAGTGAAATCTTCAGGCGCAAGGAGGTTGCCGACGCCGCGGACGGTTTCGTAGATCGTGGTATAGGTTGGTCGCTGATCGGACGCCACAACACATCTCCCCACACGAAACCGTCGCCGTACGCCGGGCTACAGAAGGCCCATCGTCATCGATGGCCGCCGCTTCCCAAGGGTGACAGCCTGCTTCCTGGGCTTGTCGTCATTTCAGAATCACGCTTGCGCAGAAATTCGATCAATCCCATTCCAGGATTGGCGACATGCTGGCGCATTTCTTCTTCCGCACGCTTCACATTACGCGATGCCAACGCGTCGATCAGCGAGCTGTGCTCGAGGCCAGGCATTTCGACCCGGTCGAAGATTTTCATGTAGGCGAGAAGGTGCGGCCGGATTGCGATCCGCATTCGCGCCACCTCCCGCGCCAGGCGCTTGCGCGGGGAGATATTGCAGATGGCCTGATGGAAATCCTCGTGGCGCTTGACCCATTCGAAATTGTCGTTGCGCGCGCGATCCATCCGCTCTTTGAGCGCAATCAGTTCGGCAAGTGAATCGTCGGTGAGGTGTCGGACGGCGTGGCCGACGGCCATAACCTCCAGAGCGGTGCGGATTTCGAATAGCTCTTCGACCTCCGCCGCGCTGAGCTGGGAGACGAATGCCGCCCGATTGGGCCGCATGGTCACCAAACCTTCCGCGTCAAGCTGGCGCAGCGCTTCCCGGACCGGCATCCGGCTGATACCAAGTTGGTCAGCGATCTCCGCGGGATTAAGCCGCGAATTTCCGGTCAGCTCACCGCTGAGGATCTGATCGCGCAGGAAGTGGTAGGCCTCCTGCTGTGCTGTTGCCAAAGCGCCGTCAAATGCCATCGCGCTTGTCATCCTTGGCATCGGAAAGGCCAACCACGGCCTCGATCTCAATTTTCATTTGAGGCACGGCCAGTTCGTTGACGCCGATCAGTGTGCTGGCCGGCCGGGCATTTCCAAAGTGGCGCTGTCGCACCGGGTTGATCTTGGTGCGGTCGCCAACATCGGTCAGATAAACAGTGACCTTAAGGACATCGGCAAAGCTCGCGCCCGCTGCGTCGAGTACCTTCTTCAAATTCTTAAAGACCAGTTCGGCTTGGCCGACCACATCCAGTGTCGGCACGCGTCCTGTTTCATCGAGCGGAGCCACGCCGGAAATGAACAGGAGATCGCGAAATCGAACGGCGTCCGTGTAGTGGCTGATGGGCTCGCTGAGCCCGTTGACGCGAATTTCCTGTCTTGCCGCGGTCTCCATGTCTTCGGGAACCTCAGTGTTGGTGGCCTCAATCCCGGGCCGCCAAGAAGACTACTCGGCAGTCAAGTGTAGTCAAGGATAAATGGATACATTTATCCTTGACAGGCTTCAACGGTGTTGGCGACACTCCGTGGGTCGATGGTTAGTTGTTGATTATTCAGAGAATTCCGGTCGAATCTGCACCAACAAGCAATCGACCGAAGAGGCGGGAGAACAGCGAATGGCGGATGTTCAGGAGTTCGAGCCCGGCGGCTACCGCTTCATCAAGGCCGTATTTCAGTATTCAGGCGGGGTCGCCGCGATGCCGGGTTTCCGCATCCGACGGGTGCGCTTCGCCCGGCCGGTGCCGTTGGCTGCCGGCTTCCAGCGCATCGAGACCATACTACAGACCGCGGGGCGGCCGCTGACGGCGTTTTGCCAATGTGAGCTCCGCTCACCGGCACCGTTCACCGAAGAGGGCTTTCGCGTCTTTAATGAGGTCTACACCGGCACGCTGCGGCGTTGGTCGATCTTCGACGGCACAACCAATCCGGTGGCGCGCAGCAATGTCTGTCCGGCTGCCGATCCACCGGCAGAGCCTTCGTTCCATGCCTTTTCCTATACAGAACCTGTGGCTGCTGACACGGTGCCGAGCTTTGTCGTTGCCGGGAGCGGCGAGGCGCCCGAGGGACGGACAAACTATCGCGATCACATCGTCCGGCTTGGCGACACCAGCCCGGAGGGCTTGCGCGAGAAGGCCCGCTTCGTGCTCGACGAAATGGAGCGCCGCATGGGCGCGCTGGGATTTAACTGGGAGGATACCACGGCAGCGCAGGTCTACACCGTTTACGATCTGCACCCGTTTCTCGCCGATGAGATCGTCAGACGCGGCGCGGCCCATGCCGGCCTGACTTGGCAGTACTGCCGGCCGCCGGTGGTGGGTCTGGACTACGAGATGGATTGCCGGGGGCTTGAGATCGAACAGGTCGTGAGCGCGTGAGGCGCTGAAGATTGAGGCCTTCGCACTCGATCGTCAGGCGGCACGACAGGGAGTGCACGCAGATCATGAGGCTGCGAGATACTTTGAAGTATGTCGCTCTTGCCGGCGGCTTCCCCGACGACAAACAGAGCCGCAGGCGTCGTTGCCGTGAATTGCGAGAAGCCGATCAGTTCGACTGGGGGGGTCGAAATCCCGCCATCGACGAAGGACCGATTGCGTTGGCGACGCCAGGATCACGACGCGCGATGCGCGACTGGCCACGATGATTCTGGTGTGCCATATTTCGAGCGACTGACGAAGGCCGTGCGAACCGGCGGTAAGGCATTAAGCGACATCGGTCCATTGAGCGCAGAATGAATTCGCGCGGAAGGAGAGAGGAAGGCTAATGAGCGGCGTGAAATTTGGTGTTGGGCTTTTCCCGATCGAGCCGCTCCAGCGGATGCTGACGCTGATCAAGCTTTCCGAGGAGGTCGGATTCTCCTGCGCATATGTCGGTGACTCACAGATGATATGGCGCGAGCCATACGTCCTCTTGGGTGCCGCAGCGGTTGAAACCAAGCACATCACCCTGGCGACTGGCGTCACCAATCCGGTTACCCGCGATCTGGGCGTGCTCGCCGCCGCCTGGGCGTCTCTCCACGAGATGGTGGGGGACCGCCTTCTGCTGGGTATTGGGTCGGGCGATAGCTCGGTGGAGACGCTTGGAAAGAAACCGTCGACGCTGGCGAACCTGGAGCGTTCGATCGGCATTCTGCGCGACTTGATCGGCGGCAAGACCATCGACTCGCCGGATACGAATTCTTCGGTCCGGCTGACCTATGCCACGCCCGGCACGCGCATTCCGGTCTATCCGGCCGTGAGTAGTCCGAAGATTCATCGTCTGGCTGGCAAGGTCGGCGATGGAGCCATCGTGCTTGTTGGCGTCGATCCGCAGTTCCTCGCCGCGTCAAGGCGAGAGCTCGAAGCAGGCGCCGCCGAGGCCGGCACGACGCTCAAGGACAAAGGCTTCCGGGTGGTATGTTGGACGCCGTGTTCGATCCTGGACGACGGTCATGCCGCGCGGAGCGCGGTTAAAGCGCACGTCTCGAGGATCCTGAAGCGCAAGCTGCCGTTTGAACTCGACGCCGCGGCCACGGAGATCGTGAACAAGATTCGCCAGCAGTACGAGTATTACGAGCATATGGTCGTGGGGACAGCGCACGGCGAAACCGTCCCCGACGAGATGGTCGAGCGCTTCGCCATCGCCGGCACGCCGAACGAGGCGCGCGACCAGATCGAGCGCCTGGCCGCCTCAGGTTTGGTGGACGAAATTGCAATCATCCCGCACACCCAGGATCCCACGGACCGTGACCGTATCATCAAGCTGGTCGGCGAGATGATCCCGGCATCGAGCCGGGGCGGCTAAGGATCAACCGGGAGCGCGCGCGGTCAGACGATCGTCTCAGTCGCCGCGCGCCTCGAACCCGCCGGTACCGGTATCGCAGCAGCAGAAGAAGGCCTGCTTGGTCGGCGGCGGGGTCTGCCGGCTCCGTTCGGAGACGACGAATTCGCCGTCGATCAGCACGTGCGTGATGCCGGGCAGGTCACCGTGCGCGATGGCGTCGCCGAGCGTCGAACCGGCCGAGCCGGTGATCGGGCCGCAAACCAGGATGTCGGCCGGTCGCCCGACTTCCAGAATGCCGACGTCAACGCCATGTGCGCGCGCCGTATTGCCGGTCGCGATAGCGACCGCCTGGCCGGCGGTCAGATTGCACATCGAAGCGAAATACAGAACGTTTCGCAGCATCCCGCGGGGGATGACGCCAGTGCCCCCCGGCGTATCGGTTCCGAGCGTGAGCCGGTGAAGCTGGTTTTGCGCGATCAGCCTGGCAACGAGGCGGGCGGTCGAACGGTAATTTCCCGACGAACACACCTCGAGCGCGAAAGACGTGTGATCGACGACAGAATCGATGTCCTCGTCACTCATCGGAATGGGACCGCCGCTGACGTGCGCCGCGATGTCGGGCTGTAGCCATGACAGGATTTTGTAGCCGCAGACCACGCTCGCGCCCGAGCGCGATACGCCACCGGTGTGGACCTTCACGCGCATGCCGCGCGCGTGGGCCCAGGCGACATAGTTGCGCGCCTCGGTGGTGTCGTCCTTGAACGGATAGAACAGGAACTTGACCCATTTGACGCCGGCGGCGGCGAGGCGATCGAAATGAACCTCCGTCATACCGGCAACCATCAGCGCCGTTCCGGCGTAGACCTTGACGCCGCTCCAGCGCACGCGGCCGGTGGTCGCGGCGGTGACGATCGCAAGCGAGGTCACTAGCTCCGGTGTCAGGTTATCGTAGTCGATGCCGGGAACGTGCAGCTCGCCGGCAGAGATCATGCTGGTTGTGCCGCCGTGCAGATAGTTGCCGATCCAGCCGATGGTGTCCTGCGCCGGCGTCCACTCGCCGAGCATCGGATGCACGTGGCCGTCCACCAAGCCGGGCATGACGGCGCCGCCTGCGGCGTCCAATATCTTGTCGGCCTTCTGCTCCGGCGGGTCGAGGGCGGCGATCTTGCCGTCCGCGATCAGGATGCTTTTCACCGGTGCGGTCGGCCGGTCGAGATCGCCGGTAAAGAACTCACCGATGTTCTTGATCAGAATCGTCATTAATCGGGACCTCGACCTCTTGCTCTACACGCTGACTGGCGGGCGCCATTTCAGCACGCGATTTTCCAGTATCTTCGCCAGTGACGTCAACAAAACCGCGATAATACCGACCAGGACCAGCGCCGAATAAACGCGGTCGGTTTGCAGCAGTCCCTCCGCAGCGATGAGCTGGTACCCGATGCCGGCGGTGGCGCCGACGAACTCGCCGATGATCGCGCCGATCAGCGCGTAAGATACGCTCAGCCGCAAAGCCGCGAAGATCCAGGAGAACACAGATGGAAAGACCACGATGCGGATGAGCTGGGTGGGAGTCGCGCGCATCACGCGCATGGCGTTGACGATATCCTGGTCGATCGTCTTCACGCCCAGATAGGTGTTGTAGAACACCAGGAAGAAAACCAGCGACCAAGCCAGCAGTATCTTCGAGGCGAGGCCGATGCCAAGCCAAAGCACCGTGAGCGGCGCGATGGCGGGTCGCGGCAAGGCGTTGAAGGCCGACATGAATGGTTCGGCGATCTGCTCCAGCGGCCGCCACATGCCGAAGGCGAGGCCGGTCGCGACGCCCGTGATCATGCCGATGACGAGGCCGGCAAAGGCTTCAAACAGGGTGATGCCGACATCCTTCAGGAGGATTCCATCGGCAAAGCCCTTGTGTAGATCGAGAACGATCCGGCTGGGGCTGGAGATGAAAAAAGGATCGACCAGCCGAACCCCTGGAATGAGATCGCCGGCAGCAAACTGCCAGAATAAGAGGCATGCGCACAGCAGCAGCAAGCGGCCGACGATGATCTGAGTCTGTGTCACTGGTGCCCTCCCTTAGTCGGGTCGGACTCCGACATTAGGACGTTCCACAATTTTTGGAATAACAGCAGGAATGCGTCGGTGCCGCGCAGCTTGGCCGCGGAACGGGGCTCCGGCAGATCGATCGGATAGATATCGACGATCCGGCCCGGCCGGCTGGACATCACCGCGACGCGACGGCCCAGCACCAGCGCCTCGGACAAATCGTGGGTGATGAACAGCACCGTGAGCCGGGTTTTGTCATTGATCCGCAGGATTTCTTCCTGCAGGGCGGTCCGGTTGAACGCGTCGAGGGCCGCGAACGGCTCGTCCATGAGGATGACGTCGGGCTCGTAGGCCAGGGTGCGGGCGAGCGAGACGCGCTGGCGCATACCGCCGGACAGTTCGTGCGGATAATGATTTCGGAATTGCGAAAGCCCGACCAATTCGATCAGCGGCTCCGCCTTGGCGCGCTGATCCGCCTTGCTGAACCCGCGCAACTCGGGGCCGACTTCGACGTTGCCGAGCACCGTGCGCCACGGCAGCAACGCATCCTTCTGCGGCATGTAGCCGAGCCGGACGCCTTTCGCCACGGTGAGCGAGCCCGACAGCTCCGCGCTTGGGGGCAGCAGGCCGCACACGCTGTTGAGGAACGTCGTCTTGCCGCAGCCACTCGGGCCAACCAGGACGACGATCTCGCCGGCCTCGACGGTCAGATTGACACCCTTGAGCGCGACGAGCCGGTTGGCGCCGAGGATGACCGAGAAATCCCGGGCTTCGATCAGCGCCGCCGGCTTCGTTTGCTGGGCCGGTATAGCGGCTTCGCTCACCGCGAGGCCGCGAAGGAATTGTCGACCGACTTCGAGAACGGCATCGCTTCCTTGAAGACGCCGGTTTCGACCAGGTTCTTCATGGTGACGTTGAACGTCGCTTCGTCGACGGTTGCCACGGTGGGGACGCCGCCGAGGTTGCGCTTCAACGCATCGACCAGGACATCCATGTTGCTTTCGCCGACGATCGGAGCAACGACTTTCGCCACTTCTTCCATCGGCGTTTTATGCAGCCAGTCGTAGGCTTCGTTCTGGGCGGCAAAGAATTTACGCAACATGTCCTTCTTTGTGTTGAGCAGATCTTCCTTGGCGAGGATCACCTCCACCATGCTGTGGGGGGAGGAAACGTATTTTTGATGCTGTGCCGGATCGAGGAGATCGACCACGGCATAGCCGGCTTTCTCCTTGAGCGCCATGGTCGTGCCCGGCTCCCACAGCGTGACGGTGTCGACCCGGTTGGTCTTCAGCGCCGCGATGAGGGCCATCATGTTGCCGAGCGGGACGATCTTGACGTCGCGTGTTGAATCGAGCTTGCCGTAATGGGCGAGAAATTTCGCGAATGCCCAGCTTCCCGAACCGATGGCCGAGATGCCGATTGTGTGATCCTTCAGATCGGCCGGCCCGTTGATCTTGCCCTTGAATTCGTTGCGGCCCAACAAGGAATAGATTTCCATGTTGTGCGACATGCCGATGATCTTGACCGGCCGGTCCTGGAATTGGGCCTGGAGCGACGTTGACGATGCGAGATAGCCGATGTCGATGTCGCCGCTCAGCAGCGTGGTCAGAACCTTGGAGCCGCCTGGAATGGCGATGCGTTCGATATCGATTCCGTGTTTCTTGAAAATGCCTTTCTGAATGCCGGCATACATTCCAAGCTGGGCTAACGACGTGGTGTCGCCGACTCTCACCTTGATCAGGTCTTGGGCGGAGGCATGGGTTATGGGGAGGGTGGCGAAGACCACGCCGGCGATCGTCATCGCCACACACATCCTACGGCGGGCATTGGCTAGTATCGTCATGGTGTTCGACCTAACAGGTTGATGCGAGAAAACGCGGCCCCGTCTGTGATCGCGCGCGTCGGCAGGACCGTGTCGGAAAAGCTCATGAAGTATGATAAACGGGTTCCACCGTGTCAAACGAGCCTCTGGCGATATAATGACGCGTCGATGCTGCGATTTGCGTCACTTGGCAGCGTTCGTCTCCGGCTGATCACGGGCTCAGCTATGTAACCCTCCGTCCGGGGCGCGCAACCGTGCGTTGGGATTGGTAAGTAGCGTGCCACCAGACGTCGGCCATTCCGGCAAGCGCCCGCGGAAAAGGCAAGCAGATCACGGAAAGTGACACGCGGCAGGGCGTATTGCATAATTGCAGGCCAGATTCCCACTGGCGCCGTCTCGACGTCAACCAGCGCTTGTGTTGATTACAGGGTTGCAGCAAGGAACGCGGGATCGTTCCGGGCTTTCGCGCGGGAGTGAGGAACTTGCTGAGGATCGGGTACAAGGCGTCGGCCGAACAGTTCGGACCGAATGAACTGCTGGAGTTCTCCTGCGCGGCCGAGGACGCCGGTTTCGATTCAGTTTTTATCAGCGATCACTTCCAGCCATGGAAGCACACGGACGGGCACGCGCCGGCTTCGATCCCATGGCTTGGCGCTCTCGGTGCCCGGACCAAGCGGATCGTCATGGGCACCAGCGTCATGACGCCGACCTTTCGCTACCACCCGTCCATCGTCGCGCAGGCGTTCGCGACGCTCGCCGTGATGTTCCCAGGCCGCGTGGTGCTTGGGCTGGGCAGCGGCGAATCGCTCAATGATGTGCCGGCGCTTGGTTTCAAGTGGCCTGGTTTCAAGGAGCGCACCGCTCGACTTCTTGAATCGATTTTGCTGATGCGCCGGCTCTGGCAAGAGGAGCGGGTGACCTTCGAAGGACAGTATTACAAGACCGAAAAGGCGACCCTTTACGACCGCCCGTCCACACCCGTGCCGATCTATCTGGCCGCGTCGGGCCCTACCGTTGCGAAAATGGCGGGGGAGATCGCCGAAGGCTACATATGCACCAGCGGCAAGGCGCCCGAGCTTTACACCCAGACGCTGTTGCCGAATGTCGCCGCTGGTCTGCAAGCTGCCGGTCGCGCACCCGACGCCATCGACCGCATGATCGAGATGAAGGTGTCGTTCGACACCGATCGTCAACGCGCCATTGAAGACACCAAAGAATGGGCGGCGCTGGCGTTGTCGGCCGAGGAGAAGGTGTCGGTCGAAGATCCCATCGAAATGGAGAAGCTGGCCGCAGCTTTGCCGGTCGAGCGCACAGCGAAGCGCTGGATCGTTTCGGCGGATCCTGAGGAGCACGTCGCCAAGATCAAAGCTTATGTCGATCTCGGTTTTCGCCACCTTGTCTTCCACGCGCCCGGGCGGGATCAGAAACGCTTTCTGCGGCTTTATAAGGAACAGGTTCTGCCGCGCTTGCGTGCATTGGGCTGATCAATGAAGTCACCCGAACGGCTCATGTTGAGCGTCGTTCCCGGCATTCCACTGATCGAACCGGGCGACGATCTTGGCGCGATCATCGCTGAAGCCATGTCCTCCTCCGGCATGGCGCCCGCCAACGGCGACATGATCGTGGTGACGCAGAAAATCGTATCGAAGGCGGAGGGCCGCGTGGTCGATCTTGCGACCGTCGTGCCCTCGGCACGGGCTCGGGAGGTTGCCGAGAAGGTCGGCAAGGATGCGCGGCTGGTCGAGGTGATTCTGTCGGAATCCGTGCGGATCGTGCGCGAGCATCCCGGCGTTCTTGTCGTCGAGCACCGCAATGGCTTCATCATGGCCAATGCCGGCGTGGATCGGTCCAATGTGGCCGGCGGAGCGGAGCGCGATGTGGTTTTGCTGCTCCCGAGCGATCCGGACGCGGCCGCACGGCAATTGCGCGCGCGGTTTGAGGCCCGGTTTGGCGCTTCGCTCGGCGTTATCGTGAGCGACAGTTTCGGCCGGCCGTGGCGCCAGGGCACTGTCGGCGTGGCGCTCGGCGCTGCCGGCCTGCCCGCATTGAACGATCTTCGCGGCCAGCCCGATCTTTTCGGCCATGCACTCGAAGTGAGCGAGACGGCGCTGGCGGACGAGGTCGCCTCGGCCGCATCGCTGCTGATGGGGCAGGCCGATGAGGGTCACCCGGTGGTCATCGTCTCCGGGTTTACCCCCGCGGTGCGCGATCTTCCCGCGCGAGCGCTGATCCGGCCAGCTTCGCAGGACCTGTTCCGGTGAGCGGCGCCACCCAAAACGCCGGTGACACGCGTCCCGTCCTGGCGCTGTCGGGAGGCATCGGGGGCTCGAAACTTGCCCTCGGCCTCGCCCGCGTCTTAAGCCCCGGCAGCCTGCTCATCGTCGCGAACACAGGCGACGATTTCGAGCATCTGGGCTTGCATATCTCACCCGACATCGACACCGTCACTTACACCCTGGCCGGCGTACAGAATCTAGAAACCGGGTGGGGCCGAGCGGATGAGACCTGGTCGTTCATGGCCGCGCTTGGTGAGTTGGGCGGAGAAATGTGGTTCCAGCTTGGCGACCGCGATCTTGCCGTCCACGTCGAGCGCACCCGGCGGCTGAACGCCGGGGAGCCGTTATCGAAGATCACCGCCGACATCGCCCGTTCGTTTGGCGTTGACAGTCGTATCATTCCGATGACCGACGATCGTGTCCGGACCCGTGTTATCACGCGGGATGGATCGCTCGACTTCCAACGCTACTTTGTCGAGCAGCGCTGCGCCCCGCCGGTTACAGGTTTTGTCTTCGACGGTGCGGTCGAGGCAAAGCCCCATCCGGATGTTCTGGCGGCCATCCGCGACCCGCAACTGCGTGCCATCGTCATCTGCCCGTCGAACCCGTACATTAGTGTGGACCCCATTCTTGCGCTGCCCGGCTTGCGCGCGGCGGTTGCATCCAGCGCTGCTCCGGTAATCGCCGTTTCTCCGATTGTCGGCAACGACGCGGTGAAAGGGCCGACGGCGAAAATGATGGCCGAACTCGGCCGCGCCGTCGATGTTTTGACGGTTGCAGAGCACTATGGCGACATACTCGACGGTTATGTGATCGACACGGTCGACTCGGCTTTGGCTTCCCGGCTGGATATTCCGGTGATCGCGTGTCCAACGCTGATGCGGAGTCTTTCCGACCGCGAAAATCTGGCCAAAGCGGTTCTCGAATTCGCGGATCGTCTCAGCCGCGCCGCGCGGCCGGGAGTGCGTGCGTGACGTCGTCGCCGGGCATATGGGCGGTCATCCCCGTTAAGGAGACCAAAGCGGCCAAGCGGCGTTTGGCTGCCGACGTGCCCGTTCATCTGCATGAGCGGCTCGTGCTCACCATGCTTGAGGATGTGCTCCTGGCCGTATCGCAGGTCCCGGAGCTTGCCGGTATTGCGGTTGCCACGCTCGACGTTAACGCGAGCGCTCTGGCGCGCCGTTACGGGGCCCGGATTCTGACCGGCGACGCACGCTGCGGTCATACGGCTGCTGTCGCCGGAGCCGCGCGTATTTTGGCAGCCGAGGGTGCCGCGGGGATGCTGCAATTGCCGGGCGACGTCCCGCTGGTGACGGCGGGTGAGATCGGCCACGTGTTGTCGCTGCACCGGCCGGCGCCGTCTTTTACGATCGTGCCTTCGCATGATCAGCGTGGTTCGAACACGGTGGTGGTGTCACCACCCGATGCGGTGCCCTTGACGTTCGGCGACGACAGCTTCTATCCGCATCTGGATACTGCGCGGCTCCATGGGATCGATCCACAGATCGTGCCGCTGCCTGGTATTGGCCGGGACATCGACAACATCGAAGATCTCCGGATATTCGCCAGCCTGGAATCCGCAACGCTTACCCGCGCATTCCTGGATCAAAATCGCTTCGCGGAGTGGAGTACAATAGCTCCGGTTCAGGATCGTCAGAAACGATGACAGAAGTCCGAAACTTGAAAGATTTTGCTGAAAGCGGCATGGAGCCGACGCCGGCACAGGCTTTGGCACTGGCCGAGTTTGACGACCTGACCGCGCTGATGGACGTCGCCGGCCGGCTACGCGACCGTGGCCATGGTTCCGTTATTTCCTATTCCAAGAAGGTCTTTATTCCGCTTACCAAGCTCTGTCGTGACACCTGTCATTACTGCACGTTCGCTCAGCCGCCACGAAAGGCGGATGTTGCTTATCTTTCTCCTGATGACGTGCTTGCAATCGCCCGCGCTGGAGCGAAAGCGGGCTGCCGGGAAGCTTTGTTCACGTTGGGAGACAAGCCGGAGCTTCGCTACGGCGCGGCGCGCGAGGCGCTCAAGCGGCTCGGTTATGCTTCGACGCTCGATTATCTGCACGCAATGGCGTCTTTGGTCCTCAAGGAGACCGGCTTGCTGCCGCACCTGAACCCAGGCGTGATGGACATCGATGACATCCGTCGCTTACGGCCGGTATCCGTCTCGCAGGGCATCATGCTGGAAAGTGCCTCGGACCGGCTGTCGTGCCGCGGCGGACCGCATTTCGGTTCGCCAGATAAATCCCCCGCCGTCAGGCTCGCGACGATCGCTGCGGCTGGCGAAGCGGCCGTACCGTTCACATCCGGTATTTTGATCGGGATCGGCGAGACGCGGCGTGAGCGGATTGAGGCGTTGCTGGCGCTTCGCGATCTGCATCGGCGTTATGGTCATATCCAGGAAATCATCGTTCAGAATTTCCGCGCCAAGCCGCGGACGCGAATGAGCGATGCGCCGGAGCCGAGCGCCGCCGATCACCTATGGACCATCGCGGTGGCGCGAATTTTGTTCGGGCCCGCGATGAATATCCAGGCGCCGCCGAATCTGAGTGCCGGCCCCTTGACGGACATGATCGCGGCGGGGATCAGCGACTGGGGCGGTGTGTCGCCTGTCACCATCGATCATGTGAATCCGGAAGCGCCGTGGCCCGAACTTCAGGCGCTTGAAGCGCAAACGGAGAGTGTCGGAAAATCTCTTGTCGGCCGGATGGCAATCTATCCGGAATACGCCGCCGATCCTCATCGGTGGCTCGATCCGTCGTTGCGGACCGCGGTGCTGAAGGCGAGCGATTCCGAAGGATACGCCCGCCCAGACAATTGGATGCCCGGCTGCGGCTGCCCGATCCCACTCGCAACTCCCAAAATGCCGGTGCGCGTGGGCGTTCGCGATGCGCTTCAGGACATTCTCGATCGTGCCGTGGCCGGCGACGATTTGTCGGAAGCGCAAGTTGCCGGACTGTTTGCTGCGCGGGGCCGCGATTTTTATCGCGTTTGCGAAGCGGCCGATGCACTCCGTGCCGATGTTTGCGGTGACGGGGTCACGTACGTCGTCAACCGCAACATCAACTACACCAACATTTGCTCGTTCCACTGCAAATTCTGTGCCTTTTCGAAAGGCAAGCTCGCCGCCAACCTGCGAGGCAGGCCCTACAATCTCGATCTTGGGGAGATCGCGCGGCGCAGCGAAGAGGCGTGGCAGCGCGGAGCAACGGAGGTCTGCCTGCAAGGCGGTATTCATCCGGACTACACGGGCGAGACTTATCTTTCGATCTGCCGGACGATCAAGGACATCACGCCGGATATGCATATCCATGCCTTCTCGCCGCTTGAGATATGGCAGGGCGCGGCCACGCTCGAAATTCCGGTCGAGGCGTTTCTCCGCCAACTTAAGAGTGCTGGTCTCGGCACGCTTCCCGGCACTGCGGCCGAGATTCTGGATGACGATGTTCGCGCGGTGATCTGTCCCGATAAGCTGTCTACCCGGCAATGGCTCGAAGTGATCGAGACCGCACATTTGGTTGGTTTGCGAACGACCTCCACGATCATGTATGGCCACGTTGACGGACCGGTGCACTGGGCGCGTCATTTGCTCCACCTGCGCCGGCTACAGGCGCGAAGCGGCGGGATCACCGAATTTGTCCCGCTTCCGTTTGTCCCGATGGAAACGCCGATCTATCTCCACGGCAGCGCGCGCGGCGGCCCGACATTTCGTGAGGCCGTGCTGATGCACGCCGTCGGGCGGTTGGCGCTTCATCCGCTCATCACCAACATCCAAGCCTCATGGGTGAAGATGGGGTCCGAAGGGTTGAAATGGTGCTTGCGGGCAGGGGCCAACGACATCGGCGGAACGCTGATGAATGAGAGCATCACGCGCGCTGCCGGCGCCACCCACGGTGAGGAGATGCCGCCCGGTGAGATGGAGTCTTTGGTCCACGCGCTGGGACGAAGACCACAGCAAAGGACCACGCTTTATGCGAATCCACCGCACCGGCAACGCGAGGCGTCGTTTACTGCGGCGCCTTTGAGCGTTTGTCTTTCAACAGGTTGAACAGAATTGTTGGCGTGACGGGGTATTCGCCGATCCGAACCCCGAATGGCTCAAGCGCGTTCTCGACTGCGGAAATGATCGCACCGGGTGCCGGGACGCAGCCGGTTTCGCCGACACCCTTGACACCGAGTGGATTGAGCGTCGAAGCGTATTCGGCGAATGTGACATCGATTGTCGGAATCTCGGTTGCAGTCGGCAACAGGTAGTCGGCGAAATTCGTGGTGATCGGCTGCGCCTGCTCGTCATAGCCCATCCACTCGAACAGCGAGTTGCCGATGGCGTGAACGACGCCGCCGATGATCTGGCCCTCGACAATCATCGGGTTGATGATACGGCCGCTATCGTTGACCACCGCGTATCGTAAGAGTCGAATGGCGCAGGTGTCGACATCGACTTCAAGTTCCACGGCGTGACAGCCGATGCCGTAGGTCAGCGCACCGGGAATGAAGTTTTTCAAGCTCTCGAGCCCCGGCTCGAAGTTGCCGGGCAGCGAATAACCGGGCACGCCGGCTACGGCTTCGGCCACGGTTTTCAACGTGATGCGACGGTCGGTGCCGGAAATGACGATGACGCCGTTTTTGATTTCCAGATCGTGCGGGCTCGCTTCCAGGAGATGCGCAGCGACCGCCAGGGTTTTTTCACGCACGGCCACCGCTGCCATATGCACAGCGGAGCCTGCCGTGATGGTCTGGCGGCTGGCGAAACCACCTTGCCCGTGCGGAACGACCGCGGTGTCGCCCGCGATCACGGTGATGTCGGCCGGTGTGACATCGAATTGCTCGGCGCAGATCTGAGCCAGCGCGGTGCAGATGCCCTGACCCATGGGCATGGCGCCGGTGTAAACGGAAATCTGGCCGGTGCGGCCGACGCGCACCATGCCGGATTCGAAGGGGCCGCGGCCGGTTCCCTTGACGCCGTTGCCGATGCCGATGCCGAGATAACGGCCCTCGGCGCGCGCCTTGGCCTGGCGTTCGGAAAAGTTCGCATAATCGATAGCGTCGAGCACAAGCTGCTGACACTTCGGAAAGTCGCCGCTATCGATGGTGATCGATGAGCCGGAGCGGGTCTTGAGCGGCGTGGTGTAGGGGATTTGCTCAGCCGGAATGAGATTGCGGCGGCGCACCTCCGCCCGGTCGAGACCGAGTGTCTGCGCAATCGCATCGAGCAGGCGCTCCATAGCGAAGGCGCCTTCGGGATAACCCGCCCCGCGCACCGGCATGGTTGCGACCTTGTTGGTCTCGACCACTTGCACGGTCATCTCGTAGGCCGGCAGCACATACGGACCGGGAACTGCGGTGGATGCGTTATAGGGCAGATTGATCCCTTGTGGCGTGTAGGCGCCCGCGTCATGAATCATGCGGCCCCGCACGCCCCGCAGTGTGCCGTCGGCCTCGAACGCCGTCTCAAGCTCCCAATATTGGTCGCGTTCTTGGACGGAGGCCAAGAAGTGCTCTTTACGATCTTCGACCCATTTGATGGGCCGGCGCAGCTTGAGTCCGGCGGCCGCGATCGAAACCTCTTCCGGGTACATGACGAACTTGGCGCCGAATCCGCCACCGACGTCCGGAGCGACCACGCGGAGCCGGTTTTCATCCAGGTCGAGCAGATTCATAAGGAAACCGCGAACCTCGTGGGCGAGCTGGGTCGAGGTCCAGACCGTCAGGCGATCGTCGTTCTCGTCATACGATGCCAGGACGCCGCGTCCTTCGATCGAATGCGCTCCGCCACGATGCTGCTTGAGGCTCACGCTGAGGCGATGGGGGGCGTTGGCGAAGGCCTTGGCGATGTCGCCATAGGACTGGCGAAATTCAACCATGACATTGCTTTTCCGCCCGCGGTGCGCGTGCGGCGCGCCGGGCGCGGCCCCGGCGCGGCAATCCGACACCGCCGGCAGAACGTCGTAATCGACTGCGACAAGAGCTGCGGCATCTTCGGCGAGGTAACGCGTTTCGGCGACCACAATCGCGATCGCCTCGCCGACGAATGCAACCTCGTCTTTGGCGAGAACAAACGGCGTGATATCGGGCGGCAGTTGCGCGCCGCGGAATTGCAACGGCAGCCGTTCTTGCGACAGAATCGGAGCGAGATCGGCAAGGGTCAGGACGGCGTGGACGCCAGGCATGCTTGTCGCGGCAGAGGCATCGATTCCGCGGATAACAGCGTGGGCGAGGGGACTGCGTACAAAAGCCGCGTGAAGAAGTCCGGAAAATTGCAGATCGTCGAGAAAACGTCCGCGGCCTCGTAACAGCGGGAGATCTTCGATGCGCTTGATGGAATGGCCGACATAGGCGGATTTATTCAAGGCGCGGGATCCGTGCGTGGGAGTTTGGCGGCTGCAGATAGGCAGCCACATTTAGTGGTCCACGAACGATGCTAGTTTAGAGTGGGCGGTTGCGCCAGCCTGACAGGAGCGCCAATCGTCGCGAGGCTGACCACGCGGTGACGCGGTACGACGATCTCCGGTGCAGGCATTTTATCGCCGAGCCAGACGCGCGGTGAAGGCGGCATCGTGCGACGCCAGCTTTCGAGGTCGGCCCGGCGAGGGTGCAGACGATCACGCCGTTGAGCGACTCAACTCTGGGTCAGAGTCGGCCCATCGGTCGGATGGTGATGATTTCAGCAACGCAGCATCCTCCCGAATCGGCCGGGAGAATGCCAGTGGTAGTCCTCATCAATGGCTGTCAGGCGATGCCGTGGACCGGCGTCATGCGGGCCGAAAATTCAGTGACCCCGACGCCGTAATTTCTTTGCGGCCTTTCGCGCCGCATAGCGAGCATCGCGTTCTGCCTTTTTCTCGGCCTCCAACGCCGCTTCGCTTTCGGCCTGCTCGGCTGCCTTTCGGGCTTCCTCTTCCGCAGCAGCACGCTTTGCCACCACGGCTGCTGCCTCGGCCAGCGCCGCTTGACGCTTGGCTTCGGCTTCCCGCTCTTCTCGCTCGCGTTGACGAAGTGCCAGTCGCTCGACTCTGGCTGCTGCGATCAGTTCCCGCTCCCGGCGTTTTGCTGCGGTCTCGGGATTCTCGGGGTCGAGGGCTCGTTTGAATTTGGCCAGCAAGGCGGCTTTTGCCTCGGATGCGCGACTAAGGCGTTCCTGGAGGCTCGTATCATCAAGGCTGCTCATGGAATTAAGTGATTGCTCCTTTGCCAGTATGTGAATCGGAGGCTGCGCTGGCGCGCGCCCGTGTTGTGGCACAAATCAGCAACGGGTGGTAGCCGCTGCTGCCCGGTTGATCGCTGGATTGCCGGCCTGTCAGCCGGAAATGTCGGGTTTATAATCAAAACCCATGGGGCTCGTCGGCATCAGGCGATCCGGGCTCCGTCGGATTGCCGTCCGATCCTTCGATACAGACTACGCGCGCCGGCGGCCATTTGTTCCATGTAGATATAGAGGGTCGGTGTCATATAGAGCGTCAAAGCCTGTGAAACGATCAGGCCGCCGACCAGGGCCACACCCAGCGGTTGGCGCAACTCAGCGCCGGCCCCGATGCCGACCGCGATTGGCAGCACGCCCAGCAGCGCCGCGAGCGTGGTCATCATGATCGGGCGGAACCGCAGCAGCGCCGCCTCATAAATCGCGTCAGCTGGCGCCTTGCCTTCGCGTTGTGTGGTCAAAGCGACGTCGATCATCATGATCGCATTCTTCTTTACGATCCCGATCAGCATCAGCAGGCCGACGACGGCGATCAGGCTCAAGTCCATTCCGAACAGGCGCAGTGCAATCAGCGCGCCGATCACCGCCGATGGCAGACCAGTCAGGATCGTAAACGGGTGGATATAGCTCTCGTACAGGATTCCCAGGACGATATAGATCGTTAGAACCGCTGCAATCAGCAGGATGCCCTGGTTCGCGACCGAATCCTGATAGGTCTTGGCATTGCCTGCGAAGCCGGTGGTGAGTGTAGCCGGAAATTTCTGTGCAGCCTTCAATTCATCGATGCGCGCGACCGCATCGCCGAGCGAAACGCCGGCCGGCAGGTTGAACGACAGCGTCACAGCGGGCAGCTGTCCCAGTTGGTTGATGGTCAGCGACCCTGCCGTACGTTCGATCCGCGCGAAAGCACCAATGGGGACCAGCTTGCCATCGCTATTGCGAATGCGCACATCGGGCAGCTCGGCGGTGGTCCAGTTGGCCTTCTCGTTGAACTCCATGACCACGGCGAAGCTGTCGCCGGTGCCGAAGATGGTCGACACCTGCCGGCTGCCGAAACCGGAATACAGAGTCGAACGCAACTGCGCCGCCGTAATGCCGAGCGAACTGGCTTTGTCCTTGTCGACGACCAGTGTCGCCTGCGTGGCGTTGACCTGAAGGTCGCTGTTGACGTCGGCAAAGAGCGGGTCGCGGCTCATGGCATCGGCCATCTTTTGCGACCATTCGTAAAGTTGCGGCCGATTGAGCCCCTGCACCACGAATTGATATTCGGCCTTGCTTGCCCGCCCGCCGATCCGCAGGTTCTGCACCGGGACCGCAACAGTTCGGATACCGGCGATTTTCGCGGTGTCGCGGCGTAAATCCGACAGCACTTTTTGCAGTGCCGGCCGTTCACCGCGCGGCTTGAGCTCCACGAACATCTTGCCGGCGTTGAGCGCGTTGCCGCCCACGATGGAGGCCACGCTGGCGACATGCGGTGACTTTTGGTATGCCGCCGCCACCTGCTGCTGCAAGCCGACCATGGATTCAAATGAGACATCCTGGCGAGCTTCGGTGGAAACCGACAACTGCCCAATGTCTTCCTGGGGGAACAAACCCTTGGGCGTCACCATGAGCAACCAGACTGTGCCTGCGAGCGTGGCGAAGAATAAGACCAGCATCCATGGTTTATGACGAAGGCTGATTTGCAGCGTGCGGTCGTAGCCACGCAGCACGGCTTCGAAACCGCGCTCAAAGTGAGCGCTCCAACCGGCCATTTTGGTTCCGGCCGGCTCTGGCTTGGGTAGAATCTTAGCCGCTAGCATGGGCGTTAATGTCAGCGACACGAAGGCGGAAGCGACGATCGACGTCGTCACCACGACGGCGAATTCGTTGAATATGCGGCCGATGATGCCGCCCATCAGCAGGACCGGAATGAACACCGCCACCAGCGAGACTGAGATCGAGATGATGGTAAAGCCGATCTCGCGGCTGCCCTTGAGTGCCGCCTCGAACGCCCCGAGCCCGTCTTCTTCCATGTGGCGATGGATATTCTCCACCATCACGATGGCGTCGTCCACGACAAGGCCGACGGCGAGCGTCAGTCCGAGTAGCGAGATATTGTCGACGCTGAAATTGAGAAGATACATCGCACCAAGAGTCGCGATGAGCGAAATCGGCACGGCCAGCGCTGGAATGATCGTGGCGGAGACTTTCCGCAAAAACAGAAAAATGACCATGATGACGAGCGCGACAGTGAGCCCCAGCGTTACTTGAACATCATGAACGGCGTTGCGGATCGACGTGGAGCGGTCGTTGAGGACACTCAGAACGGCTCCGCGCGGCAATTGGCTTTCGAAGCTCGGGAGCAACGCCTTGATGCGATCGACCACCTCGACGGTGTTGGCTTCCGGCTGGCGGAAGACGCCGAGAAGGATCGCGCGTGTTCCGTTGTACCAGCTCGCGGTCTGATTGTCCTCGACCGAGTCTGTCACCACCGCGAGCTCGCCGAGCCGCACCGGACGGTCACCGCGCGTCGCGACGATGATGCCACGGAACTGATCGGCATTCGATAGCTCGGTCTGTGCCTGGATGGTCAGCGACTGCTTGGTGTTTTTCAGCGTGCCGATCGGCGTATTGGCATTGGCAGCGGTGATCGCCGCTTGAACTTCGTCGACGCCGATGCCACGGGCGGCGAGCGCGTCAGGGTTCAACTGCACACGCACGGCGTATTTCTGGCTGCCGAACACCTGGACCTGCGCGACGCCGTCGATGGTCGACAGCGCCGGCGAGATCACCTGCTGGGCGAAGGCGTCCATGTCCTGGAGTGGCGCAATGCCGCTGCTCAGCGTCAGAATGAGGATCGGCGCGTCAGCAGGATTGACCTTGCGATAGCTCGGCGGATCGGTCATCTCCGCCGGTAATTGTTTCTGGACCCGGGCGATTGCGGATTGCACGTCGGCGGCAGCGCTGTCGATGTCGCGATTGAGCTCAAACTGCAGAGCGATCGAAACCGCGCCCTGCGAACTTGTCGAACTGATGGTGTCGATGCCGGCAATGGCCGAAAATTGCTTGATGAGCGGCGTCGCCACTGCATTAGCCATTGTGTCGGGTGAGGCGCCGGGCAGCGATGCCGACACGTTGACGACGGGAAATTCAGTGCGGGGCAGCGCTGCCACAGGCAGGAACATGTAGGCAAAGATGCCGCTGACGACGAGCGCCGCCGACATCAGGGTTGTCGCGACGGGGTGCCGGATGCAGAATTCGGAAATGTTCATGGCTGCACATCGGTCTTTGCGCCCTGCGTCGCCGTCGCATCGGGAGCGCTTTGTTTGGTGTCGAACGTGACGACCTCAATCACGCTCGATCCGTCGACGAGGCGCATCTGACCTTCGACGATGACCTGCTCACCTGCGTTGACACCCGACGCGAGAGCGGTGTGATCACCTTCGAGGCCGACTAGCTCGACTTTGCGCATCTCAGCTTTCCGATCGGGTTTGACCACAAATACGAACGGCCCGTTCTGGCCGCTTTGGATCGCCACCGTGGGTATCATCACCGTTTGTGGGCGAACCGAGAGGTCAATTTCGACATCGACGTACATGCCGGGCCAAAGCTCAAAATTCTCGTTGGCGAATCTCGCCTTGGCGGCGATGGTTCCGGATGAGGAGTCAACGAGGCTGTCGATGAAATCGAGCTCGCCCGTGGCGAGCGCCTCGCTGGCGCCCGGTGCGTAGACACGAACCACCGCCGCCGGCTTGGTAATGTAAGCCTTGCGCAGCGCGGCGAGATCGCGTTCCGGCAAGGTGAAGGCGATCCGAATGGGCCGGACCTGCGTGATCGTTACGAGACCGGTGGGATCGTTCACGCTCACGAGGTTACCCGGCGTTACGCGGATGGTGCCGAGGCGGCCTCCGATCGGCGCTTCGATCTTGGTATAGTTGAGTTGCAGATTGTCGGCCCGGAGTTGGGCCTTGTCGGACTCGACGACCGCGAGCGCGATCCTGTGATCTGCTGTTGCCTGGTCCAATTGCTGACGCGGTGAGGCATTCGTTTGGGCCAATCGCTGGTAGCGTTCCAGATCGAGCTGGGTCCGATCCGCTGTGGCTTGGTCTTTTGCGACCTGGGCTTCATCGCGCGCGATCGTGGCCTTCACCACCCGGTCGTCGAGGGTGAACAGCACGTCGCCCTTCTTAACCAGTTGACCGTCCCTGACATGCTGTTCCGTGACTTGGCTCTCCAATCGGGATTTCACCACGACGGTTGCAGGCGATTCGAGGATGCCGATGGTTCGCCGCCTAACGGCAAAATCTTCCGCCTCTGCTAGCGCAGTTGTGACCGGCACTGCGACAATGTCCGCTGCGGACTTGCTCCCTCGCGACGCTTGCTCGGGGGAGGAGCTGGGCGAGTTCTGAAATTTATAAAGGACCACAATGGCGGCTATGGCGAGCGCGATGCTCACGGCGGCAACGATGCGGCGCTTTTTCAAACAAACCCCCTAAACGAACATCGCCCGCCTACGAAACCATGGGCGTGTCGTCAGCAAATGAGTTGATTCCGCTTTATCGTTGAAGAAGGCCGATCGCCGGCCATTTCTCCGCCAAAGCCGGAACATACCGGCGTTCTAATTCGCTGGCACCGAACAAGGTTCCAATTGCCCGCGTATGCCAACCGCACCGGCCATGTGAACATCGGTCAAGGCGAGGTCATGACCGTGCGAGGCGTCGGCGCTTCGCTCAGTCCCGCCATCGGCGGCTGGATCGCGCAGAGGTTGGGTTATCCCGCGACATTTCTCATTCTTGGAAGCTTTACGACCGAATCGATTTTGATCTGGCTTTGATTCTTGTCGCTTCTGAAGTCAGCATGCGCAGCCAGGTCAGATGAGGGCGGCGGTCCCACTGCTGTGCTGTCGTCCCGACGGTGATCGATGGGCCGATATACGGCATAATTCAAACAAAATCGGTATAACTGAGGCGTATTGGAGCGCTCGCGCCCGTGGACCACAACGCCATGATCTGGGGCATTGCCGGCTTCGCCGCGCTGGGCATCATTGCCCGCCCTTTTCGGATGCCGGAATACGTCTGGGCCATCATTGGTGCCGGGATTCTGGTGGCGTTCGGATTGCTTCCCTGGCGTGATGCGCTTGCCGCCGCGGGGAAAGGGACGGATGTTTATCTTTTTCTCGCCGGCATGATGTTGCTTTCGGAAATCGCCCGGCAAGAAGGATTGTTCGACTGGCTGGCGACGCTCGCCGTCCGTTGTGCCAAGGGCTCTGCGGAACGGCTGTTTCTTATTGTATACGGCGTCGGCACGCTGGTGACTGTCTTTCTGTCAAACGACGCCACTGCCGTTGTCCTGACACCCGCCGTCTATGCGGCGGCGACGGCAGCCCGCGTCGAGCCGCTACCGTATCTCTTCATCTGTGCGTTCATTGCCAATGCGGCGAGTTTCGTGCTGCCGATTTCCAACCCGGCGAACCTGGTGATTTTCGGCGCGCATATGCCGCCGCTTGGTGAGTGGCTCTATCAATTCACTTTGCCCTCGATCGCGTCCATCCTCGTCACCTATGGAGCGCTTCGATTCACCCAGCGCCACGCGCTCGATCAGGCAATTTCGAAAGAATTCGCATCGAAACCTCTGTCCCTTGGCGGCCAATGCGTCGCATTAGGGATCGGCCTGACGGCGGTTTTTCTTCTGACGGCCTCGGCGCTTGACCGCCCGCTTGGCCTGCCAACATTCATTGCCGGCGCTGTCGTGACGGTCGTGGTTCTTCTGATTGGCCGGCAATCTCCGCTGCCGGTGCTGAAGGATATTTCGTGGGGAGTGCTGCCGCTGGTCGCAGGTCTGTTCATCCTGGTCGAAGGTGTCGGGCAGACGGGAATTTTACGCGCGATGGCGCTGATGCTTCATGAGGCGGCGATATCCTCTCCTCGTGCAGCCTCCCTCGGCGCTGGAGTTATTGTCGCCTTCGCATCGAACCTGCTGAACAACCTGCCGACGGGTCTGATCGCCGCCACCGTCAGCCAGACCGCCGACGTCCCCGTCCAGATCACAAGTGGACTGTTAATCGGCGTCGATCTCGGACCAAACCTTTCGGTGACCGGTTCACTCGCGACCATTCTCTGGCTGATCGCACTTCGACGTGAAGGCGAGGCGGTGACCGCGTGGCAGTTTCTAAAGCTTGGAATCATTATCATGCCGCCGGCGCTGGCGGCGGCGTTGCTATCGGCGGCGGTGATGCCGTAAACGCTGGGACGATCCGCGTTTGCGATATCGGTTGAATCACAGACGTCGTGCTTGCGGCCTGTCTTTTCTCAGATCTTGTCGAAGCCGCCGCCGGCCGCAATGAAGCCACCGCTCACGCGCAGCGAGTCGATCGCTCCGTGCTGTTCGATGGGAGATACGCCGGGGCCGTTGGTTTTAATGCCGCCAGCGATCTCGATCTCGCGCGCCGAACCGCCAGGCTTAATGCTCAGGGCGATCGCGGACAGCTTGACGACAACGCCTTTGACCAGCGACGGTCCGGTGCCGCCGAACGTCTCGATGCCGCGATGAACGACCAGCTTGCCGATCGGCTGGCTGATCTGAATGCCGACAGCACCGTCCGCATGGGTGGTGACACGATCGAACTCTGCAAGATTCACCGTGCCGGTATAGACGTTAAAGCCGCGCGCACCCTGGCCGAAGGTCTCAATCGGCGCAGTGATCTTCAGTTCATGAACGATGCCGAAATTGACGAAGCCGATGCCGCTCGGGCCATATGAGGTTATCTTCGCCTCAGCGGTCCAGCGGTCGACCACACCCCAATTGTCGAGCACCATGTCATTGACGCCATAGGTCACGATCGGGCCGCGATTGCGCACGACATCGACATGGGCACCGTAAACGGTGAAGACGCCGCCGGTGATCTGGTCCGGCGTGCCGGGCGCGATGCCGCCGTCGCTATAGACCGCTTCGGTCTCCAGCCGCCGCACGTTCAGTCGACCGCCCTTGTCGCCGGCGCCGCTCACGAAAATGCCGCTGCCTCGAACCGGCGCACCGTCGCGGCCGGCCGAGAGGCCGACGAGGTCGGCACTTACCACCACGCTGTCGTCCGGTTGCATGTTCCAGAGGGTGAATGCGCCGTGGAGCACGTAGACGCCGTAGCCGTGCGGCCGCTCTTTCTCCCCGCGAGCGTCAGCCGCGATGATATCGAGCCTGTCGACATCGACGTGACCGCCACGCACTTTGTCGCGCACGAGAATCTGCACGCGCCCGGTCGTCGTTACACTACGCAATTCGATACGGCCCAGACTCGCGACAGACGTGTCGTTGAAGATCGCTCGTTTGTCTGGCGACGCATGAAGGCGAATGTTGTGAACACGGTTGTCGGAAGAAAGCTGAAGGCCATCGACCCCCGCGGCAAATTTGATGGCCGCATCCTCGTCGGCACCGCGCAAAGACTGTCCGGGCGAAAGACTAATGGACGGGGCATTGGCTAGATTGCCGCTGACGACAATCCTCTGGACATTCTTGTCCTTGGTTGCTGCGACCAGCGTATCAACTGTTGCGACAGCTTTCTCCAGGCTATCCATAGGATGACACCCCTTATGATATGCCAAGCTAATCGCCCGGACGCGATGTTAGACCTGTCATCGTGACAGCGGCAAGGTCATCGCCAGAACCGGTATCCGCCAATCGCGCAAGTCCTGTAAAGCCTATAACCCACCAAGGCCATCGGCGCGGAGGCGGCACTGCCGTGGACTGGGGAACTTTCATATCCACGGGCTGTGGCCAAGGTTCGCGCACCGCGTCTTCGCGCGCGGCGCGACCCATCTTCGCCCACGGAATCTGCGAATTGGAAACCCGGTCCTGCAAACGCCGGGTTTTCTTACGAGAGGCCTTGAGTGCCCCGGCGAGAATCGCCTATCCCGCCAACATGTCTCATGTTCTCGGCTATCACGTCATGATCAATGGCGTCCATCGCACCTTTCACGACGTAAAGGCGGTCGCTCTGGCGATGGCGCAGGACCTCAAAGTAAAAAACCCGGGTGAGGTTGTGACGATGCAGTGCACGGAAACTGCTCAGGTTTGGACCGTGCTGCCCGACGGGCGGGTCGGCTAGGCTTCGCTGGCCTCATTCTGCCTTGGATGGATCGGGGCACCGAATAGGTCTTCGCGTAAGATCGTCGCACGCGGGCACCGACTTCAAGCCCGGCAGATGCCGGACCTTTTATATTCGCGCCATCACCCCCGCGCGGAACAATAAAGTGGTGTGCTTTGTTGCCGCACGTGACGAAGTGAAAGCGAGGCTGTGGTCATGGGCGAGCGCCGTGAGAATCCGCCGGACGTCAAACGGCAGACTGAAGATGAGATCGCGCGCGAACATCTCGGCGGCGTCAAGGGATCGAGGAATTTAAAGCCCGCACCTATGACGCGGCGAGAGGCCGAGCAGATCTCTCCCAATGACGATGATGGCCATACTGCCTGACGCCTTCGCCGCAAGGTACGCTTGCCGCGGCGAGATCAGATCGGCCCCAATCAGCATTGACGCGCCTCTATCCGTGTTTCGGGGCAAATCGGCATGCCCCCTGGGGAC